>Ga0137397_10002741_pt1 | contig 12247 bp, 10 predicted proteins | sample czorhiz116metaG_FD_106658 | JGI IMG/M metagenome (GOLD analysis project Ga0137397, IMG submission 106658) | Vadose zone soil microbial communities from Angelo Coast Range Reserve, California, USA - czorhiz1.16 metaG | ecosystem: Environmental > Terrestrial > Soil > Vadose zone | place: USA... | reverse complement strand
TCGGGATGGATCACGCTGCCGTCGATACGGCGATCGCGAACGGTCGTGCGGGCGGACTGAGCTTCCTGCCGTACCTCTCCGGCGAGCGCACCCCGAATCGGCCCGACGCCGCGGGCATGTTCGTCGGTCTGCGCGCGCATCACGGGCGCGAGGCGATGGTGCGCGCGGTGGTCGAGGGCGTGACGTTTGGCCTCGCCTACGGCCTGGACGCGCTGCGCCGCGCCGGTGTCGCGCCGACCGACATCACGCTCGTCGGCGGCGGCTCGGCCTCGGATGCCTGGGCGCAGCTCTGCGCCGACATCTTCGAGCGGCCGGTCGCGCGCCCGGCGGTCGTCGAAGCCGCCGCCTCCGGTGCGGCGCGGCAGGCGCAGTGGGCGATCGACGGAACGCGCGATGCGCTCGCGGCCAGCGCGACACGACGCTTCGAGCCGCGCCCCTCAGCGGAACTGCGCGAGTCGGCCGCGCGCATGGCCGCGCTCCGCGAGAGCGCGCTCTCGGGACCGTCTACGCGGTGACGAGCACCTGGTCGATGGCCGCGCGCAGCGCGACGGCCTGGAGCCGCCCGGCGATGGCCCTGGCCTCATCGCACTGCGCCTGCGCCTGATCGCGACGGCCGCTCTCGTGGAGCGCGCGCGCGAGATCCGCGAGCGCGACGGCGCGCTCGTAGTCGAGCTTCAACGTCGCGAACGATTGGACCGAGTCGAACAGCAGCTTGGCGGCCTTGGTGTGCTCGCCGGCGTGGTAGGCGCGCAGCCCCTCGGCCTGGCCGAGCAGCGCGCGTCCGCGCGCGTGGCCCGCGCGCTCGACCGCGTTCTCGATGCGCTCGACGAACGTGGGATCGTCGATCCGCCAGCGCGCCGCGGCGAGCACGGCGAGCGGGCCGATGATCACCACATCGACCGAGCCCTTCGGATAGCCGGCGCTGCGGATCGCGCGGTAGCTGGACTCGGCTTCGCGGCTTCCGTACACCGCGCTCAGGAAGTCGCACGCGGCGATGTCGATCGGCGCGGCCTCGAGCTCCACCAAGCGTTCGCGCAGTGTCTTCTCGTCGGGGAGCGCCATCGCCGCCGCGGCGGCGCTCGCCACGACCAGCGCGGCGAATGGCTTGCCCACCGGCATCATCCGCTCGCGCCGCGCGGCCGCCTCGATCGTGCCGGGGAAGTCGCCCGAGAGCAGGCGGGCGAGGGCCTCGACCTGCACGGCCGGCGAGCCGAGCCGCGGCTTCTCGGTCTCCGCCGCGAGATCGGATGCCGTGGTCGCGTTCTCGAGGACCTCGGTGAAGTTGCCGAGGACCAACGAGGCCACCGCCAGCATCGTCAGCGCATCGATGAGCTCGTCGTTGTCCTGCAGCGATTTGGCGATCGGCAGGCGCCGCAGGTTCTGCGCGTACGACTCCTTGAAGTTGCCGAGCTCGCCGTACGCGTAACCGACCGCGTCGAGGCAGAGGCTCACCTCACGCAGTAGACCGAGCTCCTCGGCGATGCCCAGCGCCTCCTTCGCGGTCGCGAGCGAGGCCTCCCAGTCCGCGTCGGTCGGCTTCGGGCCCTTTCGCGCCATGAACGCCTTCGCCGCGAGCAGCAGCACCTTGTCGCGGTTGCGCTTGCCGTCGACGATGCGGAGGCCGCGCGCGATGAGCCCCGCGAGGTCCGGGTGCTTCGCGTCCCAGCGCGTGCCGAGCTCGGCCATGTGCGCGAGCACCGTGCCGACCTCGGGCGCGTTGGGATCGCGTTCCTCGAGCAGGACGAGCGCGCGCTCGTACGCCGCGAGCGCTCCGTCGTTCTCCCCGCGGTAACGGCGCACGCGCGCGATGAGATAGAGCGCCTCGACGGCCTGGTCGATCTGCTTGAGCTTCTCGTAGATCTCGAGCGACTGCTCGGCGAAGCGCAGCGCCTCGACGTACGCGTGGATCGCGGTCGCGCGCTGCGCCGCCTTCCACGAGTACTCCACGGCCTTGTCCGGGACGTCGCCCAGGAGGTAGTGGTGCGCGAGGGCGGGGTAGAACTCACGCAGCTCGCTCTCGCCAATGACCTTCTCGTACGCCAGCGCCACGCGCCGATGCAGCTCCGCGCGGCGGCGTACGAGCAGCGTGTTGTACGCGACCTCCTGCACCACGGCGTGCTTGAAGCGGTAGCGGCCCTCGCGCCGCTCGCCGGGCGCGGCCTCGAGCACAAGGTCGGCCGCGATGAGCTGGTCCACGGCGTCGGCGATGCGGTTCCCGCCGGCCTCGCGCAGCACGCGGTCGCCGAAGCGCTGGCCGATCACCGACGCGAGCTGGATGCACTCGCGCGCGGTCGGTTGCAGCCGGTCGATGCGTGTTGCGACCACGGCGTGCAGGGTCGCCGGCACTTCGAGCATCGACACGGACACGCGGTCGCGCATGCGCCACTCGCCGCTCTCGTCCTTCTGCAGCGCGCCGGACTCGACCAGCGAACGCAGGCTCTCCTCGATGAAGAACGGGTTGCCGCCGGCGCGCGCGACGATGCGGTCGCGCAGCTCGTCGGGGATCCAGTCGAACGACGCTTCGACGATGCGCGCCGCCTCCTCGTCCGAGAGTGGCTCGAGCACGAGTTGCGTGAAGTTCGTGCGCGACGGCCGGGGCTCGGGCGTGCCCGGCCCCATCCGCTGCGCGAGCAGGAAGAGCAGCTGCACGCGCGAGGCGCGCGATGCGAGGAACCAGAGGAGGTCGAGCGACGCGGCGTCGGCGAAGTGGAGGTCCTCGAGGATGTAGAGCACCGGACGCTCGCGCGCGAGCGCGGCGATCACGTCGTACACCGCGATGAACATCGAGCGCTTCCACTCTTCCGAGTCCGATGCCGGCTCGGGCGCGCCGGGGAGGTGGAGGAACTGCGCGAGGACCGGCGTCACCAGCTGCGGGTTCGCGAAGCCGAGCCCCTCGAGCCGCGTGCCGAGGTCGGTCTCCGCGCCCGCGGCGGTGCTGTCGATCTTGAGCTCGACGAGGATCGGCTCGATGAAGCCGGCATAGGCGCGCTGGTTCACGCGCGAGAACGTCCAGCGCAGCACGCGCGGGCCGTCGTTCGCCTTCGTCCCTTCCTCCGACGCGGTCGCGAGGCCGGTGAACTCGGAGAGGAGCCGGCTCTTGCCGATGCCGGGCTCACCGGCGATGAGGACGACCTCGGGATGCCCGAGCCGCGAGGACTGATAGGCGAGGTCGAGGCGGCTCAGCTCCATCCATCGCCCGACGAGCGGCGCGGACACGTCGAGGGCCGGACGGATGTCGGTGCGCTCGCCGGTGAGCGCGTAGACGAGGGTCGCCTTCTCCTTGCCCTTGATCTCAAGGGGGCCGACCTCGCGGAAACTGAACTCGCGGTTCGTCAGCCGGAAGGTGCTCTGGGTCACGTAGATCTCGCCCGGGCCGGCGGCAGCTTGGATGCGCTGTGCCGTGTTCACGGTGTCGCCCATGACGCCGTACTCCGCCGCGCCACCGCGCACCGCGCCCGCGACGACCATGCCCGAGTTGATTCCAATGCGCAGGCCGAACTCGATGCCACGCTCCGACTTCACCTGCGCGGCGTGATCGGCGAAGACCCGCTGCATGCCGAGGGCGGTCCGGAGCGCGCGCTGCGGGTCGTCCTCGTGCGCGGCAGGCGCGCCGAAGATCACGAAGATGGCGTCGCCGATGAACTTCTCGATGGTGCCGTCGTTGGCCAGCGCTTCTTCCGCGAGGTCCTCGAAGATGCCGGAAACGAGGACCTGGAGCTCCTCGGGGTCCATCTGATCGGCAAGCTGCGTGAACCCCGCGAAGTCCGCGAAGAGGACGGTGACGAGCCTGCGCTCCTGCGGCTGTTCCTGCATGGGATCGCTTTGAACGATAGCGGTGGGGTGGTGCGCTTCCTCCGTATCTTCGGCTACGCGGTGAGGGGGCAGTTTGCCCCCTCACCATCCGGTCAGATCAGAAGGTCTTGCGCGACGAGCGCGCCAGCATGAACGCGCCCGCTCCGCACAGCAGCAGGCCCGCGAGGGCGATGCCGCCGGCCGCGGTGCTCGTGGACGGAAGACCCGGCAGCTGGAGGCCGGAGCCAAACGGGGTCGCGTCGTTCGGGGTGGTGCCGTTCACGGCGGGTGTACCGCCACCCGTTGTTCCGACGCCTGTCCCGGTCTGGACATTCACGCCGGAATTGGAATTGGTGGACGACGCGTTCGCGGCCGCTGCGCCGCTCGTGGCGCCACACACAGCGGAGAACTCCGCTGTGCTCGAAAGCTGTGCCGAGGCTTGCGCGGCGGTGCAGACGGAACCGCGCATCGCCGGTGTGATCGCCGTGCCATCGGATCCGGCACCCATGCCGGCGCCGTTCACGGTCGAAGGAGTGGTGGCGTTGCAGGCGCTGCTCGCGCTGGCCGTGGCCGGGACGCCGCCGTTGGCGTTCCCGACGACGCAGAGCGAGCCGCCGGCGCCACCGTTGCCGCCGTTGCCGGCAGCATCGGACGAGGCGGAGCTGGCGGCGGTCGAGGGACCGTTGCCGCAGACCGACGAGACGTCGGCCGTCGGCGCGCCATTCGCCTCATTGGCATGCGCGAGGAAACAGAACGCGGCCGTCATGTCGGCCGAGCTCGGGTCGCTCTCCGACGCGCCGGCACTCGTGCCGGAGGTGCGGATCGCGAAGGTCTGCTGGGTGGTGTCCGCGGACGTGCCCGAGCTGTCGAGCGGTGCCGAGGCGTGCGATGACGCGGTCGGCACGCTCGTCGACGGGGTCGCGGTGTTCGGGCTACCGGATCCCTTCGACGCATTCACGGGCATCGCGATGCTCGTGCCGGGTCCGCCCACCAACGTGGTGCTCGACCCTGCCGGCGAACCAGGGGTCGCACCGGCGGCCGTGGTCGCGGTGATCGGGTCGCTCGATCGCACCGTGGCCACGGGTGTCGTCGTGGTCGTCGGCGCGGTCGCGCTGGCGGACGCGCCTGGACTGCCTGGATCGGGCTGCGCCGCGGTGCCGATCACCGGCGGATCCGCGAGCGCCGTGGAGCTCGAGAGTGACAGCAGCGCGATCGTCGCGAAGACGATGACGAGTCTGCGGTTCATCTTTCTCCTCCTTTGAGAGAGGCTCCTGAACGAGGTGTGGCAGGTCGGAGTCCGCGGAGGCGGACGCTCGCCTAGACGAACGTTGAGCAAGGCCTTATCTGTGGGGGACGAATCGGTAACGTCATGCGATCTCGTGACGGCGGCATCACGATCGAGCAACGGCCCGCTTCCCGAAGGGCGCCTTTACCGAAAACGGTCGCGTCTTTGCGGCCGCCTCTACTGACCGGTAGGTAGAATGCCAGGCGATGGCGCCAAAGCGCGGAGCCGACCGCTCGTCCACCCGCGAGCGCGTGATCCAGGCCGCGGACCGCCTGTGGGGCGCGAACGGCGTGCGTGGCGCGTCGCTCGACGACATCGCGCGCGCGGCGTCGTTGACGAAACCGACGGTCTATTACTACTTCGCGGACAAGAGCGCGCTCTTCACCGCGGTCGTGTGCAGCGTCCTCGAGGAGCACGGCGCGGGGCTCAAGACAGCGTCGCATCGCGGCGGCCGAGCCCGCGAGCGGCTCGTCTCAGCGCTCGCGTATCTGGTTGGCGCGCGGTGCAGCGGGCCGCGCCTGCTGCGCGATGGTGGCGTCGCGCTCACAGCCGATCAGACGAGCCAGGCGCGCGGCGCGTTCTTCCGCCACTTCTTCTCGCCGCTACAGCAGATCCTCGACGACGGCGTGTCCGCCGGTGAGCTGCGGCAGCTCGACACGGCCTTCGCCACGCAGGCCCTGCTCAATCTGCTGGACCCCTGGACCGGCCGCGATCCACTGCCCGGTGGCCGCTCCGCTCAGCAGCTCGCTTCCGACCTCGTAGGCCTGGTGGTCGACGGGATCGGGGTCTAGCGCAACGAAGTTGCTTACTGCGGCCTGGCGAAGCAACAGGCCAGCAGAAAGGAGTGGCGTAGCCACTCCTTTACTTACCGGTATAGAAGGACCGGTTACGCACGCGCGGCGGCGGGACGCGCGCTGCGCGACCACTCGTCGATGCGCTGCACTGCGAGGTCGAGGTTCTCGAGCGAGTTCGCGTACGAGAGGCGCAGATGCCCTTCACCGTTCGCGCCGAAGGCCGTGCCGGCGAGGCACGCCACGCCGGCCTCCTGCAGCACCCGGTCGGCGACCGTCTTGGCGTCGCCGAGCCCGAGCCCGGTGATGTTCGGGAACACGTAGAACGCGCCGCTCGGCGTGCGGCAGGTGACGCCGTCGATGCTGTTGAGCCCGGCGACGATCGCGTCGCGTCGCTTGCGGAAGGCCGCGATCATCTGGTCGACCTCAGGCGGGCGCTGCGAGATCGCGACGATGCCGGCGCGCTGCGTGAAGGTCGCGGTGCACGAGACCGAGTTCGTGACCAGCTTTGTGACCGGCTCCACTAGCGGCCTCGGGAACGACCCGTAGCCGAGACGCCAGCCGGTCATCGCGAAGGTCTTGCTGAAGCCGTCGAGGATGATCGTGCGCTCGGCCATGCCCTCCTCGCGCGCGATCGAGTGGTGCGTGCCTTCGTAGATGAGCTCGGCGTAGATCTCGTCGGAGAGCACCCAGATGTCGTTCTCGCGCGCGATCCTCGCGATCTCGCGCACGGCCTCCTTCGAGAGCAGGCCGCCGGTGGGGTTGTGCGGGCTGTTGAGGATGATGAGCTTCGTCTTCGGCGTCACCAGGCGCCGCAGCTCGTCGACATCAGGGACGAAATCGTTCTTCTCCCGCAGCGGCAGCGAGATCGGCGTCCCGCCGGCGAAATTGATCATCGAGGCATAGATCGGGAAGCCCGGGTCGGGGAAGATGGCCTCGTCCCCGTGATCGATGAGCGCGAGGATCGCATAGAACATGATCGGCTTCGCGCCGGGCGCGACGATCACCTGCGACGCGTCGATCGACAGCCCGCGCGCGCGACTCAGGTACTGCGCGATGGCCTCGCGGAGCTCGATGACCCCGGCCGACGGCGTGTAGTGCGTCTCACCGCGCTCGATGGCCGCAACGCCGGCGGCGGTCACCGACTTCGGCGTGTCGAAATCGGGCTCGCCGATCTCCAGGTGCACGATGTGCCGGCCCTTGGCCTCGAGCGCGCGCGCGCGGGCCAGGACCTCGAAAGCCGTCTCCGTGCCCAGCCGCCCCATGCGCTTCGCGAGTGGACGCATTTCGCCGAGTTTAGCCCGACCGGCCGGGTCCGCTGTGGGTGATGGTGGTGATTTTTCCCTCTACGCAGGTGCAGCCCTCCGCGCCGACCATCGCCGAGTGTGGCGTGCCGGCGGGAAGGACCATCCGATCGCCCGCTTTGAGCTGGATCACGCGGCCGTCGCCGAGCCGGAAATCGATCGCGCCCTCGGTGCAATACAGGAGCTTGGTGTAACCATGGGAGTGTTCGCCGTAACGGTCGCCGGGGCCGTTCGACCATGAGTACACGTCGCGCGCCTCGGCTCTGACCTTGGCCACGTAGTCCATCCGACGGCGACGATACGGCGGGGCGCGACATACTCGGGTCATGCGTGTGGGAGTGGTCTTCCCTCAGACCGAGAGCGGCACCGATGTCGGCGCCATCCGCGACTACCTGAAGGCGGTGGAACAGCTTGGGTACGTGCACCTCGTCGCGTTCGACCACGTGCTTGGCGCCGACGCGACCACGCGGCCGGACTGGAAGGGCGCGTACGACGCCCGCACGCCGTTCCACGAGCCGATGGTGTTCTTCGGCTTCGTCGCAGCGGTCTCGCGGCTCGAGCTCGCGCCTTCGGTCATCGTCCTGCCGCAGCGTCAGACCGCGCTCGTCGCGAAGCAGGCGGCTGAGGTCGACATCCTCACCGGCGGCAGGTTCCGCCTCGGCGTGGGCCTCGGCTGGAACACGGTCGAGTTCGAGGCGCTGGGCATGAGCTTCACGAATCGCAACAAGCGCATGGAGGAGCAGATCGCGCTCCTGCGCGAGCTGTGGACGAAGCCCGTGGTCGACTTCAAAGGGCGCTGGCATCGCGTCGATCGCGCCGGCCTGAATCCGCTGCCGGTGCAGCGGCCCATCCCGGTCTGGATGGGGGGCACGGCGGACGCGGCACTCAAGCGCGTCGCGCGCATCGGCGACGGCTGGTTCGCGCAGCATCCGCCGAACGAGACCGGCCGCGCCGCATTCGAGCGCTTCCGCGGCTATCTGCGCGAGGCGGGCCGCGACCCGACGACGTTCCCGATCGAGGGGCGGGTGAGCCTTGGGCGGCTCGCGGGTGGGCCGGACGAGTGGGTCCCCACAGCGCGCGCGTTCCGCGACGACCTGCGTTGCACGCATCTCGAGGTCAACACGATGGGCATGGGCCACGCGGGGCTCGCGGATCACGTGAAGACGCTCGAGCGATTCCGCCGCGATGCGGCGGATGTCTTCTCGGCCTAAGGCTTCGCGGCCGAGACGACCACGCCGTACGGCGAGAAGCGCACCGCGTCGCCGCCGCCGATCCTCCGCGCGAAGAGCCCTTCGCTGCGCGCGGTGTAGACCCAGAGTCCGTCCGGCGACCAGCCCGCGAAGCGGCCGTCCTGTTCCAGCACCACGTCACCGGTCTCGGCGTCGCGCACGATCGTCCGGACGCCTTGCGCCGAACCCGCCTGCGGCGTGCTGAGCGTGTACCCGACGTACCGGCTCGTCGACGACCACGCCTCGTCGCTCACGCTGTCGCCCGCGACGACCGTGCTCGGCGTCCCGTCTTTCGTCCGCAGTACGGCGAAGACGAGCGACGGCGACCCTGACGCGCTGAGGAAGCTCACGTGCACAGCCGCATGCGCGCCATCGGGTGCCGCGGTGAGCGCGCCCGTCTGTGTGTTACCGCGGATGCTGGCCGGCGCCTGCGCACGCGGATCGGCGATGAGCTTCGCCATCGTGGTCACCGCGCGCTTCTGACCGAGGGTCCACAGCTCGATGCTCTGCTCGTCGCGGGCGCGGTCGCCCACGCGCCACGTCCCGTTGCTGAGCACGACGAGGCCGGCCTTCGTCCAGAACGCCTCGCGGCCGGGGATCGTCGACGCGGCGCCACTGGTCGCGGCGTCGAGCACCATGATCGTCAGCGCGCTCGAGAGCACGACCGGATCCTGCGACGCGGCGGGCAGCGCGACGACGGCGAACTGCGTCCCGTCCGGTGACCACGTCGGCAGCGGGCCGATGGACGAGGGCGCGTTGTATCGCCTCACCGTCCCGGCGCGATCGATGGTCACGGCGATGAGCTGGAACGCCGGCGCGCCGGGCGCGAGGCTCTCGACGGTCAGCACCTTGTCGCCCGCGGGCGACCACTGCGGCGGCGCGACCGCGAAGCGGCGGAGCGTCTGCGAGTTGGTGTTGCCCGCGCGGAACAGAGATGGCGCGCCATCTGACCCCATGGTCCAGAGATGCCCACCCAGCGCGAAGACATAGCGCGCGGCCGGCACGTCTGGCTTTGGTGGCGTGCTGCTCGCGAGCGCGGCCGCGCGTGGGAACCACGCGTCACCCTGCGCGATCGATCCAAGGAGGACGACCGCGGTCGCGGGCACTCCGGTCGCGGTGAGCTCGACCCGCACGAGGTTCGACCCGGAGAAGCCGATCGCGAACCGTTTGTCCGGCGAGACCTGCAGGCGGTCGATGCCACCCGCGGTCGTCGGCAGCTCGAGCGGCAGGACCATGTTCGGCTGCGCGGCGATACGACCGAGGACGATCTGCGCGGGATTCGTCCCGCGATGCAGCAGGTATCCGCCAGGCCATTGACCGTCGAGGCGGAAGCTGTCCGCATCGAGGTTGACGTTCTCGCGGCGCAGCTCCTCGCCGTCCGCGGTCATGCTCCACACGCTGGAGGCCGCGGCGAAGACGAGCGTCTCGGTGGAGCCGGCGAACCCCTGCACGCGACCGGATAAGAAGTAGACGCGGCCGTCGTCGCCGATGATCGGCGTCGCGGCGGCCAGTCCGGTCAGCGGCCGCAGCTGATCGCGGCCCGCCGCGCGCAGTCGACCGACGATGCCCCCGGTGGTCTGCACCAGAAGCTCATCCTCGGAGATCCAGTCGGACGCGAGGACGTCCTCGGTCGTGGTGAGCCGCGTCCAGACGCCGCCCTGCGCCGAGACGTACACGTCGGACTGCGAGCCGGTCGCGCGCTGTACGGTCGCCGCGATGCGCGTGCCGCTGGGGGAGAAGCGATGGTCGACGATGCGATAGCCGTCGGCGCGCAGCTCCGGTGCGAGCGTGTAGTTCGTGGCCACTCCGTCGGTGCGCACGACCACGAGGCGCACGCCGCTCTCGACGTAGGCGACAGAGTTCCCATCGGCCGCCCAGCGCGTGCGCGATACGAGGGCCGGATCGCCCTTCGCGACGGAGCGCCGCCGCGAGTTGTCGGGATTCGCCAACCAAAGTAGGTAGTCGCCGTTGGCCTCGGAACGCCAGTAGGCCAGGCGACCGTTCGGCGAGAGATCCGTCGTGGGTCGTACCGCAGAGGTCGCGACCGCGGTGGGCGTGGGTGTGGCGCCGTCCGGGACGTTCGCCGCCGGTCCGAGCGTGCTCACGATGAGCGCGACGATTGTCGCGCCGACGACGAAGACGGCGAACGCGGCGTACGGAAGGAGCCCGCGGGCCTGCCGCACGGCTACATAATCGTCCTAATGCCTGAACCGTTGGTGGCCGCACGCACATTCATGGAGGCGCTCGAGGCGCGAGACCCCGAGCGCGCGGCGAGCGTCTGCGCGGAGGACGTCCAGATCGAGCTGCCCGGCGGCGACCGGGATCTGCAGGGAAAGGACGGCGCCCGGCAGCTGGTGCGCATGGCCCCGGCGTTCGTCCGGCGCATCCGCGCCCAGGAAACCAAGGGAACGACCGTGATCCTCCGGGGGCTCACACGCGCGCCGGGACACTTCGCGAACTACAGCACCTGGACCTTCGAGACCGACGGCGCGCTCATCACGCACGTCACCTTCGCCTGGTCTCCGGCGAACTAGTCTCGCGCTCGGCTACATTCCCGCTCCTAATCCGCCACGTATCTGAAACTTCGCGGGATCTTCTTCAGCCCGTATTCGGTCACCGGCTTCGGTTTGCGGTAGCGGCGCGCGTTCGTCACCGGCAGCGTCCAGCCGGCCTTTGTGCGTCCGGTCTTCTCGCCGAGGATGCACTCACCGACGATCGACGCTGTCCCCACCACCGCGAGGTACGCCTTCGCCGGCAGGCGCGCCGGCGGAAGGGTGCGCTGATCGGTGTCGCGAGTGCCGTCGAGCAGCGCGTCGGCATGCTCAGCCTTTATCGCGAGGACGAGCTTCTCCATCTACGCCTCCCGAGCGGTGTCGGGAGAGAGAACGGCAGCGCCTTGCGGTGCGGGGCTACGTCGCGGTGGCAGCGATGCGCTCCATCGCGTCCGTGAGCACGGAGAGCTCATCGGACGAGAGCGGTTCGGCGAAGTGCTTCGCGATCGCGCGGAGGTGGTCCGGCGCGGATCGCCGCAGGAGGCGCTGCCCCTGCGGGGTCACGACCACGAGGTAGCCGCGCTTGTCAGACGGGCAGGTCCGGCGCTCCACCAGGCCGGATGCCTCGAGCCGATCGAGCGCGCGGGTCACGCCGCTCTTCGTCAGGAGGGAGCGCGCCGTCAGGTCGGTCGGTCGGATGCCCGCCTGTGGTCCGCGCGCGATCTGGATGAGGAGGAAGTGCTCGCCCAGCGGCAGGCCGCCCCGCGACTCGGCGATGCGCTCGAGAACGTGGGACGTCGCGGCGTACGCGCGCAGAAAGGCCTCCCAGGCCCGCAGCTCGGCCTCGGACAGGCGCCGTTTGGATTTCGGAATAGATTGCGTAAGCAACGAGTTCATTGTACAGACAACAACAAGCCGGCAATCAAGCGCCGGCAAGAGGGGAAAGAATCGTGCTCTGGTACATCGATCCGTCGCATTCGCAGGTCAACTTCTCGGTGAAGCACATGATGGTGAGCACCGTCCGCGGACGGCTCGGCCGCCTCGCCGGACGTCTCGATCTGGACCCGGATCGTCCGGAGACGGCCGATTTCGTCATCACCGCGGACGTCAACGAGATCAACACCGGTGACGCCAAGCGCGACGGCCATCTTCGCTCGGCGGACTTCTTCGACGTCGAGCAGCACCCCGTGATCACCTTCAAGAGCAATGCGATCTTCCCGAAGGGCGAGGGCCGATACACCGCCAGCGGCGACTTGACGATCCGCCACATCACGCGTCCGGTGAGCTTCGACATCGAGCTCAACGGCATCCGTCCCACCGCGCAGGGTTCGCAGCACCTGGGCGCGAGCGCGAC
>Ga0137397_10002739_pt1 | contig 12253 bp, 19 predicted proteins | sample czorhiz116metaG_FD_106658 | JGI IMG/M metagenome (GOLD analysis project Ga0137397, IMG submission 106658) | Vadose zone soil microbial communities from Angelo Coast Range Reserve, California, USA - czorhiz1.16 metaG | ecosystem: Environmental > Terrestrial > Soil > Vadose zone | place: USA... | reverse complement strand
GACAGCGAGCGTGGACATGAGCCGCACGAGCACGCCCCCGACATCCGTATGGGACTCTATGCATGCCCGAGCGCCGTTTCAGTTTCAGTTGCTCGCAGGCAAGGCACGCTACCTCGGAGCGGCCCCGGCCGCTATGTGAAACAGGACTGGTCGTCACGCGTCGCTTCGCCCACTCCTAGCGTGGTTTCTGTCGCGCCGACTCTCCGCAACGACGGGTGGTATGAGTAAGTAAATAACTAAATCCGGCGAATCATTCATGGATCATACGGGCTTGCTTTTTCTTTTCTTTTTTCTTATCTCACTCACCCAACATTTTATACCTGATCTTGTAGATATCTCCAACTGATTTCTCAACTGACACCTCTGACCTTATTTCCTTATTTTCTTTCTGGATTCTCATATGGATTCCTTTCACTCTCGCTAATTCGGCTGGCGTATCAACCACTTTCTTATATGCAATACCCTCACCCTCACCTACATAAACACAACTCTCTCTTTTGTCTCAATTGATATCATACCACCTTTTTTTTTCTATTTGTTAATGCCATTTTTCACGCGCGGAAAGCGGAAATTTCAAGAGATTGGATTGCAATTACAAGTGGCTGGAGATTGTACAACAACACGCTGCTCGTCGGGGTCTATCCTTTACAAAGAGACGGTGGAGGGCGGCGCTCGCTCAGCTTTCGGATGGTCGGGACCATATCCATGCCTTGACTGCGGAAGTTGCCTCTTGTGGATCCTGTGGCAACCTGTATGACGAAAGAGTATACACGAATGTCAAGCAAGGACAGCTAGTGAGAGGACGGGGGGGGTGGAAAGGCAACGCACTGGATGCGTGGCACCCAGCGCCCGTCTTGCAGCTCGAAAAAGCGCGTCGCGTGCTTGACGCCCGTCGCGCGCAACTCGCGCTGCGCGTTCTCGACGGCCGTCTTGGACTCGGTCGCGGCGTCCATGTCCTTGGCGAGGATGGCGCGCGTCAGGTCGCGCCACAACCTCCGGCTCTCGTAAGGCTCCTGCTCGTCCTCGGGCGCGATCCATTTCGGCGCGACGTCGCTGCCGTGCTTCTGCGCGTCGAACAACGTGCGTTTCTCGCCGGTCTTTATTTATTTATTTATCACCATCATCCCGACACGAAAAATGACAAGGTGAAGGTGAAAGTGGAGGGGTGGCGCCGAGGTGCACAAGGTATATGTAAGCAAGGAAGGCAGGAAGAAATTGATGTAAGGGTAAACAACGGCGGCCGGAGGTGGTCCAATGTAAGAAGGCGCACCTTGGCAGTCTTGAACTCCATCAGCGCGCTCCACTTGCCCATGACCTCGCCGAGCTCGGTCGGCCCATGCTTCACGCGGCCGGCGAGGGCGTTGTACGTGCCGGAGAAGAAGCCCTTCGTCTTGAACTCGATATCGGCATGGAGATCCTGCGCGCCGTTGCGCACGGTGCACGTGTCGCCGAGCTCGATGACCATCTTCCCAAACAGAATGCCGCGCGCGTACATATTCGGCATCGTCAACACGTACTCTGCGAAAACAAAAAAGGCATTGTCAGAAAAAAACATCATGCAAGCTTTTTGAGCCCCTCGTGTGTTTACCGGCGTCTTCTGGGCGGCCCATGAGCGTTATGCGGCTCTCGCCTTCCATCGTCGTCGAGACCGAGTTGCCGAGGAATTTGGACTTTGGTCGGAGCTCGCCGACGATGGCGACTTTGTTTACCGGCGAGACGTAATAGAAAGCGGATATAGGTGGGTGGTGGGATACTGTACATGCACACGGAAAAGAGATCGGAGATGAGAGGGTAGAGTCGGGTGGAGAACAGCGAGGATTTTACGTACCTTGTTCTGCGATGTAAAATCCCTGCGTACCGTTCGGATAGTCATATCGGCATCGGAAGAATTCGCCCAAGACGGGGTTGTATCTACGTGGCAAACGCGAGTACGTGAGAAGGGGGACCGGGCGACACGAGGTGGAGGGGATGATGATGAATGGCTCACGGCTTCTTGACGCCCTTGGGCTTGATATGCCATCCTGCGAGGTAATATTGGAGTACGCGTATGAAACGGTCTTCAGGGTCTTCGCACAGGTCGGCGCTGCATATGATATGCAAATGACATTAGTAATCTTTCTAAGGAGAGGCACAAGAAAGAAGAGGGCTAAGTAAGACACAGCATGATGCGCGGTCAGTTGGTTCCGGTAAGTAGCGGAGCCGGTATTATCATTTATGTCCTAGTGCGGGTGCCGCGCTGCAGGGCATACATACATACGCGGAGAAGAGGACGCACCCAAATATGAGATCCGGATGAGCCATGAAGTCCGTTATGCGTTCGAGCATGCTCCTGGGCTCGAGGCCGAAGGTTGGAAATGTGACCTTTGAGAGGTCCATGCCGACTCTGTGGCGTGAGTGGGTCGGCCCCACCGGAGGAGAGGAGGAGGAAGAGGTTCGTGAAGGTTCGTCGGGGTCGGTCGCTGCAGGGATCGGAGGAGGGTGCGCACCTAAGTTGCGAAATGAGGGATAAGATTATCGAGCCTTCATCCTCGTCTCTGTGGACAGGAGGAAGCGATTGAGAGAACATCTACGGAGGAGGGGGACGAGGGACGGGGTTGAGGGGACGAACAAGATGGAGGTATCGTCTGGATTGGTGTCCTCTGGCACCTTCTCGTCGGCAGAGGAAGGCCCGCGTGGCCTCCCCTTGGTGAAGAGACCCATCATGTCCACGGCTGCGTAGGCGGACTCGAGATCTCGTGGCGGGATTAACACAAGGTAATGCTGCGGACGCGGTGCTTGCGAAGGTAAGGGTGAGTCAGGTGGTTATGCTGTAGAGGGTGCGCCACAGATAACGACTGTGCACCGCCTTATCCAAGTCGATGAGCGGTGTCTCGTCGGTGAGGTTGTGTGCGGGGGCAACGTCGTCGACGGGCACTTTGGTAACATAAATATTTTTGATCCGAGTCTTGGGCGCGACGTTGACTCGATCGGACGGAATATATATCTACCAATATCACTCGTAATTCATCTACGGATCCTCTAATACGCTCTATTCCTCGAAAACAGTCCTCTTTGGCACCGCGCTCATGTCTACGCCCTCTCGGTAGAAGGCGCCGTACACCGCATGCGTCTTTTTCTTGATCGTCATCGGGAATTTGTTCGATAATGGCGTGACATCCACTCCACCCTCCCTCAACACCCGCGCCAGTTCGCCTGCGAGACTGCGCTCGTGGTTGCTCCCGGTGAAGAAAGTGATGCTCCGACCGTCTTTACCACCCCGCCCTACATCCCATTCCACCGCGCACGCATAATTTCGACGTCAGCATCGAGCACACAGGTAGGAAAAGAGCCCCTCTCACCCGTTCGGCCAATCCGGTGGATGTAGTCCTCGATGGTCAGCGGGAAGCTGTAGTTGAGCACGCAGCCGACGTCTGGAATGTCCAGGCCACGCGCTGCTACATCTGTCGCAACGAGCAATCGTATTGTGCCATCGCGGAACTGCTGCAACGCGTCCAACCGCGCCGCTTGTGTCATGTCGCCATGCAGCGCGGCGACGGTGTATCCCGCTCTCCGCAGCGTATTCTCGACTCGGGACGCCTCCTTTTTGTACAGCACAAACACTAGGACCCGAGCCGGGGGACCGCCCCCGGTCTTTTTTGGTGCGAGTTTCTTCAGATGGGAGAGCAGGCGTTGGCTGTCGAGCATGATAAACAAAGTGTTTGCAGGTGCGGAAATTCGTACATACTCTTTTTCACGTTCATCGTCAAACACCTCAATCTCTGGGGGCTTCTCAGTAGGCGGCTACGAGGCATGCGGAGCAAATAGGAAACACACCTTGTGCGACGCGGCTGTTAGCTGTCAAGTCATCACTACCGACCGTGATCCGTACTGGGTCGCGCAAGAACGAGTCCGCCAACCGGCGCACTGCCTCGGGCCACGTCGCACTGACTACCCGCCGCCTCTAACGTCAAGACAGAGCAGAAACAGAAGCCATGACCGGACGTACACATCAAAGTCTGTCGCGCTGCACCCTGCTTCGCGTGCCCGATGATGCTACGAATGTCATTCTCGAAACCCTTATCCAGCATCCGATCCGCCTCATCCAGCACGAGATACTCGACGCACCCAAGCGCGAGCGCGCCATCACGTATGAGATCCAATACACGCCCCGGCGTGCCGACGACGACTTGCGCCCCCTTGACGGCGCGCACCTGCTGCACTTTGTCGACGCCACCGAACACGGCAGCACACCGCACGGCGTCCAGCGCGGAGAGCGCATCGTACGTCTGCAGCGCGAGCTCACGCGTCGGCGCAAGTACGAGCGCGCTGGGGCCGTTGCGCGTACCGCCAGACGAGGACGAGGACGAATCTGAGAGGAGGCGCGCGAGCGCGGGGATGCCGAAAGCCAACGTCTTGCCGCTGCCCGTCTCGGCGATGCCGACCACGTCCTTTCCCGAGAGCGCGGGCGGCCAGGCGCAGGCCTGGATGGGCGTCGGCTCTTTGAAAGCGGAGAACGCGCCACGGAGGAGATCTGGAATGGGGAGTGCGTCGAAGGTGGTTATAGGAAGCGGCGGGGATGTATAGGAGGACGGGAGGTGTACGGTGATGTCGTGCGCCTTGAGGTAAGCTCCGGCTTCGACGGGTGAGATCGTCACGCGCGGTCGTTTGGAGCGGTCTGGGGAAACGGTGGCATCTGAGGCTTCGCCGTGTTTCCGCTTTTCCTTCTTTGCTTTGCGAGAGTCTGTCACAGCGATGGGATCGGAATCGGAATTGTTTCTGCGCTTCTTCCCTTTCTTCTTCTTTTTCTCCTTAGGTTCGGTGCATGGCTCTATGTACAAAGGAGCAGGGCAGGCGCCTGGCTCAACAGCTAGTGATTCGATATCCAAGTCCGTAGCCTTCTTCTTTCTATCCTTGCGCCTTTTTGTATCTATAATTGCATGTGCGTATCACAGTATCTGGGTTAACACACTGCAAAGTGAGTAAGAGAGAGAATGCACCGTCGATAGCACCCTCTCTTTCACTCTTCTTCCGCTTTCTTTCCCTTACCTGTTCTCCGTCTATGGCAAGATCACCTTGGCTAGAGACGTCTGTAGCTCTATCCTTGCGTTTTCTATCATCAGAGGTTTTTCTGTCCTTTTTTGATTTTTTCTTTGAGGATTGCAGCTCTAAGGTCATGTCGATACACGGTAAAGCCAAAAAAAAGTTGTCTCGACTGGTGTGGAGAACGCTGACGTAATCCAGTTGGGAGTGTATTCGCTCTACTTGGCTTTTCCATCATCACACTCTTCTTCTCGTGTTCACTGCCTCGCCATTCTTTTCTATTTTTTCAGCTCTGATACAGCGTCATGCCGCCCCCACATTACGACTTTCTCATCAAAGTACGTTACTTCCACCTTCACAACAACAAAAAGTCTAAACCTCAGCGGATAGCTGCTGCTTATTGGGGACTCAGGTACTTCCTACCAACACCATGATCAGGATATGTACAACTCTGATGTTTGATCCCACAGGTGTTGGAAAGTCTTGTCTCCTGCTCAGGTTTTGCGATGATGCATGGACGCCCTCCTTCATTACCACAATCGGCATAGACTTCAAGATTCGTACCATTGAACTCGATGGCAAACGAATAAAGCTACAAATCGTGCGCACCTTTTCGTCCTGTTTTCTTGAATCCAGCTTAGGGCGTTTGTTTGTTCCCACCACAGTGGGATACCGCTGGTCAAGAGCGCTTCCGCACTATAACCACGGCGTACTACCGCGGCGCGATGGGCATCTTGCTTGTATACGATGTGACCGACGACCGTTCGTTTAACAGTACGTTCGTATCCGTCGTTTTGTGTAAACTTCGAGCTAATCCTACTCATACGTAGACATCCGCACGTGGCACGCTAACATCGAGCAACACGCTTCGGAAGGTGTGAACAAGGTTCTTATTGGCAACAAATCCGACTGGACGGATAAGAGGGCTGTAACAGAGGAAGAGGGCCGCGAGCTTGCGGAAGAGCTTGGAGTCAAATTCATTGAGACTTCTGCGAAGATAAATGAAGGCGTCGAAGAGGCTTTCTTCACCCTCGCGCGGTGTGTCAATCTCGATTTTTCCCGACGTTTTTCCCTTCGTATATTGATGTTGTGTTTTCTATCCCCGTCTAGCGACATCAAGGCGCGCCTCATTGATTCGCAGGCTGATGCTGCCAATGCGGCTCCCGCTGCGGCCCCCACATCGATCAAGGTCAACCAACCGGTTTCCTCCCAGGTCAGCAACTGCTGTTCATAGATATGCGCCGCGAACCTCCTCCCGTTCCCGTCTTTTTCTCTTCTAATTATTTATTATGCCCTGTCTGCTATTCCATGTCCATGTCCACTGTCAATGTTGTGCGTCCCCGTAACGTCATTTTCCTGGAGACCACCTGCATATTGTGCCTATCATACGTTCAACACCATGTCAGTTTGGCGCGTGGCTGTGGTCATCTGATCCCTACGTGCCGTGGTCATGGCCACCCGTTAGCATCACTGCCTGCTGCTAGCAGTCTGTCCCCTTCTACCTCAATAACAATTGCAAGTCAACCTAATCGCTGGCTCGAACAAATTCACGGAGTGAGGATGCTAAGTTGGTCGGGTCACGGTAATGGACTGTGTTGGCTCAGACATTGTTCCTGTGCCTCCCATTACACAAACTCTGATTCTCGCAGCTGTCTCAGGCACTGGTGACTACGAAGTCCCACAGTATCATACTCTCCCTTCATGAACGGCGTGGCCAAAGGATTAGACAATCTGCCTTATAACCCCACACGTTCACCCTCAGCAAAAGTTCAGTTTGTCGACTTTGCTGTCCGTTCAAAGACGTATCATCTGTCTATGCTACTTTAACAGACCTAACTTAAGAGGATCCGGACGTCCTTTTACGGCACCACAGGTCGGGCCCCGAGCCCCTACTCGTATCACTCATCTCCAGCTCAAGGCACTCCACAAACCCTCGCAGTACCAATCCTTGTGCCCTCACAGAATGTGGCCCCCTAGTGCCACCGTGCCATGCCCTTAAAAAAGCCCCTCCACGCAACCGACTCATACGCAAAACGCTCTCGCGCTTCAATTGACGACTCATAACTTGGATGTCTCCCCTTCATCGTCTGCCCACAGAACTCACCATCGCGATTGCGACTCGCCTTGATGCCCGCTCACTCGTCTACTTCAAGTCTGTTCGTTCCGGTCTTCCGTCGCTCTCTTCCCTGTCCGCTCGCCTGGCTAACCTTACTGTGTCAGACGTGCAAGGTCTTCAGAGATGTTGTCAGTCAGACGCCATCTTTACTGTATGCGCTTGCGCTCGCCGCCCGCGGATTATGCGACGGACCACCGAGTCCCGTCACCGCAGTGAGCCGGCTCGAGCTGATGGAAGCATACGAGGAGGCCTGGCGCACGTTTTCCTGGAGCAAGCATCTGACGCTCGAACTCCCTCCTCCGCACGAAGCCCCGTACGTTTCGGGGGGAACCCTCGTGCTGCCCATCTGCGATATGGGGGAAGCCGTTATTAGGTCGTTCGTCGTGCAATCCATCCCGTCGCCCTTGCGTGGCGTTCCAGAACGGCGTTGGCAGATCGACTTTGACTTCGTCGTCATGTGCTTTGTCATCGATGCGACGCAAGACTTGTTGGTTGTTGTGCCGAGGCACGATACCGCGACGTTGATGTCCTCTTTTCTCTCTCTCATGAGCATATACTCACGATGACTTTCATGCAGGGTACTTGTGCGCGCGCTGTCCACTGGTCAGCCGCATGCCCTTTCTGCCAATGAGGGAGTCCTCCGTTTGGAAGCTTCCCAATACCCCTTCTTGGGGAACAGCAAACACGAGATATGCGGCGACTTACTTGGCATGATAACATGGAGGAGCGACAAGCTGGACGACCGATTGTTGATCTGGAACTGGAAGACCGGCGTCTTCCACGTGAACATGGTACGAGCCCTCTCCCAGAGCTATTTTACCGTGAACCCACGTGGTAAGCGAAAATATATATAAAAATGCCTTTGATCACGCACAGCCGATCCGAGTGGGGAGCCTTCACGACGCCGTGTTTTCGTTCCTCGACGATCGCCACTTTGTGATTCCTTCCGTCCTATCCGACCCGGAGCGCCCGGGCGAGATCGGCCTCGACGTCTACCAGTTCTGTCCCTACCCTCGCCCTCCGCGTAGAGGACAGCAGGAAGCACCGACCGTCATCCTCGTCCGCAGCTACGTCCTATCCGTCTCCGACGTCCTCAAGGACATCCGCACGCTCCGCTTCTTCCCGGACGTGAGCGCGCGCGGCGGCGCGCCGTCCCCGCCAGGCCACTTCTACGCCGACGCGTCGAAGCGGGCGTTCGGCATCCAGGTCGAGGCGACGTCCCTGTCGACGAAGCAAGAGACGTTGCAGGAGCTTCTCGTCCCGCTTCGGGCGCTCAGCGCTCCGACGCGCGAGCCGCCCTATCGACGCGCGAGCGTGTCTTACGAGCCGTTCATCGGTCGGAGACTCGCGTACGCGTCTAGGGCTGCTGCGGTGGAGCGCCGGACGTCCGTGCCGCCCGAGAAGCTCCCGCTCGCTCTGCGAGGCGTCGGCGCTTCGCGGCTGCGGTACGCTGTTTGTTGTGGCGCTTTACTCGTGTTTGAGGTGAGAGTGCTCGCGTATTTCGCGAAGGAGAGAGCACTGCTGATTTCCCTGGGAATAGCATGCGAATGAGAACCTGAAGTCACCGAGGAGATTGCATATTCTAGCTTTCTGAGGCTCTCTCACTGGCATGGCGCGACGTGCAATATATAATACATATGCACAGGGGAACGGGTAACCTCACGCGTTGACAACGGATTGGTGTGCAGAAGAGAACGGATAACTGTAGTGGTTTCTCCCCCATTTGCATTTATATACCTTAGCCATGAACCTCACCGTGCCACTAGCAAGAGAAAAACTAATGGAACGAGTGCCATCTATGACCTAAGGGAGGAAGAACCGATGGCTACATGACTAAAACGTTATAGCCAGCTCGTCGAACGAGTGAAGTCGCTGATTAGATCATCTGATCTTCCCATCATCAGAATCATCGCCGTCGAGATCGTTGAGATCTTGAGATCTTCACTCCACTATCGCCGAATAGCCTGAGGCACTACCGACTGTGAGTTATCGTGAAGCGATTATAGCTGTGCATTCGCGGCACGATAACAAAACTATCATCACGCTTTCTTAAAGTCATCGAGGTGCCTGGGCTGTGTGAACGTGAGAACTTGAGGTCCGTGACGGATTGCGCCCATAGTACCACTCTCCTAGTCCCCTAGTCTCTTCCAGCTACTTCCCATGATGACGTTGTTACCCTGCGACGTTTACCGAGAGCAACTCAGGTCCCTCGGTCACGGACTTCCCCTGTGGAAGCCAGACCCTGCCAACTTCTACCAACAAGTCTCGATCGGCGACGTCGGTTACATCAGGGAGGGCTACTTTGCCCGGATATTCAACGTGCTGCTTCCATGCGACGATCCCTCCAATCGCTTACTTGGCGAACCGGAGCCTTACCCGCGCCTGGATTTTGGTCCATTCGGGAACGTTCGTCGATCGAAGTTTTCCGCAGGAGACTACTATTCGCGTTGCGTGACTTCCACCCAGGAATCGACTGCGGCGGCATCGGACAAGTATGTGTTCCCTTTGTCTCAGACAAACTTTAGCTGCAATCTGACATATCATTGCATCATCGCTCGTGGAAAGCCCCACCGAGACCACGTATAGGTGCAAAGGGCGAGGAGCGCTCCTGACTCTTCCCCACGATGGCCACCGCGAAGACGTCATCCGCACGAAGGTCTTCGAAGACTACATCCGAGATCACGTCGGCAGCTGGTTCTCCTTTGCGCGAAGACATAGACTGGACGTCGAACGCATGGAAGACCTCATTCTCGTCACTGGGTGCACCCTAGTCACCTCATGGGGGATCGCCGCATTCTCCGACAACACCCAGGATGCAGTAGTTTCTCTGAGGTCTCACGCGTCAGATGGGGGCGGGGCAAGTTTTGATTGGCGCGAAGTCCGTCCGGGCGTAGCGTGTCAGAATAGTTACCAGAGCCCAGTCCGTCCTTTTCGTCTTATCGCGGCTTCGTTCGCTGATCCTTCTTTCAACGCATTGAAAGGGTACTCTACCCCAAAATCAATGCGTATTCATCAAGGGATTCCGGGCAAAGCGGATGTCGTCCGAGTCGTCGACTAGCCTCGAGGCTACCGCGGAACTTCTCCCGGACGATCCCGATAACAGGCGAGACAACGGAAAGCAATCGATAGCGCGAGTCCAAAGTGTGAGCGGCCTTCTTGCTGTGATGTGATGCAGGACGGAACATGACGTCGAGCTTTCCAGTATCGCGACACGCTCATCGGGGTATTAGATTATATCGCGGAGGTCCGTGTTCTTGTCGTTTCTCGGCGGATTCGGCTCTACTTACTGTCCTCCCAAAGCAATGTACGACAGATGCCGTAGCCATCACCCATGATGATGACCTTCAACTCGTCGAAGAGGTGGTACGTCTCATTCCAAATCAAAATGCCCTCTTGTATCCCTCAGAGGTAACTGGTGATGACCGCGCACATAGGACACCCTGACTGCGGATGCAGTGGAGGATTTTTTGCGTCAAAATGAAATTGGCGTACTTATCGAGAACGGCGGTATGCGTCATGGAATCACCACCAGAAACGCGGGACGAGCTGAATTCTGGTTTGACAGCCGCAATTCTACATGAAGATGAGGAACCCAAGGTTCCTGAGGAAGTGAAATTAATCTTTTATGCAGAAGCCGAATTATCGGTGCGGTAAATTTTTCCATGGCTGAAAACTTCGCTAACTCGTTCATCATGATCTAGGGAGAGTTGGTCCCGCTGGTCATACATCCTGTATTGGAAAGATATCTTCTCCAACTCGATATCGCCAGTCAAGCCGTTGATCACGACTATGATCTCCCGAACGAAGAGCTAACATCCCCCGCCGTCCACCCACCCATGCAGCTACTAAGACTAGAAAGCCATCAGGGATATCCCCAGGTCATCACCATTCAAGCTCCTAGCAGTTCTCCCGTCGGCGTCACGGTTCAAGACGTGCTGAGGGCGATCCACGAGGACGTGAGAAAGCTCTCGCGCCGGCGCGAATGGACCAAGCTGAACGCTGAAGCTCGGGCGGCGGTCGACGATGCGTTCAGGGAGAGATGCCAGACGGAAGAAGAGTTGGCTCAGGGACCTTGCAGGGTCGACTACTTGCGCGGCAGGAATAAGATCCTCATCTTACCAAGACTTTCGCCTGATGGCGAGATACTTCCTGCACCTGGCGCACCGGTAGAGGCGTTGACTGAGCATTTGTGAGTTCCTTGCCTTCCGCGATCAACTCTCCTTTTCTTCCCAGTGCATTCTTTTAAAACCACTCCCCTTATTAGGGATGAACTTAATGTCGCCGGCCCATCGAGAAAACCAATATGACGAAGGAGACGAAAAGGGCGCCTGGACATGTATGATATGGACACGAGAGCATATGTGGGCGATGGTAATAAATTGGGCAAATTCGGCGGGCCCGATATATGATATTCCCGATTGACGTCTAAGGACGTCGTATAGAACATATATAATACAGTATGGCAATTCACAGCCTGAGGTTTCGTTCGTGTTCTTTAACAAGCCATGAGACTGCTCGCCGAGGAATTGATTTACGGCGGCGTACCCTTACTCACTGCTGGCTTGTTCACGGAGACAATAAACTACTCAAGCGCTAAGCGCGTGATTGACGGGACACGGCTGAAACATTTTTGCTGAGGCTAAGGCAGCTGCAGCAGTATTGGTGAGGGTATTCTATGGCACTCATTACTGGCTGATGCACAGCAATGAAGCACAGCATTAGGCTTACCAGAAGTGTATTGTAAGGCTTAGGAACTGCTGTTACTGTGCTACAGTTTCTGGGGGAAACTCTCTGTCATTTTGTTGAGAAATGCTGGTCCTTATATACATGGGCCGACTGGAGGACAGCATGACATGACTACATACTTCCTAAAACATATGGTAGTGACATAGGCATAATTAACATATTCCATAATTGGAAGTACTCCTTCCATATTGGGACATGAGGTGTCCATGTAGTGCCTTTGTAATGTACCCCACATAATGTAGAAGGCCGCATAATAATGTACCACCATGATTTCTAGCAACTTGCATGCCCACACAAGTTATAATTCCCCTCTCCCCCTCTAATCATTGCCATTATAATGTGCTTCACCTATACTCCCACATTATAACTTGG
>Ga0137397_10002738_pt1 | contig 12258 bp, 10 predicted proteins | sample czorhiz116metaG_FD_106658 | JGI IMG/M metagenome (GOLD analysis project Ga0137397, IMG submission 106658) | Vadose zone soil microbial communities from Angelo Coast Range Reserve, California, USA - czorhiz1.16 metaG | ecosystem: Environmental > Terrestrial > Soil > Vadose zone | place: USA... | reverse complement strand
GACTTCCGAGCACGACCAGCGTGGCATACCCTAGTTTGAGCGGCGTTTCTGTGCCAGTCAACACAGGCGCTTTCCCAGTCTCCACGGCCTGGCCGAGGTCTGTGAGCACTTGAATTCCATGTAAAGGAGAGGTATTCTAACAGTTTGGACGCCTAAAAGATCACCTAGGTAGCATAGCTGCGCAAACTCGTTGAGCGAGCCAGGGTGCAGCTGAACGGTGGCTGTTTGCAAGAGATGCCACGTGGATTGATCAAAACGAGAGTGCGAGAAGCAAAGTACGACTGACCCCTCCGATACAGTCCACGGAGCTCCTGTCCTCCTTCGAAGGTGGACAGAACGCCGCTTCCGGCTTGGGCTATCAAGGTAGACATGCGGGGCGTACAAGAGACACCACCACTCCCCATAGGCAGCTCGGTCATGGTACAGAAGCGTGTGGAAAAAGATTTAAATGATCGGCTTGATCAAGAATTTGGGAACGTTGTGTTGTGACGTTGGAGGGCCAAAGATAAAGACGAGGGCCACTTGAAGGGAAACAGGCGAACACGTGACCGTGTTGGCCGCGAATAATGTTATTGCCACTTCTTGCGTTAAAATGACTACGAACATCTCAATCTAGGTTGCTTCGGCCTCCATCTTGTCGGGGTACCGTATGGTAAAAATTCCGTACCACAACGCACGTGTCGATACCGTCGTTCTTACTCTGCTGGTGTTCCCCACAACAGTGAATCGATGGGGTTGGTTGAATGACGAATTCAAGTTCGGTTGAATTCGCAGGAGACTGTCCTGAACAAAGGACGAGTCGTAAACGACATAGGAAAACAACTTTTTATGTGGACCTGATGATCACCAGAGTTCTTACTGAACGCCTCACTCTGTAACACGTTGTACGATACCGTGCTGGCAATCCTACCTGCCCTTTCGTCAGCATTGATCTCCCCGGGCCTCGGTAACCGACAATTTCGGCAGATGATCAGATCTCGCGATAATGATCACTATTCCCAAATATCTTCAGTCTCGCTGGATACGCGGAAGGAAGACGCTTCGCATGTGGTAGCATGTGGAACCCACAGCTGAACTCTCGTCCGCGAAATACGGAAGCGCAGGTAGTGCGTCAAGGTAAGTAGTAACCAGGACTGTATGGGCTTCTCTTGCTCCGGATTCGAGTTAACCTGGTGTGTTTGTATTGAATGCCGGTTGGCCTCGGAAACAAGCCTCCGGAAACAGTCTTCCAAGGGGTTGGTCAGGAAGCCATTACGGAAGTACGGCGGAATGTACCCGCCCGCTAACTCCACGGCTTCAAGTCGCGCTTCAGCGAGATAACTGACACCGAGGCTCACAGCAGCAGCCAGTAACACCGCTCCAAGCTGGCCGCTGCCGCAAGCGATTTTGCGTTTGGTAACATGGAAATAGCTCACCTTCCGCACTGTCTTCATGGGGAGCAGGCTAGATGTCAAAACTCGGGCAAAAAGTAGCTCCTGTGGGAGTTTCAGTTTGCGATGGACAACTGGCAAATCGAGGGGACACCGAAATGTCCGGACAGGCTTAACTTTATTGGTAACTGCGTCGAGCGTCGAGCGCTGAACCAGCCGCATTAAATACAGAATTACGGGAACCCCCCAACGCCGCAACCGCAATAACTCCATGGACTCCGACTTGGATGCAATGGCCCCAAGGAAGGCACCGCACGTTGGCTCATCCCCATTCTATGTTATCTGTGCTGGGAATCTGGGATAATAGCGACATTATTGCTTCCCTCTGCTCCGCCTTTGATTTATAGTAAATAATGGAAGCTAACAGACAAATGGTGGCCACTGGTGCCTACTTCCCTCCCCCTCCTCCTGGCAAGCGTGCTGTAGGACTCGGAATCCCGCTTCCCAATACATTTGATCCCGTCCCTTGATAGAAGGCGAAGTGTTCAAGCGCTCGTTCTCCCCAACCTCTGCAGGGAAAGCAACTAATTGTACTTTCAAGACTTGACATGGTGAATTTCCATGAACCCGCTCAGATCACGAAGGAATCCGGTAGGTTTATCCCGTTTTGGAGTTCACCCGCGCACACTAATCTCGTGACGTAGCTGCTTTTATCAACTTCGTGCTTTGCCTGGGTAGTATTTTTATGTAGGTTCCACCGCAAAGCCATGCCCCAGATCTACTCGAGCGCCAACGTCGTCTAGATGGGAATTCTTCATATCGTTGAAGTTTGACTGGGATCACTTTACCGGCGAAAGGAAATTCAACTGGACATTTGTGGTGTGTCCGGAGGCTTCTCATAACATGTCGTGTCGCGGTATGATAATTCATCCAGTTATACTTCCTCAGTCGCATCGGCGCTCTAGGGACTACGATCTGCAACATCATCATCGGATTTAATGTCACCCATCAAATCAATTGCCAGGTATGCCCGATGTCTGAAGACGTCTACCTCCCTACTGACCTCGGTTAGCTATGGAACGTCTGTGGTCTTGTACGTTCTGAGAATATGTCCCATAAGATATCTCACTCGCATGGCACGCCTAGATATTGGGTTTCATGGCTTTTGCCTGCGCCTCGGTGCTCATGGCCTTCAGAGTGTAAGCGTGGCTCCAGCTATTAATATTTGAATGTCAGTGACTTAAGAAAAGATCAGAATTGCCATCTGGACTCCCAATCGCTTCGTCGCAGCAGTGGCGATTGCGACTACCTTGACCAACATGGCGTTCCTCATATACGGTAGGTAAATTTCGCGATAGCTCTCAATTTCATGCTCTTCTCATCTTAAATAACCATAACAGGTGTCGCAGCGGTAGGGATTCTGGTTCCTATCTCGCGCATTTGCGAGGGTGACGTACTGGTACCGTGGCTATGTTTGGTCGATGGAAGGTTCACACCACACGGTCAACCACAGCAGGATCATGCGTTCTCAAAAACTCTTATCAAGGCCGGTACAACATCACCGCTACCATGGCGAGCGATATTATGCTGCTGATCGTCATGCTGGTTGGCCTGTTGCGCACCCGCCAAACAAAACCTGGCATCACCCGACATTTATACATCCAAGTGGGTGGAGCAATGTTCTGTCCCCCGGTTATTGAAATGAACGTGCTGAAACTGGGACTAGGGCCCAATATGGCTTACTGCAGCAACCATAGCGGAGATCCCTGCTGCTGTGGGTTTTCAAACCAATGGGTGCTTGCCGATTTGATTGAGCCTGACCCATCTCACCAGGTTTTCATCAACCTCAATCTCAATAGTTAGCATAGCAATCCCATCAACCAGTCTTTCATAATTTAACCTTTGCTCGCTATCCCATTTTCAGATCCGTGGAATGTGGTATGCAGTGCAGTCACCTACGATGATTTTTGCTATTCGTGCTCATCCTTAGTTTTAGATGTTCCAAGACTTTGCGCGTGCGTCATACACAGCACCCGAATCTAGAGCTACTAATTTACCCTCAAAACGCCATGCACCAGTTTTCACAATGTGCGTCTTACGATCAATGATTTCGCAGCGAGCAACTCATTCTTTGACCTTTCCGGCTTTTAGGGTAATCTGCGCAACTCGGATGTATCGCACGCTGACTAATAACGACATGGAGGTGTAAGGAACAACAATTGCCCCGCCTCATGACCCGTGGCCGTATGTTGACCAACAGACCGCCAGGGAGAGGTACGGCTGTAGTACGGCCGTTCTCAGCCAATTGCGTTTCGAACGGACGTTCCCCAATGGGACCACGGTGTCCGCAGACAGCAACTCCGCTCTCCCAAAGACCTCCTCTCCCTGCACGGAGGGCGCGGAGAAAAGGGCGGCCATCGGAGACGAATAAGCTCAATCGCGCACTATGCCAAGCTTGCTTTTGCGGGACGGTCAGTCACAGGCTGAGTGAGACAACTGACTGATGAGAGGATCGATCGAATTGCCTTGCGTGGCCCTGGCCCCTTCGGTTATAACTGAAAACTTGCATCGTCTTATCTGGATTCACAATTCCGTTCCCTATTAGTAGCACTGTACCTGTACGTACAAATCCCCGGAGTCAATCATGGCATTAGTTTCTGAGGGTCTCAGAACAGTCCCCCGCATGTCTGCCAGGTAAGTTATATTCATCCAGAAGTACTAAGAAATTGGACGTCGAGCTAGTTTCTTTTGTTGACGTTCCCTAAGCCTGCGAACCAGGGTTCCGGAGACTTGTTTACTAAAACCCGCATTTAGTCGGAGATTGTCGGTACAGCGCAGGCCCGGGTAAGTCCGAGTTGGCGCCGACGAAGTTTTTTTTGTAGCCGTGTCAAAGTTGCTCCCACTTTTCTCTGCAAATGTTGGTTTGTCTGTCAGCTAATCCACGCCTTTCCTCACTCTCCTCATATTCATAGCGGCTCCTCCAACATTCAACAATTGACACTGCGGCAGTATGTGGTGGATTGCAACTGTCAGCTACCTGGGCGAGCTGCCAATGTCACGCCGTTCTATGCTGTTCAATGAGGAGCAGCCCAAATGTCAAAGTCCAGGGATTAAGCATACGACCTACTAGCTGAAAAGGATGCCGCCAATTTTGGCCACGAGATCGACGCTGTGTTCCTTTCAGTGTTTCAGTTTGCGTTGAACAAGTCAAAAAAAAAAGCGTTGATGTGGGCCTGAGTTTGATCACGGACGCCGATCATGGGCCCATCTTACCATTATTGGTAAGCGAACCCCAAACTGAAGCCATCCTCATCGCGACCCGTCACAATCAATAACGCGCCGACGCCGCAATCGCCCAATGAACTCAAATGCGACGGCCCAAGGAAGGCACCGTACGTTGGCTCATCCCAAATTTTCATTATGGGATAATGTTGAACTTTATTGCCGGCCTCCTGCAACGCCTTTTATTTTATTTAAGTAGTGGGGGCTAATAGACAAATGCCTCGTCACCGTCCCTCCAGACGCGGGACTCTGAATTCCGTTTCCCCACCTTATACCTTCCATCCCGTCCCCTGATAAATCGCGGAGCAAGTGTCCACTGTCAAAGAGCCCGTCCGCCCCAATCTCCGTCGGGAAACCCAACTGATTTATTCTCGCGAGACTCGATATGGTCAATTTCAATGATCCTGTTATAATTGCGAGGGAGTTCGGTAGATTTTTCGCTGTTCTTCGATTGGCGCCCGCACGTTAATCTCGTGACGCAGCCGCCTTTATCAACTTCGTGCATTGCCTGGATGGTATTTATATGTAGGTTTCACTGCAAAGCCATGCCACAGATTTACCCGAACGCCAACGTCATCTAGATGGGAATTCTTCATAACGATGAAGTTCGACTGGGATTGTTTTACTGGCAAAAAGAAATTTAAATGGACATTTGTGGTGTGTCCGCGGGTTCTCATTAAGCATCGCGCTGCGGTATGATAACATATTTAGCTTTACTCCCTCAGTCGCTTTGGAACTTTAGCCAACATAATCTGCAACCTGATATTCTTCAATGTGACCCGTCCAGTCAATTGTCAGGTACGATCCATAACTGACAACGGCTGTCTCCCACTGACTTCAGTTAGGTATTGATCGTCTCGGCTCTCGTACGTTCTAAGAACATGTCACACATGATTTCTCACTCGCCTGGTGCGCCCAGACATTGGGTTACATGGCTTTTGCCTCCGCATTGGCGCTCATGGCCCTCAGAATGTATGTGTGGCTTCAGCCATTAAAATCCGAACTTCAATGACTTAGGGAAGATCAGAATTGCCATCTGGAATCACAATCACTTGGTGGCAGTAGTGGTAATTGGGATATGCTTGACGAACATAGGGTTCTTCATATACGGTGAGCAATTCCCACGATTGCAATAACTCTCAATATCATACTCATCTCTACGTTGATGATCTCCAATAGGCATTGACAAGGTAGGTTCCGTTGTCGAGTCTCGTGCGTTTGTACGTACTGATATTGTATAGGCTCGCTCCACATGGTCGCCTACTTCGGTAACCTGCGTTCTCGAGAACACTTTCCAAAGCCGGGACAACATAACCGTGACCATGGCGGGTGCTATTGTGATGCTTATCATCATGTTAGTTGGCCTCTTGCATTCTCGCCAAACAACCTATGGCGTCGTCCGACACCTATACGTCCAGGTGGGTGGAGTGAAGTTCCGTCCCCTGGTCGTTGAAGTGAAGGTGCTGAAATAAGACTAGGGCTCGATATGGCTTACCGCCGCTACCATAGCGCAGGTTCCCGCTGCCGTAAGCTTCAACTCACCTGGATGCCTTTTGCCGATTTGATTGAGTCTGGCCCATCCTCCCCAGGTTTTCATCAACCTCAATCTAAATGGTAAGAACAGCACTCCCATCAACCGGCGTCTTGGAATTTAATCTTTACTCACCCTTTCGTTCTCAGATCCGTGGAATCTGGTACGCAACCTTTCACAGATCATGATTTTCGCAATTGGTTCTCACCCTTAGCTTTAGATGTTCCAAGACTTCGCGTGTGAGTTATATTTGGTACCATACATAGAGGGCTACTGACTCACCTGCAAATTGTCATGCGCCAGCTTTCACAATGTGCGTCGTATGTCGGTGTGATTTCATACCGAACAGCTAACTCTCGACTATTCTGGCCTGTAGGGTGATCTGCGCGACAAGGATGTATCGTGCCCTGGTTGCTAGCGACATGGAAGTGTAAGGAATCCCCTCCCCGGCGGGCCCACGCTCCATGGCTGTGACTGTATACTGACTAAGAGGCCAGGGAAAGATACAGCTCCACTCCGGCCGTTCTCAGCCGATTGCGCTTCACAAGGAGAACCCCTAAAGGGACGACGGTGACGGCTGCAAGTGGCTCCGCTCTCCCGAAGAGTGACTTTGAGACCTATCCCTCTACAAAGGATGTGGAACTAAATCTGACGGAGAAATCGACGGCCGTCGGAGATGAAGAGGCTCGGTCGCACGAGATGCCAAGCCTGCGTTCACGGTCTGGTTAGTAGAGCAAGCAAGGAGATGGATCCGAACTGCTTTTGCGTGGCCCGTTCAGTTGTATAACTTTACATTTGCGCTTTCATTGTCTTATCCTGGATTCACAGAATCGAAAATTGTGTTTAGCGTGCGTCATGACACTTCCGACCGTACGCACAAATCACAGGAATCTTCATATCATTCAACGGTCCCGTACAGCCAGCGATCGGACATCGAGCTGGTTTCATTGTTGACGTTAGCTTCGAGAGCTAGGCAGGCGTCCGGAGACCTCTTTACTAAGCCCGCATTTTAGTCGGCATTTCTGGGCGCTGGGCAAGCCGGTCAAACCCAGGGCAATCTTAGTGTACCTTTCAAAAGTGTAAGGCCAGTACGCGCTGTCACGGTACGGTAGCCTCGGAAACGAGCCCCGCGAGCCCCGCCACACGATATCTGAGCTCGAACCCACTCTTCCCCGCGTTGTGTCCCTCGTCGTGCACGCCGTCCGCCGTGTGCTGCCCGGTCGTGTACTCCTGCGCTATCTTATCTCTCGCCGCCTCATCTTTCCCTCCCTCTCCTCGCCCCGCGTGTTACTCCTCTCCTCTCCTGACATACTCACGTCGCTCCCCTCGCCTACAGTTCGCCTACCGACCAAGCTCGTCCTTTCATTTGGCTCCACCTTCAGGGCCCTTGCGTCTACCTACAAGCCCTCTACGGAGGACGTGGGACTCAGTCTGGCAGAGAAAGCGATGCCCGTCGGAGATGAAGAGGCTGATTCACTTCACACAAGGCGCCAACTTGAAGCCTATTTTCACAGAACGACCAGATGGGTCGAATTGCTTTTCCGTTGGCCACCTAGATGACTGGCACACTTTCTTTTCACCTGCGTTGATTGTCTTATCCGGACTCGCAGAAAATCCACATTGGTTTTCCCGTGCATATAACCCTGGATGGACTGTACGTACGACGACACCCTAGGTATCGTCCTATCATGGGCCGCAGAAAAAAAGTTCCAGAACGGTTCTCCCGCGCGTCCGCCAGGTTTGGTTATATTCAGCTTTACCATGCGCATTGTAGGCAAGCAGACATCGAACTAGTTTCACTGTTGATATGGGGTACTCTTTTTCGTACACGCCAGCCGCTCTGCGACAAGTTCGTGAGAACCCCGACCCTAAAGAATACTGTTTCCGTAAATGCGAAAAGACAAGACATGCCGTCATCCCCGAACGTCGCGTGTAATACGTGGTGCGGTGACGATGGGAATAGAGCCGCGACGTCGGCACGGCCGCGGGTCCACGTGTAGTGTGGTGGAATTATGGAACTCATGCCCTTGCCTCTTACCGTACAGTACAAGATCCACGGAGGTCCACGGAGAAGACGACAAACCTCTCAATCACGACATGTGTCAAATAGGGTCGGCGGCCAAAGTATAGTGCGTCCTTTCACGTGTATTAGATCGCTTGGGGAAACGAACATGCATGTTGGACTTCTGCTCGCGCGCACGAGGTCGTCGCAATTGCCTTTTGAGTGGACCTAGGCCTCCGAGTCCCCTCTAGATCGTGCCATGTGACCTTCAACAATTTGAAGGATCAAACTTGAAGCTAATTATCAATAGTACGAGTATGTGGCCCGAAGCGTGTGGCAGTATTTACAAACATGGCCAAGGGAACACGAAAGAGGCACGGGGGGCCGCCGGGGAGGGGTGTCACCGCAGCCGCACTGTATCAATACGGTGTCAAATGGAAATTTGGAGCTCGAAGTGCCTGAAGCTGAAGTACTGTTGCCTAGGGGCTCAGCTCGATCACCAGATAAGATAACCAAACGCATATCGGGCACACCATGCCGCGACTGCAAACGTTTTCCCTTCCCTTGTCAAGATCGCAATTTGGAAGGTGTTCCGAGTCTTTTCCGCAAGGTGGCGTCGCGGTAAGTACCAGTCCAAGTGATGATCGATGATCGATGCTCCTCAGTACATTCTGGTTACTGAGCTGAGCGTCATCGCGTCATCACTCGAGCTGCTTTGAGACATGGGCCGCTTGTTGAGTTGAAATCCCCCACCAGTCACGGCTTTGAACAGTTTCATCACCTGTCTCCGTCTCAGCAGATCGTGATGGTCTTTCCCCCTATCTGAATGTTGCCATCAGAGTCAACGGGCCCGCCCCGGCTTCGCATCAACAGTCTCCATCATGTGCTGTAGCATCGACACTGTTCTTTAAACCGGAAGTGAGTGCAAAAAGGCACCCGTCTTGTCGGAGGGGTCCTTCAGATCACGATGTCGATGGCTTTCATGCAACTCTTTGATCAAGACTCGCAAAGAGAAATATGAAGCTTGCATGAAGTGTTACAAAGTGCGACACTCGGACAGGACCCACTGAACGAAAGTTCGGAAAGATGTCGCCAGTCGTCCGCGCCTCACGTCGCTTACCAACCTTGCTGGACCCACGGACGACGACGCCAAATGACACGAGGGTACATCTCCATTCGCCTGATGCCCCAAATTTTGGTCACAGCCTAATACTCAACCCTAGAATATGGAGTCGAACGAGTGCCAGTGGAAAATAGTCTTGGTCTGAGCCAAAGTCACGGATTGAGTGTGACACATGTGACAGGACGTGACAAACGTGTGATGTCCAAAATGTCACGGTGAGGGGTTTACACACCCACCACATACCGACACAATATAGATCGTCGAGATATTGTAACCTACCTGGTACTCGTACAGCTGACTCAATGTACGGTTGCTAGGTTTTGGCTGTAGAATACACCCATTTCTTCCTTTTCCGGGAACCCGTACAGTGTACGGTATCTGGGTGATTAACAGTGATGTAAGCCAAGAAGTCTTAAGGCAAAGAATACCCGTTTATTTATACCACTGGAAAACAATTCTTGTGTTCCTTCGACCAGCAACAAACAATGAGAAGCACTGTATCATTTGGGCTCAAATCGATCCCTTTCCCTGAGGCTCAAAAGGAAGCAAGAGCGCAAGACCACCTGCGCCGATGAGGAGCGCGCCGGCGATATAGACGGGCACCGTTGTTTTGAGGTTCGCGTACAATGCAATAATGGGAGCCTGCACGGACGCGAGCGTAGTTAGGCCAGGGGGACATGTCGGTTCCAGGAAGGAGAGAACGTACCAGGACACTGAAAACGCGGGCCGCGGTCGCGGTCAGCCCGTTTCCTGTACCACGGTGCTTGCCAGGAAACACCTCAGAGGAGGCGGCGTACAGCACGCCGAACATTATCTGGAATCAAAAGGGTACATTTGTCAAAGAACGAAGAGGGAAGGTAGGGTGGTATTATATCTGCAGTCGAGTTCACCCACGTTACTGAAAAAAGCGTATCCACAGTTCCACCCGAGCAGCGCTGGGGAGCTACGGGCGGTGGTGCTCGCGAACAGGAACGCCCCCGTGAGCCCTGGATTCACGTCGGGGTCGTTGAGCAATATCAGTTCGGGGAGCAAAGCATGTACTCGCCCGCGGAAGCAGCCAGAGTCCCGCGCCGCCCGATGAATGGAAGCTCTATGGACCATCCTGCGAGAAACGCGCTGGGTATGCCGATTACGGAAATTATGACTTGCTGTGGACTGGTTAGCATTTAAGAATGATTCATAGCTTCGAGCACTGACATTGCGGTAGACTGTGAAATAAGTCGCGTCTTGAAACTTCGCTCCGCGACTAGCTAGACTAGATGGTTGACGTGAGTAAAAACATTAGAAAAGATGACATGAAAACCCGCAGGTATGGCAGGAAATTATTGTAAAGTGTTGACGCGAGTTGGATGAGCCCTAACGATCAGCAACTTAAGTCCGCACAGTACCATGCAGTCCCTGAAACTCGATACATACCCCAAATCCAGATCAGGAGACTTGTCGACCATGCCATCTTTCTTGTGGCAAATAACTCACGCACGTGGCTGCCCTTCCAGACAGAACTCCGGTTTAGTACACGCCATCTATGCGCATATTCCTTCTGCTCAGCGCTACGGCCGGCTTCCTCGAGGTCATTGACTGTGAGGCTCGTTTCCGTTCCATTGTATCGCGCAATCTCTCGCACGACAGCCACGACGGCTTTGTCACGCCCATGCCCGAGGAGATAACGAGGAGACTCGTGCAACGGGAGAACGAATATGCGCAAGAAGGCGAGGAGAAGCCCGATACCGCCGAACATAGATACGAGATAATGCCAACCCATGTTATCGGCGCGCGTGCATGGGCCAGATGGCGAGCAGGAGAAGTTTGCGATGAGTGGCCATGCGACCTACGGAAGGAAGTGAGGGGCAAGGACCGAGGGACGGTTGACTCGCCGAGCTCACCAGAGAGCCAAGCAGCTGCCCAATAGCCCACCAAATAGAAAGGATTGTGAGGACGTACTGATGAGAGCTGGGCACGAAATCTACGCACCCTCAGCGTGATTTAGCATAGGAGACCAAAACTGACTCGTAGGGTGGTAGTGGACGCACCTAGGAAGACAACCGAGTCCACGGGGATATTGCCGCCTACACCAACGCTCGAAGCTGCGGCGACTGACGCGAGCGCTGTGAATGTGTCAGAGCCGGCCATCGCGATCCCAAATATACTTCCGATAAATAACGTGAGGTTGTACGACCATCTGACGATGCGGATGAGGCACTGGCACCGAAGGAGCGAAGAGCGTGGGGCGTCACCGACTTTCTACCCCAGATATCACACCCAAAGCTCCAGAAAATGGCGCCAACGAGCAACCCAACATTCATTGCGAGCGACAAATACGGTCCGTCGTAGTGAAATTCATTTATAGTCGGGGCAAGGATAAGCCCAGTCATGAGCTGCGTCACGTCGGCCGTCTGTCAGAGCGTGCATGCGGGGTGGTTGAATCAAATCTGAATCGTACAGGCCAGACACTGTCACTGAACCACAAGAAGCAAACTGATGTGAAGAAGCTCTTCAGGAGAGAAAGTACATCACATTCACTTACGAAAACCATCCAAAACCTGCTACGACGAATAGTCTCCACTGAAGCGAAACAGTCACGCCGATGTCCGAGATGGAAGGTAGGCATAAGATATGTACCTGGTACTTGCCCATCCCAATTTCCTGTAGAGCTCGATTAAGCACACGAGCCTTTGCTTGATAGACAGGGTCCACGAATCCTTCGTCATGCAAGTCTTGGGTTGCCAGGATCGCGGGTTGGGAATCAGGGCGATTTACACTTTTGATGGAACGAGACTCGGACTTCACAGACATGACGGATACCACAGGTGCGGGGGGTAACTGACCAATCTATTTATCCCTCGTATTTTATAGCCCGATTGTGGATAACAGGATTCTTTCCTGGGAGAAAGAAGTCGCAGCACCATCGGCACACGTGTATCAGCATATTCCACGCATCCATGTCTTTGGG
>Ga0137397_10002735_pt1 | contig 12259 bp, 7 predicted proteins | sample czorhiz116metaG_FD_106658 | JGI IMG/M metagenome (GOLD analysis project Ga0137397, IMG submission 106658) | Vadose zone soil microbial communities from Angelo Coast Range Reserve, California, USA - czorhiz1.16 metaG | ecosystem: Environmental > Terrestrial > Soil > Vadose zone | place: USA... | reverse complement strand
TCCTTGGCCTTGGGGTCCACCGGCCCCACCGCGAACGTCACGGTGAGCCCGTCGGTGTTCACCGTCACCGTCGCCGGCCCGCCCTCTTCCGGCGAGAGCAGCTTCGCCTCGCGCAAGAGTGCGAAGCAGAAGAGCACCGCCTCCTCCTTGGGCGCGTCGACCGCCGGCAGCACCGCCTCGATCTTCACCGGGACGTCCGCGTTCGGGTCGGTGGCATGGAACAAGCCTTGCGCCTTGGCCAGCGCCGCCTCCACGTCGATCACCGCGTCCTCGCGCTTGAAGGCGTCCGAGTAGTCGAGGATCAGCTTCTTCGCCTTCACGATGCTCTCGGCGTTCTCCTCGCCGATGCCCTGCATGTTCTTCACGATCACGTCGGGCTGGGTCTGGTCCACCAGCTCGACCAGCATCTGCTGCTGCTCGCGCTCCAGCCGCGTGTAGTCGATCTTCCGCACCGCGTTGGCGAGCAGCCCGCAGTCCTCCACGTATCCCTTGAGCAGCTCGGAGTTGCGCCGGAGCAGCGAGACCGAGTTGTTCACGCCCTCGAGCATCTGTGCCACCAGGTTCTCGTGCAGGTCCGCGCGCGCGGTCATGAGGTGTAACAGGCCCTCGTCGACCCTCCCGGCGCCGTTGCCGCCGTTCCGCGCCGCCGTCTCCTTCGCCTGCTGCAGCTCGATCCGCATCCGCGAGACCGCCTTTTTCAGATCGTTGAGCTCCTCCAGCGTGCTCTTGTAGCGGGCTTCCCAATCGCCGCTCAGCTGGTTGCCGGTGGCGGAGACCCTGAGCTCCGACTCCAGCGCCTCGACCTGCTCCTTCAGCTCGTCGCGCTCGTGAACGATTTCGTCGTAGGTGCCGCGGATCTTCGCCAGCTGCTGCTCGGCGGCGTCGCGGCGCTCGGCCGCGGCCTGGGCCTCCGCGGTGCGGGTGTCCCGGTCGGCCTTGAGCATGGCGAGCTGCTTCTCGTGCTGGTCGCGGTCGCCGGCATTGCGCAAGAACTCGGAGAGCTGCCCCTCCACCTTGAGCCGCGCGTCAACGGCCTCCGAGGCCTGGGCCTCGGCGTCCGCGAGCTGCTTGCGGAGGTCCTTGGCGGTGGCCTCGGCGGTGTCGAGCTTGCCCCCGATCACGCTGGCGGCATCCCGGGCCTTGGCCACCTCCGCCTCGAGCTGCGAGATCTTGTCCTGCGTCGCCTGCGTGGCGCGGAACTGCTCCTCCACCGCCGCTGCCGCCTCCTCCGCGCCGCCGACCTTGGCGATGATCTGCCGGGCCTTGGCCAGCTCCTGCACCAGCTCGCCGCGCTCCTTGCCGAGCTGCGCGAGCTGGGTGTTCTTCTGCTTGAGCTTGTCGTTCAGCTCCTTTTCCTTGCCGGTCGCCGCGTTGAGCTGCTCGCGCGCGGCGTTCAGGTCCTCCAGCGACTTCGCCACCTTCTCGTCCCGCGACTTGATCTCCTTCTGCACCTCGTCCTCGCGGTCCGAGAGCATCTTGATCAGGTCGTCCTTCTCCTTCAGCTGCCGCGCCACCGTGTCGCTCTCGGCGCCGCGGATCGCCACCCGGTGCTCCAGGTCCTTGATCTGCCGCTGCAGCGTCTCCATGTCGCGGCGGCGCTCGGCCTCGATGGCCTGCTCCATCCGCTTGCGCTCGCGCTCCAGCTCGGCCGGCGAGTAGTACGTCTCCTTCTCGTCCAGCTCCTTCTGCAGCTTCTTCAGCTCCTCCTCGCGCTGCTTGAGCAGGTTCCGGATCTTCTCCGCGTCGGCGCGGGCGGACGCCGCGGCTTCCTGCGCGACCTGCTCCTGGACCTGCTTGATCTGCGCCTTGAGCTTGCGGTTCTCCTCCTCGAAGAACGAGACCTTCCCGCGCAGCGTGGCGAGCTCCACCTCGTCCTGCGTCTTCACCTCGGGCCGCATCGGCGCGGCCCGGCGGGGCTCGTCGGTGACGATGCCTTCCGGCGCCACCGCGGGCGCGACGGCCGCGCGCGGCTGCGGCGCGGGAGCGGCCCGCTGCTGCGCCACCGCCCCCCGCTGCGGCGCCCGGTTCGGATTGACCCGCGGCTGCGGCTGCTCGCCCACGAACGACGCCTTGGTCATCCCGAAGGTGATCAGGTCGCCGTCGTTGAGCTTCTCGCGATCGACGTCCCGGTCGTTGACGAAGGTGCCGTTGGTGGAGCCCAGATCCATCAGGAAATACTGGCCGTCCTCGCACCAGATCTTGGCGTGCTTGGACGAGACGCCCTGGTCGGCGATGCGGATGTTGCACGCGGAGGCCCGCCCGATGGTCATCGGGTCGGGTGTCAGGTCGATGACCTGGTTTTCCAGGGACCCGTTGAGAATGCGCAGCGATGCCATGGGGAACCGCTTCCTTGTCGAGACGAGCTGGGGCGCGTTGACGTTAGCCAACCCTGGCGGGTTGCGTCAACGCGACGAACCCTCGTCTTGACCCGTCTCGGAAGCGCAAGCTACGCTCCCGCGACTTTATTGGAGTGATTTCAAATGCCCCAGGCGGCCGCATTCAACGAGGTCGGGAGCTACTTCGGGAAGTATTTCCTGATGAAGAAGCTCGCCGCTGGAGGAATGGGCGAGATCTTCGTCGCCAAGCAGCAAGGCCCCGCGGGCTTCCAGAAAGTCCTGGTGGTCAAGAAGATCCTGCCCCACCTGACCGAGAGCAAGGAGTTCATCGAGGCCTTCCTCGGCGAGGCCCGGCTCGCCGCCCAGATGAACCACCGAAACATCGTGCAGGTCTTCGAGCTCGGCGAGCACGACGGCGCTTACTTCATCGCCATGGAATACGTGCAGGGAAAGACCCTGCGCGACGTGGTCGACGCTGCGCTGAAGCGCAAGGAGAAGATTCCCCCCGAGCTCTGCCGCACCATCGCCGAGCAGATCTGCGACGGCGCGTCCTACGCGCACAACCTCACGGACATGGGGGGCCGGTCGCTGAACCTCGTCCACCGGGACCTCAATCCGCAGAACGTCCTGATCGCGTACACGGGCGACGTGAAGATCATCGACTTCGGGATCGCAAAGTCGGAGCTGAGCACGGTCAAGACCGAAGCGGGCATGATCAAGGGCAAGTTCGTCTACATGAGCCCGGAGCAGTCGCTGGCGAAGAAGCTGGACAAGCGCTCCGACATCTTCTCCATCGGGATCTCGCTGTACGAGATGCTCACCGGCATCAATCCCTACCACAAGAGCAACATCGTGCTCACGCTGGAAGCGGTGCAGCGGTACGAGCCGCCGCCGCCCTCCGAGTACGACCCCGCCTACGCGCCATTCGATCCGATCATCTCCAGCGCGCTCGCCAAGGACCGCGACCGCCGCTATTCCGACGCGGGGGAGATGCAGGACGATCTGCGCCGGATGGTGCTGCCCCGGCCCCCGGAGCGGCTGGCCCAGTTCATGGCGCGGCTGTTCCGTACCCAGTACGAGGAGGAGCAGAAGCTGCTCCTCGACAGCGATCGCAGGAAGGTCACGCCCGAGGCGGCCCGGCGGACGCCGCCCAAAGCGGCGCAGCCGCAACCGGCGTCCAACACTGCGCCCATCGCCACCATGCCCGATCTGTCGGGCGTCGAGTCGGGCGGCACGCAAATGCTCTCGGGTCCGGGCGCGCGCGCCCGGAATGCTCCGCCCGCGCCGCGTCCGGCCGCCAGGCCGCAAGCACCCGTCTCCATTCCGCCCGGCGAGGTCGGCGACACGCTGGTGGACATGGACGGCGGCCCTCCGGGCCGGAGGGCCGACGACGTGCCGGGCGGGACGGCGATGCTGAAGCCCGGGCAGGCGCTTCCGCCGCCGCCGCGCAAGCCGATGCCGCGCCGCGAGGGCCCCGTACCGGTGAGCACCGAGGAGTACGAGGCGGCCGGAGGGACCGCCATCCTCAACGCCGCCCCTGCGCAGCGTCCCGCCCCGAAGAAGGCGCCTTTGCCGCCGAAGAGGCAGGCCTCCACCAACATCATGACTCCGGAGGAGTCGGAGGCGGCGCAGCGCGAGGCGCAGGCGAAGATGGAGCAGGCGCAGCACGCGGTGGTGCGGACGCGGACGCGCAGCGACAAGAGCGCCGAGCTCACGCAGGCGAGGAGCAGCCGGGCGATGTGGATCGCCCTCGGCGTGGGCACGCTCGCCGCGGTGGCCCTGATCGTCGGCCTGCTGTTCCTCTTCTTCGCCGACGAGTCCGGAAGCAGCTCGAGCTCGCGGCGGAAGGCCGCGAACGTCCCGCAGGCGCAGGCCACCCCCGTGCCGGAGCCGTCGCAGGAGAAGAAATCCGGCGGGGAAGGCGCGCAGCGCCAGATCGGCTCCGGCCGCGTGCTCGGGATCCTGACCTTGAATCCCGGCCCCAACGTCCCGGTGGTCTTCGGCGGCACCGAATTGCCCCGCCAGGTCGGCGCCTTCACCCTGCCGGTCACGGCCGACGGCGGGACCATCGAGGTCGGCGAGGACTCGGCGCTTCGCGTTACGCTGGCCTACGCGGTCTCGGGCGGAACGATGACGGTCAAGGTCCGCGCCCCGGCCCGGACGGTCGCGACGGTCAACGGGAGGTCCGCCGCAGAGGCGCGAATCGACAAGGCAATGACGGTCGTGGAAGTGAAGCGTCCCGGCGGCGGCGAAACGATGAGCGTACGGCTGCAATACAGACCGAAGTGATCCAACCCTACCAGCGCAGCCGCTGCGCGGCCTTGGGCCGCTTGCGGCTGGGGTCTTGATCGAAGCCCGGTTTGCGAGGTATGGGTCGGCTTCCCGAAAGCATTCCCAGTGACCCTGCAGCGTCAAGCTGGAGATGCTCCGGTGCGTCGAGCGACGGGGGGCCGTGGCTGACATGGATGAGCACGCCGAGGAGCGGCTTTTGGCACTCGAATCCGTCTGGTACGAGATCATCGAGGCGGTGACCGCGGGCCGGACCAGCGGCCTGGTCTGCCCCGAGTGCAACTCTCCCGACGGCCTCCTTGTCGAAGAGCGGCAGGGCCGCACGGTGGTGAGCTGCCCCGCCTGCAAGCGCGAGGTGGAAGTGGGGATCGCGTCCGCCTGAGCGCGGCGCGAAGAATCGCATGAGCAACTTCCTCGGAATCGGCTTCAGGTTCCCCTTCTCCGTCGGTCCCAACGGCGGCATCCAGCTCAGCCGCTACGAGCCCAATATCGAGGAGTCGGTGCGCATCATCATCGGCACCGCCCTGGGCGAGCGGCAGATGCGGCCCGACTGGGGCTGCCGCATCCACGACTTCGTCTTCGCGCCCAACAACACCTCCACGCAGACGCTGGTCGCGCACCACGTGGAGGAGGCGCTGGCGAAGTACGAGCCGCGCATCCGCAACATCGAGGTCGAAGCCTTGCCCGACCCGGACAGCGCCGAGCGCATCCTGGTGGACGTCCGGTACGAGATCCGGGCCACCAACAGCATCCACAACCTGGTGTTCCCGTTCTACCTGACGGGCAGCTGAGCCACGCTTCTTTGGGAGTTGGAGCTTCACCATGTCACTGCCGGTTCCGAATCTCGACGACCGCTCGTGGAAGCAGATCGTGGACGAGGCCGTGCGCCTCATCCCGCGCTACTGCCCGGAGTGGACCAACCACAACTCGTCGGATCCGGGAGTCACCCTCCTCGAGCTCTATGCCTGGATGACCGAGATGGTCCTCTACCGGCTCAACAAGGTGCCGGAGAAGAACTTCCTCACCTTCCTCGACCTGATCGGCGTGCGGCTGAAGCCGCCCGAGCCCGCCCGCGCGGTGCTCGAGCTCTCTCCCAGCGAAGGCGCGGAGGGCGAGCTGACGGTGCGGAAGGGAACGCAGGTCGCCACGCTGCAAGCGGCCGGCGGCGACCCGGTCACGTTCGAGACGCTGCGCGACATCACCCTCTTGCCGCTGCACGTGGTGCGCGCCGTCAGCAGCCACCGGGCCACGGTGGCCGATCACACCGAAGCGCTCGCCTCCGGGGGGGCGCACGAGCCGCTGTTCGCGGGCGTGCAGGAGGTGGAGCGCTTCCTCTACCTGGGCGACGACCGCCTGAACGCCTTCAACGAGGAGGCGGCGGTCGACCTCTTCTTCGAGGCGATGCCGGGCTCGTCCGGGCCGCGGGTGCCCACCGTCACCGAGTGGCAGTACTTCGACGGCAAGCGCTGGCGCGACATGACCGTGAACCGCGCCGAGAGCGACAGCCGCAGGCTGAGCTTCGGCAGCCATCCGGGGATCGAGAAGCAGGAGATCAACGGCGTCGAGACCTACTGGATCCGCGGCAAGCTGGCCGAGCCGCTGAAGGACCCCGCCGCGGTGCAGCTCGACAGCGTCTCGCTGCGCGTCGAGATCCTCGGCGAAGGCATGGCGCCGGAGACCGCCTTCGTCAACATCGGCAACTACATCTTCCTGCCGGTCGACCAGGGCAAGAGCTTCCATCCCTTCGGCGAGGAGCCGAAGTTCGATTGCGCGCTCTACCTCGGCCACAAGGAGCTGTTCTCCGCGCCGGAGGCGCGCATCCGCATCGAGGCGCAGCTCGTCGAGCCGTCGGTGGTGCCCACGCCGGAGGGCAGCCCGGACCTGGTCGTGCAGTGGGAGTACTGGAACGGCCGCAAGTGGGGCGAGTTGGGCAGGACCTCGCCGATGGGCGTCTCCGGCCCGCAGGGCCAGCTCAACTTCCTCGACTCCACCGCCGCCTTCACCCGGAACGGGGCGGTGAGCTTCGATCGGCCCACCGACATGGTGGAGAACGAGGTGGGCGGACAGCGGAGCTTCTGGATCCGCGCCCGGATCAACGCCGGCAACTACGGCGCTCCCGGCAGCTACGAGCTGATCGGCGCCAACTGGGTGTTCAAGGAGGACCGGCCCCTGCGGCCGCCCTGCCTCAAGTCGCTGGTCTTCAAGTACGTGCGCGAGCCCAAGCCGGTGGCCCGCTGCGTGAGCTTCAACGACTTCCAGTACCGCGACCACACCGACGACCTGAACACGCCCTACGTGTACTTCCAGCCCTTCCTGCCCGACCAGGACGAGACCCCGGCGTTCTATCTCGGCTTCGACGGCAAGTTCCCCCAGCGCAACATCAGCCTCTATTTCGAGCTCGACGACTCGGGCGAGGGCGGCAAGGGGGAGCAGCTCGGCGGGGCCGCTCCCGGCGAGGCGGAGGGCGAGGGCATCCAGAAGGGCCCGCGCGTGGTCTGGGAGGCTTGGGACGGCGGCCGGTGGGCCGACCTGTTGCCGCAGGACCGCACCTATGGCTTCACCCGCTCGGGCTACGTCTCTTTTAGTCCGCCGCGGAACCACGAGAAGCGGAGCGTCTTCGACACCGAGGGCTTCTGGCTGCGCGCGCGGCTGGAGTCGGGCAGCTACGATCTGCCGCCGGTCCTGATGGCGGCGCTGCTCAACGCGGTGGACGCGCTCAACGGCGTCACGGTGGAGGAGGTGCTCGGCTCGAGCGACGGGTCCATCGACCAGAGCTTCAAGATGGCCAACGCGCCGATCCTCTCGGGGACGCAGCTCTGGGTGCTGGAGCCGGACGCGCCCACCGCCGCGGACCGGAAGGCGATCGAGCTGGAGGAAGGGCCGGACGCCGTCCGGCCCGACGAGGACGGCGCCGGCACCTGGGTGCGCTGGCACGAGGTGGAGAACCTCTTCGACAGCCTGCCCGGCTCGCGCCACTACCTCTGCGATCCCATCCAGGCGGAGGTCTCGTTCGGCGACGGGCGCAAGGGCTGGGTGCCGCCCGCCGGCCGCGACTCGATCAAGTGCCAGTACCGGATCGGCGGAGGCGCGGCCGGGAACGTGGGCGCGAACACGCTCACGGTCCTCAAGCAGAGCATCGCGTTCGTCGGCGGCGTGACCAATCCCTTCGCCGCCCGGGGCGGCGCCGACGCGGAGACCATCGAGGAGGCGAAGCGCCGCGGCACCTACGCGATCAAGAACCGCGACCGCGCCATCACCGCCGAGGACTACGAGTCGCTGGCGCTGGCGGCATCGCGCCGGGTGGCCCGCGCCAAGTGCGTGCAGTCCTCCGACGGCAGCATCTCGCTCTTGCTGGTGCCCAAGGCCGAGCGCGAGAACGGCGATGCCCGCGCGGTGCCTTCGCGCGACCTGATCGATCGCGTGGCCGCCTACATCGACCAGCGCCGCCTGATCACCGCCCGCGTGAACGTGGGCAAGCCGCGGCTGGTTCCGCTCTCGCTGGAGCTCACCATCTCGCTCAAGCCGGGCGCCACCGCCGACCGCGTCAAGGCCGACGTAAAGGAGAAGGTGAAGCGGCTGGTCAACCCGCTGCACGGCGGGCCCAAGGCGGACGGCTGGCCCTTCGGCCGCGCGGTGGGCAAGGCCGATCTCTATCCGGTGGTGGAAGGCGTCGAGGGCGTGGACCGCATCACCGACCTCACCATCATCGACGAGAGTCGCCGGCTGCGGGTGGAGATGCTCAAGCTCGCAGACGACGAGCTGCCGCAGCTCATCTCCGTCGAGATCTACGACCGCGGGTAATCGCCATGGCCGAGCTCCCCATCGAGATGCCCGCTCTCACCCCCCACCTGGTCGGGCTTCCGCTCGGCCAGGCACGGCGGCTCGCGCGCCGGCGCGCGCAGGCGAAGGTCGAGTTCAAGCTGGTCGACTCCCAGGAGAAGGCGCTCACGGTGGTGCGCCAGTACCCGGAGGCGGGGGACGAGGTTCCCGAGTCGCGGGTGATCCGGGTGGAGATCGCCACCCGGCCCTGGATCAACTACCTGCCCGGCATCTACCAGGACTCCGACGAGGAGAACGCCGACTTCCTCCAGCGGTTCCTGCTCATCTCCGCCCACCTGACCTCGGGCGTCGAGGAGCACCTCGAGTTCGTCCACGAGCTGTTCGATTCGCGCGTCACCAACGCCAGGTGGCTGCCCTGGCTCGCCTCCTGGCTGGCGATGCCGCTCCTGGAAGGCTGGGACGAGGAGAAGCGCCGCGAGATCGTCCGGCGGACCCCCGAGCTGTACCGCAAGCGGGGCACCGCCGAAGGGCTCAAGCTGGCGCTGCGGCTGTTCGCCGACGTGAAGGCCGAGATCCACGAGGGCGAGTGGCCCTATCCGGGGCTGGTGATCGGCAGGTCCAGCACCATCGGCAAGGACACGGTGCTCTCGCCGCCGGTGTTCGTCAGCCAGTGCTTCACGGTCGAGCTGCCCGACGAGAAGGGCGCGATCTCGCGCGAGCGGCTGCGCACGGTGCAGGCCCTGGTCGAGACCGAGAAGCCGGCCCACGCGAACTACGCGCTGGTGTTCCAGGAGACGGAGCCCACCTACGAGGCGGTTCCGTTCCTGCACGTGGGCAAGACCGGACGGATTGGGGTGGACGCGCGCATCGGGGGGGCAGAGGACGTGCCGGCCACCCAGGACGAAGAGCTGCAGAGGCTTGGGCTGGGCAGAAAGCAGCCCTGAAACGAACGGTTTGACATCACCCGCCCTTCGGAAGTCTCCTTGAAGGGCCGCAAGGTTGGAGGACGCAATGGCGGAGCAGGCCAACTTCAAACGGATCAACTTCTTCGAGGGCTTCTTCACCACCGACGAAGACTGGAACGCGGCGGAGGGCTACCACCTCGAGAAGCGGCGCCTGCACAACCGCGTGCTGCACACGCCCGGGGTGGTCCCGGTGGAAGGCGGCGGCCTCAAGGTCCAGGCGCGCGGGCGCGGCGACCTGTCTTTCGAGGTGGCGCCCGGCTACGGCGTCGACGGCCGCGGCAACGAGCTGGTCCTGCGCGATCCCGCGGTCAAGGTGATCGAGGCGGACAAGCTCAAGCTGCCGCAGACCGTCTACGTGGCCATGAAGTACTACGAGGAGCCCACCGACTTCATCGCCTACAAGGAGAACCCGCGCTTCAAGGGCCATCGGCGCATCGAGGAGAAGGTGAAGGTCGAGGTGATGGCCCGCGAGCCGGACGGCGTAGAGGCCATCGAGCTCGGGCGGGTGCGGCTGGAGGAGGGCGTGCGCGAGATCCGCGACGCCATCGACCCGCGCGTCCCCGGGCCGGGCGAGATCGACCTGCGCTACGTCCCGGTGGCGGGCATCGCGGGCAGCCACGCCTCGCCGCAGCTCCGCGTCGAGGTCGCGAACGGGCTCTCCGAGAAGGCCGCGCTCACCCAGCTCCTCTGCAAGATGGGCGTCGCTCCGGCCAACCCGCTGCGCAACGCGGTGCTCTCGGCGGAGATGCTGAACAGCGCCAACGCGGTGGGCCCCTTCAACCTGGCCGACGTGCTCACCGGCGTGGTGGAGCTCGAGCGCGAGATGATCGAGGCGATCGAGAAGGACTTCCCGCAAATCGCCGCCCGCAAGGGGTTCGCCGATTACAAGAAGTCGCTGGAGGCGCTCAGCAAGGTGGTGCGGGACCGGCCGCGCGACGCCGACCGCTGCATGGGCATCGCCCGCTTCCTCAGCGCGTCGAACCAGGCGCTGACTCCGGTGGTGAAGGAGAAGCTGGCCCCCTCCGCCAAGAAGGAGGTCAAGGGCGAGCAGACCTCCTGGAGGGATATCGTGCTGCGCTCCAAGGAGTTCCCCGAGGAGCTCAACATCGACGGGTCCAACTTCGTGCGCGTCGATCACCTCCAGCTGGTCAACGACGATTCCGAGAAGGCGCACAAGTTCCGGATCGAGGGCCAGAAGGACATGTGGAAGAGCCGCCAGACGTTCACGTACCCCGACAAGGAGACGGTCTCCGACTCCGGCGTGGCGTACATCGGCGGCGAGGCCAAGTGGCAGGTCTCGAACCTCAAGCCGGGCAAGGACCTGATCGTGATCAAGCGGTTCGACGCCATCCTCGGCGAGCAGATCTGCGACATCAGCGTCGACGGCAAGAAGGTGGGCCAGTGGAAGGTGACCGAGGCCGACCGCAAGCACCGCTGGCGCAACCACTACTTCCTGGTGCCGGGGACCTTCGTGACCAACGACTCCTTGGAGATGTCGGCCAAGGCCATCTCGGCGGAGCGCGACATCAACATGTTCCAGCTCTGGTTCTACCAGCCGGCCTGAAGGAGAGACCTCCGTGTTCATGGCGCTGCTCGATCGGGTCCTGCCGTTCTTGAAGAAGAACAAGACGGAGGGCAAGGTCTGTCCCAACGGGCACGTGATGCACCCCAGCTGGGACTCGTGCCCCTACTGCCTGGAGATGCAGCAGGCGATGGGCGCCGTCCCCGCCATGCCGATGCCGGGGATGGGGCAGGGCACGGCGATGCTGAACGTCCAGGAGATCGGCGGCGAGAAGGGCCGCGGCTCGCAGGACAAGAGCCGCGAGGTGTGCGGCTGGATGGTGGCGCTCAACGGGCAGCACAAGGGCGAGGACTTCCGGCTTCGGGTGGGCAAGAACGTGCTGGGAACGGCGGCGGACTGCGACATCGTGCTCACCGACAAGAAGATCTCCCGCAAGCACGCCACCGTGCGGTATGAAGGCGGGGAGTTCCAGATCGCCGATCTGGACAGCTCCAACGGCACCTTCGTGAACGACGAGAAGGTCCAGAAGCACGACTTGATCGACAACGACATCATCAAGCTCGGGGACATCCAGTTCGAGTTCAAGTGCCGTGCCATCCGCGAGAAGCGCGAGTAGGGTCGATGTGAAGATGCAACTCTGGACAGGCCTGGCAGGGCTCTGCGCGCTGTGCGCGCCCGCCGCGCTCGCCGCCGGCGCGCAGCTCTCCATCCAGCAGGTGGAAGCGACGCCGAAGAAGTGGCCGCACGCGCGCGCCTACGTGAACGTGATCGGCGCCTCGGGGTCACCGATCCAGGGCCTCTCGCAGGACCTGTTCCGCGTCTACGAGAGCGGGAGCGGCGACAGCTCGAAGATCGAGAAGGTGGAGTCGCTGGAGGCGGCCCAGACCGGGGCGTCGATCGTGATCGTGATCCAGGCCTCCGGCGCGATGCTGGGCATCCAGGACGACATCAAGAAGGCGGTGGCGGCCTTCGCCAACGGGCTGGCCGAGCGCGACCAGGTGGCGGTGGTCGACTACGGCGAGACGGCCGAGGTGGTGGCCCCCTTCTCCGAGGAGAAGGGGGACGTCGCCGGCAAGGCGGCCAAGATCACCTTCACCGGGCGGTCCTTCCTCCTCTACGACGGGCTGGCGCAGGCCATCCAGCTCTACGCGGCGGCCGCTGCGCCCGGCAAGGGCGGGGCGCCCACGCTGCTGCCCGCGCCCAAGGCGGTGATCGTCATCTCCGACGGGCGCGACAACGGCAGCGCCACCGACGTGGAGAAGGTGATCAGCGACGCGAGCAAGCGGCGCATCCCCATCCACGCGGTCGCCCACTCCGAGTTGGACCAGGACTCGCTGCCGAATCTGGAGATGATCTCGCGCCGCACC
>Ga0137397_10002734_pt1 | contig 12261 bp, 8 predicted proteins | sample czorhiz116metaG_FD_106658 | JGI IMG/M metagenome (GOLD analysis project Ga0137397, IMG submission 106658) | Vadose zone soil microbial communities from Angelo Coast Range Reserve, California, USA - czorhiz1.16 metaG | ecosystem: Environmental > Terrestrial > Soil > Vadose zone | place: USA... | reverse complement strand
TGGTATTCGCCATGCGCTGCGCCGATAAGAATTGTGAATATATTGTATGTATCCCGAAAGAGATTGATCTTTCCGTGCCGGCAAGCAGCACTGAGACTCCGAGAGCTGGTCGACGTCACGTCAAAAAAAAACAGGAACGAGGATGTGCCTGTTATTGCCTGCAACATCATGTCGTGCCTTGCTTCTTGGTCACAGGTACGGTATTTATTTTTTCGAGGGTTGCGGGTCGTGAGATTTGTGTGTACAGTATACAGTACTGAATTGGTGTGCCGCCCACCGCGGGAATAAGCGTCGGAGGAAAATACCGGGTCCGCGACACTTTGCGCCCGTTCATCGTTTTCATCACCCGTAACTACAGTAACCGAAGAGCCAGCACCGCACCACTTCAACTTTCAGCACGATTTTACACCGCCAGCCTTAACTCTCGCGCACCGCTGTCAGCTCGTGACCCGTATTGGCTCACCTCAAGTCAAATTCGTAGCGAGTCCCCCTTCGTTCGCCGCCAATGATCATGAGCGCTAACACGAGCAGCCGCCCATCGACTCGTGTCCGTCTTTCAGCCTGTTTTAGACGTGAGAGACTTTACAGCCCTTAATATCCGACGAGAGTTTCCCCAACTGGACTATAAATCCCTTGCCCGGTGCAACAAAGAAAAAAGTCGTCCTCCTCGCGATTTCTGCCACTGCGTCCGCAGCGACCGCTAATGTCGACCTTTCGAAGAGAGATGCCACTGGAACACGATCAAGAATCTATACAAGATAGGCATGACTCCAGTGCGCCGGTGCAGTCTGTCTACTCTTCCAAAAGATCCCTTTTCCGACGACCATCGGCACCACCGCCCCCTTACACCTCTCCGTCAACGCCCAACGCCTCTGTAGACTTCCCTCCCCATTCGTCCTCTCGCTCTACCACCCCGACACAGAATCGTCCTGAAGTGCCATCTCGCCCCTTACCTCCTCCTCCTCCAAGGCCTAGAATTGCGACTCTCATAGAACAACAACAATCTACCGCGAATCCTGGCCAGTCAGAGCCATCACCTCGAGCTACTACCGCGCCTTTCCCTCTCCCCGCATCATCCCCTGCTACTCACATTCTCTCTTCACATCGCACGACCCCGCTATCTCCGCAACCTCATGTCAATTCCCCATCACAGTTTCTCTCTCCACCCTCCAGTATAAAAATCACTAAGTCCCGTTCGTTGTTCCGCCCATTTTCCTCCTTGAAGCCGTCCAAGGCGACTCGCAACGCAACAACTCAAATCGCGCCGAAAGGATCATGGAAAGCCGCTGAAGAGGCACGGTATCAGGCTGGAATGGTGAGACTACGGGTCGCAGAAGAGGAAGCTGTCGCGCGAGAAAGAGAGGAGGAAGTGAATCGCCTTGCAGAGGCAAGGGAAACCGTCAAATCTTGCATCCAGTCTTTACTCTTGAGTGGACATCCCTCCGAAGAAAGCCGCATATCCGTCTTCTCGACTTGTTTTCAAGCTTGCAAGGGTGTCGGCCTGCACCTCCCCTCTGTCCTACAGGAACCACTCATCGAGGGGCAGACCCCAGTATATTGGGCTATACTCAACAGGCCCGCGACAACATCAGAAGTCGATACCAAGACCTCTGACGCTGTCATTACAGCGCTCTTGAACGCGTGTGGCTCACTGAAGGAGACTACGATCTCTTCCGTTCGCCTTGCATGCATGTTGATATCCAATAATGCCCTCCTCCAACACTTGTTCTGGAACTTTCCGGAGCTTTCTCCGCTTTCCATGAAGGACCGTATGCTCCTGGGTCCCTCAGGTGGAGGTGACATCGTCGAAGTGGATGAGACACAGGACGGCTCAGGTGCATTCATTGCCCACATGAAGATCCGCCGATTCCGGCTGCGAATGAACGTTTCCGCGATCGTCAAACTAGAGTTCGTCACGTTTGGTAGGCTCCATCTATCCATCGTCAGACCCAAGATTCTAATGTTGTTGAATGCAGAACGGATTTGGACTGCCACATTCTCCGCGAGCACGGAACATACGCCCGGAGGTCCATCTGAGAACAAGCGGTTGTTCTCACTCGAGTTGGCGAAAAAATCCATGCCTGCATATGTGAATGCCGAACTTTGCGTCTCCGGACACTCTCATCAAGACAATACGTCTGACAGCAGTGAACCTATTTTTTCCGTTGCTGTTGGCGGCGATGGACACGCACTCGAACCAGGTCCCGGAAATGCGATCAGGGTGCGACTGGATCATCAGCCCATGGGTCTCCACTGGGTTAATGAGTTCGTCAATGCACATTATCTTACCGATTTTTGTTCCTATTGACCCCTCGTTCTCTAGGTCGCTGGCGCTCGTCGATGCAGATGGAACTCTTCACACCCAACTCGACGTCAGGTTGGCCCAATATATGCCTCCAACACCAATTACCAGCCCTGACCAGTCCGACGCTTGGAGTCAAGTGTCCTCAGCCGTAGGAACCTTAGCCAGTAGCTCAACTTCGGACACTCCACGGATCCCTGTAGACACCCCGCGCCCACTTTCAGGAAAAAATAAGCGCAACCAGAAGGCAAAAAACGATCCAGACAAGCCGGTTTTCACGTCACTACGTAGAGGCGGCCGCTAACCTGCTGCTGCTCAGCAGGCTCGGTTCACCTGGAATCTTGCGACTCTTGACATTTCCTGGAGAAAAGTCGATGACTACATGGACATTCTTCTCAGACATTGGCACCGCTCCGTGGTTCTGCACTTGTGAACAATCATTTTGATTGCGCACGTCACCATGTGCTGGTCGTCGTGCGCAGCAGCGACACATCGTCTTCTTTTCATCGATCGTCTTCCTTCCAGCCCTCCTTCCCAGCATCGCACAGTATGCCTTTGCGTATACCAACGCACCAATAGCTGACTCTAGTTTCCGAGCCTCAGCTAGACGGGGAGCACCCACAACACAGACAATGCAAGTGTTCGGTGTTCGGAATGACCCCAACCGGGAGGTAGAGCGGGGATCATTGTGGCAGTCCTATTAGTGACATAACTCTCCTCCATTCCTTTGGATGACAATATATTTTCACGTGGCTAGTTGGCGCCTTCAGTCCGTATCAGCGCTGGTTAATATCAGCCAGCGCATTGCAGATCAATAGAAACAAACACAATCATTCATTCGTGCCATGGGCGTTGCGCGTTGACATGGTGCAGATCAGGATGAGGGGCTCTATCAATCACTGTCCCCAGTTAGGAAAATACTGGCGAAGTGGCAGGTTCGTTAGGGAGAGAGGGCCGGGCCGTGCTGCTTCTGCTTCTTTTGACTATTCGAGCAATGATCAAAGAATGATCAAAGAGTGGCACTCGTGTGTCAAAAGGCTGTGTGGGGAGATAAAGGGCAGAAAGACGTAGCTCGGACATAGTGTACGCTATCATTTCTACAGTAGTTCCCTTGACACCCTAGACTATCGTGATCACATACCGGTGACTGACTTCCGAAATGACGGGGTAAGGCAGCGGCACTACAGTCTCGAGGTGGTGATCTTCGAGCGCGAATGATCGATTTACAAATGAAAGTTGGCACTGGAACCAACTCACGTTCAGCCACACCAGGCACGCCCGTGCCAGTGAGATGGGCACTCCGAGTACTCGTGGTTGGAGCGGATTGAGGCACTCGCCGTAGTATTCGTGCGGCGTATCTCTCTCTCTCAGTATAGTAGTTATTGGGTCGTCCAAATGCCGGGCATCGCGTCCGTTATCAATATTGCCTTGTCTTTGCTCTCGTGACAATCGCGAGCCAATGCGCGGGAAGACGGATTTTCCCGACGAAGAGGTAACGTTACACGAGGACTGGAGTAAACATGACCTGAATCGCTGATTCCCCCTGGTGCCCAGTTGTGGTGCGCGCTAGTACCGATTGACAAACGGCACTATAACCACGGTCCACGGATCGATTGCGGATTGGCGGCTATGTGCGATGGCTGCGACTCGGTCTCATTCATCCGGTGCCACGCCTGAGGTGGACTGACGCGAGGCCCCAGGGATAACTTGAAAGTTCCTGAACAGATATATTGATAGTCCGGGCGTTCCGAAACCGTGCTACGGAAGTCGCTGTGCAAATTACCTCTCCCCTTCCATCCTCCGAGGTATTATTATGATAAGTACGAAAAATAATGATGCCAGCGTCAATATTATGTTGCGACCGATAACGGTTGCCGGCCCGGCCCCTCCGGTGGCAGTCAATTAATGTCCAATATACTGGCCACTAAGTTGACTTGGTTGACACTTGAATAATTTGTTGACCCACTCTTATGATACATAACCAGACTTATTTCCTAAAATAAATAAACTGAACGGGTTATCTCAGCGCGTGACACCTTTAGTTTAAATATTTATTGATATAATCAGAGCTGAGCAGCCCTTTAATATTTAATTGTTTGGGGATTACTACTTATAATAGTGTGACACATAAGGAGCGTCAATAAATTATTCAATTGTCTTGATATGATCACAAGCAAGTCTTAGCAGTCAGTACTGTATATTGGACTATTGGACATTAATCGACTTTTGCTTTATTGGTTTCTTGCCCGCGTGTGCCGAAGTCTCGACTCAACTGCGCACTTGGGACCATAGCAACTATCAACCTTCGATCACGTGGGAGTCACGGCCTCGAGCTATCCCTCTCCAAGGTTGCTTTCCTTTTTTTTCGTCAAGGATGCACTGACGCCCTGTCATGATGCCCAAACCTTGAAACGGTTATCGCAATTCCCAGGACAGGTCCTCGGGGGCAAAGCAAATCGGGCACTCATCTTGTGCCCCTCGGAACGCATATTGATGCGTACGCCTCTGGTGCCAGTGGGAAACGACTCCCGGGAAATGCTCCTCATCCAGGTACAGCTCAGCAAAGGTATGCGCATATAAATGGCTAGCTATCGCACCCAACGCACGAACTCTCCTCACTCCCTCACTCCCTCCCGCCCCCTCTTTTCAACCCCAGAAGAAGAAAACAGACCCCTTCCGATCATCCTGATGCTCCCTCGGAAGCTCTCGTTCCCGCAGCTTCCGCCGCCCCCATATCCCCACAAACGGTCCTTTCAGCCAACGGTTGAAGATATCCAAGCCTTGCGGCTGCTACAAACCACTCTCCCGCCTCTACCTCCCTCGGATCGTCCAGCAAGGCACGTGCCGCCCCGCACGGAGAACCCGTCACCACCACTCCCACGCACCCCGTCTCCCCCGCTGGTGCTGGCGCCGGTGGTGGTGGTAGACGATGAGGCTTCTGAGCGACCGGCACGGCAAAGTCGTCTGCGCCTCGAGTCTCGAAACCAACTCCTCCTTTCGGAACCGCAAGATCGTCGTGGCTCTACCTCCACTTCCACGTCCGCGTCCGCATCTCCCTCTTCCCCTCTCTCCGCCTCTGTCCACTTGTCAACTCAACGGTCCCCCCGCGGAATGAGACCCGCGCATCTGCAACCACCACCTCATCCACCCCCGTCCCATCCACCACCCAAACCCCCGACTCCTCCGCTACCCCTTCATCATGCCGATTTTGACATCATTCCATCTGAACCATTCGCACTCACCCCTCCGACGGCTCAGATACCTCAACAACGCTCCAGGTTCCGCTCATTGGCCGCACTCAGGTTATCCAAAGCTACCCGTCAGTCGCAGATTACGGAGGCTACGGCTCGACTAGCTGTGGAGGATAAGATCCGACAGACGGCCGAGGAAGATGCGAGACGAGTTGCTCACAAGAAGGAGTTGGACGAGATCGCTCGCCGAAATTTGGCGCAGGAGCTGGCGAAGGAGTATGTCCAGACTGTCATAGAAACTTTACTCCAGGGTAAGCTGCCACCTGATGACGAAAGAGCCTCCATCCTTTCGGCATGCGCTCAGGCCTGCGAGAAGGACGACTTGGATCTCTCTACGGTCTTACAGGAAATATCGGTCGTAGGATACCCCCCGATCTACTGGGCCATCATAAACAGACCCGTAGCCGCCGAAGGTAGCGGCGTCGCGCCTGACTCGCTCGTGCTCGCATTGTTGAATGCCTGCCGGCCTCTTAGTCCTGCCACCCTCGCTGCTATCCGCGTTGCGTGCATGGTCTCATCCGATAACGTCCTTCTCCAGCGGCTATTCCGGTCTGTTCCCCAACTCTCACCTATTTCCACAAGGGACGCATTATTGCTGGGTCCAGCAAATGAAGAGGATCGTGTCGACGTCGAGGAGAAGCGAAACGGGACGGGATCCTGGGTAGCACTTATCAAGATTCCTAGGTTTCGACTGCGCATGCGCGTCTGTCAAACCGTCTCGGTTGAGTTTGTTGCATCAGGTGTGTAAGCTCCCCGCCTCTCTTCGAGGGTGCCTGCTTACACGTTCGCTTTCAGGGAGGATTTGGATCCTCGCGTTTTCTGCGGTTATTGAGACTTCACCAGACGGCCGATTCGAGTGCAGGTGGTATCTATCACTCGAACTGGGAGATCACTCTCCGCCAACGACGGTCAACGCAAATCTTGTCATTTTGGGGTCTTCCGACGCAACAGAGGAAGACCTTGACGACACTCGGACCATTTATTTCGGTCATCCCATGTCCGGCTTGTCTCCAGGGCGTGACAAAGCGATCAAGATACGACTCGATGATGGCCCTATCGGCTCCCATTTACTCAACGAGTTCGTAGAAACAATGTGCTCGCGGTTGCTGCCACTAAACCGTTCTGTCCTTCCCCCAGGTCGTCCGTACTCGTCGATTCGAATAAGACTCTTCGCGCAAGGTTGACCCAGACAACTGTCACCGCGTCGGGCACCGATACTTCCAGTGCATCCTCTCGCGATCGATGTTTCACAACGCCTAGCCCAGAGGTAACGTATAGCCCCGTATCTGTGCACGCACCGCGGCCCCCGAATCCTCAACCATCTTGGAGTTCCCAATCTCCACCTCGGATCCCCCAACTTCCTACAGGCCCTCCGATACCTGCGCCTACGAGCCCCTCATCGCCCAAACGGAAGAAAAAGAAACGAAACGAGAATTACACATCGTTACGGAGAGGTGGCCGGTAGAATGCCTCGCTGCGTCCTACGAATCCCGAAGTTAGCTAGAGCAAAAGTAGCTTGCCCGCGGAAGTCGTGAAATTTGGTCATTAAAGGGGTAAAGTGCTTACATAACAGAAGGAGGTCATCTGCCTGTCACTTTTTTGTCTACTGTAGGCGTGTTCCTGCGAGCTTGCGGCGCCGCGAATATGTACTCATTGGTTGTAGCATTTATTATTGACGGCGCCGTGGCTGTCGTGAGGCGCCGTGCTGATGAAATTTGTTAGATTTTGACGAATTCGGTCATGACTCACAGTGTCCCCGGGCGTGTGCACCGAGCCACGATGCAGGCGAACAGAGATAAGCAAAACCCAAGAAAGGCGATGATGCACCGCGCCAAGTAGGTTTATGATCGAGTGTGGCGTCCCGAGTATAAGTAGACGCTCTTGCTCTTTCTCTCCTGCTCCTGCATTTGGCCATCTGTCTTATCGCCCTATCACTCAGCCCGATTGCAGTGCAAATATAGTCAGTCGTCAACGCAGGCGTAGACCAGGGGGCAGGAGCCGTCGGCGCTTGAAATGAAATGTGAAATGGCTGCCAGTTGATTGGGCCTTGACCAAGCTTGACCCACCCCTCAGGCTGGGAAGTTTTCCCTGTATCTCGTAGCCGTAGCCGAGTTATTTTCCCCACTGGCGTACCTTGAACTGCGGGCTTGCGTATCCGCGTACTTGACAATTTCACGTTCAGAGGCGCTGCTACGGTATGAGTACTGTATAGCACCTCTGGCACACACATACCAACGAGACCTTCGCAATCCCCACGTCGATTGTCGAGCATCCTCCGGGTCCCTCCTCATAATCATAAGACATCGCGTAATCCGGGTTCGAGTTTGTGTGTACTGTGCGCAGAGTGGATGACACCTATCAAGTCGGACCTCTTACCTGCTGTCACTGTGCGGTCCATTTTGTTCGCACTCGTTTCAAGTTGGCCCCTCTCATGGAAGCTACAGGCACGGTCCTCTCTGAAGCCTTCCTCCTTGTGCGGATGAACAGACGAACAGAATCTAGACCTAAGATGCAGCCGCCACCACCTGGCTTCACACTTCTTGCCACCCGGGCCCCTAGCTATTTATAGTCATCCTTACTACAGTAGTTACTTCTCCATCAGAATCTCTATTACGACCCGCCCTGCTCTGGTTTCTCCCACGAACCTCACGACAAGTAAATCCAACGTTACGAACTGCGACGCCTTCTCCCAAGTTCAGCCGCCCGCGCCGTCACTGAAGAATGAAGGCCCTACGATAGCTCGGCAACTCGCGCAAGGCCAGGGGGAAAAGGAAAGCAAAAGAGAAAGCGGGCGTCTGAACTCGGACGGCGGAGTGGCGGAGAGAGAACCCCGGTTATGCGCGCACTCGCTTCTTCTCCCACCCACTGGCAAGTTCTCTTCCCATGTCCGCGTGACTAAGCGCTCGTGGCTGGCTCCAAGGCTGCGCGCGCAGAGGAGTGCCTGTGAAAGCGCGAAGGATGTACTCCCTGCTGCTTTTTATTAACCAGGCACCGGTCTCAGCGGGTATTATGGCTTTGTGGAGGATTTCTCCCGAAAATGCAGAACTGTAATTTGTTTGTCGTCACTAAGCGCTCGGCGGCGTGGGGTTGCAAAAGTACGCTATGACGCGTTTTCTTGGCAGACCCGCCGCGCAGATCCCGACTCGGACTCGGATGCGCTTCGCGTCTTGGCATTAATTCATGTGGCCTCTGCTCGCAACCACCTGCGATAGAAGGAGCATCACCGTTGTGGCGGCGCACCAGGTATGCGCGATATTGATCGTCTGATTGCGGGCACCCGTATTTTTACATTTTTATCCCACGCAGCCCAGATGGCTCCGAGACTCTTCGGGGAATAGGCGCTCCTCTTGTCCATGCCATGGTCACTCAGGCTGAGGCGATGATGGTCGACGAGATCCTCCCAGCTTCAGCTCCAGCTACTCCTATCGCTTTTTGAGCCTTTGTGAGCACGACCCGGCCTGCGTGGGACGCCCGACGACGCGACTCGTCCAATGTACCAGAAAATTATACCAGCGGGTGGAAAGCGAGTCCCTCTCGATCTGTCCATCACAATGAAATGTGACGCTCGTCACAAGGAGCGTGTGGCGACTACAAAGCACGGTGGGAGCAGGAACGGTCGGCCACCTACAGATGAGAGATTTGGCAGTGTGGCCTCGTCTTTGTCCTCTCACTGATTGATGCATTTAACCACAACGCGTGTAATAGGGACACTACTGGGAGACTACTGAGACACTGCCAGTAATTTGGCAAGTGTACCCTCAGCGGAGTTTAAAATTCCAAGTACAGCTTTCCTCGGTTCGATTTGAGTCGATTGATGATGTTGATCATGATAGACGCTGGTTGTCAGTGTTGGCAAGACCAGTGGTCCCAGTGTGCGGAAAAGGTCCTCAATCACCACACGCTAGATTCTTTTCTTTCTTTCTCGCCCTGGTTCATAAGGTAACCAGCGCAGGTCCTGGATTGAACTGTCCTAATCGGCAGGGGCGATTTAAAGCGGGGAGGATTGAGATGTCGTTTGCGCCACGTTCACCGCCAAGCGAATGATGGCACCACCTGATACAGGTTGGTTTATAACAGTCGCTGAAGCTGGGGAGCTGCAGTGCTGCTCAATCACCTACTTACGTGGCAATTTACAATCTTCACAGCGTAGCTTTCTCTCCTTGCTCTGATGGACCGTCAAAGCCTGGCTGGCGATGATCCGCCTCCGGTCTATACCCTTCAGTCGCCGACTCCGTTGGCTCTTCCTGCCCCCCATGGCTCGTCTTCTCGACAATCGCCCCGTAACTCGCATCTAGTAGACACCGAGTCGCGACGACTGGCCCCGCCTCCATCGCCACCTCCTCCATCGCCACAAGCGCGACCTACTCAAAATCCCACGCCGTCGAGTCGAGCGATTCCACCGACTGCCCCTGCAGGCGCACCATCATCGGCATCTTCTCATCCCTCCGGCTTTCTGTCACTCCGTCCCAAATGGTTGCGAAATTTGTCCAAGGAGAGCGCGGTCAGGAAGGAGCAGTCCCGCCGGAAGGCTGCCGAAGAACTAGTGCTGATGGAGCAGAAGGCAAAGGCACGAAGAAAGACGCGGGAACAGACGCAGGAGCGGCTGCGGGCCCTCGTCTCGCAGGTTTCCCTGTCCGAAGAAGAGTTTAAGTCGGTATTGCGGAGCTGCGCGCAAGCATGCGCGGAGAAGGACATCGACTTTGCTGCGCTTCTGCAAGAACAGATCTTGGCGGACGATCTCCCCGTGTATTGGGCGATCCTCAAGCGCCCTGCGGCTGCTAGGCGGCCAGTACAAGGTGAAGAAGATGACACAGATCATGGGCACGACGATCCCGACGCGCTGGTCTTGGCGATCTTGGATTACTCGCGACCCCTGAAAAGGGCAACCGTCGTCGCGGCGCGCCACGCGTGCATGACGGTGTCCGACAACGTTCTGTTTCGACGCCTCTGCGGGCTGTTCAAGGAGTTTATGCCTGCCTCTGATAAAGACGCGATGTTACTCGAAGGCTCAGGCGCCCAGGACAACGTCGTCGTCGAAGAGCTTAGCAGCAATGACGGAGCATTCGTGGCGCGCATCGAGCTCGTGCAGTTTCGACGGCGCATGCGCATGTCCAAGCAGGTCTGCGTGGAGCTCGTTGCTCGCGGTAAGCGGAGTTGTCTTTCTCCGTGCTTTTCCTCACCTTTGTCATGGCCCAGACCGGATGTGGTGTCTGACAGTTGTCTGACGTTCTCCGTGGATGATTCCCCCGCGGATACTTGGGGTGCGTACAAGTCGGGTTCGTCAAGCGTCAACAGGCCATGGGGCGTCACTCTGCGGCTCGGTGTACACAGCCCGCCAACGTGGGTCGATGCTCAGCTCGTCATAACGGGCAATTCGTCCGTACCCACAGAACGCGAGCAGTCCTCCGAGTCTATATCCATCCTGCTTAGATCCCGAGAACGGGAGTTGGGACGTCCTGGAGGCCAGATCAATGCCATTTTCGATAAAAGCGTGACAGGCACAGACCTTTCGGATGGGTGCGTACTTTGACGGGGTTCTAGCTGGCGGACATTACTTATGCAGAGTGGCTTAGCCTCTCTTCATTTGTTGACGCGTCTGGTGTTCTCAATATGCGCTTCGAAGCCAAGCTTGTACTGCCAACGGAACCGCCAACGGAACCAGCACCACGAACAGCATCGCGGACAGCACTGCAAAAAGCATCACGAACAGCACCGCAAACAGCACGGACAGTGTTGCTGTACATGAGTAATTTGTAGAATAAGTTTTGCAAGAACAATGTCCGGGGTACACTGTAATACCACCTTCGTAGAGTGATTTCGTTTCACAAACCGATACGGACAGAGTGTACCATAGGAAGAAATACATGTATGAACCAGACTTACTCTCTTCGCCAAAAAAGCTATCCTGTACTATACTTCTCAATAAACTCAGCCGTCAGGACAGACAGGATAGTTGACAACTTCACAAAAATACTACAGAAAGTTCTCTTTGTCCACACAAACAAGCAATCCTCGTCTTCATCCTCTAGTATCCCGATGCGCGCGTTGGAAGATAAACTTTCGTATGTGTACTAGTACCCCCGAAGCATATCGGTCGTGTTGTGTGTTGAACGATTTGTGCTGGCGGATCCTACATAAATACTGCTACCATAGTACAGTGCTGTAGTTTGATACCAAGTCATGCAAAGTCCGCGTAATGCCAGTGGGACTAACAGCGCAAAGGGAAATGTGAATGAGCCAAACTCCCCTCGTCTGCCCTCATCGGCGTCATAGCCATGTATACGTTGTTTTCGAGCAGAGTCACGTGCACAGAGTTCCTGGCTGACGCATGGACAAGCCTTGGTTTTCGTGTTTAAATTTCGGACAAAGTCCACCACACCCACACGCTAGTTTCTTTCTTTCCGTCTTTCCTCCGGTCATTTGAAGCGCAGGTCCTGGGTTGTATCGGTCAAGAACTATTATAGGCGGCAGGTGCCTGATGATGATTGACATGCCGCGCCCATGTCCACCGCCAAGCAAATGGCGCCACCTGCTGCATGTTGATTTATATGACAGTTGCTGAAGCTGGAGAGCTACAGTGCTGCTCAATCACCCACTTACGTGGCAATTAACAATCTTCACAGCATAGCTTTCTCTCCTTGCTCTGATGGACCGTCAAAGCCTGGCTGGCGATGATCCGCCTCCGGTCTATACCCTTCAGTCGCCGAC
>Ga0137397_10002731_pt1 | contig 12262 bp, 13 predicted proteins | sample czorhiz116metaG_FD_106658 | JGI IMG/M metagenome (GOLD analysis project Ga0137397, IMG submission 106658) | Vadose zone soil microbial communities from Angelo Coast Range Reserve, California, USA - czorhiz1.16 metaG | ecosystem: Environmental > Terrestrial > Soil > Vadose zone | place: USA... | reverse complement strand
GCCGGTCATACCGCAAAGTTCTAGTCCGCAGGCGGCTGGCGGAGCTAATCGCCACATCCAGTCCTAAAGACTTCAAGGTGAAAGCGGTCGCCTGACGCGTGTTGGTTGCATGTGGGCCAAGTGAGATGTGACGCCAGCGGCCCCTGAACCCTCCCCCGACGATGCGTCTGGCTTGATAACAAATGTGGGACCCGGTAGCCGTCGACCAGGTTGCACTTACTGGGATTCGCGCCGGCGTCAGACAATTAGAGAAGTACGGCGGGGGATATCTGTTCACCTACGATAAAGAAGGCGTGATCCAGACGTTCGCCCAAGTGGGATTGTGACCAGCGGCGAGCTCTTACACGTGATCGTGCGGGAAGGTGTGGAGGCGTCTCTGCTGCCTTTAGGATTCAAACCCACGGACCGACGATTGACATGGTCTCGTCCCGCCAACGAAGTCAACCATCTGATCGGGCTGCTCGCGAAAGGAAAGCGCTACACGATTCAATGGTCGGTGGGGTGCGCTCCCGCGGCGCGTCTGCTCTGGGGAGACGGAAATGTCGGCGACATCAGCTACGCAGTGATGGCCGGGATCCCTAGCGATTTGATCAAGCCCGCATTTGGGGACGGCTTCGCACTAACGGAAGATGTCACGGACGAGAATGTTCATGACACAGCGGATGGGATTGCTACCGACCTGGCGGCGGTCGCCCAATCACTCGAGAGATTCCAGACGGTTCGTGGGCTGTGGCGGTACTTGATGGCGAACAGAGATCCGGTCGATCGCAGGGACTTCAGCTTCCCGACGATGTTCCCCATGAAGATTGCAGCCGCGACGGCTTTGGCGTTGGTTGGTGGGGATCGCGAAGGATGCGAGCTCATGCCGGAGGCACGTGTGGCACTAACGCAGTTCAGAGAAAAGCTTTCGCTTGAGAGACTCGAACGCCTAGAGGATGCCGCCAGGGCTGTCTGCGCATAGTTCTCGACAATTGGGGACAACGGAGTGCTCCCACGTCCTGCTTTCGACTGTGAAACAGCAAATAGGAGCGAGTAGCACCCTTGAGTGAGGTCCGGGTCCTGACCAAGAACTGGGGATATGAGTGGATCAAATAGTGGTCCTTGAGGCCCGGTGTGTAGGTGGTTGAAATCCTTCGCTCTTGGCCGAACACTGCGGCTTCCTGTTTGGTCCAGACGGGTTCTGGTTCGTTGATTCGCAAGCCGTGATCTTGATTCGCACAGCGCTGAGCGCCGTGCGACCATGACTGAGGTGAGCCGTTTCATCGAGCTGAGCCACCCGATCGTGGAGGGCATGGAGACCTACCGCCCGCTGCCAACGCCGATCGTCGAGGTCCTCAACGACTACGACGCGTCGCGGTACGAGGGGAAGTCGGAGTTCCTCATCGCGTCCCTTCACCTGTGTGGCAACACGGGAACCTACGTCGACTCACCTCGGCATCGGTTTCGAGCGGGCGTGGACCTCGCCGGGCTGGAACTCGAACGCCTTGCCGACCTGCCGGTCGTGGTCGCCGACGCCACGCAGGTCGGGCGGGCGATCGGCCCTGACTCCCTTCCTTCGGGCGACCTCAGGGGCAAAGCAGTGCTTTTCCGGACTGACTTCTCGCGCCACTGGGGTTTGGACAGCTATTTCAGCGGCAACCCCTTTCTGACCGCCGAGGCATCCAAGCTGCTCGCCGCCGCCGGTCCCGCCTTTGTCGGGATCGATTCGCTGAACATCGACGACGTCACCGACCTGTCTCGACCGGCGCACACCAATTTGCTGGGGGCCGGCATCCCGATCTGCGAGCACATGACCAACCTGGCCGCCATCGCCTCGGGCGCCGGACGTCTGCACGCGGTTCCCATCGCGTGGGTCGGCGGCGCCACGTTTCCGGTCCGGGCTTACCTGGTCCAGTAGAGAACGAATCGCTCCCGCTACGTGCAGTGTGACACGAGGTACTGCGCGTCCGCGATCATGATGTTCGCAGCGGATTGAGTGATCGATTTACCCACTTGGGCCTGGATCTCGTGAATGAAGGCGTTCCAGATGTTGATCGCTGCAGGGCAGTTGCCGCGCGCTTGCGCTGCCGCAGCTGCATTCAATTTCGCCAGCAGAGACTGGGCGATGCCGGCTTTTGTGATGTCGCTGCTCGCGACGAAGGCGTTGACGTCGTCCTCGATGCTTGTCGGCGTTACCACGACGGTGAATGTCACAGAGATCGACCGGTTGTTCCCAAGCCGGTCTGTGGCGAGGACGGTGAAGGTATGTGTGCCGAGCGACACTTCCGTCAGAAGGTTGATCGCCTGGCCCGACTGCAGCCCGTGACCTCCAACTGTGGTCGCGCCGTCCAGGGTTGGCACGAACGTAGCGACTCCAGAGCCGGAGCCGTCATTGACCGAGTAGTCGAGCGTGAGCGTTGCGCTGTGCGCGTACTCGGTCGCCGCGGGCTGTGTGATCACGATCGAGGGCGCCGTGTTGTCCAGTGTCAGGCTGGCCGAATTCGCCGTTTCGATAACACCTGTGGTCGTGTCGACGGTCCAGTACTCGATCGTGTAAGCGCCGTCGAGCCCGTCGTTCGCGTTGAGATGGATCACGCATGGGTTGGCGGAGCACACGGTTTCGGTTGGCGCCGGCGTGCCCGTCCTCCAGTAGCGCTCGTGCACCTCGACGGCGTCCGACGCCTGTCCCGCGGGCGGTGAGCCGGTCAGCGTGACGCTAGTCGCGCTGGTGACAAATGTCGCCGGCCCAGCGACCACGCTGGGCGATCCCACGGCAAGCGCCGTGGACGGAGGCTGGGGAAGAGGGTCGTCGTCGATGTGGTAGGTGACGCTGCCACATGGACAGAACGACTCCATCGCGTCATCCCCCGCCGACATCAGCGGCTGGAGTTTCTCCGTGTAGCTGGCGCCAACCCCGTAGTTCTGCGCTTCGGTGAAGATGTGCTCGACTAGCCCGATCTCTTGGTTGGGCGTGAAGGACTCATGTTCCACTCCGCGGACGAAGACCCTCAAAGGCTGGCCGGGCAGCAACGTCACCTCGAACGAGTTGGAGACGTCAACTCCGGGACAACCGCCGCCGACCACGATCGAGAAGGGGCGGATCGAGTAATCGCCAGGCTGGATGTCCGTGTTGAATGGTGTGCACACAACCGAGAGATCCACGTTCATGTCCGGAGAAAGCAGGTAGGAGAACCGGTCACCGACGATCGTCGACAGCGACCATTTCCCGTCGAAGAAGTACTTCGTGCAGCTCGTCAAGCAGATCGTGAAGCTCCCGTCCATCGGATCGTCGACGTGGTAGCTGTCGATCACTACCCGCACCCGCCGCGGAGTTACGACCGCAGGCTTGCTCCACCCGACGACGACGGACGTGCCGGCTCCGTAGAGATGGTTGGCCGGCTCCGTGAAATTGGAGAAGTCGTAGTCGACGTTGACTCCGGGGTGCATCGGATCGGTGCTCGGCGTGATGGCCGGCGTAAATCGCGTCATGCCGCCCGGCAGCGGCCGGTCGGTTGCCTCCCACAGCATCGAATAGTTGCCCGCCGGCTTCACCGGCGCCGGCACGAAGAGGTGATAGTTGTGATCGGCCAGCGGTTGGTACCAATCGAGGCCAAATGGACAGCCGGAGAGCAGGCCGAAGCAGTTTTCCTGCTCGCGCGCCTCACCGCCATCGCTGGACGCGTAGATGTCGGCTCGGCTTGTCGCAATCGGGAGCGAGCCAAGCCCCGGAAGGCTTCCCGGCCAACCGGGCCGGGGTGTGGATTGGCCGCCGTACGAGTCCTGTGCCTGGTTGCGCAGCGCCATCACGAGCCGGGGCGGGTGGATTTCAGAGCGATAGCCAGGCGAATGTCCGCAGTCGAAGATGTAGGCGCCCTCGACGTGCACACGATCGCCTTGCCTGGGCAGGGCCCAGCTTGGAAACGACCCGAATTCCCACTCCACTTCGATCCGGCCGAGCTCGTTCGGCTCACCCGTGTGGAAGTTGCCGGGGGTGGCAAGCATGCCCTGGTACTGGGTGTCGGGGTAGACGAAGAAGTTCGAGTCCCCGGTGTGGTGGTCCCAGAACGTGTCGTCGCTCGCGTACTTCGAGTACGTGACCTGGCCTTCGATCGTCGTCGGATCCGACGAGCCGGGGACATATGTCCAGTGCGGTGCGAGGATCCCGTTGCCCACGCTGGAGCAGGTGCTGGACGAGCTGTTTGTCGTCGAGGCGCTCTCCGGAACGCGCGGGGCTGAATCGTCGAAACAGGTGTAGTGCCCGTTCCCGTCGACGCTGTCAGCGTTCGGAGAGCCGGTCGCCGTCTTGCAAGGCGGAGATGAGGGAGCCGCGTGCACTCCATACGCCGGAAGCGCCCACGGAACTGCGAGCGCGGCTGCGAGCGCGATGCTCGAACGCCGGGCGAATGCCCCCACCATCGGACCCCTTCCTCTCTTCATGCGCCGGGCGAATGGATACGTCTCGGAGACGTTTGTCTCCTTCGAGTCGGCTCGGACAATGTAAGAGCCGCCCAACCCACTGTCAAGCGTTTGCTTGTCAGCGATCTATAGCATCAACCCCGGGCGTCCAGCACCACTGTCCACCGCTCGATGCTCGCCGGGCTGAGCATGCCGTTTTTCGCCCAGGGATCCTCTGCCATCCGCCGGCGGATCGCGTCCTTCGACTCAGCCTCGACTATCCACAACACCTCCCGGTCGCCTTCGAGCGGGCCGACCAGCAGGGCGAAGCCCTCGGCGACCAGGTTGTCCATGTAGCGCGCGTGCTCGTCCCAGCCCGCCTGCTCGCGCATGTCGCGTGACCAGTCCCAAGGGCCTCCCCGCCGGACCCTGACGACGTACCGCGCCATGCGCCAAGCCTAGCCCCGGCGTCCTTCCCTATCAACGATTGCGCTCGATGGGCTGCTGAATACGAATCTGGACATTCCCGTGAGTTGGCCTAGGCTGAAAACTCAACAGACCGGCACCAGTTGGTGGGGGAAAAGCAAATGATCGCGAACCGTTTCCACGTCAACCGTTTCGTCGGCGGCCCTCTTCTTGCGGCCGCACTCGTCCTGGGGGCTTCGATGCCGTCGTTTGCGGCCCAGGGGTCCTATTCTCGGACCGACCTCGTCACGAACGCGACGGACTCCAACCTGGTCAACGCTTGGGGGTTGGCTCGCAGCACGGGCAGTCCATGGTGGGTTTCAGACAACGGCACCGACAAGAGCACGCTCTACAACGGTTCGGGCACAAAGCTCGCCCTCGTTGTCACCATCCCGCCATCCGGAAGCGCGCCAACTGGAGTGGTTTTCAACGGAACTTCCGGTTTCGCGGTCACAAGCGGAGGCAAATCCGCTGCCAGCAGGTTCATCTTTGCCACTGAGAGCGGCACCATCGCCGGCTGGAGTCCGACAGTGGATGCCACCAACGCAATCGTGGCGGTTCCGAGTACTGGAGGCGTGTACAAGGGACTTGCCATTGGCACCAGCGGCGGTGCCACCTTCCTCTACGCGACCAACTTCAATGCCTCGACAGTCGATGTGTTCGACTCGAACTTCCAGCCGGCGACTCTCGATGGGAATTTCTCGGACCCCGGCATCCACGCGGGGTTCGCTCCATTTGGGATCGCCCTCCTCAATGGTGATCTGTACGTGACCTACGCGCGGCGCGATGCCAATGGGCACGATGACGTCGCCGGGCCGGCCAACGGCTATGTGGACGTGTTCGACACCAGCGGTCATCTGCTTCGCCGCGCCGCCACGCGAGGCCGGCTCAACTCGCCGTGGGGCGTCGCCATCGCGCCGGCCGACTTCGGCCGCTACAGCGGCGACCTCCTGGTGGGCAACTTCGGTGACGGCCGGATCAACGCGGTCGACCCGGCCACCGGCGAGTTCCTGGGCCAGCTGCGCGGCGCCGACAACCGGCCGATCACCGTCGACGGCCTGTGGGCGATTGCGTTCGGCGGCGGGAACGCCAACAGCGGCCCGACCAACTCGCTCTTCTTCACGGCCGGGCCCAACGGCGAGAGCGGCGGGCTCTTCGGCGTGATCCAGGCGGCCGCTTAAGCGAAATCGTCGAAGTGGTGAAGGGCTCGGCGTGACGAGCCCTTTGTTATTGCGCGCCATCATTTCCCAGTTGGACTCAGCAGATGCAAGGAGGGCGCGGTTGGAATACTTACGTCAGGTCGATTTCGCGCGGCTCGCGGCGGCTGACAAGCGACTCGCCCAACCGCTGCTCGATTACGACTCGGGCGCGACGAGCTGCAGCGTCAGCTGCATCAAGACCCCTCCTGGCGAGGGCTCCCCGGCCGGCATGCACACCCACGCCGTCGATCAGCTGTTCTACATCTTGAGCGGCACGATGAGCCTGGAAATCGCCGGGCAAGACTACGTTGCTGGTCCAGGCACCCTCGTCGTGTTTCCGGCCGGCGTGCCACACCGCAACTGGAACGCCGGCCACGAGGCCACCATCCACCTGGCTTTCAACTCGCCGATGCCCGACCCGGGCGAACCGTTTGCCCTGCCGGTCACCTGATCGGGCTCAGGCCCGACCGCCGAAGAGCGAGCTCTCGAGGACGTAGAAAAGGGCGATCCCCGCGTAGAGCACCGCGCTCAGCTGCGGGCTCACCAGCGCGGCAACTGTTGCGATGAGATAGATGAACGGCCCTGGCAGGTAACTGAGTGTTATGCCCCTCACCACGCGTGGGTTCGCGTTCTCGCGCAGCAGGCGCCCGCCGTGGGACGCGTACTGCCACATCACGTTGAACATAATCGCGGTCCCCGTCAGCGTGATCCCGTATGACAACGCGGCCGCCTGGGCGCCGTTCGACAGCAGGTGCTCGGCCAGGAGGTGGGTCGGGAAGGGGATGAACGCGATCAGCATCAGGAAGACGACGTTGACCAGCAGGAACAGGCGGTCGACCTTCGCGATCTGAGCGACGACAAGGTGATGGTTGATCCAGATCACCCCGATCGTGACGAAGCTCACTGCATACGCCACGTAGCTGGGCCAGATATGAAGCAGGCCTTGGCCCAGCGGACCGCTCGGCTCCACGACGTTGAGGATCAAAAGCGTCGCGGCGATGGCAAAGACGCCATCGCTGAAGGCCTCGAGCCGATTCGGGGTCATCTCTCAGGCCGGCCGCTGAACAAGCTCGAGAATCTGTCCATCCGGATCCTTGAGATAGAGGCATGTGGCCCCGTGGAAGAGGCCGCCGGGCTCGTCGATGGTGATCGGGCGTCGCGAAATGACGGTTATGCCTGCCGCCACGAGCCGCTCCCGCACCGCGGCCAGGTCGTCCACGGTGAACGCGATGTGGGTGACGGGCCAGTCGTAGTGCCGGTGCGCGACGCGCGCGCCGGCCGGCTGGATGTACTCGATCAGCTCGACGATCCTTCCATCGCCCGAGTCGAGGTCGGCGATGTGGAGCTCGACCGACTCGAGTCCAAGCAGCGCCGCGATGTCGGGATCCCTGTGAGTGGCCTCGCCGAGCACCCGCAGCCCCAGCAGATCGCGGTAGAAGCCGAGCGCACGCGGGAAGTCGGAGGTGTTGACGCCGACATGGTCGATCCTGGAAACGGTCACCGGCGCACGCTCTCGAGGCGTGGGGGGATGCGATCCCGCGCGAAGACGTCCTCGATCGTCTCGGCGCGCTTCACCAGCTCCGCTTGATCGCCAGTGATGAGCACCGTCGCGGGTCGAGGCAGGGCGTTGAAATTGGTCGCGTTGGCATCCTGGTAGGCGCCGGTGTCGATGAAGGCGAGAACATCACCCGCGCTTACCTCGGGGAGTTCCGCCTCCGGCACGATCACGTCGAAGCCGCAGCTGATGCCCACCACGTCCGCAACGATTGTGGCCGGGTCGTTGGCGCGCCCTGCGACGCAGACCGTCCACCGGTTGCGCTCCAGGTTCACGTCCGGCAGAAAAGCCTCGGACGTGTCGGTTTCGACCCACTTGTGGGGAATGGGCCCCACCTGGTGCTTTACGTTCGTCACTGAGCAAAGGTGGATCCCGGCATTGCCGTACAGGCTGCGTCCCGGTTCGATCTCGAGTCGGATCGCGGTCGAGATGCCGGCACGAGCAAGTTCCCTGCGCAGCGACCCTGTGATGGCCTTCGCGTAGTCGGCGATGGATGGTGCAGGCGGCGCCGCGCGGCGACGCGGATCACTGCGCGCAAACGGGTCACGGGGCACCGCGAAGCCGCCGCCAACGTCGATCTCGCTGGGCTCCCAGCCGCCGGTCGCCTCGCGCAGTTGTGCGATCACGGCGATGAACCGCTGCATCATGCGGCCCCACACTCGAAGGTTGGTCGTGTGCCGGCCGGCATGCATCATCACCCCCGTCAGCTCGACCCGGGGCGCCTCGAGCAGTCTGCGAGCCGACGCCCCCAGGCTCTCGGTGGGGATTCCCGGCTTGTACATCTGGGAGGCTGTGCGCAGGGGGACACGGCTCGCGTAGAAATCCGACCGAGCTGCGATGTCGAAGTCGGGCCGCACGCGCAGCCGCACGCGGGCCGTACGGCCGGCGCGCTCGGCCGCCGCGATCACCAGCTCTACCTCGCGCTCAGAGTCCAGGGTAATTCGCGCCCCGACGTCGACGGCGCGAAACAGCAGGTCCGCCGTCTTGGAGCTGCCGTTGAACGAGATCAGGTCCGGAGGAACGCCGGTGAGCAAGGCGGCGTGGAGCTCGCCTGGGCCGAACGTGTCGCAACCCGCGCCCTCCTCGGTGAGGATCCGGCGGAGGGCGAGCACGTAGTTCGCCTTGATCGAGGGCATGACCACGACGCGCCCGTCGGGCCACCCACGCTGGAACTCGGCCTGGAAGGCCCTGACGTTCCGCCGGAGCTGGTCCTCCGAAACGACGTAGATCGGAGTTCCAAACCGATTGGCGAGGCTGGTCGAGTCGCAGCCCTCGATGTACAGCACGCCGTCTCGGATCGAGAGGCAGTCGTCGACGACTTTGAGGCCCATCGAGGCGCCATCATTGCAGTACCGATGGCTTTTGCGCTGCGGGCCGACTGCCCAGGGTGAGGCGCCTTCCGCCGCCGTCGATCGATTGGCTGCTCGTCTTTCTGCCGATTTCGATAGTTGCCGACCTGTCCGGCCAGGCGGTGCTCGTCTTTGCCACTTCCGCGCTCGCCATCGTCCCGCTGGCGGGCCTCATCGGACGATCGACCGAGCAGCTGGCTGTCCGGCTCGGTCCACGTCTCGGCGGACTGCTCAACGCGACCCTGGGCAACATCACCGAGCTGATTGTCGCCGTGCTCCTGATCAACGCCGGCAACTTCGCCATCGTGAAGGCGTCTTTGATCGGATCGATCCTGGGGAACCTACTCCTCGTGCTTGGCGTCGCCTTCGTGGTCGGTGGCCTGCGTCACAAGGAGCAGCAGTTCAGCTCTCGAGCCGCTGGCGTCCACTCGGCTTCGATGCTGCTTGCCGTCGCGGGCCTGCTGGTCCCAGCCCTTCTGATCCTCAGCACGCCCAGCCTGGGCTTCTTCGAGAAAGAGGTCGTCAGCGGAACGGTCGCGATCGTGTTGATCCTGCTCTATCTGGCGGCGCTCGCATTCACACAGATCACGCACGCCCACCTCTTCCACACGCCCGACAGCCACGAGAATGCGACTTGGTCGACTCGGCGCGCGCTCATCGTGCTGGTCGGATCCGCGGCGCTGGTGGGACTCGAGTCGGAATTCCTGGTGTCCTCCCTGGAGCCGGCCATCGGAATCCTGCGGATTCCGCCCGTATTCGTCGGCCTGATCCTGATACCGATCATCGGCAACGCCGCCGAGCACAGCTCAGCGGTGTTCTTTGCGGCCAAGGATCGAGTGGACGTCACGCTCGAGATCGCGGTCGGCTCGTCGACCCAGATTGCGATGTTCGTCGCCCCAATCCTGGTTTTCATCAGCCTCGCGATTGGCCACCCGATGGACTTCGTCTTCAACACTTTTGAGGTCGCCATGGTCACGCTCGCGACCTTGATCGTTACCGTCATCTCGCTCGACGGCCGGAGCAACTGGCTCGAGGGTGTCCAGCTTGTCGGCGCCTACGTCGTGATGGCCGCCGCGGCCTTCTTCATCAAGTCCGCGCCGTGACTTAGGGAAGCGGCGCCGCCGTGCTGGTGGCCACCCGCTGCAGCCGGTCGCGGATCGCACGCCTCGCGCGCTCGAAGGCGAGACCGCCACCGTCGATCACGTGGCTGCGATTCGCCGAGCTCAGCAGGCTCCCGAGCTCCCACGCAAGCTGCTCGGGGTCGACCTCGGGATTCACGTCGCCCGCGGCCTGTGCTTCGCGGGCCGCGCGAGCCAGGCTGCCCGACCAGTAGCGGACCTTCTCCACGACCGCGTCGCGCACCGGGCCCGGTCGGCTGTCGAACTCGACCGAGGCGGCCTCGAAAAAGCAGCCGCCGGCGAAGACTTTCCGTTCCTGATACGAGAGGTGGGCGTTGCACATCGCCCAGAGCCGGCCGAGACCGGTCGGCACGCTGAGGCCTGGCTTCAGGACCTCCTGGGTGAAAACCCGAGCCGCCTCCTCGACAGTCGCCAGCTGCAGCTCCTCCTTGGAGCCGAAGTGGGCAAACAGGCCGCTCTTGCTGATGCCGAGCTCGTTCGCGAGCCGCTGAAGGGACACCTCCTCCAGCCCTTCGGCCGACGCGAGCTGACCCGCCCGGCTCAGGATCGCCTGCCGGGTGCGGTCGCCGCGGATTCGCCGCTTGTCGGTCGTCGGGGCCTGGACAGCCATCTCTCGCCAGATATTAGCACGATCGGTCGGTAATACTTGACTTATTACGACCGTTCGTGCTATTTGTTAGTCGACGCAGGTTTTGGGTAGCTCTGAGGTGGGCGAGATGGTGGCGATCGAGACGGAGGCGACGGGGCAGACCAGGCTGGCGCGCCTCGAGAGTTCGGATGGCGTCGAGCTGCGCCGGTTCTTCTACCGGCTGTCACCCGAGACGATCTATAGGCGCTTTCACAGCCCCCTGGCTCGTCCCGAGCAGGCGCAGCCGGAGCGGCTGCTGGACGTCGACCATCACGACCGCGAGGCCGTGGTCGCCATCCTCGACGGCGAGATCATCGGCGTCGCCCGTTACGCGCGGCGCTCCGGCGCTGACACAGCTGAGGTCGCGGTCGTGGTCGCCGACGAGTGGCAGCGACAAGGCCTGGCGACAAGGATGTTCGGCGCCCTCGCCGAGCTGGCCGCGCCGGCCGGGATTCGGCATTTCACCCTGTCGATGCAAGCGGACAACCGAGCTGCGCTGCGGCTCCTGCGGCGGTTCCACCCCGAGGCGGCGCTCACGCACTCGCAGGGAATCTACGAGGCAACGGTTCCGGTCGCGAGGTCGCCGAGATGGGCATGAGATTTGCCACCCTGCGTGGAATGCCGGAGCTCGCGGACACCTCAGACCAGGACCTCTGGTCTCTGCTCAGCTTCGCGGATGAGCTGCGGCTGCACGCAGGCGCAACCGTGGCCGAGGCCGGCCGCTACTGCAGCGAGCTCATCGTCGTCATGCAGGGGACGCTGCGGGCCATGTCGAATGGGACTGCGCGCCGCATCGGCCCCGGCGACAGCCTGGGATGGACGGCGATGTGGGATCGGACCATCAACGAAGCGACCGTGGTCGCGGAGTCGGACGTGCGGCTCCTCGTGGTCGGACACGCGCAGTTCCGTGCTTTCAAGGCGGTCGCCTCCTATCAGCCCCTCGAGATGGCTTCCGGGTTTTCCCGCATGAATTTGGCCAGCGTGGCCGGGGCGACCGGGCTTCGCCCGGTCGCGACTTTGCCTTTACGTCTCCATGCGTGGTTAGGCTTCAGATTTCCAATTAAGTCCCATCCGCATACCGGAATGGGAGCAGCGCCTGCGGCGGAGCCGCACGCGCGATGAGGGAAACCATCCGGGTTTTCCCTCATAAGAATCTAGCTGATGAGCAGGTGCGCGGGGTTGCCCTTTAGGCCGACGGCGAAGCTGACGGTGTCGGTTGCGGTCACCCCGGCTCCGACCACGTACTCGACCTTCCACCACCAGGTGCTCGAGTCGGCCGGGTTGATGACGCTGGCGTAATTGTTCGCGACCGGGATCTCCATCCGGACCCAACGGCCGTTGTAGAACTGCGTTCCGCCCGAAGTCGCCTGGAAGTAGGCGGTGGTCGGCTGCCCGGTGCCGATGACAGTCCCGGCATTCGACCGCTGCGGCCCAAGGTTTCGGACCACCACGGGCAGCGTCGTCGTGACTCGCGTGTTGTTGTAGTAGTCGAGGTAGATGTCCACGTTGCCGGCGCCACTGATGTCACCCGGGTCGTAGATGTCGAACGTGAT
>Ga0137397_10002730_pt1 | contig 12262 bp, 6 predicted proteins | sample czorhiz116metaG_FD_106658 | JGI IMG/M metagenome (GOLD analysis project Ga0137397, IMG submission 106658) | Vadose zone soil microbial communities from Angelo Coast Range Reserve, California, USA - czorhiz1.16 metaG | ecosystem: Environmental > Terrestrial > Soil > Vadose zone | place: USA... | reverse complement strand
GCCGGTTCCAGCCACTCATTGTCGACCCCATTGCAACGGTTGGCGTGGACGTGGCGCTTGAACACTTGGATGTCGTGCACGGTGTGCGCGAGCATCATGACTCCCCGGGGCGAGAACATGACATTGTAATTGAGCGCCTGCGAGAGGTTCTCCCAGAGCTTCACCGAGTGATCGTAAAGCGCCGCGCTTTCATTGAACAAGTAATTCGAGCGGATGATGGTGGTATTGCGCCCGGTGTTGCCGCCGCCGATCCAGCCCTTTTCCAGGACGGCGATATTCGTCAATCCATGTTCCTTGGCCAGATAGTACGCAGCACCGAGACCGTGGCCGCCGCCGCCGACGATGATGGCGTCGTAGCGTGCCTTGGGTTCGGGTTTGCGCCATTGTGGCTGCCAGCCGCGATGGTTCGAGAGGCTGCGCCAGATCAGCGACAGTCCTGAAAATGATTGCCTGCTCATGTCTTGAAGATCTGCCCTTAGGACCGCAAATCCTGGTTTTCAGGATCATACGGTGAATCGACGAGAACCGTCGCGCGCTTGCGCTCTCCCAAGATCTCGATCTCGATGTCTCCTCCGACCGCCGCAAATTCCGGCTTGACGTAGCCCAGGCCCAGACTCTTGCGCAGGGCGTGACCGTAGTAGCCCGCGGTGGCGCGGCCGATGATGTTGCCCTTGCCATCGAACAAGGGCTCGTTGCCGAGAGGGTCGGCATCGGTCACCCCGTGAACCTCGAAGGTGATGAAGCGGTGCGGCACACCGGCCTTGAGCTGCTTCTCCAGTGCCTCTTTGCCGATGAACGGACCCTTGCCCAAGCGTACGAAACGGTCCAGTCCCGCCTCGTAGGGCGAGTAGTCGGGAGTCAGGTCGCTGCCCCACATGCGGTAGGATTTCTCGAGCCGCAGGGATTCCATCGCGCGCATGCCGGCCATCCCGATGTTGAATTCCGCGCCGGCGGCAAACAGCGAGTCGAACAGGTGATGCGCGTACTCGATCGGGAAATGCAGCTCCCAGCCGAGCGCGCCGACGAAGTTCACGCGCAGCAGATACACATCGGTGGCGAGGCCGACTTCGGTGACTTGCCCGGTCAGCCAGGGAAATGCCGCATTGTCCAACGGCGCTTCCACGAGCTTGGCCAGCACATCCCGTGAGCGCGGTCCGGCGACGACGAAGCAGCCGCGGCTCATGGTGATATTTCTCAAGGTCACACTGCCGTCCCGGGGCAGCGACTGCTGTAAATAATCGCTGTCGTAGCGTTCGGCGGCGCCTGCGCTCACCACATAGAAGTGTTGATCGGCGATCTTGGTGATGGTGAATTCGGAGCGAATGCCGCCGCGGCGGGTGAGGGCGTGGCAGAGCGCAATCCGGCCGATCTTGGTCGGCACTTTGTTGGCCACCAGGCCATCCAGCCAGCTCTCCGCACCGGGTCCCGTCACTTCATGCTTGGTGAACGGCGTGAGGTCGATGACTCCGACGTGCTTTCGCAAACGCAGCGCCTCGTTGCCCACGTGTTCGAAGTAGTTCGAGCGGCGGAAGCTCCACTGGTCCTTCGCAGGAACTCCGGGCGGAGCAAACCAGTTGGCGCGCTCCCAGCCGTAACGCTGCCCGAACACCGCGCCCATGCGCGCGAGCTTGTCGTACACCGGGCTGGTCTTCGCAGGACGCGCATCGGCGCGCTCTTCGTCGGGAAAGTGAATGACGAAGACGTTGCGGTACGTTTCTTCGTTCTTCTGCACCACGTAGCGCTTGCTGGTGTAGGGCCCGTAGCGGCGCGGATCCACCGCCATCATGTCGATGCCGGGTTCGCCCTCGACTATCCACTCGGCCAGCTGCCAGCCGGAGCCGCCGGCCGCGGTGATGCCGAAACTGTGGCCCTCGTTGAGCCATAAGTTTCGGACCCCCCAGCCCGGGCCGATCAACGGACTGCCGTCGGGCGTGTAGGCGATGGGTCCGTTCACGATGTCCTTGATGCCGCAGTTGGCGAGCGAAGGCACGCGCCGCTGTGCGGCCTCGACGTGCGGCAGCAGTCGCTCGAGATCGCCCTCGAAAAGGCTCTTGCCGAACCAGTCGGGTACTCCATCCGCGAAGCGCGCCGGCGCTCCCGCCTCGTAGGGTCCCAAAATCCATCCCATGCGCTCCTCACGCAAATAGTAGGACTGGTCCGATTCTCGCAGCACCGCGAGTTCGCGGCCGCCGCCCTGGCGATACGCCTTGAGCTCGGGCGACTCGTCATACACGATGTACTGGTGTTCGACGGGAATGGAGGGCACGTTGAGGCCGAATAGGCGCCCCGTCTGCCGCGCGTAATTGCCGGTGGCACAGACCACGTGCTCGGCGACGATGTCGCCCTTGTTGGTGGTCAGATGCCATTCCCCCGAGGACGTGCGCTTCACCGCGGTGACCTCGCACTGCTCCTGAATTTCCGCGCCGCGGCTGCGTGCGCCCTTGCGCAGCGCCATGGTGAGGTCCGCCGGAGCGATGTGGCCGTCATCGGGATGGTAGAGAGCGCCGACGATCTTCGGCGTGGCGGCCCCGTCGCCCAGCTCAACCAAGGGCCACAGCTCGCGCACCTGCGCTGGGCCTATCACCTGAAAGGGCACGCCGATGGTATTCGCGGTACCGCAGTACTTCTGATACTCATCCATGCGATCGCGGCAGGTCGCCAGGCGCAAATTTCCGGTGACGTGAAAGCTCACGTCTTGACCGGTCTCGGCGGGCAGCCGCTTGTAGAGGTCGACGGAGTATTTGTGCAGCTGGCCGACCGTGTAGCTCATGTTGAACAGGGGCAGCAGGCCCGCCGCATGCCAGGTCGATCCCGCGGTCAGCTCCGCGCGCTCCAGCAGCACCGCGTCGCTCCAACCTTTCAGGGCCAAATGGTAGAGCGTGCTGACGCCGACCACACCGCCACCGATCACTACGACGCGGGCATGAGTTTTCATTTGATGTCTCCCAACGAAAATGCGTCAGGCAGTGTAACTACCGGGCCGCCAAACAAGACTCCAATTGCGACAATCCCTTATGGAAATGCGCCAGGCCCGCCCGAAACTGCCCCCTGGGAGGGGTTCGACGAGCCCGAAGCACCGTCTGAAAAACGACAGGAATATGTCGGAAACGGACAAGAGGACGCTCCGATGGCATACTATCCAAGTCCTGATCCTTCTGCTTTTCGTCTCTCGGAGGCATCTTGGAATCGCCCGCGGTACTGCGTAAATGCAAGTATGCATTTCTGACCCTGCCGAACTATTCCTTGATCGCGGTGGCCAATGCATTGGAACCGCTGCGAATGGCCAATCGCTTGGTCGGCAAGGACGTCTACGAGTGGTCGGTCATCAGCGTGGACGGGCGCGCCGCGGACGCCAGCAGCGGGCTCAATCTGTCCCCGACCGGCGCTCTCGATAAATTGGGACCGGTCGATATTCTGTTCGTCTGCGGCGGCATCAATGTTCGCGAGGCGGTATCGCCCGCGCTGTTGACGGCGCTGCGGCGTCTGGCGGATCGCCGGGTGCCCTTGGGCGCCCTATGCACCGGGGGCTACGCGCTCGCGCGCGCCGGCTTGCTCGATCATTTCAGCGCCACCATTCACTGGGAGAACCTGTCTGCGCTGCGCGAGGAATTTCCCAGGGTTCGCATCAGCGACCAATTGTTCACCATCGACCGCGACCGCTTTACCTGCTCCGGCGGCACGGCGCCCCTGGACCTCATGTTGAACCTCATTCAAGCGAAGCTGGGCCCGCGGATCTCACAGCTGGTCTCCGAGCAATTCATCGTCGAACGAGTCCGCAAGGACACGGATCGCCAGTACATTCCACTGCGCGCCCAGATCGGCGTATCGCACCGGGGGCTGATTCGGGTGGCGCAGCTCATGGAGGAGAACATCGAGAAGCCGCTGTCGCTGGAGCAGATCGCCAAGTCCACGGGTCTATCGCGCCGTCAAATCGAGCGCCTGTTCAAGCGCGACTTGAATTGCGTACCCAAGCACTACTACCTCGAGATGCGCCTGCGGCGGGCGCGCGAGCTGCTGCTGCAGACCGCAATGCCCATCATGGATATCACCACGGCGTGCGGATTTCAGTCGCCGCCGCATTTCTCCAAGTGCTACCGCATGCAATTCGGGTATCCGCCGAGCGCCGAGCGCAAGATCGGCGACCAGGCCGGACAGCGTCGCGGCACGCAAGATCTCCAGGTCGTCGCGACGTAACGCGCGCTATTCCGAGTTACGTTCCTTACCGAAGCGATAATTGAGGCGCAGGCCGATGACGCGCGGCTCATTCGTCGTCTGGCGCAGATCGAAGTTGCCGGTGTTGCTGTAGACAATTGCGTTCTTGTCAGCGAGGTTGGTGACATAGAGCTCGCTGAGCCAGTGACCCCCTTCAGGGCTCAATCCGAGGCGCAGATTCAGAATACTGTAGTCCGGTTGCAGGAGCCGCGGAAAGCCGTTGGAACCCTGGACATGCAGATCGTCCCACATGTCGCCCTTGTGGGCCATGTCAATTTGCGCGTAGCCCCGCAGGCCCGTGACCAGCGGATGCTCATAACGCAGGTTCCAGCTCCAGCTGAAGTACGGCACGAAGGGCAGCCGTTCGCCGACGTTCGGTTCGAACGTGGTGTACTGGGTCGAGACCAAATGCGAATCGGTGTAGCTGCCGGCCGCCTGGAGCGACCAGTTGTCGCTAAATTTGTAGTTGATATTCGATTCGACGCCGTAGATACGCGCGTTTCCGACGTTGACGTAGAAGCTGCTCGGAGCGCAGATGTCCACGTCGTAGATGATGGTCTGCAGCTGCTTCCAGTGCATGAGGTAGGCTGCGGTGTTCCACACCAGGCGGCTGTTGAGACCCTCCGTTTTCAAGCCAATTTCGTAATTGTTGAGCGTATCGGGCACGTATTTCTGCGGCACTCCGTTGTTGTAGCAGCCCTGGGGATATCCCGAGTTGGTGCCGCCGTCGCGGAAACCTTGCGAGAAGTCGGCGTACACCAGTACTTTGTCCGTGACCTTGTAGTTGATGCCGTACTTGGCGTCCCACTTGCTCGATGAGCCCACATTCAGACTCGGAGTCGTCGGTGCGTAAGCGAACTGGCCAAAAGGGCTGTAGTACCGGGAATTGGAATGGAAGTGCACCACCCCCGCTTCGACGTTGAGCGCGTCGGTGATGTCGAAGCTGATATTGGTGAACTCCGTGGTCTGCAGATAATCCGTACGCGTCATGTAGCCGTACCACTGTGTGGGGGGCAGCGAACTAAAGCCGGGCGGAGTACCGCTGTAGTAGTTGTAGTACTGAAACGCGGGGCTGTTGGTTCGCAGTCCCGGCATGTAGTAGGTGCTGCCGGAGTTCCTGTCGACGGTCTTTTCCCAGTACAGGCCCCCGAGCCAGTGGAAGCGTCCGCCCGGTTTGGACGCGAGCCGCAGCTCATTCGACCAGCGCTGCGGGTTGGTGTGGTATTCGTAGTACTGAATCGGCACCTTGCAGCCGGTGTACGGCCCGGTGCCGTAGACCGGGTCGTTGAGGCAGGTGACACCCTCGTTGGCGCCTCCCTGGTAGTTTTCTATGTACTGTGAGTACTCGTTCTGCTGCCGCGTGGGCAGTGACCAGTAAGTGCTCGCGAACACCAAGTCCCCGATGCCCACATCGCCGTCCACGTGAAAATCGAGCGTCTTGGCTTCGAAGCGGTGGTTCTCCGGACCGAAGCGCGCAACGGTCCGGGGCGCGAGGTTAGGATCTTCGTCCCATGCGCCTTGGGTGGCCTGGCGCTGAAAGCTGTACGTGAGCGTGGCATTCCACTGATCGTTGAGGACCCCCTTCAAGGCCACCCGGCCACCCTCGACGTGCGCACGGTTGTAGTTGTTGCGCGCCCACTGTGCGTTGTTGGACACCGCGGTGTTGACCCAGGTGCGCGTCGTGAGTGCGTTATTGATGAAGCCGCCATGGGAGTCGCTGAACGCGGAAACCCTTAAACCGAGCACCCCCTCGATGATCGGGGCATTCAAAAAGGCCTCGTAGGTCCAGTTTTCCTGCCCGCCCTGAATATGGCCGCCGTTGAGGTCAATGCCGCCGCTGAACGCGTTCACGTCCGGCTTGTTGGTGATGTAACGTATGGCGCCGGCCATCGAACCGGCGCCAAAAGTCGTACCCTGCGGGCCGTTCAGCACTTCAATTCGCTCGATGTCGTACAGGTGCAGGTCCGGCTGGACGCCTTGCCAGCTCATCGACATATCATCCACGAAAAATCCCGTCGCGGAGGTGTTTGCGTAGGTCGGGTTGCTGCCGTCGGAAACGCCGCGCATCACGAAGAGCTGGGTGCCGGGGCCCTCGCTGATGAAGGAAATGGACGGCACCTTCTGTGCATAATCATCGAACCCGGTGATGCCGAGGTTCTGCATGTCCTTCCTGGTGAAGACGTCGATGCTCAAGGGCACATCCTGAAGGTTCTCTTGGCGCTTGCGTGCCGTGACGACGATTTCCTGCAGGGCGGAGACGTCCGCGGGCTCCAGTGCAAGCGCGCGCGGCGGCGCGACGGCGAGCGCTGCGGCTACGGCGAGACTGATCTTGGAGGCGGTGGCGGACCCCCGGAGCGACGCAGTGGGGGAATATAGGACGGCACCCTTCCGACTTCGTAAATCCATGAGCATCCCCTGGGCTTTTATTATTCAGGCAGGCTCGACCCGCGTCGGCCGCGTTACCGGATCATCCTTCGTGCGGCATCGGTCGTCAACCCTTGAACGAGCGTCCAACGCGCAACGCCTAGGCGCTCTTGTCAGTGCAGATGCTCGAATCGCTGCAGGCTGTCACCGAGCGCCTGTTGCAACGGCTGTAGTTCTCTCTCGAAGTGCCGCCAGTAGCCGACACCCGAGGTGTAAATCGGCCGGCGCACTTGTTCGGCGCTCGCGGTGCGCACCGACCGCCGCGTCTGGTGAAAATCGAGGCAGGAGGCCTCGAAAGGGAGCCCGCAGTGATCGAGGAGGCGGCGGATGTTCGCTTCCGGGTCGCGAACCAGGTCCTCGTACTGAAGGTGCAGCACCTTGCAGGGCAGCACGGCGTCCCAGTGGTCCATGAGCGACAGATAGCAGCGGTAGTAGCGCCCCAGATCATCGAGGTCGTAGCTGAAGGTCTGGCCCTCGGCGAAGTGCTGCTTGAAGGTGCTGAAACAGCTATCCATGGGATGACGGCGTGCGTCGATGATGATCGCGTTCGGCAGGATCGCGTGAATGAGCCCGACATGGCTGAAGTTGTTGGGCAGCTTATCGGTGAAGTGTTTTCTGCCTGTGCGCAGCGGCGCGGTCTCCTCGAGATAGCGGCTGCCGAGTGCGGTGAGCAATCCAACCGGGGCGGTGCCAACCGTCTCGGGATAGCCATCACGGTTCGCCACCATGTCGTCGAATTGATGCGTGATGCTGATGATGTTGGGCAGTTCCATGGTGCCTTCCACGCGCGAATGGCTGGCGAGGATCTGTTCCACCAGAGTAGAACCCGAGCGCGGCAGCCCTACGATGAAAATCGGTGCAGGATCCGGTTCCCCGCTGCCCGCGCGATCGGCAAAGAATTCCTTGCCGAAGAAGGTGCGAATGCGCGCTGTACGGCGTTCAAAGTGCTCGATGTCGAATGGCGCATCGAGCCGCCGCAGTGCGTTGCCGCGAGCGTAGTAGGCAAAGGCGTCGGCGTACTGCTCGCGCTGTTCAAAGGCCTTGCCGAGCGCGAAATATAGCGGCGCCGCGTTGGCGCGCTCAGCCTGATCGTTCGTCAGCAGCTGTTGCATGGCCGCAATCTCGGCATCGCTGAAAGAGTAGTTCTTGAGGTCGGCAAGGCTCCAGTAGGCATCCGCCATCGCGGGGTCCATGGTGAGCGCCGCCTTGTAGGCGGCCTCGCTCTCGTTGCGCCGGCCGAGCGTCTTGTAAATGTGGCCGATGGACATTCGCAGCCGAACTTCCCCGGGCTGCAGCCGCGCCGCCTGCTCGTACGCTTCGAGCGCCTCCTCCTGGCGCAAGAGCCGTGTCGACACGGAGGCGCAGGTGATCCAGTTCTGCGGGTTTTCAGGCTCAATCTTGATCAGACGGCGCGCAGCCGCATCCGCCTCCTCGAGGCGTCCGAGCGTCGCGAGCGCCTGCCCGAGCCCTCGCCATGCGAGAGGATGGTGTGCGGACTGTTTCAGGGCATGACGCAGCAGCCGCTCGGCGTCGTTACCCTTGTCAACCGCGAGAGAGAGTGCCGCAAGACCGCACAACGCCGCCACGTGACTCGGATCTTCTTGCAGGATGCCGCGAAAAATCCGCTCGGATGTTTTCCGGTCGTCGGCCACGAGGGCGGCCGTTGCTTCCTCGACGCGCGTTCGCTGCGGATCAGTAAGGCGTGCGCGCTCGAAGGCAAGGCGCGCGTCGGGATATTGCTCCAGGTCGACGAGCACATCACCGTACGCAAGCCAGGCGGGATGGTGATGCGGGATTTTCTCGAGCACCCGCCGCACTTCCTCACGTGCGCGCGCAGCGCGTCCGTCGCTCCGGTAAGCACGCGCCAAATCCACGCGGGCGTGTGCAAAATCCGGCACACGGGTAAGCAGATCTTCGAGCGTCGCGATGCTCTCGGGGATTTTGTTTTGCTCCAGTAGGGCGGCGCCCAAGAGCCACAGGCAATTCGGCTCTCCGGGGAACTGTGCTTGGAGCGTGCGCAGCCGGCGCTCGGCCGTAGCGGCGCGGCCGGCGCGCAGCGCCGCGTGTGCTTGCCGGAGGCTCTCCTCGAAGGCGGCTTGCGGTCTTGACGCGGTCATGGTTTCAGGGGCCGCGGAAGCCGGCCGGTTCGCGGGGCGGGTCGCGTTCATTCATGAATGGGCCGTGATCGGGAGCTACACTCGAGAAAGTGAGCGTAGCACAGGGTTCCCGCGCAAAGAATGCGGCGCGGGGCGCCGAACGACCTATTGAACGTTCGATCAGCGTCGCCGCACCATTATATTGACAGGCATCGCCCTCACGAGACATGATCCGTAGCTACCCGGCAGGTACACGCGTGCCGGCACTCATTCGAGCGAAAAAAACGAACGAAAAAAGGGGATGATGCGATTACACCGACGAAAATGATCCCTGCGCTGGCCGCGGGTATACTCTTGTCGCTGTCTACGCTGCAGGCGATTGCCGCCGACGCGGCGAAGGGCCGCACGCTCGCGCCGGACGATTTTTACCGCATTCAGGACTTGAGCGACCCCCAGGTCTCGCCCGACGGTCAATGGGTCGCCTATGTCGTGACCACCAACGACCGCGAAGCCGACGAGGCGCGCGGCGCGATCTGGATGGTGAGCTGGGACGGCGGCCAGCGGCTGGCGCTGACGGCCGCGGCGGAGGGGATCGGCAAACCCAGGTGGAGTCCGGATGGACGCTATCTCGCGTTCCTGTCCGCGCCTTCCGGCTCCGATAAGCCGCAGATCATGCTGTTGGACCGCCGCGGCGGCGACGCCCGTCCGCTGACCCGTGTCAGCGGCGACATCGGCGAGTACGCCTGGTCGCCGGATGGCAAACGCCTCGCTTTCACCATGAGGCAGACCGACGCAGGGTCGGCGCCCAAACCCATTGTGATCGACGCGCTGCATTTCAAACAGGATGAAGACGGATATCTAGCCGCCGACCGCGGGCGACACTTGTACCTGATCGATGTCGAGGGCAAACGCAGCGAGCAGCTCACCACCGACCCGAATTTCAATGAAGACCTGCCGACCTGGTCTCCCGACGGGCGGCGCATCGCCTTTATCCGGACTCGTGAACAAGGCGCCGACCAGGATGGGCGGGAGGACATCGCCGTGGCCGACCCTAAGGCGGGCGCCGCACCGCGCACCATCGTGCGTCCCTTCGCGCCGAACACGCAGAAGCTCGCCTGGAGTCCGGACGGGACACTGATCGCGTATCTGCAAGGCCTCGAGCCCAAGTTCAACGCGTATATGCAGGACCGCCTCGCGGTGGTCCCGACCGGCGGTGGCGCGCCACGCCCGCTGAGCGACAAGCTCGATCGCGCAGTGATGTCCTTCGCCTTCGCCGACTCGGCGTCGATCATGGTTTCGGTGGAAGACGACGGCAGGACATACCCGGCGCGCGTCGATCTGCGGGGCGGTGCGATCACCCGCGAGGCCGCTGCGGGATCGTTCGTCGTCTCTGCACTGTCCTCGGCGGCAGGCCATACGGCGCTGCTCGAGTCCAACGACGGCGCGCTCGCCGAAGTCTATGCACTCGAGGCCGGGCAGTTGCGCAAACTCACCGCGCACAACGACGCATTTCTATCGGAGTTGCAGTTGGGCGCCGTCGAGGACATCCGATTCAAGAGCAAGGATGGCGCCGAGATTCACGGGCTCATGGTCAAGCCGCCGTCCTTTGTCCCGGGCCGGAGGTATCCGACCGTGCTATGGATCCACGGCGGGCCCAATGGTCAGGATGAACACTCCTTGGTTCTGGACGGCTATCAATTCGAGCCCCAGATGTTTGCGGCCAAGGGTTTCGTCGTCCTGCGCGTCAACTATCGCGGCGGCAGCGGCCGCGGCGGTGCTTTCGCGAAGGCCATATTCGCCGATTGGGGCCACAAGGAGGTCGAGGATCTCTTGGCCGGTGTCGATTACCTGGTCGCGAGCGGCGTTGCGGACCGAGATCGGCTCGCGATCGGCGGGTGGAGCTACGGCGGCATATTGACCGATTACACCATCGCGACCGATCGGCGCTTCAAGGCCGCCATCAGCGGCGCCGGCAGCGCCAATCAGCTTGCGACCTACGGCAGCGACGAATACGTTCTGCAATACAACAATGAACTCGGGCCGCCGTGGAGCAATACGGCGCTGTGGCTCAAGGTGTCGTATCCATTCTTCCATGCGGACCGAATCCGCACGCCCACGCTCTTCTTGGGCGGAGACAAGGACTTCAATGTTCCGATCATCGGCGGCGAGCAGATGTATCAGTCGCTGCGGACATTGGGTATACCGGCGCAGCTGGTCGTTTACCCTGGTCAGCACCACGTCTTCACGCGGCCGAGCTTCGTGAAGGATCTTGCCGAGCGCATGTCGGCCTGGCTCGACCGCTACCTGCCGCCGGCACCATAGACCGGCGATATCACCTGCCGGGGCGCGAACCGCCGCGTGACTGAACGAACCCGAAGGCAAATTCGACTGCGGCTTCCACCGCGGCGTCGTTTTTGGCGGATTCTTCGTCGCTCATGTAGTAACGCATGTCCACCGTGTGACGGATGTAGCGCGGCGGCAAGTGATTGAGAGCCACACAGGCCACGTCGGCGAGCAGCTCGGGATCGTCTACCAACCGGGGATACCGAACCGCGCAGTCGATCACCGAGCGAAACACCGATTCTTCGTTGTAGTTATGGACCGATTCGAATTGATCGTTCATGGCTCTCTCTCTCTCAGCATCGGCGTTCGATACCTTGCGCCCCTTGAATTATATCCTCGGCTCGGCTGTTCGAGTCCGGTCTCCCGGCGGGCGTCGTATATTTCTTAAAAAGCGTCGCTTCGGGGCACTGGTTTGCAACCGAATATTGGTATCGTATGATCGTCTCAAAATCAGGATCCCATCATGACTGCGCGCGACACCATGTTGAGCCGATTGCGGGGACGCAATCTCGAAACCGCCCTCGAAAGAGATTTCTACTGCAGCCCGGAGGATTACCAAGTCGATCTGGAGATGATCTGGTACCGCGATTGGCTGTTCGTGGGGCACGACTGCGAAGTGCTGAATCCCGGCAACTACCTGACCGTGCAGATCGGCGAATATCCCGTAGTGGTCCTGCGCGATCGCGACGGTGGTTTACGCGCCTTCCACAATACTTGCCGGCATCGCGGTTCACGAATTTGTTCGGCCGAGCATGGGACCTCCCCGCGTTTGGTGTGTCCCTATCATCAGTGGACCTACGCGCTCGACGGGCGCTTGATCGCGGCGCGCGACATGGGCGATGAGTTCGACAAATCGCAGCACGGTCTGAAGCCGGTTCACTGCGCGAGCGTGGGCGGCTACATCTGGGTCTGCTTAGGCTTGGTGGCGCCGGACTTCGAGCCCATTCGAAAGCACATCGAACCGTACTTTCTGCCGCACAAGCTGCATCAGACCAAGGTTGCATTCGTGTCGCCCGTCATCGAGCAGGCCAATTGGCAGCTGGTGTGGGAGAACAATCGCGAGTGCTATCACTGTGCCGCGAACCATCCCGAGCTCATCCGGACGTTTCCGGAGGATCCGACCGCGACGGACGGCGAGGGCGCCGCTTCGAACCCGAAGACGGCGGCGAAATGGGCTCACTGGGAGT
>Ga0137397_10002729_pt1 | contig 12262 bp, 10 predicted proteins | sample czorhiz116metaG_FD_106658 | JGI IMG/M metagenome (GOLD analysis project Ga0137397, IMG submission 106658) | Vadose zone soil microbial communities from Angelo Coast Range Reserve, California, USA - czorhiz1.16 metaG | ecosystem: Environmental > Terrestrial > Soil > Vadose zone | place: USA... | reverse complement strand
TGCGGCTGGGCGCATTCACGGCGCTCTGACCCGAGCGGGCGCGCTACAGTGGGCCGCCGTGTTCAGCTCCTGGTACGCGACCTGTCCGCGCGGCGCCGAGCCGGTGCTCCAGCGCGAGCTCGCCGGGCTCGGCGCCAAGGGCATCCGCCCCGGCCAGGGTGGAGTGCGGTTCACCGGCGAGCGGGAGACGGCGCTGCGCGGCTGCCTCGACCTGCGCACCGCGCTTCGCGTGCTGGAGCCGATCGGCGAGTTTCCCGCGTCGGACGCCGAGCAGCTCTACGAAGGCGCCGCGAAGCTGCCTTGGCAGGAGCTGATCGCTCCCGGTCAAACCTTCGCCGTGGCGGCGAGCGGGCGAGCGCCGGGGCTCACCCACACCCATTTCGTCGAGCTGAAGCTGAAGGACGCCGTGGTCGACGCGCTGCGCGCTCGGACGGGCGCGCGGCCCGACGTGGACCCGCGCCATCCCGACGTGCTGGTGGTGGCCCACCTCGCGAACGGCGCGTGCAGCCTCTCGCTGGACCTCGCCGGTGACCTGCTCTCGAACCGCGGCTATCGCGTGCGCACGGTCGCGGCACCGCTGCGCGAATCCATCGCGGCCGCGGTGGTGCTGCTCTCCGGCTGGGAAGGGCGCACGCCGCTGCACGACCCCGTGTGCGGGTCGGGCACCCTGGCCATCGAGGCGGCGCTGTTCGCGGCGGCCAGAGCGCCGGGTGAGCGCCGCACGCTCGCCTCCGAGAAGTGGCCGCGCACCGCGGCCGAGGATGCGCGAGCGTTGCGACGCATCCGGGCCGAGCTGCGCGAGCGCGCCGCGGGGCGTGCCGCCGACGGCTTGCCGCCGATCCTGGCTTCCGACCGCGACCCGGAGGCGGTCGCCGCGGCGCGCGAGAACGCACGTGCCGTCGGGGTCGAGGTGCGCGTCTCCGAGGCCGACGCCCGTGCTCTCGAGCCGCTCTCGCCGCCCGGGCAGCTCCTGCTCAACGTGCCCTACGGAGAGCGGCTCGAGGCGGGAGGCCGCAAGCAGCTGAAGACGTTCTACCACCAGCTCGGCGCGGCGCTCCGGCGGCTGCCCGGTCATCGCGCCGCCGTCCTCAGCGGCAGCGAGGACTTCGAGAGCGCGTTCGGGATGCGCCCCCGGGCGCGGCACCAACTGTGGAACGGTCCCTTGCGCAGCACGCTGCGGCTGTACGAGCTCTAGCCAGCCGGTCGCGTTTCCACCTCGAGGCGCTGGGCGCGCTCCTTGGCGGGACGGGGAGCCAGAACCCCTTCCTCGACGTCCTGCGGCGACTGCAGCTGAAATGCCCCGCGCAGCGCCACGGGCGTCACGAGGGTGGTGAGGAGCACGACGGCCACCATGACCGCCACCTCCGGGCGGCCGAAGATGCCAGTGCTCGCCCCCATCGCAGTGACGATCAGTCCAACCTCGCCGCGCGAGATCATCCCGCATCCCACCCGCAGGCTGCGGACCCCGTCCATGCCCGATACGCGCGCAGCGAGGCCGCAGCCGAGGAGCTTGCCAATCACCGCTACGAACAGAATGACGAGAAGCAGGGTCCACCGTCCGGCGAGGGCGCGGTAGTCACTGATCAGACCGATCGAGACGAAGAAAAGCGGAATGAGAAGTCCGTGGCCGATCGCATGAAAGCTGCGCTCCACGTCCGCCTTGTATTGCGACCCCGCGAAGACGTAGCCCAGCAAGTAGGCCCCGGTGATTCCGGCGACGCTTCCGAGCCACTCAGCGGAGATCGCGTAGAGCAACACCAGCGCCAGCACGCAGCCCGGCACCGCTTCGCCGGCGTCCAGTTTGCGCAGCTGGCGCATCACCGGATCCAGCCAGCGTCTCGCGGCGCCGTATGCGACGACGAAGAACGCGGTCACGCAGATGCTGAGCGCAAGCATCTGGACCAGCAACGGATGGTCCGCTGCGAATGATGTTCGTTTCTGCAACCAGGTGCTCGCCATGGCCGAGACGCCGAAGGCCTCGCCCTGGCCGCTGGCGATCGAGGCGGCCAGCGCGGCGAGCACGAACAGTCCCATCACGTCGTCGATCACCGCCGCGCCGAGGATGACTGAGCCTTCCTGGGACGACATCTTCCCGGCATCCATCAGCGTGCGGGCGGAGATCGAAACGCTGGTCGCCGTCAGGGCGCCGCCGAGAAAGCAGGCTGTCGTCCAGGAAAGGCCGAACAGATGGCCGACGCCTGCTCCCAGCACGAACGGCACGATCACTCCCGCGAGGGCCACCAGGAAGGCGACCCCGCTCGCCTTGCGCATGCGCTCGATGTCGGTCTCGAGGCCGGCGATGAACATCAAGAGAAAACCGCCGAGCTGGGCGAGGAGCATCAGCGCGCCCGTCGCCTGGCCGCCCTCGAAGACATGGAGGTGGAGCAAGCCCAAAGCGCCCGGACCGAGTGCCACGCCCACCAACAACTCCCCGAGGATGGGTGGTATCCCGAGGCGGCCACAGAGCGAAGCAGCGATCTTCACCGCTGGGAGCACGATCGCGACCAGCAGCGCGAGCTGAAGCGCCGGTTGCATGCCCCTTAGCCGTCGACCGCGACGACGGCTTCGTCCTGCCGGCGGAGCCAGAACCGGCGCAGGCGGCTCAGCAGCGCCAAGGGGCTCCGATAGCCGCCGCGTTCGACTCCCTGCCGCAGCATCGTCCGGATCGCCGCCGCCTGCCGGCGCGCCAGCTCCGCCTGCGCGAGGTTTTGCGCCAGTAGAGCTGCCTGCCGCGTGTGCACTTCGGCTTTCCTGCAAACCCGCAGCCGCATCCACAGCTCACCCATCTTGAGGTGAGCGATGAAGCTGTTCGGGGCGAGCCTCACGCCTTCGCGAAGCTCCTCCATCGCGTCCTGCACTTCCAGATTCACGCAGAGGGCCATCCCGAGGAGCACCCGGAGCTCCGCGACCTCCGGGTGCGCCTCGACGCTCTCGCGCAGTTGTCCGAGCAGCTCGGAGCGCTCGGTCTGCTCGAGTACGTACGGATCGGCGAACATCCTGAGGAGCAGCCCGCGTGCCCGCTCCGGGACCGGAACGAGCGACGAAGGAGCAACGGACGGCGCCAGCGCGCCGGTGTCTGGGGGTGTCATCACTTGGGTGTCCTGCTGCCGCTCCATGTTCATGAAAGTCTCCGCGAAGTTTCGATCCCGCTTCACGCCGCCTTGGCAAATACGGGTTCCGGCCGGAAGACGAACTCGGGATAGCCGAGCTGCCCCATCTCCGGAATGTCGAGACCTTCCAGCTCGGTCTCCGCCGAAACGCGATGCCCGATGAAGTATTCGAGCGCCATGTTGATGACGAAGCTCAGCGTGAAAACGACACCGAGCAAGGTGGAGATGCCCACCAGCTGCGCTGCGAGTTGGCCTGCGTCTCCGTAGAACAGACCGGTGACCGAGCCCGGCACGCCGTTCCAGCTTCCGCCATAGTTGCTGGTGCCGTCGGCGAACAGGCCCACCGCGAGCACGCCCCACAGGCCATTGGCGCCGTGGACCGAGATGGCACCTACGGGGTCATCCACCTTGAGCACGCTCTCGATGAAGGACACGCTGACGCAGACCAGCAGGCCGGCGACGAGCCCGATGATGGCCGCGCTCGGCGCGCTGACGAATCCGCTCGGCGCGGTGATCGCCACCAGGCCTGCCAACAGGCCATTCCCGGCCATCGATGAGTCGGGCTTCCCCTTGCGGATCCACATGTAGAGGATGGACCCGAACGTCCCCGTGCAGCCGGCCAGCATCGTGGCCACCGCGACCGTCCCGATACGCAGGTTCCCGTTGGAGGAGGCGCCCAGCGTGCTGCCAGGGTTGAATCCGAACCAGCCGAACGCGAGGATGAAGCAACCGATCAGGACGGCGGACATGTCATGTCCGATGACCGGGTTGGCCGAGCCATCGCGGTTGAACTTGCCGATCCGCGGACCCACGATCAGGCATACGGCCAGCGCAGTCAGCCCACCGACCGAATGCACCACGCCCGAACCAGCGAAATCGGCGTACCCATGGCTCAGCCCCAGGTTGCTCCCCAGTTGCGCGAGCCATCCTCCTCCCCAGGCCCAGTTTGCGAAGAGCGGATACGTGAGCGCCCCCATGATGACCGAGGTGACGGAGAAGGTGATGAACTTCCATCGCTCCGCGCAAGCCCCGGTCACGATGGTGAGCGCCGTGTCCATGAACACCATCTGGAACAGGAAGATCACCATCACGCCGACGTCATACGACGTCCCGGCGAGAAAGTATCCGGTCTGGCCGAACACGCCCCAGGTCTTTCCAAACAAGGAGATGGTGTGTTCGGACGCGAGAGGATACAGGCCGCCCAGGTTCCCGTTGCCGGCGGCGCCGCCCATCTGGATTGCAAAACCGAGCACCCAATAGGCGAGCAATCCGCAGCCGTACACGAAGAAGTTCATCATGTAGGTGTGATTTGCGTTCTTGACCCGGGTCAGTCCCGACTCCACCATCGCGAAGCCGGCCTGCATGAACATGACGAGGAAGCCGCAGATCAGTGTCCAGACGAAGTTGATCGCGATCTTGTTCTGCCCGATCTGGTTACCTGCGTCCGCCAGGGTCGGACCCGCCTTGGCATCCGCCACGGTCAGGTCGGCGATGTTCCCGATCAGGGTGCCGCCGGGGTCGCCTTTCGCCAGATCGGCCGGGGTGGGCGCCTTGGCTGCGGCCTCCCGTAACTCAGCCGTCCCCGGCAAGACCGGGGCGGGCGCCGCCGCAGGTTGAGCAGGCGCGGCCGGGGTCTGAGCCCAGGCCATCCCGCCCACGGTCGAGCCGAGAGCGAGGATGCACAGAGCAAGAAGATGGTTTCGAAGGAATGCTTTCATCTCGCCGACTCCATTCTCGCCGACTCCATCGCGCTGGGCGGTGCCGTAAAGCCCGGGTCCATCGTCGGCTTGCCCGCCAAGGTGGTGAGGCTCGCGCGCGCCGATGTTCCAGCCGGCTTCTTCCAGAACGCCGTCTTGTTGAAAGCAGCGGGCAGGACGTACAGGATTCCGAAGAAGCTCACGCCGATGCCCAGCAAGGCGACGACGATGCGCCCGCCGTTGCCGTCGACGAGATGCAGGCCGCCGACCGTGACGACCCACCCGAGCACGGCGACGCCCGCGCCGACCCACTTCATCATTTCGGGGCTCGGCAGGACGGGCGTCTCGCCTTCGAGGTGCTTGATCTTCAAGAACCCGGCGAGCGACGCCAGCAGGATTCCGGCGCCCACCAGCAACAGCACCTTGCCCGTGAGGCTGCCGATGTAGGCAAGGCCACCGCAGAGTACCGTGCCCCCGACCAAGAACAGCCCGAAATAGCTTCCCTGGGATTTACTCGCGGCCATGCGTGTTCCTCCTCGACATGCTTCCTCCTGGACCCGAAATGGCGTCGCTTGGTTAGCAGACTGGGCTCATTGCCCCTCGTGAATTCAGCGACCTCATGCGGCCGCTGTTTTGCCTCTCCCTTCTGCGCGGCTCGCATCGGCGCTCGCCGGCAGGGCCAGGAAGACCAGGAACTGGAGGGCGGCCATGAGCTCGAGAACCAGCGGCAGCTGTTGCTGCAGCCGCAGCACGATCATGAATGACACCATGGCAAACCACTGCCACCGCGACCGCCGCAGCCTTTCGATGCGACCCGGAAATCGGAGCAGGTTCCGCAACGATGCGCCGCTCCCCGACCTCACCGGCACGGAAGCGCGAATGCATGCGACGGCGAAAAAACCGGAGAGAAGCAGCCCGAGCACAGCGATCTGCACGTTCATGGGAGGACACCTTTGCAAGGTGCAAGCCATCGGTGGTGCCGTGCGACGGAAATGGGTCAGGTCCTCTCGCAGAGGCGGGCGGAGCTCACGTTGGCCGCGCAGCCGATCGGCACGACAAAAGTGTTGGTATGCGGCTTTCGTACCCACATTTTAGTGTGCCAACGTCCGGAGCATCCGGGCGACCGGGATCTCCTGCGCCGCTGGTAACCGTCGCACGGCCGCGCGCGTCTGCCACGCTGCCTCGCGGGTGCAGAGAGAGCTAGACCGGAGGCGGACAGCGCGGCGCTGGTGTTCGCCCCGTAGTAGCTCTGGCGATCGCTTCCAGGGCGCCATTTTCGTCGGTAAATCGATCGAGCACGCTGAAATTGTCGCATCGCCCCCGCGGCCGGCGGAATCCCTACTCTCGTTTACTCAGGACCGATCGAGGGACCGCGGCAGAGCGAGGTCTTCGAAAATGTCACTTGCCAATCGGTAACTGACATTTTCGTGTGGCCGCGAGCAGCGTTCGATCGCGTCGTTCTGGAGGTTGGCAGTGCTTTGCGTCGGTCTGGTCCATGCTTTGCACACTTGTCATTTGCAAGACGTGGTTCGAGTACCAACCTGTGAGCGCGGCAACACCGCTGCTTGGGAGACCAACAAGGATGCCGAAGCCTAAAGACGTGATCGGGTACGCGCAGGACAAGAAGGCCGTGATGGTGGACCTCAAGTTCATGGACTTCCTCGGCCTCTGGCAGCACTTCACGGTTCCGCTGGCCGAGCTGACGGAGGGCGTGTTCGAGGAAGGGCTGGGCTTCGACGGCTCCTCCATCCGCGGCTGGATGCCCATCCACGCCAGCGACATGCTGGTGGTACCCGATCCCGACACGGGAGTGATGGACCCGTTCATGAAGGACCCGACGCTCTCCCTCATCTGCAACATCGTCGATCCCATCACAAAGGAGCCCTACTCGCGCGACCCGCGCTTCATCGCGCAGAAGGCGGAGAAGTACCTGAAGTCCACCGGCATCGGCGACGTGGCGTACTTCGGGCCGGAGGCCGAGTTCTTCATCTTCGACGGCGTCTCGTACGACTCGGGCGTGAACCACGGCCATTACCGGATCGAGTCGCGTGAGGGGCAATGGGAGACGGGCAGCCCCACTGAGACGACGTTCGACGGCAAGACTGCCGGCACCCGTCCGAATCTCGGCTACAAGCCGCGCTACAAGGAGGGCTACTTCCCGGTCGCGCCCATCGACTCGCTGCAAGACCTCCGCACCGAGATGTGCCTGGTGATGGAGCAAGTCGGCATCCAGGTCGAGCGGCAGCACCACGAGGTCGCCACGGCGGGGCAGGCTGAGATCGACATCCGGTACGACTCGCTGACGAAGACCGCCGACAAGCTCCTCTGGTTCAAGTACATCGTGAAGAACGTCGCGCTGCGCAACGGCAAGACGGTCACGTTCATGCCCAAGCCGCTGTACGGCGACAACGGCAGCGGCATGCACACGCACCAGTCGGTCTGGAAAGCGGGCAAGCCGCTCTTCGCCGGCGAAGGACATGCCGGGCTCTCGAAGACGGGCCTGCACTACATCGGGGGGCTCCTCAAGCACGCCCGCGCACTGGCGGCGATCTGCAACCCCACCACCAACAGCTACAAGCGACTCGTTCCAGGATTCGAGGCCCCCGTGAACCTGGCCTACTCGTCCCGCAACCGCTCGGCGGCGATCCGGATCCCGACATACTCGCCCAGCCCCAAAGCGAAGCGGGCCGAGTTCCGCTCCCCCGATCCGTCCTGCAATCCTTATCTGGCGTTCTCCGCGATGCTGATGGCCGGTCTCGACGGGGTCGAGCGCGGCATCGATCCGGGCGAGCCGCTCGACAAGGACATCTACGGGCTCAGCCCCGAGGAGCTCAAGGACGTGGCGAAGATGCCGGGCTCCCTCGAGGAGGCCCTGGGCGAGTTGAAGAAGGACCACGAGTTCCTTCTCAAGGGAGACGTCTTCACCGAGGACGTCATCGAGGCCTGGATCGAGAACAAGGTCGAGCGCGAGCTGAACCCGGTGCGGCTGCGGCCGACGCCGCTCGAGTTCGCCTTGTACTTCGACATCTAGGTCGTCCGTCCCCCGCAACGCCCGGCGCGCCCATTGAAGGGCGCGCACGGGAGGCTTTTACCGAAGGAGCAAAACAGATGAAGACCTTTGTTGCCGCCGCCGTGCTGCTCGTCGCAGTCGCAGCCCATGCGACCCCCTCCACCACGTTCTGGGCCCCCTCCACCACTGCCATCCAGCCGTTCCTGGTCCCGCACTTCACCTATGACACGTACTTCTGGAACAAACCGGCGGAGGGCTCCGCCGGCTCGCCCATCTATCCCGTCACCACTGGCCTCACCATGGGCGTCTTGCCTTTCGATAACCTTCAGCTCGAGGTGGGATTCGACCTGCTGTTGCCGGGGTCCGATCCGCTCCTGCTCAACGCCAAGCTGGGCGTGCCCGAGGACAAGCTCTTCTCGTTTCAGCCGAGCCTCGCGGTGGGCATCTTCGGCGTGGGAACCAAGACGAGCTCTGCAACGACCCCCGGCACCGATTTCAACATCCTCTACGCGCAGCTGCAGCACACGATCCCCGGCGTCGGTGGGTACGTCTCCGCGGGCGGCTACTACTCGCTTCAGGACCGTCTCTTCCAGGCGAGCGATGGGAGCGGCACCCAGCGCGCCGGCTTCATGGGTGGGTTCATTTCCCCGGACATCACCATCAACGCGCCCTGGCTGCAGAAGATCAATTTCACCGCCGACGTGCAGACGGGCAAGAACGCGTTCGGCGCGGTCGGCGGCGGCGTGTACTTCTACTTCAGCGACAAGGTCGACGTGCTGACTGGCCCGGTGTACTTCTTCGACGCGGGATCGCAGCCAGGTGGGCGGCAGTGGTTCTGGACGGTGCAGCTCGACGTCGACATGCCGCTCATGTCCTCGCCGGCGGCCACACCGACTCCCGCCCCGCCGAAGGCAGCTTCCGTCCCTGCGGACGGCAAGACCACCGCGGCGGCTGCGCCGCCCGCCGACGGAACGAGTCGCGAGGCGGAGGCACCGAAAAAGCCATGACTCAGGCGTGACGACGAAATCGCCTGCCCTGGAGGCCGGACCGCTGGCCACGCTGCTCGAGATCGGCCAGACGCTCGCAAGCGAGCTCGAGCTACGCCCCGCGCTGGAGCGGGTGCTGGCGACGCTGGAGAGCAATGCGGGCGTGGTGCGCGGCGCGGTGATGGCCCTCGACGCCGCCACCAAGGAGATCGGCGTCGAGGTCTCGCTCGGCTTCGGCGCCGAGGCGCAGCGAGACCGGTACAAGCTGGGCGAAGGCATCGCCGGCAGCGTGGTGGAGAGCGGCCTTCCCATCGTGGTGGCCGAGATCAGCCAGGAGCCGCTCCTGCTCCACCACGCCCTGAAGGGAAAGAACGCCGTCTCCGAGCTGACCTTCGTCTGCGTCCCCATCGCGCTCGACGGCAAGCCGGTGGGCGCGCTGGCAGTCGATCTCGTCTTCGACGAGGGCCGCGACTACGAGGGTGCCCAACGCTTCTTCGCGCTGGTGGCAGCGATGATCGCGCAGGCGCTGAAGGTCCACCGGATGATCGAGCACGGGCGCGAGGAGCTGCGCGACGAGCTGCAGCAGCGATACGACTTCTCCGGCATCGTCGGGACCAGCAGGCCCATCCGCGAGGCGTACAAGCAGATCGCGCAGGTCGCGCCGACCAACACCACCGTGCTCATCCGCGGGGAGTCGGGCACCGGCAAGGAGCTGATCGCTCGCGCCATCCACCACAACTCGCCGCGCGCCAAGAAGCCCTTCGTCAAGGTGACCGTCGGGGCGCTGCCACACACGCTGATCGACTCGGAGCTGTTCGGCTACGAGAAGGGCGCCTTCACCGGCGCGATGGCGCGCAAGCGCGGCCGCTTCGAGCTGGCCCACGGCGGCACGCTCTTCCTCGACGAAGTGGGCGAGCTGAACGCCGCCTCCCAGGTGAAGTGTCTCCGTGTGCTGCAAGAGCGCGAGTTCGAGCGCCTGGGCGGCACCGAGTCCCTCGAGGCCGACGTCCGCCTGATCGCGACCACCAGCAAGAACCTGGAGGCCGCGATCGCGGCGAAGGAGTTCCGCAAGGACCTCTATTACCGCCTGAACGTCTTCTCGATCTTCGTGCCGCCGCTCCGCGACCGGAAGCCGGACATCCTGCTCCTCGCGGAACACTTCCTGGCCAAGTTTTCGCGCCAGCACCGCAAGGCCATCCGGCGCATGGCGGCGCCGGCGACCGACATGCTGATGAGCCATCACTGGCCCGGGAACGTGCGCGAGCTGGAGAACACCATCGAACGGGCGGTGCTCACCTGCGAGGGTGGGGTCATCCACGGGCACCACCTGCCCGCCACGCTGCAGACCGCCGAATCGTCGGGCACCCTGCTGCAGACTTCGCTGAGCGAAGCGGTCGAGCAGTACGAGAAGGACTTGCTCCTCGATGCGCTGAAGCGCGCGCGCGGCAACCGGGCCCGGGCCGCGCGCCTGCTGAGCAGCACCGAGCGCGTGGTCAATTACAAGGTGCGGAAGTATCGCATCGACTCGCAGCGGTTCCGCGACGGGACTTCGGCACCCGGCGGCGGCTAGAGCGCGGAGTCGGGGTCCCCGGCGTTTTGCGACCGACCGGACTTCTCCGCTTGCTCGTATTCGTCGCGGTAGTTCTCCACCTCGCGCTCGGCCTCGATCCCCTTCTGCAGGGTGTCGGTGCGCTTGGCGAATCCGGTGGCGCCCTGGCGGAACTGCTTGTCCGCCGCCTTGCTCCCTTCGCCCTCGTTGAGGCCGCCTTGCGGCTGCTTGTTGTCGTCGCCCATCGCTGCGCCTCCTCTGTCGGAACGGTGACGATGGAGCAGCGCCTCTTCAACTCGCGCCGGCACGCAGGATGCCGCATGGGAGGCCGTTCGCTTCTGAACCGGGAAAATGCTGGCGAGCGTCTTCCTGCTCCGGCTCGTCCATCAGGCCTCGCCGCGCGACCCTGACGTGTACTTGGTGCCCAGGGCGAGATTCGAACTCGCATGGTTTTACCCGCTAGCCCCTCAAGCTAGTGTGTCTACCAGTTCCACCACCTGGGCAAGAAGCGTGGGAGCGGGCTTTAGCAAACCGCTCCGCTTGGTGCAAGACGGCTACTTCCGGTTCGGGTCGGGCTTCGCCGGCTGCGGCGCCTTGGCCGCGCCGCCCTTGGCGGGCTGCTGCGCGGGCGGCGCCGCGGAAGGTGCGGCGGGGCCGGGCGCCTGATCGCCGGGGACCGGGACCGCGGCCCCGCCGGTCGCGGGAGCGGGGGCCGTCTGGCCCGTCGGGAGCTTCGGGTTCGCCGGGCCTTGCTTCTGCGCCGCCTCCTGGGCCGCGATGTTGCGCCGGGCGCGCAGCACCGAGTCGGTGTGGGAGGAGCGGTACGCGAGCGTGAGCGAGGTGATCATGAAGATGGCCGCGCAAATCTCGGTCACCTTGGCGAGGAACGTCACCGAGCCGCGGCCGCCGAAGACGCTGCTCGCGCCGCCGCCGCCGCCCAAAGCGGCCATGCCGTCGGCCCGCCCCGGCTGGAGCAGGATGACGAAGATCAGGAACAGGCTCACGAGCACGTGAACCGCGATGATGACAGCGTACATGGGGCGCGAACCGTACACGCCCGGGGCGACGCGGCGCAAGCCGTTTTCGCCCTGCGCCCTCCCGCTCGGTTCCCGGCCAGGCGTGCGCATGGTAAAATCGATCCGCTCGCCGGAAGGAGCACCGAGAATGCCCGCTGCCGCCCGCCTCGGAGACAAGGCGCAGGTCGACCAGGACGCCCACGGCTGCCCCGCTTGCCCGCACCCCGGCGTGGGGCCCATCGTGGCCGCCTCCAGCAACGTGTTGGTCAACGACCGCGGCGCCGCCCGGCAAGACGACCCGGGCATCCACGCCGCCTGCTGCGGCCCCAACATCTTCCACGTCGCCAAGGGATCGCCGACCGTCTACGTGAACGGCAAGCCGTTCGCGCGGATGAACGACAAGACGCAGCACTGCGGCGGCTCGGGGCCCATCATCGAGGGCTCTCCCGACGTCTTCATCGACGACGGCGCGGACGCGCAGGGCCTGGGCAGCTACATCATCAATGCACTCAAGATCCTGTTCGAGCAGGCCGTCGAGGTGGCGAAGAAGGAGGCCGAGAAGGGGTCGGACTCCCACGAGGCCCAGAAGTCCGAGAAGGGCAAGCAGGATCTGGCCAAGGACACCGCGAAAGAGGAGAAGGCGCCCAGCATCTCCGCTGCGCGCTGGACCCTGCAGCGCGCGCTGAACGGCCAGGAAGTCGAGCTGCAGATCGAGTGCAAGAACCCGAAAGGGTCGCTCAAGGTCGAGATCTGGGCGCAGTCCGCCGATCCCTCCCAGGACAAGTCGGTGAAGAAGCTCGACGTCCAGGCGGCCGCCAGCGTGAAGCAGAAGGTCAAGCTGGAGATCCCGGCCGACGCCGCGGGCGGGAACGAGTGTCACTTCTATTTCGTGGT
>Ga0137397_10002728_pt1 | contig 12263 bp, 12 predicted proteins | sample czorhiz116metaG_FD_106658 | JGI IMG/M metagenome (GOLD analysis project Ga0137397, IMG submission 106658) | Vadose zone soil microbial communities from Angelo Coast Range Reserve, California, USA - czorhiz1.16 metaG | ecosystem: Environmental > Terrestrial > Soil > Vadose zone | place: USA... | reverse complement strand
CGCGCGGCACCGCCGGCACGCCGCTCGCGGCCTGAGCCAGGAGGATCACGATCATGGACCTGAACACCTACGCTTTGGAACGGTACGTGGAGACCAAGCTAGGCCAGCTTCGCTCTGACGCGGCGCGGGGTCGACTGCTGGCGTCGCTCCAGAGGCCTCCGCTCGGACTGCGCGCGGCGCTGGCCCTTGCCCTCCTCCGGACAGGACGGCGGCTGAGCCGGCGGGGTGCCGCGGTACCGCGGACCGCCTGAGGCCCGGCGGCCGACTTTTGACTAGTCCTCCGGCACGGTCCCAGCGTATAGTGGGGCAACCATGAGAGCGAGGCTGGTTTCGTGGCTCGTGAGCTTCGTGGTAGCGGGGGCCCTGGTGCTCTCGCTGGCCGTTCCCGCCCGCGCCCAGATCGATCCCATGACCCTCAGCCTGATCATCAGCGGGGCGCAGCTTCTCATGGGCGTGGTGAGCACGGTGGTTGTCGGTGCCGCCTACGAATCGGGGAAGAGCCGCGGACCGGTGCCGCTCGGGACGCCCTGCGGGATGATAGAGGGCGTTCCGCAGATATGCTGGACGCAACCGGGTGGCGGGTACGAGGGCACGGACGTGCTGCCGTATTCGGCGCCCTCGCCGGTGGCGCCGCGCGTTCCCGGGCTCTCCCTGGACCTGATACTCCAGGAGGCGCCGCAGCCGGCCCGCTCTTCCGCTCCCCCTGCCGGCCAGTAGCGGTCCACCCGGAACAAGAAAACGGCCGGCGGGATCACCCGCCGGCCGTTCTGTTTCTTGCGACGACCGCTACTTCTTGCTGGCGTCGACGAGCTCGCCGAACGTCGCCCAGATCTCGCCGTTGAACTTGGCAAGCTGCTCCTGCTCGATGGGCGCGAAGTCGTTCGGACCCGTGTTGACCTTGATGCCCGGTAGCAGCAGCGGCAGCTCGAAGTTCTTCACACTGGCCGCCTGCTTCATGATGTTCTCGCGCGAGAGATCATTGCCGCACTGTTTCAGCACCTGCGTCATCAGGATGGCGACGTTGTACGCGAAGGCGTTGGACTGGTCGTCCAGCGCGCCTTCCGGATAGTACTTCTTCATCCACGCCACCCAGTCCAGGAAGCCCTTGTCGTTCTTCCACTGGGGGTCGGTGATCTCCTTCATGTAGAGCGCCGTGATAAGGCCCTTGGAGGCCTCGAGCCCCGCCGGCTTGAGCACGGTGCCCAGGGAGCTCGAGACGTTGTTCAGGAAGTGGAGAGGCTTCCAGCCGATGTCATTGGCCTTCTTGATCGCCTGCACGGCGAACTTGGGAATGGTGATGTTGAAGAAGACATTGGCCCCGCTGTTCTTCAGGTTGACGATCTGGGAGTCGATGGTGGGGTCCGTCACCTCGTAGCTCTGCTTGAGCACGATGAGTTTCTTCGCCGTGTCGCCCAGCCCGTCTTCGAAGCCCTTGAGATAGTCCTTCCCGTAGTCGTCGTTCTGGTACAGGATGCCGACCTTGGCGTCGGGCATGTTCTTGAGCACGTACTGAGCGTAGATCCGGCCTTCCGTCTGGTAGTTGGGCTGGTATCCCATGGTCCACGGGAAGTGCTGCGGGTCGTTCCACTTGGTCGCGCCGGTGGCCACGAAGAGGTGCGGCACCTTCTTCTCGTTCACGTATTTGTGGATGGCGCTATTGGGCGGCGTTCCCAGGGTCTGAAAGAGGAGCGCGACCTGATCCTGCTCGACGAGGCGGCGGACCATCTCCACTGTCTTGGGAGGACTGTACTGGTCGTCGAGGCTGATGTAGTTGATCTTGCGGCCGTTGATCCCACCTTCGTCGTTGACCTTCTTGAAGTACGCCCCGATGGCCTTCCCGATGGTGCCGTAGGCCGAGGCGGGACCGCTGTAGGGGTTGGTGTTGCCGATCTTGATCTCGGTGGCGGTGACGCCGACCACCGTCTGGGCCGTCCCCACACCGGCGCCGGCGATGGACAATACCCCGAGCGCCACGAGCAGCGCCAGGAACCGCTTGGACAGAGTCATGGTGTCCTCCCGTTCAGGTTGATTGTGGCCTTGTTCATGGGCGCGCCTCTCCTGCTGCCTTGCTTCCTGTAACGGTCGGCCGCGTCATTCGGATCCAGGCGAGCCGCAGGAAGCCGGCGATCCCGTGCGGCATCACGTACATGAACACGATGAGAAAGATGCCAAAGATGGCCCACGGCGCAGCCTTGGAGATTTCCTGGGCCCAGTTTGGCACGAACTGGATGAAAAGGGCGCCGAAGATGGCGCCCGAGATGGTGGCCAGCCCGCCGATGACGACCCCCGTCAACAGGGTGATGGAGAGGAACACGTTGAAGGAATCGGGGGCGACGAAGGCAATGGCGATCCCGCTGAGCGCTCCCGCTATCCCCGTGTAGGCGGCGCTCACGCCGAAGGCGAACGACTTGTAGAGCGAGCTGTTGATGCCCATGGCCTCGGCCGCAATGTGGTTGTCGCGGATCGCCACGATGGCGCGGCCGGAACGGCTCCGCAAAAGGTTGCGGGCCAGCACGAAGAGGACGATGAGGATGGCCAGGGTCAAGAAGTAGAGCCACTGGTCTTCGTTGAGGGGGAGGCGCCACGGGGCCTTGGGCTTGGACAGCACGATGCCCTGTGAGCCACCCGTCCAGTGCTCGAAGTACTTGAGGATCTGGGGCACGGCCAGGGCGAGCGAGAAGGTGGCGAGGGCGAGGTAGAGGCCCTCGAGCCGGAGGGCGGGCCGTCCGAAGAGGAAGCCAACGACCAGGCAAAGGATCCCGGCGGTCGGGATCGTCCAGCCGTAGCCGATACTCCACTTGTCGATCATGATCGCGGTGGTGTAGGCCCCGATGGCGTAGAAGGCGCCGTGGCCGAGGGAGATCTGCCCGTTGTAGCCGGTCAGGATATTGAGACCGAGCAGCGCGATGGCATAGATGTAGACCTGGGTGAACTGGAAGACGCGGAAGCCGCTCATCAGGAAGGGGAGGGCGCAGGCCAGGACCAAGACGACCACGAGCCCCAGGATCTTCGACGTCGCCCCGCCGCCGCTCGGCATTCGCTAGACCCTCCGGACGAAGGACCGCCCGAAGAGGCCGCTCGGCCGCACCAGGAGGACGATGATGATCATGGCGAGGGCCACCGTCAGCTTGAGCTCGGTGCCGATGAAGCTGACATAGGTCCCCACGAGGTTCTCGGTCACCCCCACCAGAAGACCGCCCACCACCGCGCCGAGCGGGCTCGTGAAGCCGCCCACGGTGGCCGCGGCGAAGGCATAGATCTGGATGCCCACCATCATGTTCGGGTCGAGAAAGACGATGGGGGCGATCATCATGCCCGCCACCGCGCCGAAGGCCGCGGCGAGGCCCCAGCCGAGGGCGAGCATCCACCCGACCCGGATCCCTACCAGACGGCTCGACATCGGATTCTGCGCGGCCGCGCGCATGGCCAGTCCCAGGGTCGTGTAGCGGAAGAAGAGAAAGAGGAGCAGGAGGACGACGAGGGTGATGCCGATCTCACCCAGGTCATGGGTGCCGAAGCCGATGTTGCCGAGCTTGATGGGCTTGCTCGGAAACGGGCTCGGGAACGGCTTCTGGATGTAGGAGTAGATCCAGCCCGCCACGCTGTTGAGGATCACGAGGAGGCCGATGCAGACGATCACGATGGTGAGGATGGGGGCGTTCTCCACGGGCCGGATCACGATGCGCTCGATGAGGACGCCTCCCACGAAGGCAATGACGAGGGTGGCGAAGAAGGCGCCCCAGTAGGGCAGGCCGACCTGGAGGAGCGACCAGCAGAGGTACGTGCTGAACATCGCCATCTCGCCCTGGGCGAAGTTCACCACGTCCGTCGCTTGATAGATCATGACCAGCGCGAGGGCCAGGCTGGCGTAGATTCCTCCCGTCGCCAGCCCCGACACGACCTGCTGGATAAAAATGTCCACTAGGTTGTGGGGGGGAGCGACCGCTCGTTCTGTTGGGGGTTGGCTCGGCTCGCCTTCGGCTGCGCCTCACACGGCAGCCCCAGCCCCCCCCACCGGTTTGCCATCAGTAGCTCGTCCGCGGTGTCAGTAGCCGAGGTAGGAACGGCGGACGGAGTCGTTGCGGCGCAGGTCGGCCGACGGGCCCGACATGACGACGCGGCCGGTCTCGAGGAGATAGGCGTGGTCCGCGAGATCGAGGGCGATGGCCGCGTTCTGCTCGACGAGGAGCACGCTCACGCCCTCCTCCCGGTTGATGGTCCGCACGATGCGGAAGATCTCCCGGACCACGAGAGGGGCGAGCCCGAGCGACGGCTCGTCGAGGAGGAGCAGGCGCGGACGCGACATGAGGGCGCGGGCCACCGCGAGCATTTGCTGCTCGCCGCCCGAGAGCGTGCCCGCCTGCTGCCGCTGGCGCTGGGCGAGGACGGGGAAGTACTGGTAGACGCGCTCGAAGTCGGCGGCGAGGGCCGCGCGGTCCTTGCGGACATAGGCGCCCAGACGCAGGTTCTCCTGCACGGTGAGGTTCATGAAGGTGCCGCGGCCTTCCGGGGTGTGGGCGATCCCGAGGCGGACGATATCCTCCGTCGCCTTGCCGTCGATACGATGGCCTTCGAACCGCACGATGCCGGCCGTCTTGACCATGCCGCACACCGCCCGCAGAGTGGTCGTCTTCCCCGCGCCGTTGGCGCCGAGAATCGTGGTGATGCCGCCCGCCTCCACCGCGAAGCGGAGGCCGTGGAGGACCTTGGTCCAGCCGTACTGCGCCTCCAGGTTCTCAGCTTCGAGAAGGGCGGGCATGGACTGTCACTCTCCCAGGTAAGCCTTGATCACGTCGGGGTTGCGCTGGATCTGCGCGGGCGGGCCCTCGGCGATCTTGCGCCCGAAGTCGAGCACCACGACGTTGTCCGAGACCTGCATGACCAGGCTCATGTGATGCTCGACGAGGAGCACGGTGACGCCGCGGGCGTCACGGATCGTGCGCAGCAGCTCGGCGAGGGTGGCGACTTCCTCGTGGTTGAGCCCGCCCGCCGGCTCGTCGAGAAGCAGGAGCTTGGGGCGGCTGGCCAGGGCTCGCGCGAGCTCCACCCGCTTGAGGGTGCCGAAGGGCAGGCCCGCGGCGGGATGCCCCGCCACGTCGTCGAGATCGAGGAAGGCGATGACCTCGCGGGCGATCTGCCGCGCCTCGCGCTCCTCGCGGCCCACCCAGGGCAGCCGGAGGGCATTGCTCGCGAAGTCGCTCCGTGTGCGGCTGTGGACGCCCACGAGCACGTTGTCGAGCACGCTCATGGTGGTGAAGAGGGCGAGGTTCTGGAAGGTGCGGCCGATGCCGAGCTCGGCGATCCCGTGCGGCGTGGCGGCAGTGATCGAGCGGCCTTCGAAGAGGATGTCGCCGTGCTGCGGCGTGTAGAGCCGTCCCAGGCAATTGAAGAGCGTGGTCTTGCCCGCTCCGTTGGGCCCGATCAGCCCCACGATCTGGCCCGCGTCCATGGCGAAGGAGACGCCGTCGAGCGCCACGATACCGCCGAAGCGCATCGTGAGGTCCTGAACCGCGAGGAGCGAGGAGGTGGACGCGGGCGTCATCGCCAGTCTGATGGTGGGCTCGTTTATAGGGAGGGCGGGGTAGTTTGTCAATGAAAACCCGCGGCCGCCCGGTATAATCCAGAGCCCATGGCCCCTCAATTCATCTTCATCATGAAGGACCTCCGCAAGATCGTCCCGCCCAAGCGGGAGATCTTGAAGGGGATCTGGCTCTCCTTCTACCCGGGCGCCAAGATCGGCGTGCTCGGCGCCAACGGCGCGGGCAAGAGCACGCTGCTCAGGATCATGGCAGGGGTGGATCAGGATTTTCTCGGCGAGGCCAAGCCCGCCGACGGCGTGCGCATCGGCTTCCTTCCCCAGGAGCCCCGGCTCGATCCGGACAAGGACGTCCGGGGAAACGTCGAGGAGGGCGTGGCGGAGATCCGCGCGCTCCTCACGCGCTTCGACGAGATCAATGCCCGGCTCGGCGAGCCCCTCGATCCGGACGAGATGGAGAAGGTCCTGGAGGAGCAGTCACGCGTGCAGGACGCCATCGAGGCGGTGGGGGGATGGGATCTCGACCGCACCGTGGAGATCGCCATGGACGCGCTCCGGTGCCCACCCGGCGAGGCCGACGTGGCCACGCTGTCGGGGGGAGAGGTGCGGCGCGTGGCGCTCTGCCGGCTCCTCCTCTCCAAGCCCGACATGCTCCTGCTCGACGAGCCGACGAACCACCTCGATGCCGAGAGCGTGGCCTGGCTCGAGCGCTTCCTCAAGGACTACCCGGGCACGGTGGTGGCTATCACGCACGACCGCTACTTCCTCGACAACGTCGCCGGCTGGATTCTCGAGCTCGATCGTGGCGCGGGCATCCCGTGGGAGGGCAACTACTCCTCGTGGCTCGATCAGAAGAAGCAGCGCCTCGCCCAGGAGGAGAAGCAAGAATCCGCGCGCCAGCGCACCCTCGAGCACGAGCTGGAATGGGTGCGCATGTCGCCGCGGGCCCGCCAGGCCAAATCCAAGGCGCGTCTGCAGGCCTATGAGACCCTCCTGGCCGAAGGCGGAGCGGAGCGCGAGGGCGCCGCCGAGATCGTCATTCCCCCCGGGCCGCGTCTGGGCGACGTGGTCGTGCAGGCCGAGCGCCTCTCCAAGGGCTATGGTGACCGCCTCCTCATCGACGATCTGAGCTTCAGCCTCCCGCGGGGCGGTATCGTCGGGGTCATCGGGGCAAACGGCGCGGGCAAGACCACGCTCTTCCGGATGATCACAGGGCAGGAGAAGCCCGACAAGGGCGCGTTGCGGGTAGGGGAGACCGTGCGGCTGGCCTACGTCGACCAGAGCCGTGACGCGCTCGACGCGAGCAAGAACGTGTGGGAGGAGATCTCGGGCGGCGCCGAGCAGCTCATGCTGGGGAGCCGCCAGATGGCCTCGCGCGCCTACGTCGCCTCCTTCAACTTCAAGGGCAGCGATCAGCAGAAGAAGGTGGGCGATCTCTCAGGCGGCGAGCGGAATCGGCTGCACATGGCCAAGCTGCTCCAGGCCGGCGGCAACCTGCTCCTCCTGGACGAGCCCACCAACGACCTCGACGTGGACACCCTTCGTGCCCTCGAGGACGCTCTCCTCGCCTTCGCGGGTTGCGCCGTCGTCATCAGCCACGACCGCTGGTTCCTCGACCGGATCGCCACCCACATGCTGGCGTTCGAGGGGGACAGCCACGCGGAATGGTTCGAGGGCAACTACCAGGACTACGAGGCCGACCGCAAGAAGCGACTGGGCGCCGCCGCCGAGCAGCCGCACCGTCTCCGCTACAAGCCGCTGACCCGCGGCTAGTTTCGTGAATCCGAGATACGTCGACTAACTCGTTTCGACACGATCGTCCGAAGCGGCGGGATCTCACGCTTTTCCGCTTGACAGCCCTGGCCGGGTGACTCGGTCATGCGGCGGCGGTCCTCGGCAAGAGCCGGTCCAGCGGCCCGCGCGCGGCCGCCACTGCGCAAACGGGCGGGCCCGGATCAAAAACCATTCGTCGTCCGGAAATCGCTCGTGCCGGGCGCTTCCGAGGAGCCCGAAAACCAGGGTGTAGAGTCGGGTCAGCAGAAGGAGGGCTCGCCATGCAGATCCATTCGCCTGCTACTCATTCCGCCTCGGAGCTGGACCAGCTCGGCGACGAGATCGCCGAGCTGTCCGCCCACCTCGACGCGGCCACCGCGCGCTTGCTTGACCTGATCCGGAAATTCGACGCCCGCGGCGGATGGAACACGGGCTTCCGCTCCTGCGCCGCCTGGCTCTCCTGGCGGGTGGGGCTGGACCTGGGCGCGGCCCGGGAACGGGTGCGAGTGGCCCGTGCTCTCGGCACGCTGCCCCGCTTGGCCGAAGCCCTAGCTCGCGGCGAGCTCTCCTACGCCAAGGTCCGCGCCCTGACCAGGGTGGCCACGCCGGAGACCGAAGCGCGGCTGCTTGGGGTAGGGCGCGCAGGCACGGCCGCCCACGTCGAGCAGATCGTGCGCGGGTGGCGCTGCGTGGACCGACGCGCCGAGGCTCGGGAGGCGAAGCGCCGGCATGCAAGCCGAGCCCTGCACGTGTATCAGGCCGAGGACGGTATGGTGGTCCTCCGAGGGCGCCTCGAGCCGGAGGTGGGAGCGCTGCTCCAGCAAGCCCTGACCGCAGCTCGGGAGAGCCTGTATCAGCGGGCCCGTGAGCGGGCCACCTTCAATGCTGGCGTCGGGGAGGTCTCCGAGGAAATGCCCCCGATCTCCCAGCAGCAGGCGGACGCGCTGGCCCTGCTCGCCGAGACGGCCCTGCATCAGGGCCTCGATCCCGGCGCTCCGGGGGAGCGCTACCAGGTGGTGGTGCACGTCGATGCCCCCGTGCTGGCCGACCCGGACCGGCCAGGCCAGTCGGTCCTCGAGGGGGGCACACACGTTTCCGCGGAAACGTCCCAGCGCCTCGCCTGCGACGCCAGCCGGGTGGTCATGCGCCACGACGAGGCCGGCCGCCTGCTGGAAATCGGGGCTCGGATCCGGACGATTCCTCCGGCATTACGCCGCGCCCTCCACCATCGGGACCAAGGCTGCCGCTTCCCAGGGTGCGGACTCCGCTTCACCCAGGGGCATCACCTGCGCCACTAGGCGCACGGAGGCCCGACCACGCTCTCGAACCTTACGCTGCTCTGTCGCCGGCATCACCGGGCGGTGCATGAGGAGGGCTACCAGGTCGCGCGCGGGCCCGACGGGGCGCTCCAGTTCCGGCGGCCGAACGGCCACCCGCTGCTTGAGGTGCCGCCGCCTGCCAAAGTGCCGGGTGATCCGATCGAGGCGCTCCGAGCGTGTCACGACGCGCAGGGCCTGCGTGTCACCGCGCGGACGGGGTGTGCTACCTGGCTCGGGGAGCGTCTGAATGTGAGGTGGGCGATCGACGTGCTGCATCCCCTGGCGGTGAACGCGAGACCTTGTCGAGCTGAGACGCTAACCCAAAGTTCCGTCGGGGTGTCCACTCCCGCAGGTGGCAGCTCGAAGGCGCCATCATAGAGTGCCTGGCCATCACCAACGAGCGCTCCTCGCCTTCCTGTGGCCGAAGGCGGCGGACGACATTCTCGCCAGCGTCGAACGATTTTGTCAGCGTATCTCAGGCTCACGAAACTAGCAGGTGGCTGAAAAAGGGCCCGTCTGCTTCATTGGCGCCCTCGGGCGCACTAGGTGCGAATCACGGCTGAGTCGCCGCAAGCTGTTTGTAACCGTCTTTGACCAGCAGATCGACCAGTTCCCTCTTCCGGGCCGCATTCGGATGCGGAAGATTGCCCAGCTTCCTCAGCGCATCATGGACGCGGTCGGGATTCTGAGTATTGGCTACAGTTGCGAGCCAGCTCAGGACGGCAGTCTCGGCGGCGCGGTGGTGTTCCCCCTTGAGCATCTCGGGGTACGCTGTGTCGATAAGCCACTCCGCATGTTCCATGAACTGCTTCTCAAATCCTCGTCCATTGACACGTTGAAACGTAGGTGTGTAGTTCGTATTTTCTCCTACCGGAACGTACCGATACACGGCAAGCGGGCCCAGATAACCTGTCACAAGTTGATTACCGGTGCCAGGCTCGCGAAGATCGTAGTTGAGAACTTCCACCTTGCCATCCTTGTCAAAGTCACCCACGAGATCAGAGAGATTCCTTGTGTATCCTCGTCTACCACTCCAGAGGCGCAATTCCGTTCTTGATCGGGCGGCCGTGTATATATCGTAGACACGAAGCAGGAGGGGATTCTTTCCGTCATAGTCCAGCCGATACATAATGAACAAGAGTTCCGAATTACCAGTGCGAAGTGTGATTGGTCGGACGGCCTTCGCAAGGGGAGGCTGACTGAATTCGAAATAGTCGAGTTCGCCCACTTGATTGAAGATTCTGAGAGCGCTAAAGCCACCCATCACGTTCCCATAGTCAAAGTTCTCAATTTCAATTCTGTAGTCCCCCGCCCCAGCAACCCGATGACCAAGTGAGTACACCTCCACGAGGGTAGCTCCGGGGGGCTTTACAGTGAGAGCAGCACGTGATGCCTGCCGGTCAAGCTTGTCGGCACCTTGTATTGCGCTGCTACCTAGCCAAGCACCCAGCGCAATCGTAAGTGCACCGACTAGCGTCACAGTCTGTGTGACGCGTTGGCGTGCGCCTGGAGGTTTCACGAACATATCTCCTTTAGTTGTTGCTGAGGCCAGACAATCGATGCGTCGTCGGATCTTGAAGCCTTTCCCCGCCAGGTAGTTGCGGCGCGCTTCGCCGAGTCGTGCCTGCACCACTTCCGCTCGCACAGTGAGATCGAGCACCGCGCTGCGCAGATCGGCTACGGCGAGGAGATGCCTAGCGCTCGCGCAGCCTGGCGAGGACCTGCTGGCGGAAGCGCTCCTCCTTGGCGCGATCGCCGATTTCGCGGGCCAGCGCCTCCACGATCTGGCGCACGTCGTGCGGGGGGCCCGCGGCGGCCGCACGGGCGATGTGCTCGCGGCAGATCACCACCGCCATCGGCCCGAGATACTCGGTCAGCTCCGCCTCGATCACCGCCTGCGCCCTCGTCAGCTGCGCGTCGGCCGCGGACGCCGGGGGCGGCGGATCGGGCTCGGGACGGGTCGGCACGATCGGGGGGAAATCGTCGGTGCCCAGCATGGCCAGGAGATCGACGGTCATGGGCAGGTCGCCCCGGGGACCACGATCCATCACGGCGTCGGTGAAGTTGATGCGCCCCGCCACGATCTTGCGCAATTGGATGATCGCCTCGAGCCCGCGCTGGTTGCGGAACACGAGCGAGGAGATCTCGCCCTCCCTGAGCCCGATCCGCGCCGACTGATTGTCCGTGGTGGCGATGAAGAGCGTCCCTGTCCGCTGCGCGCGGCAGAGCGCGGCCAGCTCAGTGACGATCTGACGATAGGGGACGGGCGCGGGCTCTGGGCTCATGGAGCACCCCGCAGCTTACCGCGCGCCGAGCCGTTCGACGGCCAGCTTGACGCTCACGCGGAGACGCTCGATGGCACGGGCGAGGCTGCCGATCTCGTCCGAGCGCTGGGCCTCGGCGATATTGGCGCCGAGGTTGCCACGGCTGATCCCGTCGGCAATCTGCGTCAGCCGCCGGATGGGGCGGGTGAAGCCGACAGCCAGGACGTAAGAGACGAGGATCACGAAGACGACGGTGATGCCGAGGAGGATGAGGGCATTGCGATTGGCCTGTCGCAGGGGCCGGTAGGCCTCGTCGACGTCCTGCTGGGCGACCATCGTCCAGCCGTACCTCGTCTTCTCAACCAGCGCGATGGCCTGCTTGCCCGTGGCGGGATCGGTGAACACGATCTGCTTCCTGGGCTCGCCCCCCAGGGCTACGACGGCGGGATGGCTCTTCAGGCTGTCGCGCACCGTGGGGTGGGCGATGACCTTGCCCTGATCGTCCACCAGGAAGACGAAGCCCGTCTGCCCGATCTTGACGTTGGTGATCGTGGTGGTGACGTCCGCGATGCTCGTCCCCACGGCCAGGACCCCCACCACCTGCTCGAGTCTCCACACGGGTACGGAAAAGATGACGGCGGCCTGCCCCGTCGTGCGGCTGATCACGACCTCCTGGCCCATCTGCCGCCCGTCGATGGCCTGCTTGAAGTAGCCACGGTCGCCGTAGAAGCGGAGCGGCTCCTCGTCATTGCGCCCGACGTTGTTGCCGTCGGGGGCGATGGTGAAGCCGAGATAGATCCACTTGTACTCTGTCGCGATGGCGCGCAGGAGGGGCTTCTGCCGCTTGCCGTCCATCGATGACATGTCCTCGAGGGCCGCGTTCTGCCGCAGCATGCGCAGGTGCATCTCGACCCAGGCGTCGACATAGCCGACGATGGCGTCGGCCTGGCTGCCCAGACGCTGCTCGATCTGTCGGGTGAGGCTCCCGGACTCCGTGCGGTAGTCGAGATACCAGATGGCGCCGAGCGGGATCAGCGTCACCACGAGCATGGTCAGCAGGAGCTTGGGGAAGATGCCGAAGCTCAGGCGTAATGTCATGAATCCCCCTCGATGAGCTGGACTCGATCAGGATAGCGCCTGCCCTCGCTCCCCACCAAGAAAGAACGTGTAGGATAGGCCGGCGCGCCGGCCCAGGGAATCGGGCGGGATCGGCGTCCGCCCGCCCCAAGGGACGGGCGGGGAGTTTGCGTTCACCCCACGAGGAGGAGACCCTGATGCTCGATCTCGGACTGAAGGGCAAAGTCGCCGTGATCACGGGGGGCAGCGAGGGACTCGGACGAGCCACCGCCGAGCGGCTGGCCGCGGAGGGCG
>Ga0137397_10002727_pt1 | contig 12263 bp, 4 predicted proteins | sample czorhiz116metaG_FD_106658 | JGI IMG/M metagenome (GOLD analysis project Ga0137397, IMG submission 106658) | Vadose zone soil microbial communities from Angelo Coast Range Reserve, California, USA - czorhiz1.16 metaG | ecosystem: Environmental > Terrestrial > Soil > Vadose zone | place: USA... | reverse complement strand
CCGGCCCTCGATGATCCTGGTTCACTTGGATATACAGCCGACTTGAACGAACATCAGCTACATCCGCCGCTCCCGCAAGAAGGAGGTTTCTTCGAAGCACCGACTGCTCCTATATACTTATTTATTATCATATGTTAACTTTTAAGGAAATGGTCGGGGCGAATGGATTTGAACCATCGACCTCCTGGTCCCGAACCAGGCGCGCTAGCCAGGCTGCGCTACGCCCCGACCGACATGCTCAGGCGCACACTTCCATCCCAAGCGGGACTATCAGATTAACACAGCACGCAGGTCGTCGCCACAAGGCGTCGCGGCCAGTGTTTGGCTAGCGCTTCCAACGGCCCTCAGCCGCCAATCTCTTTAGCAATCCGAAAAGTTGACCATGTTCCGGCCACCCAATCGGGATAGGGGGAGCAGTCACCTGCTCACCCCTCCCACACCGCCGTACAGGCGGGTCCGCATACGGCGGTTCAGCAAGTTGAGCCCCTTGCGGGCCGGAGGTTCGAGTCGTCGTTCGCCACAAGGGCTTCGCTACTCTGCAGGTTTCCGCGAGCGCGGCCCTTCCTATGTTTGAGGTTAGTAGTAGAACTTCAGCGCAAACTGAATCAGCCGCGGCCCGCGGGTCTGGCTGATTTGGCCGAACGTGGAATCAAATCCCTGTGGATCCGGATTCAGGAACTGTACATGGTTAAAGGCATTGAAGAATTCCGCCCGGAACTCAAGCGCCCTCGATTCCCTAAGCTTGATTTTCTTCAAGAACGAGAGGTCCCAGTTGTTGATCCCGGGCCCGATAATGGAATTACGGCCGAGGTCGCCGAACGAAGCCGGAGAGCCAGGGGCTAGGTGCAAGTCGGTATTGAAACCGCAAACAAATGCGGTCGGGTCAATATAGTAGTTACCAGAACTGGTGCTGGATCCGCCGATGCAATCTGCAGTAAAGGTTTGCTGCTTTCGCGGATCAAACGTATGTATCTTGCCAACCAGATTCGGGCGATCCAGAAAATTCCCCTGCATGCTGTTGTCGTTATTAGAGAACAGAGTGAAGGGTTGTCCAGCCTGGAAGCTGGCGATGGCGTTCACCTGCCAGCCCTCGGTCACTTTCTTCATCAGCCAGTGATTGCGAAATGGCCGATCAAGAGGCAGTTCCCAGCTTCCGCTGAGAACAAACCGGTGCCTGACGTCGAAATCTGCAAGCGCACGATCGAGCCTCGGATTGAAGGGATCCGTGTACCCTCCGGATCGGGCACGGAAGCCGGAACTCAAGTCAATAGTCTTTGCAAACGTATATGCCGCGCGGAACGATACTCCCTGGCGGTAGCGCTTATCGACCGTGAGTTGGAACTGGTGGCTATCGGACAGCCCCGTGCTCTTATTCGTCAAAATCAGCCCTAGGTCCTGCACGCTTGCAAGCGGATCCGTCGTGGGATTGATGCAGCCAGCGAATGCCCGGGCGCAGTCTTCGTTCGGAAACCCGAAGCCGTTGTCCAGCATCGTCTGCTCGACGGCCGGCTGCGGCGGATTCACTTCAGGCGTGCTGATGAGCTTGCGCCCCAGGCTGCCCACGTACACGGCTTCGACTGCCATATCCTTGGACAATTGGTATTGGAAACCGAAATTAAAGTTTTCCGAATAGGGTGTCCGGAAGTGCGGATCCGTTACGAACGCAAAGGAAATCTTCGGAACGAAAAACTGACCGGTACGTCCCTGCGACGCAAACGGAAACGGATTCGTTACGCCCAGCGGAGTGAAGGGATCGGCGAAAGCATCCGCCGATGCAACCTCGTTGGGCTTGGGATTCAGGTTGGAAACATCGCCAAAAGGCGGTTGTCCGCCAAATTGCAGGTTTAGGGCGCCGTCTTCAATGTCGTAGAAGATACCGGCGCCGCCGCGCATGACGAGCTTGGCGTTGCCAAATATGTCCCACGCAAAGCCGAACCGCGGCGCGAAGTTGTTCCGATCGGCATTGACCAGAGCGCGGTTCGGGGTGCCGGGATCGCCGGGATAGAGGACCCCCGGAGGCGCATTCGGAAACACCGTGGACTGCGCGCCCGCACCGAAGAAACCGATGATGTTGTTATGGAGGTCGTATTGCGGGCTGTTGTACTCATACCGCAGGCCGAGAACAAGGGTGAGTCGAGGGCGGATTTTGAATGAGTCCTGGGCGTAATAATGTTGAGATGTCGTGCGAATGTTGTAGCTGGCGGTTGAGAATTGAAAGAAGTTGCCGGGGAACCCCGCCACGAAGTCTGCCGCGGCATCACCGGTAAAAGTGTTGCCTGCCTCCGGCCCATTGGCAGCGCCGCCAAATGTAAAGCTGCCGTTGTTGAAGAAATCGAAGATGAAATTGTTCTGGACGCGGCGGATGTCAGCACCAAACTTCCACTCATGCCGGCCGTGTGGAATCGTCAAGTGATCTTGGTACTGATAGGTCATGTCATGCAGCTTGGTGGGCCCTTGCGGCGAAGGACCAATATTGAACCCTGGCGTGAAAATAATGGGCACGGCCGCGCCCCCAGCATCGTCGGGGTTCACGTTCGTAAACCCCAGGTCAGCGGGAGTGGTGGGGTCCGTGGGCTTTGCCTGTAGATTCGCGGTGCGGTTCGCCGATGCACGAAATTCGTTGATCCACCCCCGCGCAAAGGTGTGGGCCCAGCTGAGTGTCAGTACCTGACTCCGATTCGTGTCTGTGAAACCGGAGCCGAGCGGCACGTTTCCACCGGTCGATGCTCCCTTGTTAATTGCAAAGGGGAATGCGTCCCTGACGTCGTTAATGACATAGAGCGCCGACAACACATCTCGCGGTGTCAGATTGTGATCGACGCGGACAATGCCTTGATCCTCATCGATCGCGGCTGTCGACGACGATATGAAGCCATTGCTGCTGGCCAAACTTGGGCTAGGAAGTGGCAGATACTTATTAATGTAGTTTGCCGAAACGGGATTGACCGGCACTTGGTTGAACGGATATGGATTGCCGTTCGGGTCCACAAGCTGCGTGCCACCGGTGGTGCAGGTCGTTCCGCCCGCACCGAACCCCGCGTTCCCGCCTCCAGGGGTGCACAATTCGCTGAAATCCCCCGTCCGTTCGGCCGGACTCAAAACTGTCAGCTGCGGCAAGATCTGGCCTTCGCGCCGGCGTGCGCCTTGATAAGCACCAAAAATAAATGTCTTATCTTTCCTGATCGGCGCTCCTACTGTTCCGCCAAACACATTCCGTTTGAAAGAACCCTTCGGCTGGTCTTGGGGCAGGAAGAAGTCGCGAGCATTAAGAACATCGTTGCGCAAAAATTCAAACGCTGTACCGTGAATCTGGTTTGTTCCAGACTTGATCACCTGATTCACAATGCCGCCCGACGATCGCCCGAACTCTGCGTCATAGTTATTCGTCAGGATCTTGAATTCCGCCACCGCGTCCGGATTCGGGCTGACGGCGATGTTGTTGCTTAAGAAGTCTGTATTATCCGCCCCGTCGATCAGGAACGTAAGCGATTCTGATCGCTGGCCGCTGACGCTAAAGGGATTCCCGGAACCGTCGTCAGGGTCAGGAGCGAACACACCGGCTTGCAGCAAGCCAAGCTGTAACGTGTCGCGATTCAAGAGCGGGAGGTCCTGAATTCGCTTGGTATCCTCCACCTTTCCGAGCACGGCCCCGCTGGTATCCACTTGCGGCACCGCTGCGGTCACTTCCACAATCTCTGTCGTCTGTCCAATATCCAGCGTGACGTCCAGACGCCCGTTCTGGTTTACTTCCAGTTTGATTCCGCTCTGAACGTTCTTCTTGAATCCCACATGTTCGACCGTCAGCAGGTAGCTACCGACCTCCACCAGCGAAAAGAGATAGCTGCCATCGCTATCGGTCGTCGTGGTGCGGCTAATGTTCGTTCCTTGATTTGTAAGTGTGACCGTCGCTGCCGCGACCGTTGCGCCTGATTGGTCTTTAACGAATCCGGTGAGCCGGGCGGTCGCCTGCCCCCACGCACTACCGGACACTATTAGTAGAAATAGAAAACCCAGAAGGAAAGAAACAGAAATGCGCCTCGCAAAAAGAGAGTTCATTCACTACTCCTGTTCTGCACCTGGAAGTTCAAAATCTTAAGTAGGGATAAGATTAAAACCCGAGGGAAATTGAGCTACGCAGTAAGTCGGTAAAGCACGACCTTGCAACCCAGAAAACATACCCCGGAAATCTGTCCCGCCACTCGTCTTCGCTGCAAGTGCTCTTATTTTTGGACAGAGTACGTAGGTCTGTCAAGTTCTCTTATATCGATTTAATATTGCACTTATCTTGGTTTAATGCCGCTTGATGTTGGCATATGGCTTAGGGTTCGGTGCCGTCAGTTTCGGAGTGGTGTTGCCAATGCCGTTGGGCATGGACGCGTTTACAAGGTCGAGTGCCGAACTGCGCTGCCACGGAGTCGCGACCGTGGTCTGTGATACGCTCGACGCCATGCGGATCTTTTTCATCCTCCTATGCTGCCACTTAGCACTTGCAAGCGGCGCAGCCGGCCAGCCCGGGCCGGACAAGACTCCGCGCAGGGACGTTTTCCTGATCACTATCGATACGTTGCGCGCGGACCACGTTCATTGTTATGGGTACGACGGCGTGCAAACTCCTTCGTTGGATCAATTGGCGAAGCAAGGAGTTCGCTTCACGCAGGCATTCACGCCCAGCCCGATTACAAATTCTTCGCATGCGAGTATTTTGACGGGGCTGCTGCCAAGCTCCCACGGTGTGAGCGACTTCGGAGTTGCACTTGCAGCGTCACATCTTACGTTGGCCGAGACGCTCAAAAAGAGAGGCTACCGGACCGCGGCGTTTATCGGTGCTGTCATTTTGGATAGCAAGGCGCTCGCCCCCGGTCTCGATCGGGGGTTCGAGTTCTACGACAATTTTCCCGCGCATGCCGAAACCAAGTCGCGCTGGGGACGAGTGGAGCGCCGGGGGATGGAGGTCGTGCAGCATGCGGAGGCATGGCTCACCGCGCATCCCGCCGGGCCTCATTTCGTTTGGGTGCACCTATACGATCCACACGATCCGTACGAGCCCCCTCCGCCGTATTCCGAGACTTACAAGGGCCGGCTCTACGATGGCGAAATTGCCTACGCGGATTCGGCGCTGGGGCACTTCCTTGCTTACTTGAAGAAACAAGGCTGGTATGAGGGGGCGTTGATTGTTGTGGTGGGAGATCACGGTGAAGGACTGGGCGAACACCACGAAGACACGCACGGCATTTTTCTCTACGATTCGACGACACACGTTCCGTTACTCGTGAAGCTGCCGGAGGAACGCGAGGCCGGGCGGATGGTCGAGGCGCAGGTGAGCACGACAGACATGCTGCCCACGATCTTGGGAGTGCTGGGCGCTTCCGCTCCCGCGAGTCTGGATGGCGAATCTCTGGAGCCATTCCTTGCCGGCACTGGGGCGGCTCCCCGGACCGTTTTTGGTGAAACGGAGTATCCGCTGCGCTTTGGGTGGGCCCCATTGCGATCGGTTCGAAAGGAAGGCCTCAAGTTTATCGAGGCGCCGAAGCCCGAACTCTACGATCTCCAGGCCGACCCTGGAGAACTGCACAACAACTACGCGCCGTGGGATGCGGCGGTACAAAAGCTGCGCAAAGTGCTCGCGGAGCTGAGCGCCAAATCGCCGGCACCGGCAAAAACTTCGGCTGCAGCCGTATCCGCTGGCACCATTGATGAACTGCACGCGCTCGGGTATCTGGGTTCAGCCGACGCTGGAAGCGCTACGGATGTTCCCGAGCCTTCGTTGTGGCCCGATCCCAAGGACAAGATTGAAGAACAGAATCTGGTGCACACGGCGATGCTGGCGTCGGAGGACGGAAAAACGGATAAGGCTCGCGCGGCTCTCGAGAAAGTTCTGCAACGGGACGAAAGGTCTGTGCTTGCTCTGTCGCAACTAGGCCGGCTTGAGATGTCTTCGGGGAATTACGCCAAAGCTGGCGGTTATTTGCGGCGGGCACGCGACGCGCGCCCGGACGACGCAGGCGCTGCTTTTGAGTACGGGCGAGCGTTGGAATTGAGCGGCGATTTGCCCGGCGCGAGAGATGCTCTGCAGGCGAGTTTGAAGTTGAATCCGAATCAATTCGCTGCACGACTCTCTCTAGGTCGCGTCTATCTCAGTTTGAATGATCCGAAAGCGGCGGAGGACCAATTGGAGGCGGCGGTACTTTCGCAGCCGGGAAGCGTAGAAGCACAGATCAGTCTTGCGAAGGCGCTGATCCGCCAGAAAAAGTTTGCCGATGCCGTACAACTCCTCGAGCCGATCGCTGGAGCTTCGAACACCGATCCCGAAATGTTTCAGGTGTTGTCAGAAGCCTATGCTGGGCTCGGGCGCCAGAAAGACGCGGAACGCGCTGCATCGCGGGCCAAGGCATCACAAAAATCGAAACGGCCGCAATAAGCGGCCGGCCGATGGGATCAAAGCAAGTTCGGTTGTCTGACGAAAAGATTCAGAAGAATTACTTCTTCACCGCCACTTTATTGTCGGAGCTCTCGAAAATCTCCGTCAGAATTCGTCCGCGCATCTGCTTGGGCTGCTCGATTCCGTAAATGTGTAAAAGTGTTGGCGCAACGTCGTACACGCTGGCGGCCAAGCCCATAAGGCGAAGATCGTGCTTGATACCGGGCCCCATGGCAAAGAACGAGCCGGGGACGTCATCACCATCCGCAAAATCGTGCTTGGCGATAACCGGCGTGGTTTTCTGGTGGTCCATGTGAGCGTGAGGATCTTTCTCTTCGAACTCGCGCAGAGGCTTGATGCCATGGTCGGAGAAGATCACTAAGTAAGTGTTTTCATCAACATGCTTCAGGATGGAGCCCAACACTTTGTCGAATGCGATGTACTGGTTCGGGAAGGCATCGAGGCGGACGTTGTTGACGCTCGGATTGTAGCCGACGTTGAACGGCGTGATGGGATAGAGCCAATGGCCGGTGCGGTCTTCACACGACTGCGCCAGGAATGTGAAATCCGTGGGGTGCTCGGTCAGCAGGTAGTCGAAAAGCCTGGTCTGCTGTTCGCGAATGACCTGGACCTTTCCCAACCACTTGTCAATCAGTTCGGTTTCGTGGCCCTTCAGGTCGCCGGCGGCCGGCATACGCTCGCAATCAATATAGAAGTCGCCGACTTTTTTCAGGAGCTCGGGTTGCATGCTCTTCGGATAGACGGCGTCCCCACCCATTACTTCGCTCAGCTTCGGGGCACAAAGCACGCCATCTTCGCAGTTCTTGCCGCGCGTGAGCATGCCGCTGATCATGTAGCCGTTCACGGGCATGACCGGGAACGTAGCCGGGACGTTGGCCATACCCACGGTGATCCCGCCTTTGGAGAGCATGGACCAGACGGGCTCTTCCTTGAGCATGTTGCTGTTGGCGGTGATCCCGCCGACGATAAAACCGGTTACGCCATGTTCTTCGGGATACGTGCTGGTGAAGAGCGTGCTGTACACGCGCGGGCAATTGGGCGCGGAAACGGTGCGGAGTTTTCCATAGGCGCCTCTCTCGATCACGCTGGCCAAATTGGGCATCTGGCCTTTCAGCAGGAGCGGACGGATCATGTCCAGCTCCATGCCGTTGACGCCAACGACGATCACACGGGGCTTTGGCTTGGGAGCGGCTTGTTGCTGAGCGATGGCCGGGAGAGCCAGCAGAAAGACGGATAGCAGGAATGAAAGTTTTCTGGGAACCATGGAGCACCCCGAAGTCTGAGAATTGAAGTACGAAGTATATCGTTGCGAATCGCGGGTGTCCAGCGACGGGACTCGGAGCCGCCACGGAGGAGGTTGCGGTGGTAATGATCGGGCAACGGCGTCCCTCCCGCCTGTTTTTTGTAAGTGTTGATTCTAAAGGGGCTTACGTTGCACCAAAGTTGTGCAAGTCCGACGCCGATGAGGAGAGAGGGAGGGGGCAAAGCGGCAAGGCAAATGATGCGAGGACGAATATAACTAGAAGGTACGCTACCGTAGAGATATCCTTTTGGCAAGAGGAATCTCCGAGGCACCGGGCAATTTTATGGGGCGTTTACCGGGAGGAGGCTTTCAAGCGGGCGGCTTCGGAGCGCTCGCGCGCGGCGTTCGATTCCTGCCCTAGTTGCGAATAGGCATCCGCCAAGAATTGGTGGGCCTCGACGGACTTGGGCTCCAGGCGCACCGCTTTCTCTAGATTAGCAAGAGCGCCGGCCGAATCGCCTTGCAGTGAAAGGATTCGGCCGCGAAGCAGGTTTGCGCGGAAATGATCGGCGTTGAGTTCCAGTGTAGTTCCCAGATGGTCCATGGCCTCGGGTACGCGATCGATCCGCGCGTATACGGCGGCCAGCGAAAACTGTGCGTCGGCCCAGCGGGGGGCGCGGGCAACGGCGGCCTCGAACTGCGGCGCGGCGTTCGGCCAATCCCCGGTTTCGAACAGAGCAAGCCCTAACTCGTAATGGGCCATGCCGGAATCCGGCTGAAGCTCCACAGCCTTCCGCAGCGGGGGAAGAGCCGCCCTATAATTTTTCAAACGCGTGTAAGAGGTTCCCAGGTGCATTTGAGCAATCCCCATCTGCGGCTGATCGGCCAACACCTTCTCCAACTTGGGGATAGCCTCCGCGTAACGGGCTTCCTCGACATCCAGCAAGGCGTCGTGTAGCTCGTTGGCAATTTCAATCTTGAGCTTGGGATCGACCCGCTGCTCCTCGTTCGCTTTGCCGCCAGGTGCGCCGGTGTCCGATGCAATGTAGCCGAGCGCACTCAGTTGTGCCGCCTGCTGCGGGTCCAAACCTGGGGCCGAGCTACTCTTGCCCGTACTGCTCGTTTTGCGGCGAAAGTCGTCCACCTGGGCAGCCAGGGTGTCGCTCACTGCCGGGGACGCAGTTGCCAGATTGCGCGAGGCTTCCGGGTCAGCGACCTGGTCATAGAGTTCGCGCTCCGGCGCCTTGACAAACAAATATTTGCTCACGCGCAGAGCTCGCAGGGGACTCCAGCCGAAGGCCCGACGGGGATAGTCGGTTTCCGCGTAGAGCGGCCGATCGGGGTTCGGCGTGGTCTGGGCACGTGAGCTCGCTTCCGAAGTCTTGCGTTGAGTAGAGAGAGAGGCTTGCTTCATCATTCCAAGCAGAGACTCACCCTGCACAGTGGGGGGGAGCGGAACCCCCACGACCTGCAGAATCGTTGGCGTCACATCCACGAGACCCACGCGGGCCTCGATCCGCTTGCTGCCGGGCTGTGCTCCGGGCAGCTTGAACAAAAGAGGGACATGAATCGTCTCGTCGTAGAGAAAGATGCCGTGCCTGCGCTCGCCATGCTCTCCGAAGGCTTCGCCGTGGTCGGCCATGACAGCAATCAATGCCCCGTCGTACAAACCCTTGGCGCGCAGCGCGGCCAGAAGGTTTCCGACCGACGCATCGACATAAGCGACCTCTCCATCGTACGGAGCCTTGGCATAGCGGGCGGCGTACGGCGCTGGTGGATCGTAAGGATCGTGGGGATCGTAAAGGTGAATCCAAAGGAAGAATGGTTCGCGTGGGCCTTTTTTCAGCCATGCGAGGGCGCGCGCGACAACGTCGCCAGCGCGGCGTTCCAGGGTGTGGAAGCGATCCTCCCCGGAGCGCCGGCTACGGAACCCCGCGTCATAGGTGTCAAAACCCCTGTCGAAGCCGGGAGCCGTTCCTCCGATGGGATCCAAGACCAGAGAGCCGACGAATGCGGCGGTTCGGTAGCCGCGTTTGTGCAGAAGATCCGGTAAATAGGGCAACTCCGGCAGCAGGGGCTTGCCAAAATCGTTGACGCCGCTGAACTGGGGATAGGTGCCCGTCAGAATGGTAGCGTGGGAAGCGGTGGTCAGGGGCACGTGGGAGTAAGCCCGGGAGAAAATCACGCTTTGCTTTGCCACGATGTCCAGGTTTGGTGTGAGCCCAAGCGGCGAGCCAAGGAAGCCCATGCGGTCGGTACGCGTGGTGTCCAAGGTAATGAGGATGATGTTCGGCGGCGGAGCTGCGGCTGCCTGCCAGGGCAGTATCATCGCGGCAAGGATTAGAAGAAATCTGGCGGCCATAATAAAACAGGGTCCCCCAAGTTCGGGGACCCTGTAAGTATAGAAGATGGAAAGTTCCTTAAAACGCGAACTTGATGGCGAAGTTCATATTGCGAGGACCGCCTTGCGCGACAACCGGATTTCCGGAAGCGACGTCGGAAGTCTGCTTCACCACGCCGAAACTGCCGCCCAGTGTGTTATTCGGGAAATAGTAAAAATTGCCTCGGTTCAAAACATTGTAGACTTCCCAGCGGAATTGCATGCTGAGACGCTCCGTGAGCTTGGTGTTTTTGATCACGGACATGTCCAATTGTGCCAGGCCCGGTCCAATGAGCTGGTTGCGCCTTGAGTTGCCCACTGCACCGTCGCAAGGGTGGTAGAACGGCGACAACGGCAAATCGCCAGAGGTGTCACCGCAGGGGTCGGGCTGACCTGCAACTGTATAGGTTTCCTTGACGTAGTTGAAGGGATCCCGGGTGTTGTATTTGACTGGCGTCCCGTCCCAGGAAGCCCGAATACTGGAACCTATTAATCCTTGCCCCGAAGTATCCCCACCGCCAAGAAGTGCGGTGAAGGGGCGGCCGCTAATCGCGGTAAAGATCGTGCTGATCTGCCAACCATTCAGGTACCTGCCCAGGGCCTGGATATGTGGAACGCTGTAGACGCCGCCAACGTTAAAGTTGTACCGCACGTCGTGGTCGCACAACCCGTACGAATCCTGGACGTTGAGCGGGTTGTTCAACTGCGGATAGTCTCCGGCTCCGCCGCGATTCACAGAGTTGTAGTCGAAGCACTTGCTCCAGGTGAAGTTGGCCTGGTTATTAAACCCATGAAAATTGCGCTGGTTATACGTAACCTGCAAGCTGTCGTATTGCGATTTGGCGAGGTTTGTCAACTGAATGATATGCAGAAAATCTGGAAATTGTGAGTGGAATGGGCGCAATGGGTTGCAAGCCGAACCACTGCAGCCGCTTCCCAGAGGACTGGCATTCAGATCGCGCATCAAACCCAAATCTTCGCCTTTTTGCCCCGAATAACCCACGGTCAACACATTGTCTTTGAAAAACTCCTGCTGAATACTAAGGTTATAGTTGTGCGCGTAGGGCGTCTGGAAATTTTTTACGACGGAAAAAATATTAAATGGTGGTGCCCCGCTCGGGTTGGGGCCAAAAATCGAGTTGGCTGGGCTATCGAAGCAGATATAGTCGCCTGCCCCCGTAACTGGGTCAAAGCAGGTTCCGGCTTCCGGGGTGTTGCCCGCAGCGCCGTTGATGCTCACAGAAAACGACGAATATATACCCAGATTGGGCTGCGTAAATGCGCCCGCTCGCGCTCTGGCAAAGCTATAAGGAGCGGCAATCGCACCAAAGTTTACAACGTCGTAGGTCAGAGAATATCCGCCCCGAAGAGCCGTTTTGCCCTTTCCAAAAATATCCCAGGCAAAGCCCAGGCGCGGGCCGAAATTGTTCTTGTCCAAATCGTAGAGGCGGCTGATGCCCGCTCCCAGCTTAACCAATCCCTGGCTAGGGAAGAAGTTCGAGCCAATGTTCTTGGAATCCGTGAGCGCGCCAGCCAAGTCGTAGCGCAGACCGAGAGTTAGCGTGAGGCGCGGCCGGATTTTCCAATCGTCTGTGAAATAGAATCCAACGGACTTCTGGTAAAGATGGCGGCGCGTATCCCCACCAACGCCGTTAAAGTTGCGATTGGCGTTATCCGCCTTGCCTAACAGCAGCTCTTCGATGACGCCGCAGGCCGCGGTATTGACACCAGGAGCGTAGCACCCTGTTGGTGGGCCTACCGTTGCGTCATTGTTTCCACTCGGGACGTAGCCAGCCACGATCAAACCGGTCCGTGCGCGATTCCGGAGGCTATTGGTGTAGGCGTCTTGAAAATTGCCACCCATTTTCATGGTGTGGTTGCCTTTGACCCAAGTAAAGTGCTCAGACCAGTCCTTGGTCTGATCCGGCCTGGTGGTAATCGGGTAGCCCTGCACTCCGCCGATGCAGCTGTAGAAACCTCCGTACAGATATACATACGGCACACCAAAATCAGTAGGATCAAGGGGGCCTGTGTTTATCCCAAGATCGATCAGACTGATCTTATTATTTATTCTGATTATCTGAGAGAAACGCGTGAAGCCCAAGCGGCTTTCCAAAAACTTGTTTCCCCCGATGTTCCACGTAAGGCTAAGCCCGGCCAGCTGGGCGCGGCTCGGCGCCACCGAATTAAACATATCAGGT
>Ga0137397_10002726_pt1 | contig 12264 bp, 9 predicted proteins | sample czorhiz116metaG_FD_106658 | JGI IMG/M metagenome (GOLD analysis project Ga0137397, IMG submission 106658) | Vadose zone soil microbial communities from Angelo Coast Range Reserve, California, USA - czorhiz1.16 metaG | ecosystem: Environmental > Terrestrial > Soil > Vadose zone | place: USA... | reverse complement strand
TCGGACTGAGGTCTTGCAGGATCGGGCGTACGCGATCAAGTGCATCACGAGCCTCCTCGGAATGACCTTCCCGAACATAGACATCGGCTGCTGCGAGAAATTGCTGTCCAGCATCTTTTTGTAAATTCGACGCAATATAGACCTCTCCGAGCTGAACATACAGCCCGGGTGACCTCGGGAACTCAGGATGTTGCGAACGGTACCTTTGCTCAGCCTGCAGCGCGTGTTCGAATTGGAATCGAGCACCCCGGGGATCGCCAGGTGTGCCCCATTTTTTCTGGCGGTTGTAGATCGTCCCAAGAATTGTATGCAGGCGAAGGATGCTCAACCAGTCGTCGCTTTTGTAAGCATTTCCCTTGGACATGAAAAGCTTCTCAATGAACTGATTCAGCAGCATTCCGGAAGGGTCCACGTCCGAGCCGTGTTCCAAGAGTACGTCTGCAGCGAGCAGTGCGGCTGAGGCCTCTCCACGGTTTACGGACCATGCGAGCGCATACCTTGCAAGCGCATCACTGAAGGAGCCCCGATTGCGGTAGTAGTCGCCCAACCGGCTGAGGAGAGCGCTGTAGGATTCCTCCTTCCAAGGAGTTCCCCGCCAGGTCCGAACGGGACCCGATTCGAACGGCTCGTAAAATTGCAGTGTCAGCGGGCCGAGGAATGCCAGGCGAATCTCTTTGACCGCAGTGCCAGAAGGTCCAGAGGTCAAGCCTCTGAGCAGGGGCCACTCCGCCTTCTCGAATGCGTCCGGCTCCATCGCCAAGTCTGCGTAGCAACGTACCAGCAACCCCAGCACCTCCTGTAAATGCGGATCCGTCGCCCACACTTTCAAGGAATCGTGCAAACGCGGCAGTAGTTTGGCAGCTTGGCCGCCATTCAGAAGTCGTTGCCCCACGTTGACTGCAACCGAGCGGCCCTCCGGTCCTGATTCCCAGGCGGCACGAAATGCACCCTCGATAGCTGGATCAAAACCGGGCTGGCTTCCAAGTGCTTCGCTATAGAGCTTGAGCGCTGACGCCGTATCACCGGCCTGTTCAGATGCGCGCGCCGTATTGTACAGGTAGACGTAGCGTTCGGAGGCCGGAACGTCGCCGTAAGACATGGTGCGCAGAAGCTCCAGTGCCTCCTGCGGTTTCTTTTGCCGCAACAGGAGCGTTGCCAGATTGTTTTGCGCCACGCGCTTCTGTGCCGGAGTGCCCGCCTCGATCACCAAGCGATACGATTTTGCTGCTTCGTCAAGTTGTTTGGTTGCCCCGGCCGGGTCTTTCCCCGCGTTCCGTTCAGAAGCCCGTGCGTACTTCAGCGAAGCATCGGCCAAGGCCTGCTTGTCACTGGTTTGCCTGGCCAGTTCCATCGCCTGCCAATGCAATTCCGACGCCTTGTTCCAATCACCAAGCGTTTCAGCCTTCCGTGCTTCATCCTGCTTCGCGCGCACCGCAGCACTCTGATACTCCGTGCCGCGCGTTGCCCCTGTGACCTGTTTTACCTCTTTCGTCGCCTCTTGAGCGGCCAAACGCGCTGCAGCCTTTTTCCTTTCCTCCTCCGTCTGGGGCCTTTCCTGAGCCCCAGTGGGTGCTTGCGCCCGAGCATCCCCTGCCATGAAAAGGATCAAGACCGACACGATGATCCATCGTGAATTTCTCCGTGGCGCGATGAAAAGTTGATTTCGCATCAAGCCTCCCTCACGGTGCCACGCTCGGCGCCGGAACCGAGTCTTCGTCGCACGATGCAAAATGAGCTTTGCCTTCCTTCAAGCGGAATTCAATCGGCGTCAAGCGCCCGACCTGTGCCTTTGCGTTTGAGTCCAAAGCCTGCGGCGCCGGATCTCCTGACTTTTGGACGAAGTTCACCTGTACGCCCACGCCCGAGAACTGCTTCAAATCCGGTCTGTAGTCGAGAGGTTGGCTCATTCCCTTGGAAAGTAGAGTTACCTTTTCGTTATTTGTCGTTCTCGATAGAATCACGAACTCCGATTCGGCAAACTCGTGGCAGTGGTCTTTCCACTCGATCGGCAGCACCGCTTGGGGATTTTCGGAACTAAGCGTCGGCAGGATCAGCACGACACTCCCGCCAAGCGGCACAGCGTCGCTCAGCGTCGAAAGGAGTTCATGAACCGTAGCCGGATTTGAAAGGATTTGTTGTTCGAACGCGTCGCTGAAGAATTTGGGAGCCTCCGGCTCCCTGGGCAGCACGGGAGAAAGAAGGAAATCCCCTGGTGCGAACAGGGCATCCTTCCACGAACCCGCCGGGCTCGCTCCGCCCGGCGCGAGCACGAGCGACATTCGGAGAAGCAGCTTCCCACTGTTCTCCTTGAGCACCTCAACACGCAGCTGTGGAAAATCGCTATCCCCTCCTGCCTTGTACCGCCAGTAGGGAAGTTTCTCGGCAACACTCTTCGCCACGCGACCGCTGATCTCTTGTTCGACGGTTGAAGATAGCTTATAGAGTGGAAGCTGAGCGTGAAACACCACCGCCACTCCTGACGGATGCTGGGCGCGCGCTGGCGCTACGGATATCAGGCTCAGCACTGTTACCGCCAGAAAGGCCCGCAGCACCCTATTCCGGAGTAACTGACAGAGCAAGTTTAGGTGTGCAATTTGCATTGTCTGACTCCTTGGCGTCGAGTACTCCCACTTGTCGCGCGTCCGCGCGTTCCGCCAGTGCCCGGACCGTGTACGTCCCGCCACAGGCCACCAGGTTGTTCCTGTCGTCTCTTAGTTCAAACTCTACCTGCTGACCGGGCTCTAATTTCCAGACCGGCCGATCCAGTGACTGAGGATTGGTCCAGTGGCCGAGGAGTTGGACTGCATTCAGTCTTTCCAGCTCCGCGCGCCAGCCAGCAATCGTCTCCGGGGAGATGTCCACATCCGTGTCGCAGTTGACCCACAAGGACTGGCCATGATAGTCGCGCACCTCGCGATGATCGCCACGGTATCGCGCCACCAAGACTTTCGGCTGGCCTTCCAGTTGTTGTGTCAACGCTGCCGTCGAGCGCAGCATCAACACGGGACGCCGAAATGAATCCGGCACCTGCATCTCCACTCGCGTAAGACCCCGCACGGTTTCTGTTCGATCCGGCAGGCCGCTGACCTTCACGAGTATCTCTGTTTGCTTCCATGGAGGTGACCAAATCACGAAACGCGCATGACCGTTAGCGGAAAGCAGTTCCCAGGAAGGCACTTCCTTTTCCGTTGCCAATGCCTTGTGAATCCGCACCGGTCCGCCGGCACGAAGCGCCTGCACCTCGATCGTGCCTACGCACAGACCCCCAGCAAACAGTACAGCGCCGACGATGAGGACAGCCAACCAAAGCTTCGGACGTGTCAGGACTGAGGAATCCACCCAGTCCTGCATTTCCTTGAGGCGGGCCTCCGGCAAGACTTTGGCCACAAAAGCCAACCAGGAAAAAATGCCGCCTAACGCCAATAAACTCGCGAAAGCCTCAAACCAGTCCGTGAAGTGGTAGATCCACCAGCAAAGAGCAACACCCAGGACACCTATGACAAAGAGATTTAGTTTATAGGGACCGCTTTGCGGCACAGGGCTACCCTGCCTACCTCCGGACGAACCCGAGGCCCCTTCATCCCTCGGATCCGCTAACAGGTTGACGCGATGCTCCATGAACCACCTACCTAGGAAGCATAAATGACCCGATGCTCAAGTAGCAGGAATCCTCGCGCGTAAATTGTGAGTATCTTACCTCTAAATATAATACCTCTGTCAAGTCTTATCACGTTTCTCAATTTGCTCGCTCCTGCCCGGAGATGGCCGGGGTGTAACCAAGATTTAGCTGCAGCTCCGCGATGATTTTGGTGGCGACTCGCAGGCACAAGGCCGAGATCGTTAGGGATGGATTCACTCCCAAGGCTGTCGGGATGATCGACGCATCGGCCACGTAGAGCCCATCATAGAAGGGTCGCGGGCCGGACTTCGTCTTGTCGAATACTCGTCCGAACTCGTCCACCACGCCTTGGGAAACATTCATTGCCATACGACAGCCGCCCAAGGGATGGGCCACGGGAATTGCGCTTGCTTTCAATTCCCCGGTAAGCAGGTTCACAAACGGATTCTCAAATCTCTGGTTGGTATCGGCGGCAACAATAGGCGCCAAACGAGCCAGGGTAGCATCAATTTCTTGGTAGATTGGATCCTGCCAAAACTCCTTTCCATCGGTTCTTTTCACACGCAAGGGAGTATCGCGTCCGCTTGCGCCCAAGCGGAATTGGCCGACCGCGGCTTCGCGTCCCTGGGCGACCACACAAAGCATTTTGGCGAGGATTTCATCATCGGCTTCGAAAATGTCCTCCCGGACGGCAAAGTTCTTGAAGAAAGCAGTGGTGAAGTGAAGGAGGGTCTTCCATGCCCACCGGAATGCCGTCCAGACGATGAAGAATCGGCTGTGGTGGGAAGCGGATAACCTGCGGATAAAGGGAACGCCGCTTCCGACGATGGAGGCAAGCGCCGGTGGAATACCCTGGTCTTCGACGTTGTGGAATTTCGATGTGTCGGCCCCAGTTTGTTGAGTCCCCGTATTGAAGTGGCCGAAGGAGGTGGTGACGGGGCCTCGCGTGATGCGCATGCGACTCTTCGTACGTTCGATAAAGCCAAGGTAGTCTCCATTCGTGGAGAACCCGAATCCGGCCTTTTCGCTGAGGTTGGGCAGGGCGCCAGATTGTTTCGAGCGGAGAAGGAGTTCGTTCGTACCGAGACAACCTGCGGAGACGACAACCTTTTCCGCCGTGACGACCTGAGGAGTTGTGCGCCACGGTTTTTCCTTATCGCGCTGTACGTAGCGAATCTCGTAGCCGCCTCCAGGCCGCGCGATGATGACATCCACTTCGGCCAAGGGCCGGATTTCCAATTCGTTGTTCTGAAAGATGGCCGGTGTGCCGTTTGGCAACGGTAGGGGCGATCCCAACGCAGCGGCCATCAGTTGCTTGTTCAGCGTATGGCGCGCTCCCGGCAAGCAACCGACATTGCAGCGCCCTTGCCGTTCGCAATAGTTCTTCGCGTCGTGCTGATTGGTCGCGATGGAGGGGTCAAAGTCGTTGATCGACAGGTCCACGGTGCCGAATTCCGGCGTCAGCTCAGAAATGGCGGTCTGGAAAAGACGGGCACGATCAATCCAGAGATCGTTGTTCGGGTCCTTCTGGCCCGCTGGCGGATTGAGATTGATCTGTTTCAGTCCCCCCGCGCCAGGTGGTCTCCAGTGCGGATCGATGCCTGCCGTACGGGTGACGATATTGCTCAATCCCGTGTTGACAGGGTTTGCGGCTGCGACCGCGGGCGGAGGCATTGGCGGAATGAGATTCTGGCCGGGCTGGTTCAACGCCCACAGCAAACCCTTTCCGATGGCGTTGCGCGCGAGCTCGTAAAAGGCGTCGCGGTCGGCGCCGGTCCAGGTGAGGGGCCACCGCGGGTCATCGAAGATGAAATCTGGAGGCCGAATCGTGATGTTGGAATAGACAAGAGAACCTCCACCCACGCCACAGGCGCGGACGACGTTGACGCCATCATTCTGGCGACCGAGAAAGCCCAGCAGTCCGCGCCGTCCCATCAGAGAGAAGTCATAAAGGCCATCTTCGTTCTTCTTCCGGCGCAGGCATCGAGTGAAGATGTCCACGAGGCCGCGGAAATTATTCAGAGTGGACCAGAACTGAACGGGCTGTCCTTTCTGGACTAGGTAATCGTAGGTCTTAACTTCTTTGTCCTGGACAGTACCTACCGGGGTTGTCCACCAGGTGCCGCGCTCAAGCATGAGAATGCTCTCGCCTTTGTTCCTTCGGACGATCTCGCGAGCGATTGGAAGGGCGGTCATGGTTCCGCCAAAGCCGGTCCCGATCACCACGACCGTGAAATGAGTTGCTGTAGGCATTGCGACACTCCCCCCGGGCTTCTATGCCCGAAAACCGATGGAAGGTTTGTACAGTCGTCGAGTCGGGCGCAGCTCAGATCCTAACGCTTCAGCGGCTTAGGGCAGATTCTGCTTCCGCTCGATTGTTACAGTCAAGGACAATTACATTCCTGTATAACTCGCCCGCATCGCTCACCCGCTGCCAGTTCGCAACGAACTGGGAATCGCCCTGATGCCCTCCGATTGTGGCCCGAGCGAAGCCGAACGCCTTTCCCGCGCGGGCCACTGCACCCCAATCGGCCTCGCCTTGGTTAGAGGAACGTCGGTACCTTCTATAAGCGTTCTGCATGCTTCCTGTCTCCAGAACGTTTGCGCGAGGCCCGGAGGCCTATGCAATCGTGTAAGGGGGGTTAAACTCCGGCACTCCGGCGCGCCGTCCGGCAATCCACCGCAGCACATAGACGTTTTTCGGGTCAGTTAGAGTTCCTGCAATGCCGTTCACAAGGACTTCCAACAAGGCGTGGGCTAGGAGATCCTTGTAGTAATCAATGTCCGGCTCGACCACGATGCACTCTGTGCCGTCGATTATTTGCGTGTCGTTTTCGTGAAAGGTCAGCTGGACGTTTGCTTCTCCGAACTGAATTTGCTTGTAGCTGCTCGTAGCTCCCTTATGGAAAGTGGCGGGGTCCAGCTCAGGTGCGAATTCGTTTTGCTGAGCTGCTAGCTGGACCTGGCTGACGAGGGCTTTGTCAGCATAAGCGTAGAACCGGTCCTGTTTCGGCGCGAAGATGTTGCGGTCAGGTACATCTTCCCAGATCAGCTGTTTCAGATAGGTTAGAGGCGTCCCGGATGGCAGATCGATGTCCCCCATCGCTGTCATCAGATTCCACAGACAGGCCAGAGTGCCTGGATTCTTCTCCATCAAATCCTCATATCGCGCCTGGACGTCTGCTTCCGTCGCAGCTCCTCGCGCAAGAATGGAGTGAATTTCCGGGTACTTCTGTGGGAGATCGCTCCATCTAGCATTCGCAAATTGAAAGCTTCCGTTCTTATCCAAAAGCATGAGATCGACAGTTTGCGGGAGGGCCCGCTGAACGTTCACGGGCGTCGCGCCGGCTTGCGAATGACGGTCGGCGGACACGACCACCGTGTAGCGGTCACCGAAATTGTCATAGAAGGGGACTTGAAATTGAAAACTGGAACCTTTGCGAAAGTCGGTAGACAACTGTTTCTGGTTTCCGTCAATGATGCGCACAAGGAGATTCTTGACTCCCGGTCCGATCGGTTGACGGGTTCCGTCGAATATGTTTAGCAAAATAGTGGCCTGGTTCTTTGGGGTCGCCATGGCTCTCCTTTCACCAAGAAACTGGCCGTTGTGCAATGACTCTGAACTAGGAAGTCTTCCTCAAACGATCGATTTCACCGCTCTCGCCACTATGGACACGATGCTTAGCGTTGGATTCACCGCCACCGCTCCCGGAATGATCGATGCGTCAAGCACGTAAAGCCCGTCGTACACCGTTTCCGCGCCGGCCGTTGTGTTGTACACCTGACCTTTGCTGTTGACGACTCCGTCCGTCGAGCTGCCTCCGATGGGACAGCCTCCCAGGGGATGCACGACGACCAACTTCTTCGACACAAATGGTTCCAAACCGTGCCACAGCGGAAACGCTCGATACACTCCACCCATTGCTTTAGCCAATTCCTGGAGGACGCTTTCCGCCTTCTGAAAAGTAGCGTGCTTGGCGATCGCGCTGGTGAACTTGAGCTGCAGATCGCCGCCGTCTAAAGTGAGGATTCCGGTGGCATCGTCCATGCCCATACAATTGAACCAGCAGGTGTTCATCAACATTTCAGCTTCCGTCTGCATGTCATTGGGATCGCGATAGTCGGGCAATTCTGCGTTGTTCCAGAGCAGCCCGAGCATGTCGATTACGTCGGCCTGCCCTTTGTCTTTCTCCAGCATTTTCAATGTCTTCTCGACTAGCGATGCAAACATGGCCGGTATGCCTGCATCTTCCACATTCACCAACAGCTTCCCGTCGCGGAACGTGACGTGCGACGTGTTGATGGGCCCGCGCGTCGCATAGATTGGGTATTGCAACTTGTCCGGGTCAACCGTCACGAAGCCGGAGAAGTCTCCATTCGTCGAGAATTTTGATCCAAGTGTTTTGCTAACCACAAACTTTCCATTACTTTTGTCCCGCGAGCGCAGCAGGATCTCCGTGCTCCCCAGGCATCCGGCCGCCAGGATCACAGTCTTGGCCGTTGGATGATACTCGGTGTCGTCATCGAGCCCGGTGTAATGCACCGTGTAACCGCCGCCCGGGATGGTCTCGACGGATTCCACATTCGCAAGTGCCCGTATAAGAACTTTGTCCTGTGCGGCCAATGGCAGTTGGTTCAGCAATGTTTTGTTCAGCGTATGCCGCGCGGCTGGCAAGCAGCCGAGAAAGCACCGCCCCTGGCGCTCGCAAAAGTTCGCGTTCGAGAGCGTATTCGCCGGATCTGCTTCCTTGATTTGCAGCTTCAAGGGCGTCCACGGCTCGACGATTTGCTCCGCCAGTTGCGGTGGCAGGTTCGGGCTCATGGAGGCGTCTCTCAAGAACCGCGAGCGCCCGAGCAACCTCGGGTCACTGCTATTGACTGCCTTCAGCTGGTTCTGGGGGATGGCCTGCGGGTACTTGGTGACTACCTGATTTGGTGCCCCACGATTTGTCGTCATCCAGGTCAGACCATTGGCATAGTCCGTGGGAAGGAGCTTTGCCTTTTCGGGCCAGCTCGCCATCGCTGGATACTGTTTTTTGTCCGCATCGAAGAACGGTTCGATCGTCACATTGGAGTAGATCAGTGAGCCGCCGCCGACGCCACTCGCCGAAATAACGTCCGCCTCACCGAAAGTGTTGTAGCGATACAGCGGCCGGGGCCGTTCTTTCCCGGTGAAAAACTCCGCCACGCCGTTGGCAAAGTCTTGCAGCCCCCCGGCAACCCCATTCGCTTTGACGACCGCCAGAAAGTCTACTAGCCCGCGGCGGTGATCCGGCCGCGGCCAGTACTGCACCGGTTGCGTCTTCAAGAAGGGGTTCATCGGATTCTCGGCAGACAATTCAGGCGTGAGCCACCATACGCCCCGCTCTAGGATGAAAACGGTTTTCCCTTTTCCAGCTTGGTCGATGGCAGCGACTGCCGCTCCAAATCCCGAGCCGATCACAATTACGTCGAAATTGAGGGCCATGATTCCTCCTCAGATTTTTGATCGGCACGCTCGTATCAAATCAGCGGAACAATCCGAGCTACCACGTTGACGAGCGAGCCAATCGCTGTAAGGACCGCTTCGACCGTAGCCAATTTATCGAGCTCCGCCTGAAGAGCCTTTTGACCGTCTAGCAAGTTCTGTTCGTTCGCTTTCAATTGCTCCGCGATTTCTTGCAGCGCGGCGTTTGCCAGAACTAGCCGCGCATGCTGCACACGCAGGAGCTCTGCGAGCGCTTTCTGCCGCTGTTCGGGTGGTGCTCCTTGTACTTTGGCATCCCACTCTGGTGAGGTCAGCCTCACCACTGTCTTATTCAACTGCTCCAGCGTCGAAGAATAAATCTGTGCTGAATCCATAGGAACCGTTCTCTCGTTTCTCAATTATTGAATAACCGTCGCCTTTTTGATTGCCTCGGTTGAATTCAACATCGAATTAATTGCAGCGATGATGCCAGCAATAGAGGGTTCACTGAGGCGGTTCTCTACCAGCGCTACAAAACTTTCCCTGAGCTTCGCCGCAGCCTCCTGCGCCGCTTTTGAGGAGGCTGCTGCTACTCGGGCGCGGAGAATCTCTTCTCTGCGCGCCGCCCAGCCTTTCGGCAGATCCTTCGGAGCAGCAAAGGGCTCGATCACGTCTTCGGTCTCTTCCAGTTGGAGTTGGACGGCAAGATCTGTTTCCAAGGTGCTGGTGATAACGGTAAAGGCCGCCTCCTGCAAGGCCAACTCACGTTCAATGGCCTTAGATCGTGCCTTCAACTCGTTTTCGAGTGCCTTCGCCTTGAAAACTTGGACCACAAAATTCGTCGCCTGGGGGATACGATCCCCGATCTTCACGCTGCCCAAACTGGCGCTTTTAATCGTGGGACTCAGTCCTCCGATGGAATCGAATACGCCTTGAGCTGCCGTCCCCAGTGTGGCGGGGGCCTTCGGATCGGCTAGCGCGGCAAGCGCTTCGAAATACGATTGCAGCAGCCTCCCGTGGCGCCCGATGTCCCCCAGCAGCACCAATCGCTTGCGTAGTTCTTGATTCTCACCAATGATGAATTGGCGACGCTCATCCGCACTTCTTAGCCCGTCCCTGCCCTTCTGCGCAATCAAGGAATCGGCTTCAATTGCAGCTGTGCCGGCTTCATCGAGAACGGCTTGGGTTGCCTTCGTGTAGGCTGCCCCCGCTTGTGAGAAATTATGAAACTGCGTTAGCCGGGCCGCAGCACAGCCGCTCGTGATTTGGGGCAAACCTGCAAGAAATAGTGCGGTCAGGACAGAACACAGGTGGCTGCGGCGATAGGTTGATACGCTTGTACTAATCTCTTGCTTGAGATGGCTGTTAGCCATAACCTCTCCTCCGCTGCATTAGGAGCACGTGACCGGAGCTGGGACCCAATCCACGCCGTTTGTATCTGGCGAACAGCGCAATGTAAATCCGTCAAGTGATACACGCTAGCCTGGCCATATCAGGTGCTTCAGGAACGACCTCCAGTTATAGTGACCAGTAAATTCGGATCGTTACATAGCAAAAAAAGTTCGAACCTATTGATCAGCGTGTTCTGTCTCTCTTGTGCCGCCTCGACTAGGCACGTGTGAACGCCCTTCGTACACAACGAATTACCGGGCCCGCCTGCACACAGATTCTCACCGTTGTGGACTTGAAGTGGCCGGATTACTCTCGACCGCTTTTCTGAGGCCAAATGCTGGGATCTTTGCGTTCGACGCATTCTCTGTCGAAAGCCACTGATCGAGTGGAGTCCAGAGCGAGTCGTCCGTGGCTTTACAGGACGCCAAGGTTGAGTTGCTGCACACATCAATCGCGTACGCCGGGTGGATCTCCCAGATGGATATGCGCTTCGGGTTCGGGCCCTTCCCGTTCTTGCAGGGTTTATGACTCGCGTCGAAGAAAAGCTGGCCTGTGATGCGCACCGGATTCTTCAAGTTGAGGCTGGGCAACTGGTCCCAAGCAGCGGGTCGAAAATGGGGGCTCATTTCGGCCGTCACCGTGCTGCAAGCCGGCGCGCTCGTCGTCGTTCCTAGCATGATGTGGATGTCGTTGCTCTCCTGGCCGTGGAGCTTGCAGTTGACAGTTTCGCCTTTGCTCACATTCGAGTAGTGGGCGTCCACGATGAATGCAACTAGACGGCCAACAGTCCCCTCTCCGACCTTCTGACCGCTTGAGGTCGTGATCAGGTCCCGCAGCACGGAGCGGTCGTCCGGCAAGCCCTGGTCGCTGCCGAAGGGAATGTTCTGGTCCTCAGCTGCCTGCTGCAGCTTGGCGAATGTCTGGAATGTCAAGCTCACGGGACTGCCCGTGGCGCAGAAATTGTTCTTGGCAGTGTTCTGGAGACTCGTGGCGTCACTGGTTGTCTTGCCTACGGCGCCGCATGAGCTGTCGAGGGGATGACTCTCCTTGATACTATCGAAAGGGAGTGTACATCCGGGAAAGTCCTGAGCCCTAGCGGTGCCAGTGAGTATGACTGCGATCAGCGACAGCATCACGCGAAGAGCGAAAGCTTTGATCTTCATTGCCAATGGACACCTCCAGAGGCCCGACGATCTGAGAATTAAGAGGGCTTCCCTCATCAGGAAGCCCCCCGAAGCACAATCTGATTATTGGTTCCCACCACTGCGGAGCCGACCGCGCTCCTACATCTTGAAGATCTTGGCTTCCATCAAGTTGCCGCGTTGAGAAAAGATGGTCTTGCTTGGTTTTCCAACCAGGTTGTCTTAGGACTGATCTGTACGGACCTGTGCCTCGCCAAAACTAGAAGCACATTTGAAATCACGAAGATGCAAAGAGGCCGTGTAACATGCGTTACATGGGCCCTGCGGGAGCGTAATGGGCCAGACGAGGTTTTCGGTAGGCACAGTATCGCTTATCGCGTCCGCCATTCTGGAAGAATGGTTCGGCTACTCGGGAGCTGTCACAACGCTTTGCGTTGCAGTTCTAAACGCGGTGGTCACTTGCCTGTGTAGTGGGGTACTCGGACATGTGCCCGTCACAGGCCCCAGAAGGACTGGCTCTCCGGCTTAGGGATTGTTTTCCCTCTGGCGAAAAATGACGCGGGTTGGAAGGTTGAAACAAGCCGTATTGTTTGGTTGTCCTGAATTTCCGTTTCTTGCCGTCAACGGGCTGTGAGTTACATTGCAACGCCCGTGGTAATTTCAGT
>Ga0137397_10002725_pt1 | contig 12270 bp, 11 predicted proteins | sample czorhiz116metaG_FD_106658 | JGI IMG/M metagenome (GOLD analysis project Ga0137397, IMG submission 106658) | Vadose zone soil microbial communities from Angelo Coast Range Reserve, California, USA - czorhiz1.16 metaG | ecosystem: Environmental > Terrestrial > Soil > Vadose zone | place: USA... | reverse complement strand
CTTAAACCAGCTGACTCCGCGAGATCCTCATAGCGCACGACCGGCGCTTTCATGCCGAGAGGCAACGGTCGGGCGGGGACAGCGGTGCCTCCGGTAGCCACTCCTTGCGCGTGCGACGTCCGGCAGGCACTGAGACTCAAAATTGCAATCGCACAAAGGAAGACGACGGTCCAGGGCCGCGCCTTCTTTGCTGCCTTTGCTGTCGGACTCAGGTCTCTTGATTCCATCATGATTTTTTGTCGAAGCCCTCAGCGCCGGGACGTTCGCTGGAGCGCGTCTAGTTTCCTTTGCTTGTCTCGCATTTGACAAGTATTCGATAATCTTTCGGTGTAGCATTTGAAAGAGAGCGTAACCAACACAGCAAAATCAAGACGTATCTCATGACCAGCACTCCAAAACGAATTTCGACGATACTCTGGGCCGTCCTCATCCTTTCCTGTTGGTCTTCTGCCTTTGCCGGCCAAAAGGATCAGAGCTGCAAGGGGCCTGCTGAATTAGAGCGCGCTCTGGCAAAACAGCCGTCGGCCGCTGGATACAATGCTCTAGGCGCGGAATTCGCTCAGGATAAACAATTTTCTTGCGCTTTTTCCGCCTTTCAGTCCGCTCTCCGTCTTGAGCCCAATTCGTGGGAGGCGCACTACAACTTTGGGCTCGCGTACTTGGAAAGTGGCGATGCGCAACGAGCCACTCGAGAATTCCGATCTGCTGTACGACTGAAGCCGGCATTAGCACAGTCACACGCCGCACTCGGGACTTCGCTGAGCCGGTTGAATCAGACCGATTCCGCAATCGAGGAGTTTAAGGCGGCATTGAAAATCGACTCACAATACGTTCCGGCGCTAGATGGGCTCACGAAGGCACTGATCGAGCAGCAGCGCTACTCGGCAGCCATCGCTTATCTGCGAAACGCGCCGCCCGATGACACGCTGCAAGAGAATTTGGCGATCGCGTACGCACGAAATCGGAACAATGACGAGGCGCTGCAAATTCTCTTGAAGATTGTTCGCAAGCAACCTTCATCTTCACTGGCGCGCTTAAACCTTGGCATCGTCTATACGCAGCAAGACCGCTACCGGGAAGCCGTTGACGAATTCCGGGAAGCCCTGCGTATTGCTCCCACTGACGATGTCGCACGCCTCTCGCTGGTTAAGGCGCTGGTGATTCTCGCCGAATTTGCATCCGCACGGCCGCTGATTCAAGATTACGCGCGCCGCAAGCCGCGCGAGTTCGACGCACTGTATCTCACGGGTGTCGTGGAACGCGGACTGGGGAACTATGCCGATGCGGAAGACTCGCTTCGCCAATCCGTGGCACTACAACCGGATGACTATGACAGCCGGTACAATCTCGGCTTTGTTCTGGCGAAGCTGCGAAAGACGGCACAAGCGCGCGAGCAACTGGAGACCGCCCTAAAGCTTCGGCCGAATTCCAGCGGCGCCCGATTTCAACTGGCTGCCGTGCTTCGGGCCATGGGAGAGAGCGAACAGGCTCGCGTCGAGCTGCAAACTTTCGAAAACGAGAAACGGGAAAGCATCGACAAAAACGTTGCAGAAACCAAGGCCAACCAAGCGAATGAGTACTTGCAGAACGGCGAGGTGCGGCGCGCCGTGGCGTTGTATCGCGAAGCGATTGCCTCCGATCCGAAAAACGGACGGACATATTACAACCTGGGCTTGGCACTCGATCGCCTAAAAGATTATGACGGCGAGCGCGACGCGTTGGAACAAGGCATCACTGTGGATCCTTCCTTTGCTCCTTTGCACAATCAGATCGGTTTCTTGAACCTGCAGGCCGGCCGGATGGACGACGCTGAAAAACAATTCAAAACAGCGACGTCGTTCGATCCCCAATACGCCGAAGCGCAGAACAATCTCGGCGTCGTGTATGGGCAGCAGGGTAAATCGGCTGAGGCGGAAAAATTGTTCCGGCAAGCGGTCGAGAACAACCCTCAATACGCGCAGGCGCTTGTCAATCTTGGCTTGGTGCTGGCCAGCCAGTCGCGATTTCCTGAAGCGAACCAAGCGCTCCAGAGCGCGGTAAATCTTGAACCACACAACCTCAAAGCACTTACCTCCCGAGCCATGATCCTTACTCGCCTTAGTCAGCCTGCCGAAGCCATCTCAGACTTTCGTAAAGTCGTCGAGCTTGATCCGCGGTCCCCCGATGCACATTTGAATCTGGGCATCGCTCTCGCCGATCATTTTGATCTTGTTGGTGCCCTCGCAGAATTCACACAAGCGGCACAACTCGCCCCGGAAGCTCCGGCGCCGCACTACAATAAGGGAAGAGCGCTCGTCGATCTGCAGCGAAACCTGGACGCCAAAGGGGAACTCGAGGCAGCCACACGACTCGATCCGAATCTCGCCGACGCCTGGTATTTGTTGGGAATTATTGCGAAACAATCCGGCGAAGTACAAAAATCCATCGATCAATTCGGCAAGGTAGTTGCCATCGATCCGAACAATGCGGACGCGCTCTTTATGTTAGGTCAAGCTCTTGTACGAACCGGCGACCGGCCGAAAGCCGTCCAGTGCTGGCGTAGAGTGATCGAAATCAATCCTGATCATGGCGAGGCGCTTTATAACCTCGCCCGCCTGCTGGTGCAAACGGACCCCGCGGAAGCCAAGCTGCTTCAGGATCGCTTTGAGGCCCTCCAGACCAAGCGTCACATCATGGATCGCGCGCAGACACTCGGCAATTTCGCGCTGTCCTCCGCTGCCGCGCATGACTGGCCGCAGGCTATTGGACAACTACAAGAAGGCCTGAAGGTATGCGGCAATTGCAGTGCGTTGGCCCTGTTACACAAAAATCTGGGGCTGATCTATTGCCGCTCAGGAGATCTTAAGAATGGCCGCGCGGAGCTCCTCGAAGCCCGAAAGATCATGCCAAACGACGCGGATATCACCGCAGCTCTTCGACTGCTCGAAAAGCAAAGCGATTGACATTCGCGCCGATGTTTGGAATCTTCAAGCTTCCTGTCGCGTCAAGAAAAATGTCTACGTTTCAGATTCGCAGCGCAATTACGCTGACGTTTGGATCTGGCGTGTTTGAGGGCGTGTCGATCTGCAGTTTGCCTTCAGATTGGCGAACCTTCAACGGTTGTCCGCTAGCAAGCAAGTAAGCGGACAGAACCTTTGGTTTCAGCCCATTGATCTCCAGAGGTGAGGATGGCCATTCGAAAACATGGATGAAGATCTTCTCATTCTTCGCGGTTACCCGAATGGAAGGAACACCCTGTATTGGCCCATATGTGGTGCCGTAGATCGAGTCACCGTTTACCGCAAGCCAGTTTCCAATCGCGCGGAGGCGGTCCTGAAACTCCTGCTGAATTACGCCGTCAGGCTGCGGGCCCACATTCAGCAGGAAATTTCCGCCCCGGCTAGCTACTTCGACCAAAGATCGAATAAGAGCCTGAGCCGATTTGTATTCGCGGTCGTGCGCGTTATAAGCCCAGGTATTGTTGATCGTCATGCACGTTTCCCACAGCTGGAAATCTTCCGGCTTGGGAATCGTGTTCTTCAATTTCTGGTTGACGGTCGTATCGACAGCGTTAAAGCGGACGTCTTTGGTCGGGATAGCGCCGGGAATGAATTGCTCAGGCGTCTGGTAATCCCCCGGAAGACCAATTCGATCGTTAACGAGCGTGGCTGGCTGCAATTTTCGAATCAGGTCCATGAACCGAATGCCGCCGTATTTTTCCTGATGATGCAATCCATCGAACCAGATCAACGCCACGGGACCATAGCTCGCGAGGAGCTCGGTCAATTGCAACTGCATGTAGTCTAAATAGAGGGGCCATTCTGGGCGCGCGGGTTCACCGTCCCAGTTTTCTTTGGCCAGCTTCGACGTATCGCGGAATGCCGGATGATGCATGTCCGGCGGAGAATAGTAGAACCCCAGCGGCATGTCTCGTTGTTTGCATGCGTTCGCCAACTGTTTCACGATGTCTTTGCCGTAAGGCGTGTTGGTGATCTTGTAGTCCGTGTAGGACGTGTCGAACATGCAAAAGCCGTCGTGATGTTTGGTCGTGAACACCATGTACTGCTGCCCCGCAGCTCGCGCCAAATCGACAAATGCATGCGGATCAAATTTGGTTGGGTTAAAACGCTTAGGAAGTTCCCGGTATTCCGCTTCGGTTATGCCGCCGGCAGCCGGCCGCATGATGGGCCAAGAGGCCTCGACGCTCGCCAGCGAATAGGGCCCCCAGTGTATAAACATTCCAAACTTTGCGTTGCGATACCACGTTATGCGTTCATCGCCAGGCTCGAACGCCCACCCAAAACTGGGCATCAAGGGAAGCGACGATGCCGCAAACGCCATTCTTAGAAAGTTTCGGCGATCCTGCACGAAAGCGCTCATATCTTTAGTCTCCAGTGTGGATTAGACTGTGCAAGCACTTCAGTCGAGGTGAAAAACCTCTTCCATTTCCGCCCACCATTCACCCTCTTTGCGCGTGGATAGCGGCTCCTGCATCGGCTCCATCACCGTCCACCATTCTTGGGTTTTGACGTGCGCAGCCATCTTCTTCATATCGCTTTTGAAGTCGCTGCCGTGGTGCTCGAAACAGCTGAAGAGGATGCCGTCTTTGAGATAGATGGAGTAGTTCTTGATGTTGCACTCCAGGATTTTGCTCACTACCTCCGGCCAAACCGCGGCATGGTAGCGTTTGTTGCCCGCGTCGCTGCCGGGCCTAAGCTTGATCGTCATCCCGAAACGCTTCATGACCAATTTCCCTCGGGCTGTGGTGTGACCGAACAACTCTCGTAAGTCCATTTAAGTGCTTAAAAATCTCTTGACGTGTGCTTATACGTGAATATACTTCGTCCTGTCAAGACTGAGGTCTACCTAAGCACTTGATCCTATGCCGGCTCATTCCGCGCTATCCCGGAACGGCTTCGTAAAAAACGATCTTGCCGATCGCCTTCGAACCGAGATCATCAACGGCGCACTGCCCAGAGGTATGCGCATTATCGAGGGCAAGTGGGCCCAAAAATTCGGCGTGGCACAGGGTTCAATTCGCGAGGCCATCAATATTTTGGCGCTCGAGGGATTCGTCAACAAGGAGTCTGGACGAAGCGCGCGGGTTGTCCATCTGACGGAGACGGACGTAGCTCAACTGTACGAGTTGAGGGGAGCCCTGGAAGGGTTGGCGGCGCGCTTGGCCGTACAAACGCGACCGGATCTCTCGAAACTTCAGTCAACAGTGGACGGCATGAGGCGAGCAGTCAGCGAAGGCAATTGCGAAGGCCTGCTTCGCTGCGACCTCGAATTTCACCTTAGACTATGCGAACTTTCCGGCAACCCATTTATCGTGGAGCAGAGTCGTCGCCTCCTGGTTCCGTTTTTTGCGTTTGTCCGCATGCGAGTCGCCGCCAGCGGGCAAACGACTTCTCCATGGGACAAGGATCTCGAAGCGCATCAGCGGATCATCGATCTGTTGCGCGAGGCCGAAGGCGAGGTTGCAGAGCAGTACGTAAAGAAAGCAATGGCCCGCTTTGCAAAAACTGCTTACGACAACTGGGAGAATCGTAGTTCTCATGCCGATTAACCTCACCGCTCAAAGCATCGCGCGAATTAGCAGCCGAGGTGGCGATGCCTGACGCTGCGATCCGATCGATTTCAACTTACGACGCCAGATTTCCTCTGCCACCGGGAGCAGGAACAGATTCCGTCCACACAAATTCCGAATACAGCTTCGCTGTCACTTGTCTGGCCGGCGAAAACGGCTTCCGCGGTACTGGGATCGCTCTCACTCTCGGCAACGGCAACACACTAGTGTGTGAAGCCATCGAGATGCTCGCCAAGCCTCTCGCTGGTATTGCCATCGAAGAGCTTATGTCGGATTTTGGACGAGTGTCCAGAAAACTGGCGGATGAACCCTCTCTTAGGTGGCTCGGACCCCATAAGGGCGTGGTTCACCTGGCGCTAGCGTCGATCACGAATGCATGCTTCGACTTTTGGGCCAAGAGTCGCGGCAAGCCGCTCTGGAAGCTACTTCTCGATCTGACGCCAGAAGAAGTCATTCGTCTTTTGGATTTGAGTTACCTCGAGGAGGTCTTGAGCGAGCAAGATGCTCTCGAATTGCTCCGAAGCCAAGTGGCAAGCCGCGGCAGCCGCATCTCCATTCTGCAGAGCGGTTATCCTGGATACGATACATCCGTCGGGTGGATGGCCTACGATGATCAAAAAGTTCGCGATCTGACGGCCCGAGCCATCGGTTCCGGCTTCCAGGCCTTCAAGTTGAAAGTAGGATCGGACGACGGGCGTCGCGATTTAAGGCGCGCCGCTGTGCTGCGCGAATGCGTCGGAGATTCCGGCACCCTCATGTTCGACGCTAACCAGCGCTGGAGCCTTCCGTTGGCAATTCGCATGTGCCGCGCTCTTGCCGTGTACCGGCCGTCATGGATCGAGGAACCCACGCACCCGGACGACGTTCATGCCCATGTTGTGTTGGCGCGGGAGATCGCGCCCGTGAAGATTGCAGCCGGCGAGCATATTCCCAATCGCGTGCTATTCAAGAACTTTCTCCAATCCGCGGCGCTGCACTATGTCCAGGCCGACTGCACCAGGCTGGCGGGAGTGAGCGAGTTTCTGACCGTCAGTTTACTCGCCAAGAAATTCTCTCTTCCCGTCGTTCCGCACGTTGGCGATATGGGCCAATTGCACCAGCATCTGGTCTTGTTCAACCACATTGCGTTGGGTCACGAAGTATTGTTCCTCGAGCACATTCCGCATCTGAGGAGTCACTTCGCTTTCCCGGCGGTGATCGCGGACGGCCGCTACAAGACGCCCCAGGAACCGGGCGCGTCGTGCGACTTGAACTTACTTGTGAGCGGAACTCGCTGATGAGTCAGCCTGTCCTGTCGGGAGTTCTGCTCGTCATGGTCGCTGGCCTCATGTCCGGCACCTGCATGCTCCCTTTGAAATTTGTGCGCGTTTGGAAATGGGAGAACGTTTGGCTTGTTTTCAGCGTGGTCTCGCTTGTCGTTCTCCCCTGGATGCTCGCCTTCACCTTCGTCCATCGCTTGTTCGAAACCTATCGAAGCTTGCCGTTTCACCAACTCGCCCTTCCGGCGTTCCTCGGCGCGGGCTGGGGAGTCGCGCAAATTCTGTTCGGCATTTCCGTGAAGCGCCTTGGACTAGGCATAGCCTATGCCATCATCGTCGGCCTTGGCGCCGTTCTCGGAACATTGGTTCCACTGTTTGTTCAGCAAAGAGCAGTCGCCCGGGAACATACACTAGAGGTGATTGTGGTCGGTGTCTTAGTGATGTCGATCGGTATTTTCTTGACTGCATGGAGCGGTCAAGTCAAAGAACGCGAAGTCGCCGTTCATCAGAGTTCCTCGCATCAATCCTACGTTTCCGCCATCGCGATCGCGGTGCTCTGCGGCCTCCTGGCACCCATGCTTAACTACTCGTTCGCTTTCGGACAACATATTGCTACCGCGGCCGTAACGCTCGGAAACGAGCCTGCCCACGCTGCCTATGCAGTTTGGCCTGTGGCGTTGGCGGGAGGTTTCATTCCCAATGCAGCGTATAGCGTCTGGCTACTTGTGAAGAATCAAACCTGGGCTCTGTTCCCCTCCACACTGCCAGACTTTTCGCAGTCTTCGCTGATGGGTGTCCTCTGGATGGGAGCGTTTGCGTTGTATGGGATGAGCGCCACTCTCCTTGGCGTTCTGGGAACGTCCGTCGGTTGGGGCTTGATGCAAATCTTCATGATCTTGACCGCGACCCTGGCAGGAGTATTAACGGGCGAGTGGCGGCAGGCATCGCGGACGGCAAAACTCTTGTTGAGATCGGGAATCGCAAGCCTGCTCGTTGCAATTGTGCTGCTCGCAGTCAGCAGCCTGTGAGCCGATTTACGAGGCTATATTGTTGGTTGGAGAGCATCATGAACTATAGCAATCGTCAGCATGTGCAATCGCGCCTGCCGCGAATCTCCAATGTCCAATATGCGTTTCGAGCTTTCCTCCTCTTCTCTCTCGGCTTGCTGACGCAGCCTTCGCTCTTCCCTGCCCAGCAGCAAATCTCTATTTCCGAGGAGATCGAATGGACATGGGAAGTCCGTCCGCAGCTTGCCGATCCCAAGCTGCCCAATGTCCTTCTTGTCGGCGACTCCATCACGCGCAGCTATTTTCCGCAAGTGACAAAGGATCTCAGCGGCATCGCGAATGTCTATCTCATGGCATCCTCCACCTCCGTCGGTGATCCACGACTTCCCCTCCAGATTGCTGAGTTTGCCGCCTTGCACCGTGTTTCCTTCGCGGTGGTCCACTTCAACAACGGCTTGCACGGTTGGGGTTACACGGAAAAGCAATTCAAGTCCGCCTTCCCGATTTTTCTCCAGGCGCTTCGAACGCTGCCTGGTCACGCCAGGTTGATTTGGACAACGATCACGCCCGTGAAACCCGACGCGCCCAACGGCGCAACCAATCCCCGCGTCGACGCGAGAAATGCCATTGCCCGAGCGTTCGTCGAGCCGGAGAGAATTCTCATCGACAACCTGCACGCCCTTATGTCTCAGCATTCCGACCTCTACGAAGATCCCTTCCATTTCAACAAGGCTGGCGCGGAGATCATGGGAGACCAGGCTGCGACGATTATCAGGAAAGTGCTCGAAGAGCCCGAAGACGCGCAAATTCGTCGGCACTAAGGATCACTCAGGGAAACTATTCTCGCAGCAGCTTCCAACGAAGCATACGGAGATCCAGCCATGGCAAATCCTCCCGCGACGCAAACCATTGATGCGTCAATTGCAGCTGCGATCAAAACGGTCCGCCAGCCGCATCCGAAGCGAGTTCGTCCCATCATGGTCATCGGCGCTGGCGGCATCGTTCGCGCAGCACACCTGCCCGCCTATGAAAAAGCGGGGTTCCCCGTCATAGGCTTGATGGATCAAGATGCGGACACAGCCGCCGTGCTCGCCGCTGAGCGTGGTATTTCAGGTGCCTTCGGTTCAATCGCCGAAGCCGTCCGCTTTGCTCCCGCCGATGCCGTCTTCGATGTGGCGGTTCCCGCCTCTCAGCTTATCCACATCCTCCCGCGGCTTCCCAACAACGCAACGGTGCTCATTCAGAAGCCAATGGGGGAGACTCTGCAAGAGGCTCGCACGCTCCGCGACCTCTGTCGCGAGAAGAACTTCACTGCCGCCGTAAACTTTTCTCTGCGCTACTCTCCCAATAACCTCGCTGTGACCGCACTCGCAAGCAGCAGTCTCCTCGGTGAAATCCATGACATCGAAGTCCAGACCAGCACGTACACTCCGTGGCATCTCTGGACCTTTCTCGCCACTGCCCCAAGGCTCGAAATCCTCTATCACAGCATTCACTACTTCGATCTTGTTCGTTCGTGGCTCGGTAATCCGCAGAGTGTCTATGCACGCACCGTAAAAAACCCGCACTCTGCCAATCTTGCCGCGACTAAGACCATCGCCATCCTCGACTATGGCAACTCGAAGCGCGTCTTCGTTGCCACGAATCACAATCACAACTTCGGCCCCGATCACCAGCATAGCTTCGTTCAATGGGAGGGGCTCAACGGCGCAGCACGCATTACGATGGGCGTCAACCTTGACTATCCCAACGGAAAACCAGACACAGCCGAGTACGCCGAGCGTGGTTGCGATTTGCCGCACTGGCGCTCCGTCCCGGTCAGCGGCAACAATTTCCCCGACGCTTTCATGGGAACGATGGGCGCTCTGCAGTGTTTTGCCGAAGGTTCTGCTTCTGTCTTGCCGTCGCACTTCGAAGACGCCTTTCAAACTATGGCCCTCGTCGAAGCACTGTACCGCTCTAGCGAGAAACCTGGTGAAATTCTCCCGCTCGATAGCTGACCTGCGAAATGCCCTTATCGACCAAACGGCGGATGCCCCGCGCAAACCCGAACGGCCGATCGGCAGTGTGAAGACCGCATGGAGGGCAACGTTGAGGCGGGCAGGCGCACCGCATTTCCCAATTTACAATTTGCGGCATGCTTTTTGTACCCGGCTAAGTTGGGTTGCGCCAGATACTGTGATTCAACGGGCGATGCGTCCCACCAGTCCCGAGACAAAGCGTCGGTATCAGCTCAGCATGGTCGAGCAGGTTCGCCAAGCGATGGAGAAAGCAAATCGGCAGGTATATGGCGGGCGCCCCACGGTCCATTGAGGCGTTTTACATGACACCTACATGACACTGCGATTTCCAGAGCTGAAACGCGAGAAATGATCTTTCGTAACTAACTGAAAGAGAAGGAGAAGTTGGCTCCCCGGGCTAGATTCGAACTAGCAACCCTTCGGTTAACAGCCTGGAGACCAACTTAATCACAATTTGCCGGAGCCGAGACAAATCGAGGGAAATCAGCAAGTTCTGATCAAATGGGGTTAACTCAGATTCACCTTCTCTTTTCAGTTTTCATCGTCATTCGCCGCTATTCATTACAATTCGCATGACACTGGTATGACACCAGCCTGCGTTCGCCTAGCAGTTCGGAGCGGCTATAATTGAAGCTAGGCAGGCGACCGGACTCCCGATTGTCGCGCAGGTGGTAGAGATCACCTGGGAGGATGATGCGCGAACGGCGAAAGCACTCTCCGATACCGACGTGCTGGCTCCTGTCACTGGACGGGGCCCGGTCAGTCCGTTCACGACCCAAGTATAAGATCGAGGCGCGCAGTTTCGGCGAACGCTCGAAAGTCCCGGTCTCGCGTGAGGAGAGGAACGCCTCTGTCGATGCAGCTTTGGGCAATCAGCGCGTCGCCGAGGCGTGCCTTGCGGCGCTTCGACAGCACCTTCGCTCGCAACGCTCCCGCTCGTTGCCAATAGCCAGATCCGATCTCGATCAAAGGCACTTCCGAGAGTGTTTCGGCAACGACTGTAGGGAGCTTCGGGTCGCTTAGCAGCTCGGTGAGCACAACGGGGACCATAACCACCTGCCGGTCTTCCAGTGCCTTATCGAGTAGCTGTGCATCCTCGCCTGCGCCGCCTTCTAAAAAGGCAACCCATGTGCTCGTATCAGCCGCGATCATCGGTCGGCTTTCAGTTCTGCTAACGTGCGCGTGAAGCGAACCTTGCCTCGGAGTTGGCGTAGGCGAGCGTAAGTGCGCGATGCCGCCACTAGCTGCAGCCCGGTACGGACGGTCTGGGTGATGCCTGTACCGCTGGCTCGTCGCGCTTTCTTGAGAAGCTCGAGCGGTACTTCCACGGTGATCTTACGCACCGTCTCCATAGATCTCATCATACCATACTCAAGACCAGCACTGAATATGGTATCTCCTACTCGCCAAGTTGCCGCGCTTACAGGATATGTGGACATGCCCTGTTGATCCGGGGACCAAACCTGCCTATCAAGGCCCACTAGATAACGCTAGCATCAAAGAGTAGATGTATAATCAAGGGCCAATCTGGACCGGTCGGAGGTCTGTATGCCGCGGCCACTTTGTACCGTCCTTGTTTCGTTCGTGCTCGTCACCAACCTCTTAGAGGCTCAAGAAAGTAAATCCCAATCGTCCGAAACTGAAGCACATTCTAATGTTGGCGACGATGCCCAGGTCATGAGTCTCTTACAGCAGAGTCATGACATAAATCAGCAGTTGCCGGTGAGAGCGCGTTTCTTTTTGCTGACTCAGCAGGCTCAGTTGGCTTCTCAGATGCGTGTCGACTTGGGTCGGGCGTGGGCAAATGAGCTGTTCGCATTGTCCTTTCAAACAAAAGGGGACCGACGCTCGACCACACAACTATCCGCTATGGGCATTCTGGCACGGTTAGATCCAGACCGCGCGCTGGTATTGCTTCACAGCATGAGTATGGAGGAACCGGAAACATACCGTACAACTTCGCCGCCAAAGATGCAGTTAGTGCAGCGAGTATTCGAGGTATTGGCCGCGCGCGATGGAATAAGTGCGATCCCGTCACTTGAGCAGGAGGCAGCGCTCCTGGGCACCGAAGGTCACTATCCTTATGGTGCGCTGGGGTTCGCCGTAGTGAGGGCGGTCTCAAAGGAATGGCCCAATGATCGCCCGCATGCGCTTGAGGGAGTCCAGTCCGTCTTCGAGCGGGCATTTGCGCGATACAGCCAGAGTGGTCACGGATATTTCGATGACTGGGAATTTGGAAATATGCTCCAGGTAGTTGCTGGCTATCTGCCAGGGGAATCAATGCAGCCTGGCCATGTGTTCGGCCCATCGCATGAAGCTCCGAATGCCGAACGTTTGGCATGACCTGTTTGAGTCATTTTCGGCCACCCCGTTTTTACTTCGCTATTTGTTCGCCTATACGATAAACTCCCGTT
>Ga0137397_10002724_pt1 | contig 12272 bp, 12 predicted proteins | sample czorhiz116metaG_FD_106658 | JGI IMG/M metagenome (GOLD analysis project Ga0137397, IMG submission 106658) | Vadose zone soil microbial communities from Angelo Coast Range Reserve, California, USA - czorhiz1.16 metaG | ecosystem: Environmental > Terrestrial > Soil > Vadose zone | place: USA... | reverse complement strand
TCCCAATGACCGCGTGAGTCTCCCTTCCACTGACGCATAGCTTGCGGAAGATGGGGTCTGCCATCGATCGGGATGATGCGAACCTCATGACCCATCTCGTTGTGGATGGCGACAAATCCAGGAGTCTGAACAATCTGAGTATTGTTGTTGTACGCGGTCGGAGTGGTCGGGGCGCCGGCGCCCTGCAGGATCAAACACCGTTCGAACAACGGCCGGTTCTCCGGGCCGTCGAACTCATGGCCCCGATTTGCCGCTTGCCGTGCGGCCTGTCTCTCCTGTGCGGCGGCCGTGAGTGGAGGAACCCTGCCGTTCCGGGGATCGATGATCAACGACGTTCGCAAGGTCTTGACGACCTTCGTCCCACGGTCCCACCAGAAATCGTTATACGCTCGCTCCAGGTCAGCCCGTGCCCCGCCGTCACGCCGGTCCATGTTCGTTCGCTCGAGCACGTCTTTTTCATGTTGCGCCGCTTCCTGTTCCGTGAAGAATTCCTTTCCTGCAAGCTCGGCGGGCCGTTCGAGAGGCGTAATCGTGGCGAAATTCCAGATGCCTTGAATGTCCGGGGTGCTTGGAGGGGGAAGTGCCGCTTTTTTCGTCTGACCTGCGGCGGAGCCGATCAGCGCGGCGAAACAAAACAGGAGAATGAGGATTCCGCATTTCATCGATTACTTCCCCATCTGACTTGGCATGTGCTCACATCACCACATGGCACTTGCGAGCTTCAAGTCGTGCTCCGCGCATGATCGTGCAAGTCCGGCGAACATTCAAGAACTCTGGTAGAGGTGATGCGACGTGCGGTGGTTGCGCGGGCGAAGGAAGCGACGGGGAGGTGAGCGATGGGGGAACGAAAAGGCCTGTCACGCCGGCAGCTGATCGGTGCGAGCGCTGGCGCGGCGTCCGGGCGGCGCTCGGACTGCCAGCCGCTCGTGCCGTAGCTCGGCAAGGCGCCAGCGGCGGCGTGGACAACCACGATCACATCGTGCTCGTGGGGAATCGCCCGGGCTACTGCACACCGCCCGAGAACGCCTCCTCAATCGCCGACGTTCAGCAAACTGTCGCCGCGCGTGCGAAGGCCATCCCTCGCGGCGCGTGGGTCACCACCATCGGCGGCTTTCACCGGAACCAGTTGTTCCCTCGTGGCCAAAACCCCCGACTGCCTACGCTTGCGGAACTCGACATGGCCGCGCCCGACCATCCGGTGTACATCTCCGAATCCTTCATGGTCCCTCGGCCACGAACAGCCTGGGAAAGGGGTTCTTCGAACGCCAGACGCCGCCCGTACCGGTCGGCGAAGACGGTTCAATCGCGACCGGCTCCCAGAGCACCGGCCGCGCCACGCTGGCACTACGGCAGACGCAGCTGACGTTCGAACAGCGAAAGCGAGGCGCGTTCGACGCGATGACCTACGGCCTCGATCTGGGCATCACGACGCACCTCGATCAGGGCGATGCCATATGAATCGTCCGAACAATTCCAGGGGTTTGCCGCATAGCCGCATTTGATTTTCATGTGATGCTCCTGAACATCTGCGGTTGTACAGCCGCCTCGCTTTCGCTATCATGGCGCATGCCTCAGCGCACGTTCAAAGGGACCTGCACGCTGTGTGGCGCGAGCGTCGACAAACGCCGCAGTACCGCTCACTACATCACTTGCGCACCCGCGCACGACCTTCCGACCGGTCGCGACGCCGATCTCCTCATAATTCGTGTCGGCGCTGTTGGCGCTGCGGAGTACTGGCTCGACGTCGAAGCAGGGGCCGGCGCCGCTCTGTCGAACCTGGATGCGTTTCTCCGTCGTACTTGGGTTGAATGCTGCGGCCATCTCAGCTTGTTCTCGGTCCCGCCGTTCCGCTATTCGTCGAGCCCGAGCGCCTTGCCGCGGTGGCTTGGGCGTGAGAGCACCGAGCGCAGCATGGCGGCGAAGATCGGAGCAGTGTTCAGCCACACGGGTCAAAAGGGAACGTACGACTACGACTTCGGCTCTACGACGCGGCTGACCGTGGAACGGGTTGGCGCGCGTGTCGGCCGCATCGGCAAGCAGCCCGTGCGCCTCTTGGTCCGGAACGATCCGCTGCCCTGGAGGTGTGGGACATGTGGCGCGCCCGCGACGCTCGTGTGCTGTGCGCATGAAAGCGACGACAGTCCGTTCGTATGCGGTGCGCACGAGGCGGACCACGAGTGCGGCGACGAGACGCTCTTGCCCGTTGTGAACTCGCCTCGCATGGGTGTATGCGGATACGCAGGATAGCGGTCGTGATTGCAGGCAAGGCTGGGGGCTCGCCGTCCAGACGCAGTGTTGATCTGTGGACGACGATCGATGGGATCGCGTTCTCGGCGTGGGATGAGTGGTTTCTGCTGTTGCGCTCTGGTGCCCACTCGAAGTGAGGCTGGGCTTGTACTCCGCAATTACTTCGGGCAGCCCGAGTGGACGACGAGGTGAGGTTTCATGACGCCTTGCCCCGCCAATATTGTTGAGCTGAACTCGGTTGATCCTGTCGACTCAACAGTGCCGGCTGATCAAGCTCGACATTCACTAGCGAGACCTGAACCCAGACCGGACTCCGCTACGTGCAAGATCCCCGTGATTTTGTGCGAACTTCTTGTTCGGATCGAATTTTTGCAGACCACAGGTTCAGCGGCCGCTACGGGACCTCCTGCGAACAGCGAGATTACTTCTAGGAAACCAGCTCAACCGTGGTAAAATCGTGCATAACTCAGCAGTTCCGCTTTCGCGTGGGTCAACGCCAATGCGTGCCTGGCGAACATATGTAACTGTCGTAGGTCGTGTTGTACGGGTTCGCACCCGCTGGGGCGGAGGCTGGCGGCTGCGCCTCGCCGACACTGGTGGGGCGCTGGCCGCCGCCGAGATCCGCCTGTCGCATCCACTTCCCCTTCCACCAGTCGGAGCACGCATCATCATCCGTGGCTCTCTTCGCTACGATGAGGAGCACCGCTGGTACGTCGTCGACCCCGTCGAAGAGTGGCTTGAAAGCCACGGCACATGAGCTGTCACGGCCGGCAACGCGCATGTGCACATGCCGGTTGAATGCTCATGCCTGTTTGCGTCCTCCGGCAGCCGACTGCGACTCCGCGTCGCGCGCGGCGCCGCGCGCCCGGCGACGCGTCGCAATCGTCACGTTGTTCTGCACGTCATTGGTGCCGGGAATCGTCCAAGCGATTTCGCCGGCATCCCGCTTCAGGCGTTTGTGCTGCACGCTGCCGGTGATCGTGATGCGTCCTCCCTCACAACGCACCTCGACGTCGCTCGTCCCAGGCAGTAGCTCCAACGCGTCGTACATGAAGTCCTCGAGCTCCTGGTCGTTGGTCGGACCCATCGGCTGACGACGCCTCATTGCGACTGCTGCCACGAGCTGAGGAACGGTGAAGCCCGGCGGGATGTCCTGGCCGAGAAACGCCGGAAAGCCGCCAAGCGTGCCAAATTGATTAGGTACGAGCGGGAAGCCGGTGCCCAGGGTTGGCGCCATCGGACCGAAGCCGACAGTTGGTGGTTGGGCCATCATACCGCCGCTGAAGCCATACGCCGGTGGCGTGAAGCCATATGTCGGCAGCGGAACGTCCATGGGGAGGGCGGTCGCCAAACCGGCAGTTGGAATCTGGGGCGAGCCGAAGCCAGGCACGCCCGCGCCGATCGGAACACTACCCAAGGCAAACGGCGTTTGTTGAAATCCAAGTCCGACCGCAGGAATCCCAGTCCAGATCGGAGCGCCCGATACCGATCCGTAGAAAGGCTCTGACATGTGATCCTCCTTATTCCGCATCTCTTCATAAGCGGACTGTGGCCGCTCCGCCACAGGCCGGTTTCGTCCGCGCCTCAGGTCTTACATCACTTGGCCCGTCGCAGACGGAACACCGAACGGGAGCTGCGCCGTGACTGGTGGCACGCCCTGGGCCGTAGCTGACCACATGAAGGGAACGCCAAACGGCTGCGACATCGTGAGACCGGCCAGCCCCGGTGTCGCCGCTCCGAACGGCGTCTGCTGGGCCAGCAGTTGCTGCTGGAGTTGCTGGATCTGCTGCGGCACGAACTGGACCAGTTGCTGGATCTGCTGGAGCTGTTGCGGCAGCAACTGTACCAGCTGCTGTAGCTGGTGGAGCTGCTGCGGCACGAGCTGAAGCAACTGCTGGAGCTGGTGAAGTTGCTGCTGCTGAAGAATATGCTGGTGTTGCTGGAGCTGTTGCAGTTGCTGCACCTGTTGCGGCAGGATGTGCAGCAACTGCTGGATCTGCTGCAGCGGCTGCGCGTACTGGGCTGTCTGAACGCCGAACGGGTAGTTTCCAGCGCCATATCCGGCGAATGGCACAAGCTGTGGTGGCTGACCGTACGGCTGTAGCTGTTGAGTGAGCGGATGCGAGCCGACCCACTGACCACCGTACGGCGAGAATCCCCAAGGGTTGGGCTGCCCAAGTTGGCTGGATCCGATTCCCAGTGCAGTTCCCATCATAGAACCTCCTCTTTTGAGCGGATTGTTGGGACCCCGAACCGTTTCCGACAGCGCACGTCCGTAATTGTCCCCAGTGTTGCCTTGTGTCCGACCATGAGGTTCGGCGACTTGGCTCGTGACGTCCAGACGAGCGGAATGGTGTTGTTTTCCCCTGCGCGAAGCTGCGTGGTTCTTGGACAACGCTCCGGCCGGTTTCTCGGAAGACGGTTTTCTTACGGCGCGCGCCCTAAGCCGCGGGATGTCGCATTTCAATTTGGCGAAGGAACCAGAGTCGGTACCATCGCAACGGACGTACCAATCGCGACGCCAAGAGTTTGGAACGAGTTACGCGAAACCGTGATAGATGGGGCGTCCTCGCGCACGTCACATGTGCACTGACATGTGCATCACTTCGCTCCACAACCATTCTGGACTGACGTGCGCTTTCGGTCCGCTTCCTTCCATTTCGTTGTGCTCTTGTGCAATTTGTCTCACGGTGTCGCCTTATCGGTCGGTCTTGAATTGGCTCCCACGTCCGCCTTCAGAAGTGCCGACACCCGGCGATCGTAGGACGAGCGAAATCTTACGAGGACGAACCGCTGAGCTCTGTAAGGACAACCGCGATCGGGCGGCGACCCTTATGTGAACCGATTTAACGACCATTCGACAACGACCGATTGATACGAGGCCACCGAGCCGAACGTCCATCTTCTGCCGACCGCGAAGCGGTTTACTCCATATACCAGCTGCAGTGTACGCGCTCGATTGGATGCGCTTCCGCGAGGCCTACCAAACTGTGCGCGCCGGAACTCGCGGGTCTGCGCAAGACGCTGGCGCCATTACGCGTTCCACGCTGCGACGGGTCTGCAACGCGTGATCATGACAACGAGTCAGTTGTCTGGATCGTCCGACCGCGTAAAATGCGCACGTGTCAGTTCGTCGTCCGCGTGGAGAACGGCCGAAAATGCGTTTCGTACCAGGCGATCGAATGTTTGATCACGTCGGCGATATGGCCGTTCTCGCGCATACCGTGCCCTTCGCGGGGATACCGCACCATCAGGGTCTCGACGCCGACGTCCTTCAGCGCAATGAAGAACCATACTGAAACCGGAACTCGTTCAGCTGCCGCGCGCCGCGAATCCACGTGTGGCCGGCCGCCAGCGACTTGCGCGGCACGCTCTGATCGAAGCTCCCGGTTGGCGAGGTCGTGCCCCCGCAGTTGACGCACAGCGTCAACTCGTCCTCCTGCAAGTACCGGGCGAACGCGTTCTGAGAGTTGCTGATCTGCCACTCGCCACGGCCGAAGTACAGATTCCGTGTCGTCGGTTTCGGGAACGTGCCGTCGACGGCCGAGTAGAAGGTCGCCGGCGCGGTCACGGTGAAGAACTCGTCGATCGCGGTGCGCTCGAACGCACCGTAGTAGTGCATCCGATTGGGGATGATCGGACCTCCAGCGCTGCCGCCGAACTGATTGCGACGATACGCGGGCTTGGTCGTCTCGAACACGCCTTGCGCGTTCAATGACTTGTCCCGGAAGTACTCGAACGCGTCGCCGCGCAGGAGGTTCGTGCCGGACTTGGTCACCACCTGGACGACGCCGCCCGTCGCGAGGCCGAACTCCGCCTTCGGTAGCGCGTGGGTGACCTTGAATTCCGCGACCGCATCCTCCGGCAAGTCCTGACGCGGCTCTCCGTCCTCTTGCTCTCCGTCCTCTACCCAGTTGTTGATCGTCCCATCGACGACGTTGCCGGTGCCGTTGAACGTCATCGAGCCGCCGGCGTTCACGGTCGCGAAGAACGATCGCGTCGCGTCGACCGTCGTGCCCGGCATGAGCAAGGCCAACGACAGGTATTGCCGGGAGTTGATGGGCAGCGTTTCGATCTGCTGCCGGGTGACGACGCCCGACACCTCGGCCTTCGTCGTGTCGACGACCGGCGACTCGGCGCTGACCGTCACCGTTTCGGCGACTGCCTGGATCTTCAGCGTGAAGTCGCGCCTCAGCTCGAGGCCGATGGTGATGACGACGCCCCGCACCTCCTGCGTCGCAAAGCCCGACAATTCGGCCCGCAGCAGGTAGCGGCCCGGCGACAACGCCGGGAACACGTACCGGCCATCCGGCTCGCTCGCGACGATTCGCATGACGCCGCTCTCTTCGTTCCTCAGCGAGATGGTCGCGCCGGGCAGGACGCTGCCCTGCTCGTCGCGAATAGTGCCTTCGATCTGGCCCGAACACTGGGCGAGAGCCGGACTGGCACACAAGCCGGCCAACGAGAGGAACATGACGAGTGTCGCGATCAGGGATTCGTGAGCCGCAGTCATGAGAATGGCGCCTCCACTGGTGAAGAACCGACGGCGTCTCTCGCGGCGGCGGACAGCCGCAAGAACGGTCTCGCGCCGCCTGCGCGAGTGCCATCCAATCGGTGTGGGTCGTAACGGCACGACATAGCACTAGTGGTCCCTTCCGTCAAAAACGCATTTCGTTCTTTCGCGACCGCGGTCTCGGTCGACGAAAAAAACTTGCTCGCCATGCGAACGTTTGTCCGTTACCCTTGCCGAGCACACGCGGCAACCTCGCGGGTCACGTGGCTCAGGAGGGACGATGAGCCGGTACATCGCACGAGCCTCGACGACGGTTACGCTCGTCGGCATCGCGGCTGTCGCGGCCAGCGTTCAGGCACGACTCCCACGCGCGCCGGGCGCGCACGTCGTCACGATCACGCCGCGGGGTCAGATCGGCAGCGAGCCTGCCATCGCAGTGAATCCCAACAATCCAGGCCAGGTGGTCGGCATCGCCGGAAGATGGGCGGCGTTTTCCACCGACGGTGCGCGCACGTTCACGCCGGTGCAGCCGTCGGGTGAGGACGGGCGCTCGGGTGGCGATTCCGTCGCTCGCCTTCGACGACAAGGGACAGCTGTTCCTCTCGTTCCTGTCGATCCAGCGCAACGGGTTGCCCGGCTACTGGGGACATGGGCCCGGCGGGAACGGAATTTTACGTTCGGCATTCCGCCGACGGCGGCAGGACCTGGGACAAGGAGCCGGTCGCCGTGATCGCATGGACCGGTAACGAGCCGGACGTGAAGCTCGAGGACATGCCGCGCATCTGGGCAGACACGCAGGCGAAAAGCCCGTATCGCGGCAACCTCTACGTCGCGTGGATCGAGTGGCAGATCGACAAGTCGATCGTGCTGTTCAGCCGATCGACCGATGCCGGGAAAACCTGGACGACACCGAACCGCATCAGCACGAAGGCCGGATTGCCGCGCGACGACAACGGCGCCGTTGTCGGCATCATCGGCACCGTCGCACCCGACGGAACTCAATACGTCGTGTGGAACGAGGGGCTCAACGTGACGATGGCGGTGTCCCGGGACGGGGGCAAGTCGTTCGAGCCATCGCGTCCGATGTTCGACGTCGGCGCGCCGTACTTCGGGGGAGCCTCTGGCATCCCGGGCGTTTCACGCGCCATGGGGTTTCCGCAGGTCGGAATCGACGGGAAGAGCGGCACGCTGTACGTCACGTGGAGCGACTTTCGCAACGGCGACGTCGACGTGTTCATCTCACGTTCCCCCGACCGCGGCCGGACATGGACCCGGCCGATGCGCGTCAACGACGACCCGGTGCATAGCGGCGCAGACCAGTTCCTCCAGTGGATGGCGGTCGATCCAATCGACGCTTCGATCAACGTGCAGTTCTACGACCGTCGCGACGATCCGGCGAACCGCAAGACTCGGGTCACGCTCGCCCGGTCGACGGACGGCGGCAAGACGTTTACGAACTACGCGTGGTCGGACGAGCCGTTCGCCGGCGAGAACGCGTTCCTCGGAGACTACGAGTGGTGCACCGCGTACGGCGGACGCGTCCACGGCATCTGGGCGGAAGCCGCGCCGGAAGGGTACGAAGGGACGCCGAGCGGGCGCGGCACCGCGGCACCGGCGCGGCCGCGAACGCCGACGATTATTCGGGTGGGCACGGCCGATTTCAGGAAACCAACGTAGGAGCCGCGGCGCTCCCTCAAACCGCTCGAATGGCGCGAACCCGCCGTGGGAAGTCCTTGTCGTCGAAATGCTGCCGGCCCAGATCGGCGAAATCGACGTGAGCCGCCATATCTGCGGTCAGTTGGGACGACGCCCAATAGGTGAAGTTGTCGGCGGTACCGCCGTCGCGAAAATCACCGACGCCAGCAGTCTTCAGATTGCGATACATGAGAGCCAGCTCGTCTCTCGATGGCAGAAACCACCCGCGAACCCTGTTGACGGTGACGTTCGCGCATAAGTCCGCAGCGGCTCCCCGCTCGGCGCATTCAGCGAGCATATCGACCGTGTTCTGCTTCCCGGTGCCGACCGCGGTGCCGCGAGCACCGGCAATCGCGCGGCGGAAACATCCCCACTTCGCGCCGGCGCTTTGATCGAACGGCGCGGCTTCCAGATAGCGCCAGCCGTCGGCCGCGTAATTCGGGTTCTCATTGAAGATGAATCCGCCGGCTGGTCCCGTGTCGCCCACAGCATACCCCGCAGTGGACAGCCACACGGTCATTTCACCTGTCCCGCGGTTCGCCCAGAGGTAATACGGGATCAATCTGACTCGCCTGGCAGGCGAAGACGGATTGGTGATGCTCCTGGCTTCTGCGTCGATCACCGGCACGCCGGCAAGCGTGTCGACAGAGGTCCTCAGGTCGCCGGCCGCATCGAACAACAAATCGAGCACGCGCCCGCCCTCAGCGTCGGGCGACTCCAGACAGTAGACGATCGGCCCTCGTTCTACCGCCATCCTGCCCCTGTCTTCGGTCACCCTGCGATCGGCAACGATCCGTCTGACACTGAAGGGAAACTCGACTCTTATTTCGTCGCCGTTCTTCCAATGTCGATCGACCGAGACGTATCCCGCCTTGTCGGGCGCTGCGCTCGCGCTCTTCCCGTTGACCCACACCATCGCTCGTTCGTCTACCTTGTCCATGTACGCGTAGAGAGATCCTGGAACGGGTTGATTTCGGGCCCACCCTGGGATACGGACCTTGACGTGAGCTCTCAATTCGTCCGCGGTCGAGACGGTGATCCGCGACTTGCCGCCCCACGGCATCTCACTCTCGACCGACAGCGCGATGTCCTTCCCGCCGACCTTGAACGACGTCTCGCTGGACACGTACAGATTCACGTAGATGGCGTCTTTTTCATCCTGGGCATAAACAAGGCCCGGCATGGAGGCCATGAACCGGACGAGATTCGGAGGGCAGCACTCTAATGACGCTCGTTCCCAACGGGTATCGCGTCCATCGCTGGCGCTCGCCAACCTGTTCACGTAGAAGAAGCCATTCCCTGCAGTCGAGACTCCAGAGAGCGCGTTGTTGTACATGCCGCGCTCCATCACGTCGATGTACTTGGCGTCCCCGGTCGCCATGAACAGCCGGTGGTTCAGCGTGATGAACATCAGCGCCGCGCACGTTTCGGAATAGGCGGAAATGTTCGGAAGCGAGTACGCCGGTCCGAACCCTTCGTTGCCGGTACTACCGATGCCACCCGTGATGTACATTTTTCGTTCGACCACGTCGAGCCACATTCGATGCGCGGCGTTGAAGTAGTCTTTGATCCCCGTCGATCCCCGTCAACACGCCGACATCGGTGAGCGACACCATGAGAGACACACAGTTCACGGCGTGTCCGACCGCCTCGCTCTGCTCGAGCACCGGCCTATGGGACTGATTGTGCCGGCTTCGATTCGCCGAGTTCGGCAACCCCCGAATATCGAGGTAGTGTTTCGCGAGATCCAGGTGCTTCTTGTCGTGCGTCACTCGGTACAGTTGTACGCAGTTGATCGCGTCTCTCTCTCCGCCAGAGAAGGGAGGATCGTTGACCACGAAATCGTTGTACAGCGCGTCGGCGGCTGTGATCGCCTGGTCAACCAAGTCTCTTTTCCCAGTGGTGTTGTAGTAGGTTGCCGCGACCTCGAACCCGCTGTTCCCGCCAGCCTTCGCCTCTTGCAGCGCTCGAATGGTCGCCTCGACTTGTCCTTGTAGCTGAGCGTTCGGATGCGTCTTGACTGACAGAATGGCCGCTTCAAGCACGTTGCCGGCGAGACCTCCCCCGCCGTCGGCGAGCCTCTTCGCCTGAAACGGAATTGTGACCGCGGCGTTGATCGCGATTTTGGGCTTCCAGAAGCTGTCTTTGACCGTCACGTCGGAATGACGCTGCGGTCGGACTGGGTAGTCCGCGTTGGGTGTATAGGCGGCTCCCTGAATCCGGACGTCGCCACCGTTTGTCGCCGTCTTGTCCGGCGCATCGGCGCCGGTCACGCTGTGGGCCCTGCCGGCCGCGACGAGCGTCGCGACGCCCGCAGTGGCGGGAGCAGCCTTGAGGAAATCCCGACGAGCGATCCTGCCCATGGTAATCATCTCCTCGCAGACCTCGGTCAGATGTTGACGGTGCCGACGCTCGCAGGCGCCGGCTGGACGATCACCACGCGGCGACCGATGAGAGCAAGGCCACGGTGCGTTTCGGACCAGTCTGCAAGTGCTTGACATGAGGAAGTTCCGGAATCGTGGACGTCGGCCGACACCGTGGCCTCACGAACGGACGCTCGCGTTCCCGCTGATGCCTGTAAATTTTCTCATTCACACGCGCTACGTCTACCGACGTAATGGTGGCGAGCGACGGCCTTGACCAGCGTTTGCGCCACAACCCACGTTACGCAACGTCTTTGCGCACGTGTTGAGCCAACACTTCGTTGATCAGCGTCTGGTACCCGACGCGGCGACGGCGCGCCTCCTTGCGGAACTCATCGAGCACGCCAGGATCGACACGGATCGCGATCAACTGGCGCGGTTCGTCGCCGGGCGGAGACCGACCGACGCTCCGCATGGCCTTCAACTGCTCGGGCAACGAATCGGGAATGTCAGAAAAGTCAATCTTTCGCGCTGTACGCCGTGCGTTCGCGACGACTCGCCCGCCGCGCGCCGATGAGCCGGATCCTTTCCGCATCGCCACGTCTCCTCAAGCAGTTGGGCGATCGCCTCCGGCTGCTAAACAGGCCGATGCGCCTTGAGGAAGGAATGGATTTGGCGCACCGCCAAGGGAATCCGCTCTTTGGGTTCTTTCCAGGGGAACATGCTCACTTCGGCTTTCGGCGCGAGCATCGCGCTCTCCATGGCGACGGCGTAAGGGTGGGCCGGGGAATCGTCCGGCAGGACCAGAATCGGGGTTTGGCAACCACGCACGAAATCCCGTGTCACGGTGAAGACGAAGTCGGGGTCGGTCTCGAACATCCTGGTCACGAATTTGTCGACCGTCGGCATCGTGATCTCGGGCCGCTGGGCAGTCAGTGCCGGACCCCAGGTCTTCCAGAATACGCCTGGGTACTTCGGGTCGCGCATCTCCGGGCGCCACCCCACGGGCTGCGCCAGTACTGCCGCGACCACACGATTGGGCGCGCGCTTCAGGAGACTCCAGATGAAGGGGCCGCCGATGCAGAACCCCATCACCATGAACTTGTCGATGCCCAGATGATCCATCAGGCCGAGTTGGTCGTCGGCGTAGGACTCCCACGGCCGATCGACCTCGACAGGGCCGGCGGACTGGCCGGTGGTGGCGTTGCGGAGGTCCGCCGTGATGCAGCGATACTGTCCCTTGAACTCCTCGATCGCGTTGAAGGGCGAGTTGCCCGTGAAGAACGAGATTGTTGCGTTCAATCCCCCGCCGGGAAGCAGCATCAGAGGGAAACCGGCCCCGGCCTCCTCATAAGCGAACGGGGCTTTTTTCGTAGAGCTCGCCAGTTCCTCCTTTGCCCGCCTGCTGAGCAAATACGCGTGGCATCGCGGCCATCGCCGCTGCCGCGGCCCCG
>Ga0137397_10002722_pt1 | contig 12278 bp, 10 predicted proteins | sample czorhiz116metaG_FD_106658 | JGI IMG/M metagenome (GOLD analysis project Ga0137397, IMG submission 106658) | Vadose zone soil microbial communities from Angelo Coast Range Reserve, California, USA - czorhiz1.16 metaG | ecosystem: Environmental > Terrestrial > Soil > Vadose zone | place: USA... | reverse complement strand
CTCAGCAGCGTCGATGAGAGCACCAAGCTGCTCGACGAGACCTATTGGTGTCGCTCCATCATTGTATGCGTGGCCACTCTCAAGCCACCCTATCGCACGTAAGGGGACATGCCAGCTGTCGGCATCCAGCGGACCCATGTGGTAACGGCACAGCTCCAGATCCTCGTAATACATTCAGGCTCGTTGCTCTCACCGTGGACCGACTGCCACATCGCTCAGAATACCCGAGCACGTGATCGACCGCCGTTAGTTCACCGTCTCCAATTTCGCGGGAGTGACCTATCCGGTGCTGGAATCGACCCTAAGTCGACCTTGGCGACTGGCCGCTTTCGGGCGATCTGTTTAAGGACTATTTCAAAAGCGCCGGAAAGCGACTATCAGCAATTGATTTACTAACCAGATCCTGAACCGCCCGCGAAAACGCTTCGGCGGTATTACGACATGCCGCATCAGCCCCGAAGCCACTCTTAAAATCATAGTGTTCAGACACACCGATGCTGCCACCATTCGACGATTTGAGAGTTAGATCGATGATCCAAAATCCCTTCGTCACTGAGTGAGAAGAGGAAAATGAAAGCTGATCGACTCTTCCTTCAAGAGTTACCCTTGCGGGTGTAGCTGCATATACTCCGGCAAACTTCAATTCATCTACAAATGCCTTCTGTATGTACTGCGTATGCGTTAGGCCGTCAGCAATTTCCATGGGCCCATACCCACGACATTTAGGGTCAAAACTGGCCGGGCCAGTAAACGCTTCGACCCCGACTCCAGATGTTTGGAGGGCTCTGATGAGCTGATTGTTATCCGCAGAAACCGCATAACGTTGCGTCGTAGGTGTCTCGCAGGCAACAAGAAACAAAGTGAAAACCATCAACATCGATGTGCGAGCCATGTTTACTCCCTAGCGCTCAATCTTTGTTGTCATTGCGTCCCACGAGCATACCGGACTCCACAACTGTCTGCTCTAGGCGCGCTATTTCAAATGCCCCATAGCCCGGTTTTGGCCGCCTGCCGCCCCATGGTTGGAGATCGCCGGCGAACTCACCCTTTCGACCCTGAGCCGTCCTTAGTGACGGGCAGCTTGCGGGACGCCAATCAGCGTGGTGTCGCAAGCACGAATATTACCCCGCCGACCGAAAATGCAAACAACGGTAGTGCGATTCATTCCCCGTGCTCCCGGAGGAATGTCTTGACGGAACACCCGTCGCCCGCAATGCTGCTTTCATTGCTAACGAGGTCGTCATAGAACGTAGAATCATTGACGCGGGCGGCCCGGAAGGTTCTTGTTTGTGCAGCGATCGCCTTGATCATCAGGGGAATCTGCGTCCATGTGCATTTTGGGCGCATCGTGTCCCACAACTGCGTATTGAGTGGAAAAGCCAGATCCTTTGCATACTCCTCCAGGGTTCCAGCGAACTTCTTCAGCGGCATCGTCTGACCGTTCCAATCGGAGGTCTGGACACTGGGATCATTCGCCTGTTTTTTCATATTCGTCGCATTCAGGAACGTTCCGGCTCGATAGCCGCTCTTGAACAAGAAAAACTCGGGTGATTCCGACTTCAATCTCGCATCCTCATACCAGCGGATGTAGCTGGGTTTCCCTTTGGGTCCCCATCCTGCAAAGTGAAAGCGCCCTGACTGATCGGTCACCGTTTCCATCACCGTCAACACTCCCTTAATGTTGCCGCCTTCGAGGCCTCCCTCCAATACCCAAGCCGCCACCACCACCACCCCCTCGATCGGCTCCTTCGTATCGGCGTCCACGACCTGGGTGCTGATCTGCTCTGCCGCGTACTTCTTGGCGCACGCGCACAGCGGCATAATCGTTAGCAGCATCCACACACAAGACCTCATCGAAGCATTTCTCATGGTGAATCCTTCTTCAACGCGTCGATGGCTGAATCCGCAAAGTCAGAATCTTCTGTTTCGTAGACAACCACGGTATCGATAGTACTGTAAGCCGGGAACGTCAGCTTTACGGCAAACATTTCAACATGGTGAACGGCAAGTAGTGAGCCGGCTGGAGCCGCTGGCGGTCGCAATCGCCGTCCACCGACTCGTCGACCCTGAACCGACACTGGGCAATGGCCGCTTTGGCGATACCTGATTGGAATAAATTCGCGGCATAATCCCCACTTCCAGCTTAAGTTGTTGGTTCCGGACTGAGAGGTCTGCCATTGTGAAGATTGCCGTGCTGTTCGGCGGGACCAGCGAAGAGCGGGAGGTCTCGATCGCGAGTGCCGCACAAATCATTCCGGCCTTGCGTCGCCTGGGCCACAATGTGTCAGCGGTTGACACGGCAACCGGCCGATTGGATTCGGCGGCGGAGCGTCGTCTACTTGCCTCGGGTGTCGCGCCGGAGCCACCATCAGATGCGCAGATCGCGAGCGTCCGCGGGCGGGCCATCGCGCTATCAGCATCTGCCTTCAATATTCGGGAGGTAGAGTTGGTATTTCTGGCCTTGCATGGCGGTGCCGGAGAGGACGGTCGCATCCAGGCTATGCTCGACCTGGCGGGCTTGGCCTATACGGGTAGCAACCACATTGCCAGCGCTGCCGCAATGGACAAGGACCTTAGCAAGAGGCTGTTCCGATCTGTTGAGGTACCGACGCCCAATTGGTTGATGGCTCCCTCGACGGCGGATGCTGTTGACCGTGCACTTGGCTGGCCCGTGGTCGTCAAACCGAACAAGCAGGGATCCACCGTCGGCCTGACTGTCGTCCGTGAACCGTCGCGTTTGCAGGATGCTATTGACCGGGCTGGCGCCTATGACTCGGAAGTCATGCTAGAGGTATTCATCGCCGGGCGGGAATTTACAGTGGGCATTCTCGAAGGCGAGGCATTGCCTGTCGGAGAAATTATTGCCCCCGGCGAGGTGTTCGACTACCAATCCAAGTATCAGGCTGGAGGAGCGCGAGAGGTCTTTCCTGCGGATATCGATCCCGCGGAGTCGCTACAACTGCAACAGTTGGCGCTTCGCGTGCACACCGTTCTGAAGCTCAGTGCATACAGCCGCATCGATTTCCGGCGCGACGGCCAAGGGCGTTACTGGTGTTTGGAAGCGAACTCCTTGCCAGGTATGACGGCGACGAGTCTGTTGCCGCAAGCGGCCAAGGCGGCAGGGATCGAGTTTCCGCAACTCTTGGACAAAATATGTCGGGGAGCGCTAAAGGGGCGGTAGCGCATGCCGCTATGAACCTGGCGACTTCCGCGGTAGGTTTTGACCGTCACCGTTATGGGTCGCGTCACGACCCGAAGTTGCCCATCGCCAATGTCAACTATGGTAACCCATTAAGCTGCAGGCGGCGCCTGACCAGGAAAGCTTTGCAAACGCAAGTCAATGCATGCCCAAGCTGGCGCCTGTGCGGTCCAAATAGTTGCCGCGGGCTGCGCGACCTCCGAATCGTCCAACGTCCCAGCTCGGATGAAGATGATATGCGGGCGGGATTCGGCTTCGCTGAAAAGCTGGGTACCGCAAACACGACAGAACCGCCGATGCATCTTATTGCCGCTATCGGCAATGCTCTGAAAATCGGCGAGATCGCCTTGCACCGTCACCGCCTGCTTTGGAAAGCAGGTATTGACTGTCCCGCTACCAGAGCCGAGGTACTGGCAAAGTCGGCACCAGCACACGCGCGTAACGATGGGCGCCGCGGTCACTTCATAGCGAACAGCCTTGCACAAACACCCGCCTGTGATCAACATGAGACCTCCCTTGATTCGGTCTGATTCCTAGCCCTGCTTATTTACCAACCCACAATCCAATGCTGATGCCCCCGACTACGAAGTCCAATCTTTGGGCGCGAGGCTCGCTCTCATCGCGAGTCTCAATTCGCCACTGAGGTCACTGACCGGAGTTGGCCGATAGCACCAGTTCGCCGTTGCGCCGGCGCGAATCCATACGGTCAGACCGTAGTCGACCGAGGCTGTGTGAAAACACAGAATTAATCCGGCGATTTTTGATTCTGATAAAGCTCACCCAAGAAAAGTGAACAGAATCGAACCACAGCGGGATTTTTTGGCGCGTTCCATCCGACTGATCAGGCCGCCGATGGTTTTCACACAGCCTCGACCCGCAGCGGTCCTTGATCACCGTCCGCTTTGAGCAGCGCTAACCGCTCAGTTGACCGCATTTTGGCGGGCGCAAATGCATGGAAGGACATGCGACGGATTGGTTAAAAGCTCAACTTGTAAACGTGCCCAGAAGGAGTCACTCCGCTACCCGTTTGATACCCAATCGTGGTCCCATAGAAAGAACCGTCGGTTCCTTCGACCACACCCCCTAAAGGACCCTCGTTCGGAAAAGTGAATCTCCAAAGCCCAGTGGGGACACCGTCCGGCGTCACTCGATAGATACCGCCTTGTCCACCGCTAACGCCTTCCCCACCGCTCGTTGTGCCATAAAAGTTGCCATCTTTGCCCAACACGAGCGTCGCTTGCGGAAAAACGCCTAAGTCGAAATAGTCGGAGAAGTACCAAAGAACCTTCTCATCGCCCGCTGCAGTGATTCGAAAGCCGGTTCCGTAAAAGCCCTTGCCGACGCCCTGTTCAGTGGCACCGTAGAAAGCACCATCACTCCCTTGAGTGAGTCCGCCGACTGGAGATGCGCCATCGCCCGACGCACCGAAATTCCAAAGGATCGAAACTCCTGACGATGCCATCTTGAAGACGGTGCCCGCGTTGTATGTGCCACCGGTGAAGGTCGTGCCGTAGATGGTCCCGTCGGCGACCTGAATGAGGGGCGCCAAAGGTTGTGTACCATCATCCATTGATGTGCCGAAATTCCAAATAACTGTTTCTGCGCCAGCGGGCGAAACTTTAAAGACGGTTCCGTGGGCAAACGACCCTCCACCTTGCGTCGTTCCATAGAGGAACCCGTCAGTCCCCTCGATGACGCTGGCGTAGGGCGACACACCATCCCTCCCCTGGCCGAAGCTCCACAATACCGTTTCATGCCCATCGAGACTGATCTTGAAGACCGTGCCCCCGTTGTAGAGACCACCAGAGTAGGTAGTGCCACACAAGAAGCCATCACTCGATTGAACTAGTCCGGCTATTGGTTCGACGCCGTCGATGCCGCTGCCGAAGTGCCACAATACGGTTTCATCGCCGGCCGCTGTGACGCGATAGACCGTTCCAAATTCAGTTGAGCCGTTCCCTTGCGTCGTTCCATAAAAGTTGCCGTCCGATGCCAAGACGAGACCGCCCGACGGTCCTTGACCATCCATCCCACCCCCAAAAGTATGGAGCACAGCGAGAGAGGGGCACTGGACCAACACATCGGAAATATTCGAATTCGCGACGGTACCAGCGGAGTTAGTTACGATGCACTGTTGACTCGCAGGCTGAGTGGCAACGGTCACCTGATAGGTTGAACCCGTCGTGATCGGCGTCGAAAACTTGAAAGCGCCGTTCGCGCTTAAGGTGATGCCATCACCGCCGTTGTCGTCGAGCACCGCGACGCTGCCAGCGGTAAGCCCTGAAATCGTGCCCCCGATGCTATAAGTTGTCGGTACGCAAGACACGCCGACATTGACGACATTGGACGTTGTTACGGTCCCTGAACCATTGGACACGGTACAGGTCTGCCCCGCTGCTGGGGTTGAGACGGTGACCACGTAGGCGCCCCCCGATGGAATCGATCTAGGGAAAGCAAAGGCAGCGTTCGTCGAAACGGTGATCGAGTCGACACCATTGTCTTGAAGGACTAGCGAGGTGCCGGCCGCAAGCCCTGTTACCGAGCCGCCGACTGTGAAACTGGGCGTGGAAGAAGATCCGCCACCGCCGCAGTTCAACTGTGTTGCGGCCAATGCCATCAACATTAAGATCCGGGACAAAGGAAGGTGCTTAGTGCTGTTCATGTTTCGAGTCCTTTCGCGCAACACCGAACGAGGCTCTGAAGCCTGGGTAAACCGTCCTGTGGTTGAAGTAAAACCGCCCCGAAAATCGTTTTGAATTAAAGTCGGAGATCAAAGGGCCCGACGTCGTCTTCCTTTAAGTAGAGCTTACATCAATTATTACGTATAACCCTTGCAATCCTTCAAGCTTCGGATTGAGTGGCATATGCGACCGGCTTAGTTAAAGTCATTTTACGTATTGCATTGAGACGATGAAGGCTGCCGCGCAGTACTTGACTTGTTAGTCGACTTGGACAGACCTCACCGCCCAGCCTGACATCGTGCGCCGAGGTTATATCCGAAAACGACCCATTACGGCCGATGATCAGCGGTAGCTTCAGAGTACCCAAATGGCGGACCTAGACTCATTCGATAAGGCGCATCGGCAGGCGAGAACTCACGAGTGAAGTTGCTTCCACCACGGAACCGCTCTCAAGCGCCGTATCAGGAAGCCATCGGACTGCACCCTTTCGCATGAGAAGTAGGCCATCGGAGAAGCGAATCGCCCGAGAGTAAACCGACCAAGCAAAGGTACCTTGTCCGGTCCCCGTAATCGTTACGCCAGTTTCCGCCATAGAATAACTAGTTTCGGTGCCGAAGCCCGACCGAGCTCGAAGTCGATACTTGAGACGGATACCTAGTTTTGTGAGCACTACAAGCAAGGGAATTGCCACGGCTCCGATTAGGAGCGCCCATCCGGCGAATTCTTTTATCGACTCTCCGGTGACCCAAGAGAACAACAGAACTCCTAGGAGCCAGAGCAGCGTGAATTGGCTCGGTAGGTGGAGCACAAACGGCAGTTGCCGGTAGTAGCGGTCTACCACCGCCGCGTAGTACCCAGCGTCGTAGCGCCATCTATAATCGATAGTCACCGATATACCCTATTAGATGCCGCGGCAAACGGCCAGGCTACGACATCGAGCAGATAGTGACACGAACGTCAGCGCATGTCAGGGCGGGACTCGACCCCAACCGGTCGGTGGTGAACGGCCGGAATCGAGCAGAGGACTTCCGGAGATAGTAGGCGCAGAAGGCGAAATCCCCACCGAGCCAGGGGCTGGGAATGTTGCCGCCCGGCGTTAGGTGAACGCAGCACCGGTGACGGCGTGAAGCGACCAGCGCGTTCAGCGCGCTTTTCGTTTCGCCCCGGCGCGTTTCGCTGGCGCACGCTTCTTTGCGCGAGCGGCGGGTGGCTTGATCACATTGTGTATCTGCATCACGCTCGGCGGCCCGGGTTCGGCACCCAGTTGCTGGAGAATGGGCATGAGTGTCTTGCCGAACCTGTCGAACGCAGCCTGCGAGGTCCACACATCGAATATCATGAGTTTGTCAGGAGGGCCAAAGCACGAGTGATAAGACCGGCCAGCGGGATGGGCTGCGCCAGCTTTCTTCAATCGCTTGATGCACTCGTTGTATTTCTCGACGTCCAACCCTGATTGGGCAAAGTAGATTCCTAGAGCCATCGTCCGAGCCTCCCTATGGTTCGACCGGGCGTCCGCCATCGAATTGGCGAACGTGCCAAGACACTAACGCCGGATGAGTCTTCCTGCAAGGTCGGTTCCCCAAAGTGCTTGAGTCGGTGGTGCTTGTCCGTGTCACGGAGCCAGCGACGCTGGCCATCGGCCGTGGCCGCACGATGTGAGTGTGGCAAACCTAGTGCAGGGCGTGATTTGGAACAAACGCAAGACGCACCCCTGCCTTACTCAACCGCTCCTCGGTTACATTGGTTGCATCAGAGACATATGCCGCAGAGAGCTGGATCCACGAAATGCCATTTGCGCGTTTGGTTGTAATGAACCTTCGTCGTGTTGCGATCAGAGTCGCGGAATTTGTCCGCCCAAGTCGCTTCCCGATCTATCTGCGCGCTCGATGTGAGATTGGTCTTATCCTCGGCGAGAATGGCATTCACTTTGGCGCGCACTGCGGGTTCGAGATAGTGATCCGCTATCAAACCGATCACCTCGTGCCCTTCATCCCCCACGCGTAAGCGGGCGCGGTGATGCAGAATAGAGAAAGGAGGCAAGCGACACCGAAGACCGCTGCGATGACATTGGAACTGTACGTCATGACGGAATTGTAGCCCCGCGCTTTGATTGACAGCATCCGGAGTGCACGCGTCTGAATCGCGGTGACGTCGGGGTTACATGTCGCAGGTTATGCTCCGGGTTCTTGGGTGGGATTGAGGATAGTGGAATCAATGGGAATATTTCGCGGGATTGGGGAATTAATCCAGGGCGGAGGGAAGGACAACTGTCGACCCCCAGACGACGGTCGCGACCGGCAACTTCGGAGCAGCCTAATTCAGATCTTCTGCTTCGCCGCCGCCTCTCGTGCTTCTTTGAGCTGCTTCCAGTTCGGCGCGTACTTGAGTGCCTCATCGTACTTTGCGAGCGCCTCTTTCGTGTGGCCTTGCTTCACAAGCGCGTCGCCCAACGCTTTCAGCGGATCGGCCCAGTGCGGCCCGCGCTGATTCGCGTCCTTGAGTTTGGTCTCGGCGCCCGAGAGATCGCCATGCTTGGCAAGCGCCACACCCCAGGAGTAGTAGGCTGCCGGTAGGTCCGGGGCGAGCGCGACGGCTTCTGAATAGGCCTTTTGCGATCCGGGCCAGTCGCCACGGCCATCAAGGATGTCGGCGCGAAACCGATAGCAATCCACAAATGTGCCTGCGGTTTTTAGCAGCATATCGACCTTCTCTTGATGCCCCGCTGCTTCCTCAATTGGCACGATCCAGCAGTGGTAGCCCGGGTAGTTCGCGAATACGACGGGATTTTCGTATGCCGTTCCAAAAGCCTCCATTTCGGTTGCAGCACGTGCTGTATCACCGGCCACGGCTGCAATGCGACCGCGCACGAAATGGGTCATCGCCCCGATGGTCGGATCATGGGGGTCTTCCTTTGTGGTCTTGATCGCAAGCTCAGCGGCCTCGGGATCGTGCATTCGAAGCTGGACATCGGCGATTACAGGTCCTTCAGATGTTGCGTTAAGGCCGGCGCCGGCGTTGGTCTCGGCGTCGGCCGCCATGGCGTCCAGCCATGTCCGCAGGTTCCACGTAAGGGCGTCCCAGTTTTGATAGAACGCCTCCGGCGCTCGACCGGGTCGGCCCCCGGCGGCCTTGCGCATCTCCTCGCCAGCCTTCCACGCTCCCTCTTCGTCACCCTGGATCATGAAAGAGTTCATGATGTTGTTATGCGCGGCCCAAGTATCTGGCTGGAGCTTTACGGCGGTGCGAAACAGTTCCAGCGACTCGCGCATCGAGCCGCCCGTGTTCTGGATCGCGAGACCCCACGTGTTCAGAAGCCCCGGCCGCTCCTGCGGGTCTGCACCCGGAATTGCCGACGGGCAAAACGCCAGCGCCTCCTTGTCGCGGCCGGCATTCGTGAGATACGAGGCCCAGCGCGCCGGCTGGGACTTCGAGTAGATGTACTCGGCCGCCTGGATGGTGAGAGTCGAGAGCCCCGTGGCCGGGCCAACGAAGGTCTTCGCCGGCACGCCGTTGCCGCGGACCGTGAGCGCAAGGTCTCCCGTCTCGGCCTCAACCAGGTCGCCGTCGATGTGGATGTCATGTCCGAACCGCTCTCTAAGAAGACGCGAAATCTCGCCGATGGATATGCCTGTCTCCGGCACGTCGAGCTTGATGTTCCCCGTCCAAGCGCCTGAGAGAACGCGTGCCGCGAAGGTACTTCGCGTGGCATCCTGTAGATGGCTGAGTTCGTCGAGGAGTCCGCTGGCGACGACCACCCCGTCGATACCGCGCGCGGCAAGGCCGGGCGGTGCGTGAAACGGCTCCATCACCACACGGCGCGAGGTGACGGCGTCGTGAATCATCATGGCGACGCCGATTCCAATGACGGTTGCGAGAAGGACGATAAAGAGTTGGAAGCCGACCCGCAGACGTAAGCCGAACCGGCGGAGATCCACCTCGCGAGCCTGACCTTGCAGAAAGTGAAGGCGTGCCGCGTGTTCTTCTTCGAGGTGCTTTTTCTGCACCCTCAAGAGCTGCGATTGGTCGATCAGAAAATCCGATGTTCGCCGCGCGACTTCGGGATCGTTGCCTGCTAGTTTGGCGGCTACGGCCGACGCAAAAGACTCTGCGCCGGCCATCGCATCCGGCGTTTCCACCTCGGCCTTCTCGTCCTCTTCCCCCAGAATCCCGCTGAGCAATCCCTCTGCCATCCCCGTCTCCGTCTTCTAATTCTTGCGCTATGGTGGTCTACGTGTTTCATCTTGGCAACCAACGTCAGCTAAATGGCGGTGATATCGGCGCGGCGACCGGCAGAAATTGGCCGGGTGGCGCCTTTCGTCGCCCACAGACTTGTCGCGACCCGTTGAGACATCACGACCGGCGGTTTTCGGGCAAACAAATTCATGAATTGCCCGCTGGCGAATCGCGGACGATTACCCCCAAATTTTAGTGTGCCACCACGAGGGTCATTGACGTGGGCAAGCTTCCCGCTACCGTCGTGGTACTCACCGCGGTGAGCAGTCCACCGGACCCGATGACGTAGTGATCGATATGGCCACCTGGGGGGAGCCCCGATGCGAACCCGATCGCGTTGGCGCTCAGCGCGTAAAGATTGGATCCATAAGTACTCTCGGCTACGGCACCCGATGCGACACTGACCGAGGCCGGCGTGTTAGCTACGAGCGCACCCGTGCTGTCGATCGCGTACTGGTAAACGGCCCCGGCGTTCGTATCAACACCCATCGCGTTGGCGAGCAAGTACACACTTGAACCAGAGCCGTCAGTTACCATTTCAACCGGATTGACGTGAGCGCTGGTAAGGGTCGCGACTCCGGTTGGCATCAATGTACCGTTTACCCCGATCGTGTAACGTTCTATCTGGCCGTCGCAGGCAGTATCGATGCACGTGCTGATCACGTAGGCCGTTTGGCCGCTCGGCGCAATCGTTACCGCAGTGGCCCCCTGGGTCACCGCAACGGTGGCGGGCGTGAGCGGCGCGAGCGTGCCGTCACTATTGACGGAAAATTGAGATACGAGTCCACCCGGCGCGCTGGTTTCGCCCGGCAGATACGCATACTGCCCGCTGGAATCGAACGCCAGGGATCCTGATGCAAAGGCGGACAAATTGAGGTAAGGCGCGACCGGCGCCAGTGTGGCGTCGTTCTGGATGGAATACTGAGTAATCGATGCCGAAGGACCCGCAGGGTCCCGAGGCGAGCCTACTACATAGAGAAACCGGCCGCTGGGATCTATGCTCACCGCGTAGCCCGCATATTGAAACGGCCCCGCAATGCTGACGACGGCAGGCGACAGCGCCACCAGACCACCGTCCGCCCCCACAGCGTATTGGGAAATAGTGGCGTCGCCTTCATTCGCGACGTAGACATATCGCCCGGACGGATCCGAGACCACCGCCTTCGGAGTCACGCCCGCCGGAACCGACGCAACGCTCAGAGGCGCAACCGATCCGTCTGAGCCAATCGAGTATTGATATACCGCGCCGGGCACCGCCCTATTGTCGACATCAGCACTTGCGATGTAGGCATACCCTGACGGTAGCCCACCCCCGCTCTTCGCCGCCGTGAGTTGCGCTAGAGCGTCTACTCCCGACAAGCTGGCGTGAATGGCGGTAAACCCGGCCGACAATGTACCCACTTGCCCACCCGAGGCAGCTGTTGCCACGGTATCGTTCGACGATGTCCAGCGCGCCTGCCCCGTGACATCCACGCGAGTGCCGTTCAAATAGACGGCCGTCGCCGCCAGCCGCAGGCTCTGCCCAATCGTTGCCTCGACATTCGCGGGCGTAATTTGTATGGACTGAATCGCTCCATCGATCGCGCCAGAGCCGTTGCCAGTACCCCCACACGCCGCAACGCTGCTCAAGACCGCGCCCACCGAGATACGGAATGCACAACGGCTGACATAACTGGGTCGCGTGATTGTAAGTGCTTGATTATTGGCGCTCCCTACGGGATTCGAACCCGTGTTACAGCCTTGAGAGGGCCGTGTCCTAGGCCTCTAGACGAAGGGAGCGGTGTTTTGCGGTTCTGGGCGCCTGAACCCAAGAGGGCTGGTAGTATACGGGCCAATTTTTTGGACTCAAGCGGAACTCCCCTTTTTGAACGCATCGTCGACGCCATTTCCCCCCTTAGTAATCCCTCGCTCTGAGCATTCGATTTCGCGTGCAGCGATCTCGCCGAACGCCTTGAAAGTCCTCTACCGCCTCAAAGACGCTGGTTATCAAGGGTTTTTGGTCGGCGGGGCGGTCCGCGACTTGCTACTGGGTATCACGCCGAAGGACTTCGACGTGGCGACCAATGCCCTGCCGGAGGAGGTCAGGCGCTTGTTTCGCAATTGCCGCCTCATCGGACGGCGTTTTCGCCTGGCGCACGTGCATTTCGGGCATGAAATCATCGAGG
>Ga0137397_10002720_pt1 | contig 12286 bp, 7 predicted proteins | sample czorhiz116metaG_FD_106658 | JGI IMG/M metagenome (GOLD analysis project Ga0137397, IMG submission 106658) | Vadose zone soil microbial communities from Angelo Coast Range Reserve, California, USA - czorhiz1.16 metaG | ecosystem: Environmental > Terrestrial > Soil > Vadose zone | place: USA... | reverse complement strand
GCCTTTCGCACTCCGCCCGACACCGGCGCGTCGATCATCTCGACGCCGTGCTCGGCCAGGCGTGCGCCGAGCCCGCGCGTGCCCACCGGCGACGAGGAACTCATGTCGATGAGTACGCTGCCGCGGGAAAATCCGGCGAGCAGGCTGTCGCCGGTTTCCTCCCTCCCGAGCGCCACCGTGCGCACCGCGTTCCCGTCGGGGATCATCGTGATCACCGCCTCGCAGCGATTCCCGATCGCCCTGAGCGATCCCGGAGCGTCGGCCCCGGTAGCCTCGCATGCCCGTCGCAGGGCCTCCGGATCGAGGTCGTGCGCGAGGATACGATACCCGGCGCGGAAGAGATGGCGAACCATCGGATAGCCCATCTTTCCCAGGCCTACGAATCCGACGCGTGCCGGCGGAACGATCGCGGATGAATTCACGTGCGGTTGCGGCTCCGGAGGCAGGGCCGGCCTCAACGGCCCTCGTCGGCGAACTTGTAGCGTCCCTTCCCGGCGCGCTTGGCTTCATACATCGCGCGATCGGCCGATATCAGCAACTCGTCGGCGACCCGCTCGCGGTTCGCCACGCTTCCGCTGGACGCGATACCGACGCTCGCACCGACTCGCAGCCCCTGCTCGGCGAACATCCCGATCTCGGCGACCGCGGCCACGATCGTTTCTGCCACGGGAATGGTATCGGACTTGTCGTGGACGATATCCATGAGAATCACGAACTCGTCGCCGCCTACCCGGGCAAAGGTATCCGCCTGGCGAACGCGGCGCCCGACCCGCTCCGCGATCTCGCGAAGCAGCCGATCCCCGGCCTCGTGACCGAGCGTGTCGTTCACCGCCTTGAACCCGTCGATGTCGAAGAGAAGGAGCGCGACCTCGCGTCCACTTCGCGCGGCGGTCGCGAGCATCTGTCCCAGGCGGTCGCGGAAGTACGGCCGGTTCGGGAGCTTGGTCAGCTGATCCTGCCACGCCAGGCGCGAGATCTCCTCGACCTTCTCGGCGAGCTGCTGGTTCCCCCTCGAGATCCTGCCGAGGAGAATGGACGCGTTCACCGTATTGGCGATCAATCCAAAGATGATGGTGGCGCCGAAGAGCAGGTTCTCATGCCAATACGGGCTCACCACGAGGTTGCACGCCATGCCGAGAACCGCGATGGCGGTCGCGAGGAACAGGTAGTGTCGTCCCAAGCGCAGCCCCCATCCTATCGTCACCAGGAACAGGAAGCCGACGTAGGCGGCGAACGCACCGCCGAAGTACGCTATATAAATGTTCGCCAGACTGTCCATGACGACGGCAAAGCCGCGCCTGCCGTGCGTCGGAACCGGGCGCCGGTACACCAGGACGAGGTAGGCAGCCGCGTACAGCGGGAACACGACGCCGGTGGCGATGATGCCCGCCGGAAGGCGGGTGAAATATCCGATGGCTCCGAAGCCGCACAGACCCACGAGAGTGCAGATCAAGCGGGTCTTGGCCTGCCCCAACTCGATGCCTCCGGCGGAATCTGCGCCGAGCCAATGCCTGAGCGGCAAGAGCCACTCCCAGAATCCCTGCTGCCGGCGCTGCGCTTGCTCGGAAACCGCCGCCATCATTTCTCCCATGACCGTAGGCTGCGCATTTGGCGCCCGAAGCACCGCCGCGTCAAGAGGGTATGGCGCCGGGGCGGCCAAGAATCCTGGGAAGGGTTTCCCCGATCGGACCGCGAAGCACCGCATCCGCGATACCGTCGTACGGCGTCGGCTGTGCGTTGGCGATGACCACGCGCGCCCCTGCCCTCTTTGCGGCGGGAACGGTCCCGGCGATCGGATAGACCTGCAGGCTGGTGCCGACCGAGACGAACAGGTCGGATTCCGCCGCCGCGTCCATTGCGCGGTCGATCACCTCGGGTACCAGCGCCTGCCCGAACGAGATGGTATCGCTTTTCAGTATGCCACCGCAGCGCCCGCAAGGCGGATCGGATTCGCCGCGGCGCACGCGCTCGAGTGTCTCCTGCATCGGACCCTTCCAGCCGCACGTCAGGCATACCACGGCATGAACCGTGCCGTGGACTTCGATCACCCGTTCCGTCGAATTGCCAGCCCTTTGATGCAACCCGTCGATGTTTTGGGTGATGAGGGCGTGGAGCTTGCCGCGCCGCTCGAGTTCGACGATCGCCGCGTGGCCTGCGTTCGCGCGCGCCGTCCATGCCGGATGCCCGAGGCGCGACTGCCAGGATTTTCGGCGTATCTCGGCGTCCGCCACGTAATAGCGGATGTCGGAGAGCTTTTCCGCCTGAGGATCCTTCGTCCATACTCCCTGCGGCCCGCGAAAATCCGGAATCCCGGACTCGGTGGAGATCCCTGCACCCGTCAGGACAACGATGCGCTTCGCCTCCGCCACCCAGGCCGGGACGCGGTCGATCAAAGGCGCGCTCGCGCTTCGCCGGGCGACGCGTCCGTCTGAGCCGTGTGGTATCGGTCGCGGCCGGCGCGCTTGGCCTGATAGAGCGCCGCATCCGCCCGCTTGAGCAGCTCCTCGCCGGAAATCTCGCCCCTGGTAAACGCGATACCGATGCAGGTCGTCACCCGCAGCGGCAAGGAGTCGATGGTGAATCCCTCGCGCACCGCCCCGACGACGGTGTTGGCGATCGCGTCGGCGTCCTTGGCCTCGCGCAGGTCTTCCAGCAGAACCACGAACTCGTCACCGCTCATCCGCGCAACGGTATCGCTGGTACGGACCGCGCGTCGCAGGCGCTCGGCCAGCTGCTTCAGCAGGGCGTCGCCTGCAGCGTGCCCCATGCTGTCGTTGATCGCCTTGAACCCGTCCAGATCGAGGTAGAACAGGGCGAGCAGTTGCTTGCTGCGGCGGCTGCGCAGGAGGACTTGTTCGAGGCGATCGAGCAGCAGGTTGCGGTTGGGGAGCCCCGTGAGCGCGTCGTACCACGCCGCGCGCTCGAGCTCGGTGCGGCTTTTTGCGAGCTCGTGCTCGGCTCGTTTGCGCTCGGTCACGTCGGCATTGGTGCCTACCATGCGCGTCGCGTAACCCCCCGAGTCGCGGGCGGTGATTTGGCCGTGGCTCTCGATCCAGGTCCACGTGTCGCCGTAGCTTTTGACCCGGTGCTCGGCCAGATAGTGCGAAGTCAGGCCTTTGAGCGCGTCGCGGATCGCTTGCTGGAGAATGGGTCGTTCGTCGGGATGCGTGATCTGCTCGAGTGCCGAGAACGTGGTGCGGGTCAGCTTGGGTTCGCCTCCCAGCATCACCGACCACTGTTCGCTCAGGAAGACCTCGCCGGTGCTGATGTTCCAGTCGAATAGCGCGAGCTCCGAGCCTTCGAGGGCCAGGGTCAGCTGCTTCTCGCTTTCGCGAAGCTGCTCCTCGGACTTCTTGAGCGCGGATACGTCACTCGCGAGTATGTAGAAGCCTGCCACACCTCCATCCGCGTGCCGGTCCGGAACATAGCGCGTGTGGACGTACCGGTTGAAACCCGAGGCAGCCGGCGCAAGCTCGAAATTCGCCTCGCGACCGGCGAGAGCTTCGGCAACGTACGGCTCGCGCGCCGAGTATGCCGTTTCTCCCAGGATATCCCGCAGACTTCGTCCCAGCATCTCCTCCGGCTTCCTCCCGAACCATTCGAAGTAGGTGGCGTTGGCGTAGCGATAGCGCAGATCCGAATCGACGTATCCGATCAGTGCGGGCGTGTTGTCGGTGATCACGCGCAGACGGTGCTCGCTTTCCCGCAGCGATGTCTCGGCCCTGGTGCGCTCACGAATCAGGTTGTTGAAATCGGCGGCGAGATCGCCGATCTCGTCGCGGCTGCGGACCTGGACATCCGCGGCGGCGCCCGGATCGCTTCGCGCGCGGCGGATTGCGTCATGCAACCGCAGCAGCGGCGCGAGCAGGTGGCGCGTCCCCAGCCATACGAGCGGCGCAATCAGCACGATCAGGAGCAAGGTGATCCGGGCAATGTCCTTCTGCGTGTCCACGATGGGTGCGAAGGCTTCCTCGACGGGAAGCGCCGCGACCAGCACCCAAGGCACCGCCTCGAGCGGCGAGTAGCTGTAGAGCGCATGCAGGCCCCGGCTGTTGACGCTCTCCTGCCAGCCCTCTTCGCCCGACACCGCATGATCGAAGTAGGGAGACACGCCGGTCGCGGGTCCCGCTGACATGATGCGGTCGCTGTCGCGCGAGATGATGATCGTCCGGTCGCGGCCGAACAGGGCGAACGAGCCCGTCCTGCCTACGCTCGCTGCGCCCAATTTGCCGAGAAAGTTGGGGCGCATAAGGTCCAGCGACCCGGCCAGAACCGCGACTATCTCGCCGCGCCTGTCGAGTATCGGCGCAGTCAGCACCACATACGGCCGCTTGCTGTTCCGACCGAGAAACGGCTGCGAGATGTTGGGCTTGCGGTCGGCCATCACTCTTTGGAAGAACTCGCGGTTGCTCACGCTCTTCCCTTCGAGCCCGCTCGCCCCGAAGTCCAGCAGAGTCATTCCTGTGGGAGAGAAAACCAGGAGATTGTCGAACAGCAGCTGCAAACCGGGCCGACCTTCGAGATTCCTTCTCAGCTCCCCCGGCCTGGTGCCCATCCCCACCGGAATGCCTCTGGACACCGCGATCAGCACCGAATGCGCGAAGCGGAGTTTCTCATCGATCTCGTCCGCCATCCGCGAGACGAGAGTCATTTGCTGGTTGCCGAGGAGTTCGCGCAAATCGGATTTCACGCGGTACATCTCGATCGCCGAGACGAGTACCAGCGACACCACGACGCAGGCCGTAACGATCAAGGTAGCCTTGGTCTTGATGCTTCGCAATTCCGGCACGCTACATGCCCTCGAAACGCCGTGCGCGCGCGCTCATCCGCGCAGCTTGAATCTCTGGATTTTCCCGGTCGCCGTCTTCGGCAGCTCGGGGAGGAACTCGATCCAACGCGGATACTTGTGAGGTGCGAGCTTGTCCTTCACGTACTGTTGCAATACCGCCTTCAGCGCGTCGTTGCCCGAATTGCCCGGCTTGAGGACGACGAAGGCCTTGGGCTTGACGAGCTTGTTCTCGTCTTCCACGCCGACCACGGCCGCCTCGAGAACCGCCTCGTGTCCCACCAGGGCGGCCTCGACTTCCACCGGCGACACGTAGATTCCGGACACTTTCAGCATGTCATCGGAGCGCCCGCCGTATACGTAATAGCCATCCTTGTCCCGGACGTACTTGTCGCCGCTCTTGGTCCAGCCGCCATGGAAGGTGCCGCGGCTCTTGTCGCGATTGTTCCAGTAGTACGCCGCGCCGGTGGGCCCGCTGATCTGCAATTCGCCCATCTCGCCCGCTTTCACCGGATCGCCCTGCTCGTCGACCAGGCGCAGCTCGTATCCCGGCACCGGTTTCCCGGTGGTGCCGTAGCGCAGATCGCTCGGACGGTTCGAGAGAAAAATGTGCAGCATTTCGGTCGACCCGATGCCGTCGAGGATCTCCACCCCGGTCTTCTCCTTCCAGGTCTTCGCGATGTGCGCGGGCAGGGCCTCACCCGCGGAAACGCATTGGCGAAGCGCAAGCGTCTCCCTGCCCGGAAAATCGAGGCTCGCCAGCATCGCCGCGTAGAGAGTCGGCACACCGAAAAAAAGCGTGGGCCTCTTTTCCTTCAGCCGCCTGAACACGGCTGCGGGCGTCGGCCGCTCGGCCATCAGCACGGCGGTCGCGCCTACGGCGAGCGTAAAGGAGAGCGCGTTGCCGAGGCCGTAGGCGAAGAAAAGCTTGGCGGCGGAGAACACCACGTCGCTTTCCTTGTAGCCGAGCACGCCGCGCGCGTACAACTCCGCGGTGAGAATCATGCTCGAGTGCACGTGCACCGTGCCCTTGGGCATCCCCGTCGAGCCCGAGGAATACAGCCAGAAGCAAGCGTCGTCGCAGGTGGTCGGCGCCGGCGCCAGCTCCGGCGAGCCTTTCGCGAGCACGTCCTTGAATGCGGTGTGACGCTCCGGCTGGCCTGCGCCCGAGACGATGACCTGCTTCAGGAAAGGCAGCTTGCCGATCACGCTCGCAAACTGGGGCAGCAGCGGCTCGGAGACGATCAGTGCTTTCGCGCGGCTGTCTGCGAGCATGTACTCGTAATCCTTCGCCGTGAGCAGCGTGTTCACGGCGATCGGCACGATGCCCGCTTTGATCGCACCGAGGAACGCCGTGGGAAAATCGATCGTGTCGGTGAGGGCGAGGAGCACCCGGTGCTCCATATCGAGGCCCATTGCGCGGAGCCCAGAACCAAAACGGTTGACCCGCTCGGCTAGCTGGCCGAAGGTGTACTGTCCGGCGTCGTCGATGTAGGCGATCCTCGCGGCGCGTCCTGCGGCGAGGTTGCGCTCGATCAGATCGTAGGCGGCGTTGTAGTCGCGGGGGATCCTGACGCTCGGCGGGCTCACCGAGTGATCGGCGCTGCTGCGGGACGGCACGGTGCTCCTCCTCTATCTGCGCTGCACGGCATTGTTCGCTCCCGCGCCCGGAGCGTCAAGAAGGCCGGAGCGGACCTTCAATAGCCGATCGCCGCACCGTCGCTCCTCGGATCGGCGCCTCCGACGCGCACGCCCGACGCCGGATCGATCGTGATGCCGTGCGCGTGGCCGGCGAGCTCGGACCAGTGCGGCCATCGGTTCACCGCGTGCCCCCTGCGCTCGAGCTCCCTCACAGTCGTCTCCGGAAAGCGCCCCTCCATGTTGAGCAGGTCGCGCGGATCGCCGATATTGAATCGCCCCGACAGCCAGCGCGGCGCCTCGAGCGCCTGCTGGATGTCGAACCCGAAATCGACGAGGCCCACATAGCTTTGCACATGAATCTGGGGCTGGCCGTCCGCCCCCATGCAGCCGAGCACCTGCCAGAGGCGGCCGTCTTTCAGCGCCATCGACGCGATCAGGGTGTGCATCGGGCGCTTGCCCGGCTCGAGACGATTGGGATGCTGCGGGTCGAGCGAGAAGTATGCCGAGCGGTTCTGCAGCACGACGCCGGTGTCGCCGGCGACCACCCCAGAGCCGAAGGTGAAATACAGGCTCTGGATCAGCGCCGCGGCGTTGCCTTCGGCGTCGACGGCGCAGACGAACACGGTGTCGCCCGCGAGCGTTCCGTAGGAAGGTATCAGATCCCACGGAAGGGTACGGTCGACGCGCATCAGCCGCCGGCGCTCGGCGGCATAACCCTTCGACAGGAGCCGCTCGACGGGTACCGGGCGGAACTCGGGGTCGGCGAGCAGCCGGTCACGGTCGTGATAGGCGATCTGCTTCGCCTGCACCAGGAGGTGGGCAAGCTCCGGGCCGAGTGGGTCCATCCTGCCGATCTCCGAAGCTTCGATGAGGTTCAGCATCTCGATCACCGTGAAGCCCTGCGTCGGCGGCGGCGTCTGGAGAATCTCGACGCCGCGATAGCTGCCCAAGAGCGGCTCACCCCAGCTCGCGCGTTGCGCGCCCAAGTCTACCTCGTCGAAGAACCCGCCCCCCGCGCGTGAGAAGGCCGCGAGCGAGCGCGCCGTCTCGCCGCCGTAGAAACCCTCGTGGCCGTCCTGCGCGATCCGCTCGAGCACGAGCGCCAGCCCTCGATTGACAAGCTTGTCGCCGGCGCGCGGCACCGCGCCCCCGGGAGCAAAGATCGCGAGCGCGCCGGCGTTGAGAGAGCCGTCCGAGGCGTGCAGCTCGATCGCGCGCGCAAGCCGTCCCGTGACCGGGAATCCCTCGCGCGCGTAGCCGATCGCCGCCGCGAGGTCGCGCGCAAGGGGCAGCCAGCCGTACTGCTCGTGCGCGGAGCACCAGCTGGCGACCGCGCCGGGCGTGGTCAGCGTCGCCGGAAGAAAACCGCGCAGCGGGACTTCCTTCATGCCGCGCGCACCGAACCAGTCGATGCTCGCCCCTCTCGCCGCGCATCCGCCGCCGTTCAGGTAGCGTATCCGGCGCGCGCGCGCATCGTAGACCAGCCAGAACGCGTCTCCGCCCACGCTCGTCATGTGCGGATAGAGAACCGAGAGCACGGCGCCCGTTGCGAGCGCCGCGTCGACCGCCGAACCTCCCGCGCGCAGCGCATCGACGCCCGCCGCCGAAGCGAGCGAATGTGGCGATGCGACCATGCCATTCGGCGCCATGGTCGCGGGCCTGCCGGTGGTGATCGGAAACATGCGCTGCATTTTAGTGCATCTTCATCCCTCGCCCGCTCGAGTGTTCAAGACGCAGCGTGCTTGAGCTATCCTAGCGACAGATTCGAAAGCCGGAACCCGGATGAAGACCCTGCGCAGTTACTTGAGCGGCCGCTGGATCGAAGGATCGGGCGCGCCGCAAACGCTTGTCAACCCGGCGACAGAGGAACCGCTCGCACAAGCCTCGAGCGAAGGCCTCGATCTGGCAGCGGCGTTGGGGCACGCGCGCGAGGAAGGCGGCCCGGCCTTGCGCGCCCTGTCGTTTGCCGAGCGCGGCGCGCTGCTCAAGGACATGGCAAAGGCGATCCAGGCGCACCGCGACGAGCTGCTCGACCTCGCGGTCGCGAACGGCGGCAACACGCGCTCGGACGCGAAGTTCGACGTCGACGGCGCGATCTTCACGCTGCAGACCTATGCCGAGCTGGGCGAGAAGCTTGGCGCGTCGAAGGTTCTGGTGGACGGCGAAGGCATGCAGCTGGGTCGCTCGCCGCGATTCCACGGCCAGCACATATGCGTGTCCCGACACGGCGTCGCGGCGCACATCAACGCGTTCAACTTCCCCGCCTGGGGCCTGGCCGAGAAGGCTGCCTCCGCGCTCCTCGCCGGGATGCCCGTGCTCTCCAAGCCGGCGACGAGTTCGGCGATGGTCGCCCACCGGGTCATGGAAATCTTCGTCGAGAAGCGAGTCCTGCCCGATGGAGCGCTCTCGCTTCTCGTCGGAGCGCCGCGCGACCTGCCCGCGCTGCTCGGCAGCCAGGACGTCCTCGCCTTTACTGGATCGGGCGACACCGGCATGCGCATCCGCGCGCTTCCGAACATCGTCCGGGAATCCGTACGCGTCAACGTCGAGGCGGACAGCCTGAATGCCGCGGTGCTCGGGCCCGATGCCGAGCCCGGCGGCGACATGTACGAGATCTTCCTCAAAGACGTGCTCCGCGACATGACGCAGAAGGCGGGGCAAAAATGCACCGCGATCCGGCGCGTGCTGGTCGCTCAGAACCGCGCCGAGACGGTCCGCGACGATCTCGCCGAAGGTCTCAAGGCGGTGCGCGTTGGCAACCCCGCGCAGGAGGAAACGCGCATGGGGCCGGTTGCCAGCGGCGCGCAACTCGCCGATGTGCGCGAAGGCGTCGGCAAGCTCGCCGCCGAAGGGAAGGCGGCCTTCGGCAGCGCGGCGCCGCTCCCCGGCAAGGGTTTCTTCATCTCTCCTGTGCTCATGGAGTTCGCCAAAGACGCGCTCGCGGCATCGGTGCACGCCCGCGAAGTGTTCGGACCGGTCGCGTCGTTGCTGTCGTTCTCGGGGAGAGCCGCGGACGCCGCGGCGATCGTCGCGCGCGGCAACGGCGGCCTGGTGTCCTCGGTGTACTCCGAGGATGCGGACTTTCTCGAGGAGATCGTCGCCGGCGTCGCCCCCTATCACGGACGGATCTTTCTCGGACATCCGAAGATCGAGATGTCACCGGGGCCGGGAACGGTGCTGCCGCAACTGGTGCACGGCGGTCCCGGGCGCGCAGGCGGCGGCGAAGAGCTGGGCGGCGCGCGCAGCCTCGCCTTTTACATGCAGCGCGTCGCGCTCGAAGGTTCGCGGTCGGTGATCCAGAAGCTGACCGGAATACCGCCGTCCTAGAGAGGGTGCCGCGCGATGCGCAGGCGCGTCGCGCTCATGTCGTCGCCCCGGATCTCGCGCAGCGCGTAGCCGACGAATTCCGCAACGACGGCTTTTCTCCAGTAGAGATCCAGGTCGGTGTTGTCCATGGGCTTCGCCGCCGATGCGACTTTGACGCCGGCTTCCGCGATCGCCTCGTCGCTCAGCTTCCTGCAGGCGAGAAGCTCACCGCCTTTCGTGAGGAAGGGCCGCGAGGCAACCGCGCCGAGCGCGATGCGCGCCTCCTCCACCGTGCCGTCGCGCGCCGTCCTCACCGCCGCGGCGACGCCCAGCACCGGGAAGTCGAACGCCCCACGCCGGCGCAGTTTCCAGTAGCTGCTCTTCCAGCCCGCGAGCGAAGGCAGCTTCACCTCGGTGAGAACCTCGTCGGGACGGCGCGCCAGGTAATCGATGCCGTCGTTCTTGTAGAGCTCGGCGATCGCGACCTCGCGCTCGCCCCGTGCGGACACCAGCCGGACGCTCGCACCCAGCGAGATCAGCGCGGGCGCGCAGTCGGTCGACGAAGTCGCGACGCAGCGCTTGCTCGCGGTCGCGACCCAGCAGATATCGCCGTCTTTCTTCAGGCAGAAGTCGATCGCCTTGCGCCACTCGTAGTTCTGGTTGTAGTAGTTGCAGCGCGTGTCCAGGCACAGGTTTCCGCCGAGCGTGCCCATGTTGCGCAGGTGCACGGTGGCGACCTGCGCCGCCGCCTGCCAGAGGCCGGCGTATTTCTCCCGCACCGCCGGGATCGCGACGATCTCGTTCAGGGTCAATCCGGCGCCGAGCGTGGTGCCTGAACCGTTTGCGATTCGCTTCAACGTTTCGATGCGGGCGAGCGAGACTAGCATAGCCGGCGTCTGGTGACGCCGCTTCATGTTCGGGAGCAGATCGGTGCCGCCCGCGATGAGCATCGCCTGCGGACCTTCCGCGGCGAGGATCTTTGCGGCCTCCGCGACCGTGGTCGGGGAGCGAAAACCGAACCATGGCAGACGCATCATGCGACGGATTCCTTTGTGGCGGCCGGGCGCCGGGGCGGCTGATTGACCGAGCTGCCGTCCCCGCCTTCCCAGGGCGGCAGCACCTGCATCGGCTCGGGATACGGCACGACAGGAAAATGCTCCGGCCCGACGCGCGGATTCTCACCCTTGGCTTTCTTCTCCAGCGCCGCGAGCACCTTGTCGGGCGTGATCGGCAGCTCGTCGATCCTCACGCCGACGGCGTCGAATATGGCGTTCGCCACTGCCGGCATCACCGGGAGCAGCGGACCCTGACCCGCTTCCTTGGCGCCGAAGGGGCAGTTCGGATCCGGGTCCTCGACCAGCTCGGTGAACACCTCGGGCATGTCGAGCGACGTGAGGCTCTTGTACTCGAGGAGCGACGGAATCTTGTGCACCAGAGCGTTGGAAAGCTTAGGCGGCAGGCGCCGGAACACCTGCTCCTCCATCAAGGCTTCGCCGAGCGCCATGTAGACGCTGCCTTCGACTTGGCCGCGCGCGAGCACCGGGTTGATGGCGCGGCCGATGTCGTGCGCGATCCACACTCTCGGCACGCTGATCCAGCCGGTCGCGCGGTCGACTTCGGCCTCGACCACGCACGCGGTGTACGAGTACGCGGGCGACGGGCCGACGCCCGCCCCCTTGTAGCGTCCGGGCGCGCGCGGTGGTGTGTACGAACCCACCGAGCCGAGCGTACCGAATTTCTCCTCGGCGAGGATGATCGCCTCGCGAAAGCTCATCAGCTTGCCGGGATCCTCGGCGCGGAACACGCGCCCGTGCGCGAAGCCGATATTCTCCGGCAAGGTTTCCATGTGATCGGCCGCGGCCCGCGCGATCAGCTCGCGCAGGCGCTCGGCCGCCTGGATCGCGGCGTTGCCCATCATCACCGTCACCCGGCTCGAGTAGGAGCCGAGATCGACCGGCGTGATGCCGGTGTCGCCGGTGACGATACGCACGTCGAAAGGGTCGATGCCGAGCACCTCGGCCACGATCGCCGCGAGCACATCGTCCGAGCCCTGGCCGATCTCGGTCGCCCCGCAGAACACCGTGACCTGCCCGCTGCGATCGAGCAGCAGCTGCACGCCCGACTGCGGCATCTTGTTCCAGTAGATCGGCAGCCCCGCGCCGCACAGATAGGCGCCGCAGGCGATGCCCACGCCGCGGCCTTCGGGGAGCTTGCGATGCCTGTTCTTCCAGTCCGAGCTCGCCACGACCTTGCGGATGCATTCGGCGAGGCCGATCGAGCCGATCTTCAGCCAGTTCGCCGTGAGCGTGTTCGGCTTGGCGACGATGCGAAGGCGCAGGTCCGCCGGATCGAGTCCGAGCTTCTCGGCGATCTTGTCGAGCTGCACTTCCTGGCCGAAGCGCGGCTGCGGCGTGCCATGCCCGCGCTTCGGGCCGCAGGGCGGCTTGTTCGTGAATACTCGCGCCTCGTCGAACTTGTAGCGCGGGATCTGGTAGGTGACGGTCTGCAGCACGCCCGTGTCGAACGTGCTCGCCGCGCCGTAGCTGCCGTAGG
>Ga0137397_10002718_pt1 | contig 12288 bp, 11 predicted proteins | sample czorhiz116metaG_FD_106658 | JGI IMG/M metagenome (GOLD analysis project Ga0137397, IMG submission 106658) | Vadose zone soil microbial communities from Angelo Coast Range Reserve, California, USA - czorhiz1.16 metaG | ecosystem: Environmental > Terrestrial > Soil > Vadose zone | place: USA... | reverse complement strand
CGAGGTCCGGTGAAAGGTACTTACTACTCTGCGTTATCAGCTAAAGAAATGGCGGATGGACGGTCCAACAACAAGGGGAGTATCTCCTCGGTCCACAGGTCCTGAACGACCTCGGCGAACCTGGACAGGAACTGGAAGTCGGGGTTGTCGGTGTCGCTTCTATGACTCATGATATATTCGCAATTGGCCTGAAGGAGGGGAACACACATGTCACGGTCTAGTACGACGAATAAGGGGTAGAGGAATCAGCGCACTTTGGTCCGGCGATTCGCGTGATCGAGATTTAACTTTCGCAGAGCCCAGACGATGTTGCGCGAGTTTTCAAGGAGGTTCTTCCAGATCACCGGCCGAAACTTGGCTTTCAAATTGTCGCATGCGTAAGGGTCGTGGATGTTCTTCATAAGCTCGACAATAGCGAATGCTTTTGCTTGTGATCCTGGAATACCTGTCAAAATCGACCCAGTCAGCTCGTACGATGACCTGAATCGGGAAAGAAGGGAAACACGAACCAAGCAGCAGGATGTCATGCTGTTTCCCACTGACACGACGTTTCCACTCCGTCCGTAACTGACGGTCGATCTCATCGGATTGGGCTTTTGCCAGCTTCTCTGCTCGCCTTTCCGCCCGGCGCTGTTGTTTCCAGGATGCGAGAATTCTCATCGGAAAAGTGGAGGCTGTTGCTGAGGATATTGCTTGAAAGGAAAACTGCTGTAGTAGTCACGGTTATAGGCTGTACGCAGTGATGCGGATGCATGATGTGTGAATTGTTTCAGTTCAAGTAAGGCCGGTTGTAATTCTCGCTCGGATCCAGCCCGGGCCGGGCCTCGCCGTTACTGATTTCCAATTACGGCCGGGGCTGGTTGCGGTCTCCCCAAGATTGGACAGATCGTCTCGCGCGTGTCGCTCAAGTCCACGACGAGGCCGACCAACGGTGAGGCCCGAGTGGCTCCAGCTCAAGGAATCGGACGCACTGCAAGAAGACGCGCTGCGAGAGCGCATGGACCCGTGGCAGCACATCTCTACAAGCCGCGATCTATAGCGGCGGCATAACGGGCAGGCCATGGACATTGCCCTCGCGCGGCGCTCGGAAGTATTCCTCGGCAACGGGGTAATTTCGCACCCGCTGTTTTTTTCCTTTCTTTCCCGGTGAACGTGCGGACGGACGTTAAAGGATGAAAAAAAAAATGTGTCGTGCAAATCCTTTCATTCGATCAAGCATTCTTCGATATAATTGCATCTCGAGTTACGACGTAAGTCATGCAAACAAATAACCCCAAATCCAATAATGCAACCAACCTAATTACCGTAGTAGAGGATACGCAGGCTGGTAGTGGTTAAAATATGAAGGACGGTACGCAAGCAGGCGTGGCATTAAGGGGATACAGTATAGATAAGCAGGGTACGAGGGGGATATCTGCGGCGAGTTGTATCGAACTTGGGGGGAAACCCAACGCACGGTGGAGCACCGGCTAGGAACCCCCAAAGTGACATCGCCGACAGAAAGCATTTTGAAGCAAGCGTTTTGTCCGAAGCGCGAGCGTCGCGAAAACCGGCTCACTGGCACTCGCCTTGAGGACCTGGATACGGGGAGGCGAATCATAAAAGGCCTGAGTCCTGGAGAACATCCTGCAGAGCTATTTCCTGGACCGTGGTCGCTAAGTGTCGTAAAGTAGCCATGTCGTCGACTTCGGATATACTGTCATCGCCAGAGAGGTCCGAGTCAGTAAGCTGCTGGTGACGCGGGCGTAGGAGTGAGAACGAAGGAGATTTACGTACGAACACCAAATTGTTCCAGCTTGAGAACGATGATTGATTGTTACAGCTTGAGGACGATGATTGAGCGCCAGGACTCGGAATCGATCGAGGATATATTGCGCGCCCTTATCTGCATCTGCGCCACTCGTGTATTCCGGAAAGTATTCGTTCAGAGGAACCTGATGAAAAGGATGAGAAACCGAGACGGTTGGTATGTCATAGATGAAAACATAGATGAAGGGAGAGGGGTGGGATTTCTGGACGACCTACTTCTTGGAGTTTAACTCTGAACTCTTCCATTCCGGTCAAAAATAATATGATCGATGTTCGCCAAGGCCAGTTGATGACTGTCTCGAAAAGGTTGAGATATTCAAGCAATCGCGTCTAATACAACCCGTCGTTACGCGTGTCATGATTATCGGATGGAAAGCGCAAAGTGGATGCACACACTTGAGGTCTCGGACTGGAGATCCTACTGGCAGGCTCATCGTAATCTGAGAGGGAAACGCAGAACAGGACGCGTGTGACGTCCTGGAATAGATGCAGCCACTTTCTGTACCAGCCTGCCAGTGTGATCTCTTGACTACTGGCGCTGTGACAGACATGCAATACTCGGAGCGAGAGCATTCCGACGTTGCAGCGGGTCTCTATGACTCCCTTCCTGGAGGCATGTCCGATGTCCTCTATCGATGGAACATAATCTTCTGCAGCAATTCGCTGCGCCTCGGCGAAAAAGCTACATACATGCGAGTATTCAGCGCAAGAGACAAAGTGACGTCCGGACAGAGTGGGAGTGCTTTGACTATCGAGGTCCGGTGAAAGGTACTTACTACTCTGCGTTATCAGCTAAAGAAATGGCGGATGGACGGTCCAACAACAAGGGGAATATCTCCTCGGCCCACAGGTCCTGAACGACCTCGGCGAACCTGGACAGGAACCGGAAGTCGGGGTTGTCGGTGTCGCTTCTATGGCTCATGATATATTCACAATTGGCCTGCAAGGAGGGGAACACACATGTCTAGTACAACGAATAAAGAGCAGGAAAAGGGTAGAAGAATCAGCGCACTTTGGTCCGGCGATTCGCGTGATCGAGATTTAACTTTCGCAGAGCCCAGACGATTTTGCGCGAGTTTTCAAGGAGGTTGTTCCAAATGACCGGCCGAAACTTGGCTTTCAAATTGTCGCATGCGTAAGGGTCGTGGATGTTTTTCATAAGCTCGACAATAGCGAATGCCTTAGCTTGAGATCCTGGAATACCCGTCAAAATCGACCCAGTCAGCTCGTACGATGACCTGAATCGGGGAAGAAGGGAAACACGAACCGAGCAGCAAGATGTCATGCGGTGAGGGCTGTTCGCGATTGGCAAGACGTTCTTCCTGTAGCTGACGGTCGATCTCATCGGATTGGGCTTTTGCCAGCTTCTCTGCTCGCCTTTCCACCAGTCGCTGCTTGCAGGATGCGAGGATATTCCGAGTCGTCATAAAAGCCTCAATGCGCCGACTGCGCGGGCCGTTGCTGTGAGGATCACTCGAAATGAAAGCCTAGTAGACCAGGGTATTGTGGTCAATGGCAGACCGAACTGATGGGGCTATATAATGGCTATATGCTGTGAGGTGATCCGATAATATGCGATGCATGCATGCGTTGTTAGTTTCGGCCCTCGACTCGACGAGTTCCATTGTTCCTGACCCCAAGTTGCAGACTTACATGTTGCAGTGTCAAGTGACTAACAGTGCGGCGGCAGTGCTGTACCTCTCCGATCATCCTCTCGTTTCCTCCTCTTTTGCTTGCCAAATTTCTTTCACTGCTTCGTTTGTATCATGCTTCACACGCGCAGATAATGAACCGCAGAGCCTACTTAGTAGCGGCGCATATCTACATCATCCCCTTTTGATGGGTTTCAGAGGGCGTGCGCGTCTGCTTGTCTCCTTTGGGAGATATCCTTGCAATCAATCCGAGGAATATCAAACTGTCAAGGGTGAAACATATAATGAGGATTGAAAAGATGAAACCGTTCCGTGAGCACGGCGTCGCAGTAGGACGCGCCCACCCTGACACGAGCATGTTTGGTATCGTCGTTGATCAAAAGCGTCGGATGTACTGTAAAAACAGGAGCCGGCCATGCCAGGGTGTGACTAGGTCAGCACTATGCCGAGAAGATGATAACCCAAGCCCCGGATGACGTCGAAAAACTCGAAAAATTGGCAAGAGCCTGAGCATTCACGGATCTCACGGCTGGTCAAGGTTTTGAGAACAGCTTGAGGGTCATGGATTCACTACTGTCTATATGAATCATTTTGGTACGTCTGAATGTGAGCGGTAAATTCGATAATGCCATTATATTATGACGTGGAGTCGAAACCGTCCACTAGGCACCTAAACGAATGACCCTATTGAAGTAGCACAGCCCATAATACTAGAAAACGAACCGATTACCGTATTCGTATTACAAGGGACAGGAGGTGGTCACGACGCGAACGTGAAGGAAGGCATGCAATGACGCATGTCATTCACTCTAAGGGAGAACACGTAGGCGCGAGACGAGGTGCATACGAGCAGCAAATTGTATCCTACAGTGGGAAGACGAGAGTGGGCCGGGAGCCAACCATGCGAATGGTGAGTCGTTGAGATGGATGGTGAGTAGCAGTGACAGACAGAGACGGAGCGAGGTACAGCCATCATGCCGACGCCGCAGTCAGAAGAATCTGACATTAAAGCGTTTTCCCCCTCAGCGCGAACGGCCGCGAGAACCATTAACTCACCTTGCGAATACGGGTAGAGAGTTAGAATTATTCATACTAGTTCCATTCCCCCGAGAAAGTTCACCAACGCCGTGTCCTGAACCGCGGTCGCCAACTGCCGAACCGCGGTCTCATCGGAGGTTTCGGTCATGCTGTCAACGGGCCCAGGCGGTTGTGGGTGAGCTGCTGATGACACCGGTGCGGGAGAGAAGGGGAGCGATTTACAAAATGTATATAGGTAGAGCAAGATGATTGAGCACCAGGAATCGAGCGAGGATACATCCCGCGCCTTCATGTGCGTCCGTGCCACCCGTATATTCCGGAAAGTATTCGCTCAGAGGCACCTGCCAGTAGAGACGGTCGTGAATGGAAATATAGATGGTGAGAGAGATGGGTGGGATTTCATCGTACTTCTTGGAGCTTGGTTCTGAACTCGTTCATTCCGGTCAAGAATATGATAATAGACGTTTTCCTAAACCAAGACGAGTTGACGACTTCCTCGAAAAGGGCGAAGCATTCGACTAATCGCGTCTGGTACAAACCGTGGTCACGGGTATCGTCATTGCAAAGACGAAAAGTGTATGCACACACCTGTCGGTCAGAGAAGGAAGTCCCACTGGCAGGTTCGTCGTAGTCCGAGAATGAAGCACAGAACATGACGCTCGTGACACCTTCGAATAGGCCCATCCACTTTCGGTGCCAGCTCTGTTGACCATAGACCTGCAACACGCGAAGCGAGAGCTGATCGACGTCGAAGTGGGTCTCAATGACTCTCTGCTCGGAAGTACTATGTCCAATGTCCTCTATCGACGGGACATAATCCTCCGCGGTAATTCGCTGCGCCTCCGCGAAAAAGCTACAGTACATGTAAGCGACCGGTCAGCGCAAGTGTCGGAGTCACGGCGATACCCAGCCTGAAGGGAGTGGCAGTGCTCCACCGGAGCAAAAAAAAAGATGGCAATGATGAATCGACGAACAGTACTTACTATTCAGAGTTATTAGCCAAACGGAGGGAGACTGGACCGTCCAACAACAAGGGAATGATCTCCTCGGTCCACAGATCCTGAACTACCTGGGCAAATCCAGGCAGGAACAAGAACTCGGGGTTGTCGGTGTCGCTTCGGTGGTTCATGGTGTATTCGCAATTAGCCTGTAAGGAGACGACCCGCTTGTCCATGACGAGGGACAGAGAGAAAGCAATAGGGTAAAGGAGCGTACCTTGGTCGTGTAATTGACGTGGTCAAGGTTTAACCTCTGTAAGATTTGAACGATGTTCCGCGCGTTTTCGAGGAGGATCTTCCAGATGACTGACCGAAACTCGGTTAGTAGTTGTTCGCTTAAGCAATCATCATGGATGATCTTCATATGCTTGACGATGGCGAACGCTTCTGCTTCTGATCCAGGAGTGCCTGTCAAACCGACAACAGTCAGACCGCACAATGCCAACACCCCGTCGAAAGCGCGGAAGAGAAACACGAACCGACCAACAGGATGTCGTGCTGTTGCCGTTGTCCTATGGAACGGTGTTTCGACTCTTCCTGCAGCTGACGGTCGATCTCATTGGATTGGGCTTTTGCTCGCCTCTCTGCTCGCCTTTCCGCCCGCCGTTGCTTCAAGGATGCGAGGATATTCATTGGAAAAGTCGTGGTGCGACGTTGCTCAAGGTATCACGAAAGCTAGGACAGGTAGCGTAGTCAGTTGTAGACCAATTGGGCCTAAATGCTATGTACCGCCGCCGTGGGCTGTGATGCATGACTTGTGATGTGGGTTGTTCCTGACCCAAACCCAAATTCAGGCCGTTCAGGTTTGCCACTTGATAAGCAATTTTACGGCCCGGCCGTGCCAGTGGCCCGTGACGGCCGGCCCTCTTCCTTTTCCTTTGACTACCTCTGGGCGTGAAACCTACACAGTGGCAACTGGACTGCACTACCAACATACACCAGTGACCCTGAGCGACTGCCAGTGATGATCTGGTCGACGTGTCTCAACCAGTGAAAAGTCAGGGACTTGTGGCGCAGGGTCCTTTCGAAACTGATGTGTATGCGCGATCAGTTTCATTGTACGATTTCCATATGGCAAGAACTCTCCGGCATCTTATCCACTCAACTTCTTAGTTCTTTGGCCTCAGCTTTCAACATGAGGAGGGATGTGCAAGTGGTATCCAGGACCACCCTGACGTATTTCTAGACGTAATTCCACAGCTCTCTTTTGACAGCAGTTTTCAAACGAATATTCTGATAGCCTAGTACAACGTCCAATAGTTGAGAAGAAATTTTGGGCAATTCAGTACGTGAGTCCGTCGCACATGCGGAACAGGGTAGGAATAAGTGAACAGTTCGCAAGACGTTCTACCAAAAAAATAGCCCCATTAGAGTAAAGCGGTCGTAGAAAACGACCAATCAGTGGAGGGAAAAAAGGTCGCCGCTCTGACCGGATAGGAGCTGGTGGCGATGCAACGACGCATGGCATAGAGGAGGTACGCGTAGGCGCCGCAATAGTGATGTACGAGTAAAGAATTGTATTATACTCGGGAGAGTGAGGAATCACGAAGCGACCCGTATCGATTAGTACGTTGACAAGAAGGGAGGGGGAAGCCAAGTGAGTCGTGGGGCGTCGAAATGCAGTCTAAGGTGGCAGAGCAGCAGCGAGGTGCCGTTGAGGTGACGTCACCATCAGGAAGATTTGGACCTTGCGTCATTTGTAGCGCAGGGTGAGCGAACGGGAAAATCGTTCATTCACCTCGGACGAAAGGGAGGAGCACGTTGTGTCTATGTCCCTGAGCGCACTGGCCAGGATCGATTCCCGGACGACCATCGCCATATGTCGGGTGCAGCTCATGTCGGGGACATCGATTATCCTGTCATTCAACAGGAAATGAGTGAGTTGCTGGTGGCACGGCATGAGAAGGGGAGGGAATTACTTGGGGTACACTGATAGATGATGACGATTGAGGTGTATGAATCGAAAGAGAATATATTTGACCCCCTTATTGACGTCAGTGCCGCCATGACCTGTATATTCTGGAAAGAATGCGTTCAGAGGTACCTGGAAAAAAACCCCCGAAGGGATCGTGAACGGAAACATAGTGGGGAAAGATGAATAAGATTTCCGGCAACGTACTTCGTAAATTTTAGTTCTGAACTCGCGAATTCCGGTCAAGAATAATAGGATCGATGATCGCATGAACCAGTACGAGTTGACAACTGTTTCGAAATGGGTAAGCGATTCAACTAATCGCGTCTAGCTCATGGTCACGCATATCATCGGAGGCAAAACGAAACGGCATACACACACCCGCTGGCTCACCCCGGAGGGCTCATCATAGTCCGACAGGGAAACGCAGAACATGAGGCTTGTGACGCCCTCGAAGAAGTGGATCCACTTTCCGAAGTAGCTCTATTGACTATATATGGATCTGCAATACTCGGACGGTCAGCTGACCAAAGTTGAAATGGGTCTTCATGATCCCCTTCTCAGAAACATGTAGAATGTCCTCTATCGACGGGACATACTCTTCCGGGACAATTCGCTGCGCCTCGGCGAAAAAGCTACATGGATGCGTACGATCAGTAACAAAGTGATACATGGACAAAGTAGTGGCGCTTCACCCGCCGAGACCGGACGTAGAGCACCGACTACTCTGCATTATCAGCCAAGCGGAAGGCAGATGGATTGTCTAACAAGGGAAGTATCTCCTCAGTCCACAAGTCTTGAACGACCTCTGCGAATCCGGGCAGGAATACAAAGTCAGGGTCATCAGTGTTGCTCCTATGGTTCATGATATATTCGCAATTGGCCTGTAAGAAGGGGCCACGCACACATTCAACTTTGTCCACGGCGATGGACACAGAAAAAAAAACCACAGAAATCAGCGCACATTGGTCGAGCGATTCGCGCGATCCAAGTTTAGCTTTCGTAGAGCATGGACGATGTCGCGCGGGTTCTCCAGGAGGTTCTTCCAGATGAGCTGCCGAAACTCAGCTAGTGCTTCATCTGTGTAACCGCCATCGATGGTCTTCATACGCTTGACTAAGTCGCATGCTTCGAACTCGAAGGAATACACGAACAAATCAACAGGACGTCTTGCTGTCGCCGACGGTGATTAGACTCCTCTATGAGCCAACGATCAATCTTAGTTGACTGGGGTTCTGCTCGTCGCTTCACTCGCTTTTCCACCTGCCATTGTTCCCAGGATGTGAGGGTATTCGTCGAGAATGCCGCGGTGTTAGAGTCACCAGATGGAAAGCAGGGTAGCGGGTATTGCCGCATTTGGTCTAGTAGATATAAAACTGATATGATATGATCATTTGAAAATCAGCCCTTGGTTACGAGCACCCTCCGAGGCTCGCTATCATACAGGCCCGAGGGATGATTCGATCGCGGTGCACAAGAGTTTACCGGAGTCACTCCGCGGTCAACATGTGAGTCCAGCACAGCATTACGGACACGGATCAGCGAGGTACGGATCTGCCTACCAGAGAGTTAAAGTGAGAAGAATGTATCCGAGGTAAGGCCTGTTGAATAACAGGAAATGTCAGAAAGTGTCCTCATCATGGGTGTTGGTACGTCAAGTGCACGACCGCCTCCCCGACATAGCCCATCAGATGTTGGCGAGCCGGTGGAGAGGCGTTCAGCCACAGGCGCAACTTGGGCGCGCACAGGACTAGTTATCAAAATAAATTTTAGACCAACGATTCATTGCGTAAATTTTTGATACATGTAGGGCGGGGTGAGAATAAGCGGATGATTCGCGAGACGGGTATAATGATATTATGGTTATGCAAACAAATAGTCCTATCACAGCGATGTGTCCGTAAACAACGAAGCAATTGGTAAATACGAAAATGAGGTGCGGCGCTTCGGCTGAACAGATGGTGATTGCAACATAAGAGGGGGTATGCTGTGACAAATGACGCTGTGGAGTTACACACAGACATGGTTTGCCGGGAATAGCAGGGAATAGTACGTGCTCGGGAAATGTGAGATCCAACCGGGGGGCGCGAGGAGGGTAGGGTTTAACCAAGTGATGGCGGAGCGTCGGGATGGCGAAGAGATGGCAGAGCACCGGAGAGGTGCCAACATGATCGCGGCGACGTCGACGTCCTCGTCCCGTCGGAGGTACTTCGGCGGAAGAGAATCACAACAAGTCTAACTGCCTGAGTTCGTTTTGCAAGGCCGAATCCCTGACCGCCGTTGTTAACAGCCGGATGCCGGGCATAACGGAGACTTCAGCTATGCTGTTATCACCTCAACGAGTGAGCAACCTGCTGGTAGCACAAGTATGAGCGAAAAGGGGAGGACTTACTGAGTGTATACGCGTAAAGGCAAATGATTGAGTTCCCGAAATCGAGTGATGATACATCTGGCGCCCTCATCTGCGTCCGTGCCACCCGTATATTCCGGAAAGTACTCGTTCAGAGGTACCTGAAGAAAGAAAAGGCGACGATCGCCATCGCAAAATGAATAGGATATATATAAGGAGAGATGAGTGGAGTTCTGCGGCGTACTTGGTGGAGTTTAGCCCTGAACTCGTCCATTCCAGTCAAAAATAATATGATCGATGTTCGCGAGAACCAAGGCGAATTGACGACTGCTTCGAAAAGGATGAGAGAATCGACCAATCGCGTCTACGGCCTGTGGTCACGCATATCGTAGGGAAGCACAAAAAGGGGACACACGCACCCGCCGGCTCCTGCGGGAAACCCCAGGCTCATCATAGTCAGAGAGAGAGGCACAGAACATGACGCTCGTGACGTCCTCAAATAATGGAATCCACTTTCGGAAGTGGCCCGGTTGACCGTAGACCTGCGATATTCGAATCGAGAGCTGATCGACGTTGAAGTGCGTCTCCATGATCCCCTTCTCGGAGGCATGTCCGATATCCTCTATGGACGGGACATAATCTTCGGTGGCAATTCGCTGCGCCTCTGCGAAAAAACTACAGGTAATATGGGCGATTAGCACAAGGTGATAAAGTGAGGCATGAACAGTGGCGGTAGTTTTGACTGCCAAGACTCGTTGAAGGGTACTTACTACTCTGCATTGTCAGGCAGGCAGAGGACGGGCGGACGGTCCAACAACAGCGGGATGATCTCATCTGTCCAAAGATCCTGAACGACCTGGGCGAACCTGGGCAGGAATAGGAACTCGGGACTCTCTGTGTCGATTCGGTGGTTCATTATGTATGCGCAATTGGCCTGTGAGGAAGGGCACATGTCCATAACAAGAAACATGGACAAAGTATGTGGAAAGGCAGCGCACCTTTGTCGCGCGATTTGCGTGCTTGAAGTTTAACCTTCGTAAGGCCTGGACGATACTGCGCGAGTTCTCCAGGAGGATCTTCCAGATGACCGGCCGAAAGTCGGCAAGTCCTTCCAATGTGTAATCATCGTGGTCCATCTTCATACGCTTCACAATAGCGAACGCTTCTTCTTCGGATCCAGGAGCACCTGTCGCATGAACGCAAGCCTCAGCCAGCCCGTACGATAGTGCATCCAAATAACAAGAAGAGGGAAGGACGAACTGATCAACAGGATGTCATGCTTTTGCCTGCACAGTTTCGACTCTTCCTGTAGCTGACGGTCGATCTCATCGGATTGGGCTTTTGCTCGCCGTTTTGTTCGCTTCTCTGCCCGCCGCTGTGTCCAGGAAGTGAAGACGTTCATCGGAAGAGCTGTAAAGTTGGATATTCGCCAGGTTGAAAGTATCACTCGAAAGAAAAGGGGGGTACGGTTGTCACTGGCAGGCCAACTGGGGCTATGTACCAACGGGTTGATTGACATCACAGCACAGAGCGCTCAGACTCTGGCGCTTCCGCGTCGGCAAATTGCGAGGAGAAACCCCGGTCGCTGGTGTAAAGCCGTGGCTTTGAATGAGTCAAGCGGGGTCGCGGATGGATCGCAGATGTATGCAAGCACGCCTTTGGACTTGAGGACACAATTAGGCCGACTCAAATCTGGGCGAAGGATAACGGTGCTCGCGAGTGGAATCAAATCTCGGCTGTTGCTACCACTCGGCTGTTGCCGGGCAACGGCGGTTATCGGTTCTTGCCTCGTGGCCACGTCATATAACTATTCGTAAATATTATCATTATTATTTAATCTCGTTTGATACACTTCGACCTCGGACCACGGATTTCCCACTGGGGATCACGCGAGATGAAAAGGTCACGCGTCATCACTACTGTACTTTCCTCGGATCCGCGTCGCCCATAGAAAAAGTTCTTGGGGTCAGTCGAGTCTGTCTTGGGTTCGAAATCGTTCTGTGATCATGCCGAGGAAGAGCTGGATTAATATCCTTCCACGGCTGTTGTCGCGATGGAATGTCGGGCCTCAAGCGATAATAATAGCATATGTGGTCAGATGTCGCTGATTGGAGCGTAGCCACCAAAGGAAGACTCATCTCATTGGCCCTGGATCGTTCGAAAAATGCGTCCGGCATTTGGGGCTTCTGTTTTTTTTTTTTTAAATTTAGTTTAACATCAAAGGCCACTAGTCTCCAAGAGGACATGGTGTAATTTCGAAGAGTAATGTAAGAGAAAAATGAATGTGAGAGGTGTTAATGTAGAAGCAGGCATCATTAGGGTCTTTCAAAGTAGCCATCAGCAGCCATTATTTGTTCCCATTAACTTTCCCATTATGTTATTTTCTTGGCCAAAATCAACTTAACTAAATAATGGATTTAATAAAATAATTTAACCCTAAAAAATACTTTTATTCTGTAAATTTCATACTATTTGTCACAGAAATGAGCTTTAATGGAATAAATAATGGTCAAATAATGGTCAAAATTT
>Ga0137397_10002717_pt1 | contig 12289 bp, 10 predicted proteins | sample czorhiz116metaG_FD_106658 | JGI IMG/M metagenome (GOLD analysis project Ga0137397, IMG submission 106658) | Vadose zone soil microbial communities from Angelo Coast Range Reserve, California, USA - czorhiz1.16 metaG | ecosystem: Environmental > Terrestrial > Soil > Vadose zone | place: USA... | reverse complement strand
ATGTCAGAAATTCCGTTCTGCCAGTTAGGGGCAGCACGGCTCGCGCGCCCTCACTGATTATGATGTTCCATCGGTGAATGTGTTCCGAAACGCGTACTCGATGTCAAAGATCGCACAGATCCTGTCGGTGCAGACTCATCAATGTCCTACAAGTAGGTATCTTTAGTCACCTCTTGGCAGTGAGAACGAATAACCTGGAAGACGTACCTCCATCTCGTTGCCGTACTTGCGTACCAGTTTGTTTGGGTATTCCTCACCAAGGCATCACCCATAGAAGACGATAGAACCCGAAGCTAGCCTGATACGGCCGCATATACGAGAGCTGCCAGAACGGCCCTAGTCGAGCTTGGGCATCAGAGCAACAAGAAGTACTGTCGCTGCCAGAACTGGCTCTACCTGTGGAGAACGAACTGCGTCGAATCGCGAGCCGCAACCTCTTCCTGGGCCGTATTTGTGAAGTGTGCGCAAACAGCGTCAACCAGTGATAGTATTGCCGTTTTCTTCGTCGCAGGGTCTAAGGAACCAGGGGACAAGTCATAGAGGCGATCGCACGGCGGATCGCGATGGAGACTTGTGTTGGACAGGTGCGCATGGATCGAGAGAAGTTCTGGTATTATCTCGATGAATTATGTGCTTTTGTGGGGATAGCTTAAGATGAAGCCGAGATTTCGCCACTTCGATGCGCTGTAGCACGACCGGACTCTTTGAACTTATATGCAAAGGAAAAGACGATGTGTAACTCACATCACTATGCCCTCATTGTACTAGCCTTCCACCGGACGCAGCTGGACGCAGTCGACAGCACCCAGAAGCTTATCCCCCGCATGAATGGGGCTGTGGCCAGCTTACGGAGCCTTGTACGGATCTGATTGTTCATTGCACAACTGGCAGGGCATCGTTGGCGGTTTGTGGCGGTACGCTACAGGGTCATGGGGCCACGAATTCAAGAAAGATAGACATGAGAGGATGGGCGTTGATAGGGAGGAGCGGCAAGCGGCGAATCGGGCCAAGTGTCGGAAATTTCCGTCGGGTCTTGAAATTTGAAAGCTTGCGAATGACGGTGTCTTGCAAGTAAGCCAACTTCGTCTCTCCGTACTTAGGTGAATTTCTTTGCTTGCATCGCAAAAGCTGTGCTCTCCAGTTCGCAGCGATGATCGGTTTGTGTTTGTCTCATCAGGGGATCCAAGTCAAGCAACCGGGTCCAATAGCGCCGAGCCGCAATGTCAGCCATGAATCTTCATACGTCCCACTCCGTTGGTTTTGATGCCAGCCACATGCAAAAGGGTGGCATGTGAATCTTTACGACGCGTTGGTGATCATGGGCGGCTGCATCATTGATCGAGGTCGAGCGGTTTCCAGTGTCATCACCGACGTGGTATATTGATCCCCAACAGATAGATACCGAAGGAATACAACTGTACAGTACACTAACATAATGATACATCAGCCATAGAATACAATCGCGTGTCACTGGCAGGTGGGAAAAGACTAATGATAAGCGCAGACGAGCCGAGGTGCTGTAGGTGAACGTGGACACATGGTCATATAGGACAACGATTTCAAAAACCGAAGAACAGGCACGAGGGAGACGGGATGTATGAAGTACATCGATGATGAACTGTCAGGGGTGTGTAGCAGTCGGTTATAGAAGAATACTGGTACAAAATGGCTGACGTTTTCAGTTATTGTAAAAGCTACTGGGGAAGGAATACGTACCGGAAGCGGCAGGTATGTACAAAGTGATGTTATGCGCGTTATAGGTACATGGATGACGTTGCGTCGTCAAAATTCATGAGATCAGGATTCGAAAACGGCGATTGGAAAGGGGAGGGTCGAGTGGTTGACCAATGTTACGGGGAGGCCTGCGGCGTTCGTGTGGACATTGGCGAATGTGGCGAATGGGTTACCACCCCTTGCAGAATATTCCAGCTTCCTCAGGTTGGGAAACAGCTTCGAGGGTAGTTCTCCATTGTCAACTTGTAGGGCACGAGAGATCTGCCCAAGATAATCGACGTTGACACGGAGAGTCCTCACATTGTTGAACGTCCCGAGAAGTTCACGCCATTGCGTGCAGTCAGCTTCGTTATTCGCCTCCAACGATGTGTAGGACCTTCGGAACTCGAGCCTAAGGTACTTCGCCGCAGATAATGCGGTCCGCATACGAGAGAATATTTGTGTCGCGAACGCTACCTGCCAGTCGAGGTGCCTGGAAGAAATCTGGATCGCAAAAGTATAGATCGCGGCTCCCTCACGGGGATACACAAGGACACGAAGGAGATCGTTTAAGAACTGGAACTCGGCACTGCCGAACGTGAGATTCTCCGCTAATTTCAAAACGTTTGGCATGAAAAAGTGGAGTTGATGGAAGAACGTGATTTGGAGCCACTCGAGGCGAGGAATGGTCATTCGAGAGAGGATCGCTTCCAAGTAAGTGCTAACTCCTCCGTACCAAAACCAGCGGAGGTTAGGAAGTGTGACCTTTGTGGTGATCGGCCTATGCGACAGTTGCGTTCCCAGGACACGGCTGCGAACAGGGGATTTGAATGTGACGGTCAATGTCTCGAGCTGTGGCAGACTGGAAAGTTGTTGTAGCAAATCATCTGGACAGAAGTACGCCGATGGAGGGAGGTTCTGAAGTGAAAGTGTGGCAAGGCCCACGACGGCGGCAAGAAATGGAGGTATTATCGGAAATGAAAAGCCCATCAGGGTGAGGTGACGCAGACGGGGGGCCTGAAATGTGTCGGGAAGTTCCAACCCCGCAGCGTGCTTGTGTGGAGGCGCGATGTGCAAGAAGTCCAGGTCCGGAAATTCCTTGTCCATGGCCATGATGATCTTCTGCAACTTCGGAAAAGGCAGTGGTCCAAGACGGATGCGGCGTACACGGTCATGATGGTGCTGAAGTGCGAGCATTATTCCCTCCTCCTCTTCTGATGTAACGTCGTGGTCTTTGTAATCGAGAATGAGGGGCCGACAAGGTGAACGAGCCAGCATTTCTGCCACCGGGGTGCCATAGGTACAAAGGAGGTTGAGACCCAGGTGGGTTGGTGAGTCGAGTATGAGGGCCCTCCATCTTCGACAAACCTGCGCAAGCTTGTACCACCAGCGCTCGCGGTCCCAGTCCCCCCCTTGTGAGATACGGACACTGACTTCGTCTAAAAGGACCGGTTGACAGTGATAAAATATGTTGAGAAGCGAGTCATCGTCGAGGAAATTTATGAATAACTCCTGAAATCTGTTGTCCATAGATAGTGTTCACTCACAAGCCGATAAATATAGGAGGGGTGGAGATCATACCTCCACAGCTGAGCACGTCTGCGCCACGCATGTTCGCTATATCTCCCCGCGGATTGAACTAGAGGGCTGGGGAGTGGGGGATGAAGCACAATAGCGGAGAAATCCATAATTCTCAAGGAGAAATGGTGTTGATTTTATGCTGTTAATATCACAGGAAGAGGCGGTGTCCTACTGTCCGTTAATCGTGTTCCCATGAGACCCAGGAGGTTGGAGAGCAGGCAGCGTACCTCCTATGTCGGGCGTCGTATTTACGACCCTGCTAACGTTGGCGTATGAAAGACGGAAAGCGACAGAAAGCAAGCGTTAGATAGTTGGGCCCCAGGAGCAGGTATTGTGGGTACACATGGTTGAAGACGAAGATGGGCCAGCTTCCCAAGGCCTCGCACTGGCGAGAACAGCTAATATAAGGAGTTAAATTGTGCCCTGTACCCTGAACGCCAACAAGTTGGATCACCACCTCTCTCCGGTCACAATTAGTAGCCGCCCGTGACTCGGATCTATCGATCACATGAAACATATACCTGGTTGCACTGGACTTGAAATAAATGGACCCCCACCACCACCGAAGAAGGTACTTTATGTCTGAGAATTACCGTGACAGCCCGACAAGTCATTCTTCCGACCAAAGCAAAGACAGTGAAGAAAAGTCGGCAATATAGTGTTCGATTGAGCGGCTTGAACCAGTCAGAGAAGTCCAAATCTTGGCAATCTGACTTTGCGCAACCCCCCGGGCCCATTACGGTTAGTATTGACCTCGGCCCGTGACAAGCCAGAAGCAAAGCGCCAAGCATGATCACACCACCGCCAAGTCGGCGCCAACGACGCCACTATGACAGGGTCACTGGCACCTGTCCCGGGGGCCCCACCGCCACTACTACTGGCACTAGTAGTAGACCAGCAGCACTGCTTAGTACGTCGTGCGGCATCCATTCGATAGTTGGCTCTGTCGCAGGATTATACTAATGAGCATGAATGACGAGCACGAACAGACAAGACGCACCAGTGGCAGCAATTTCGGTCCGTGAGGGCAGCGGAGACTCCGGGTCCGAGCGCGCATCTTGGTCCAGCGCGCATACTATGATAGATCAGCCAAGGAGACACTAGACCAAGGAGTCAAGCTCCGCAGTTCAGCTGTGGCTGCGTTGACGCCCATTTTCAGATTTGTGAGGAAACGACGACGCTGAAAAGTCGTCTCCAAATGTATAATCTTGAGCTTCATCCCATTTTCACGGAATAATATCCCACTTCCCCGCGCGATCATCATGGACTAACGGTATAGCACAGGACTGTAACTTATGACCGCGGGAAGAGATGAGTATGAAGATATGCTTCAAGGCATGCTCCGGCCGTGAACGTGTGGACCCGCATACCCGGAACGCTGTGAGCTGGACCGCTGGACGCGGAAAGCTGCCAGCCACGCACCTCAGCAGCCCTCGCGTGCTCATTCCACCACCACTCGATCACCGTCACGCACTGCTTCCCTTTGTTCTCGCTGCCTGATGTTCTTGCATACTTACTTGTAGATTCAATATTCTCGGATGGCTACATTAGAGTACAGCTTTTCTGTGTGTATAATCTGTCAGTCTGTCTTGCCTTCTGAATAAAAGATCTTCCCTGTGCGTTCGTCTCAAAAACACCCCGAGCACCATGATTAAGTGTAATCCCTCGCCTCACCTCACCTCCTTGTACACACATGGCTGATCCCTTATCGGATTAGCCTTCACTTGTTCATCCTTTCTCTCCTTATCTCACTCAGGTCTGCCTTGCATTCTCACATGCATAGGCTTTTGTCCTCACTTCAACACAATCAACAATAACTACCATGATCGTGATGATGATTACATTTTCGATGCGCCATATGGAGAAACCGGGAGAGGAGGCATGCTTGAGCTGATGAAAGGTGAAAGACGGAAGAGACAAGACGGCCAGTTAGATGGGGGTGCGTCGTTCAGGGAAACCGTTGCTGCCGACCCCGCGAGGGTCCCAAGGGCGCCGAAAAGAAGATTCGCCAAAGTTGACAACCCCAAACGCCTACAATCGCGTTTAAGTAGTAATCGCAGGCATTCTGCTAGCATTTGACACGTACGCTCTATACTGTTGTGGTTTGAAACGCCATAGTATACGACAAAGCTGGAGCTGAGTGCGATGCTAGGAATGCTCCCGAGAGTCGCCAGAACCCCCCAATTATTGGCAGCGGCGTTTTCGTGTGGGGAGAGTTGATCTGAACTCGGAGTGTGGGTGTGGTAGGTATGGGGGTGGGATGTGAGAGGCGAAATGTCATCGGGACCCAGAGGGTGTCCGGAACTTGAAGGGATACTGTGGTGATCGTGGGCAGTCACAGTCACGGTGGATGAACGACCGTCAGCGGGATCGCTAAAATCCATCCTAGACCCATTCCACTCATCAGGAAGACGCGCCCGGCCCCGGCCTAATTCAAACTCACTCAACAAGTAGATTTCCGTACCCGTACTGAGTTGAGGCAGACAGAGCAGGGGAAATACTGTTTCCCCCACTCTGTCTGCCCCAACTCGCCGCATCTACTGCCAGTAGATGTGGCGAGGGCAAGGACAGCGAGATTCATGCAAGAGCGCATGTTCAAGAACATTTGTATAAATGAAAATGATCCGAGTGGCCCGGCGTGCGCGTGAATGCAATGAGTGTGCGAACGAAACGTCTGGGCTGCAGGGGAGAGTCAAGATCATGGCCACACTCTACAAGAACTTGAAAGACAAGGTGCTGTGCTCACCAACCAGTGCCTCGGAAAAGAAAAGAATGATTGCTAGCGAGGGCTCGGAGCTGCGGAATCCTTCCTGATGGACGACTAGTCAGCGACATATTTATAGTAGCGAAACACATCCGCGAAAACTGACGACTGACGCTTAATCAAGCTTCATCTCCAAATCGGCAACCACTGCCAATCAGCGACCATCAGCCATATAATACTTAAGGGTATGCGCTTGAGTGATGGTCTGATTTCTATCCTTTGTATCAGCCTGCATGTACCGTATGGCTGCCGGACATATGGCGAAAGTGGGAAGAGAAAAGAGGGAGATGGCAGCTATGCGTGCGAAGACTTACAATGGACGAAAGCCCTAAGGCTCTCCTGCCGGCAGGGCACCTATTGTGAGGAAGCGAGGGGCCACGTCGGCGGGCGGAGTGAACTCCAGCCCGTGACGCGGCGCCTCCGGTGCTGCAATCTGTCACGACCTGCGCGGTGAAGAAGGCGCGGAGGGCTGGGAGAAATCAAACGAGACGGGCGAGTGTGTGCAGCGGCCCCGTCAGTGGGCGCTGCTGCTCGTTCGTGGAGGGGAGGAGAAAGGAGAGGCGAGGCTGCCGTAACTGTCACGCAGCTTTACCGTGGCTAAGAACGAGGCCCTCACCACGGTCCGCGGCCGCCTCACTACTAGTACTAGTAGGCTATCCTTTCTGTCTGTCTAGTCTCTTGTTAATACAGTCTGAGATGGTGAAACTTTAACCCTAGTCGAGAGTCACGGTATGTTCAGGGGGAAGGGTGAAGGATTGGCCACTTGCGAGAGAATTCAATGCTGACTTTCACCGCCGATCCCCGGGGCCCTCGCAAGTGAACGTGGTTTTGGCAGCGAACGGGGCACATGATACTACGAAAGTAGAAGCACAAATGTAACGAAGCACCAGCATCTTCGTCGGGATATAATCGATATATAATCTATATAATCCACAGAATAACACTAACCGCGACATAACTCCCAGGCTATGCGGAAAATGCCCGAAGGAAAAAAAAACTCAAAAAAGAGGGAGGCAATGCGCAGAGCCTGAGGGAGAGAGATGGTACTTTATCATTGTGCGTCAATGCTGAAACTTGTGACTTGGGGTAGGTACGCTGCGGTGGCGAGGTCGAGTATATGCACGTCGTCAAAGACCTCATGTCTGTTGAACCCGCCAAACAGGAAGGGCTGCGAGTCGGCCAGGAGAGAAGCGTGATAACCTCGTGCCGTCGTGCCCACCAGAAATGAAAAGGTAGGAACCTACTTGTGCCGACGACTGCGATAGACGCCGGTGCAGCGTGTCTGGTTCGATTTGTGTCCAAACTGGTGTTCCTGTGAGTACAGAGGAATGAGGGGGGGACCGAGCACCTCACGCACCGAGGTGGAAATACCATATGTCTTGGAAGCACTCGCGCCCGTTGCTTCCACCGATAACCATGACGTTCTGCACAAGATTGGCGGTGTGACAGCCGCGCGGGGAGGGCCTCTTACGGCCCGCAGCGGCGACCTGTTCCCAGCGCATCCCGTTGAGCGTCCAGACATCGTTGAGCGCCTGCAGTCCGTTCCCGCCACCGAATACCCAGATCTTGTTCTGGTACAGCACCGTTGTGTGCGCGCGTCGTCGCAGAGGAGGAACTTACCCCGTCATGAAGGTCGGCCGCGACCATCGCCGTGTCGGGATGTCGAAGACGTATGCTCTGTTGTAGTACGAGGCGCCCTTGCCGCCGCCGATTATCACGATCTTGCGCCCGAAGAGCGTCGCTGAGTGCGCGCGACATGGGGGGGAAGGTCCCCCTGCATCTCGGGATGGGACCACTGCATGGTCTCTGTCGTGAAGGGGAATAATATAAAAGGTCATGAATGATGGTCGTGTCGATGGACTCACCGATCATATTGAAACACCACATGTCCTTGAAGCACCCCCTATCATCGCAGCCTCCAAACATCCACGCCAAGTTGTCCGCGAGGGTAACCGTGTGCGCGCAAAACCCGTGGGTCGGGAGAACGCCCCAGACTGGAGCCTTGCTCCAGTACATCACAGGTGGTGGCGCGGGTTCGACATCCTGCACATTCGGTAGGCAGGGAACCGCGCGGAAGCGGATGGCGGCGGCAGGTCGGGAGCGGGTGTGCAGGGGGGACTTAGCCAACGGCGGTGCGCGGAGCTGCAGAGAGCGATGTTGAGCTCGCGTTGGGCGTTAGGAGGCGGCGGGTGGCGGCAGTGCTCGCTGGGGCGTCGCCCGGGGTCTGGTACGCAAGGAGGAGCTCGTTGCGCGTAGCGTTGATGTGGATGCGGAGTTGGAGGAGTTGGAGCCGCTAGGGTATGGTAAGGACAAGGACTCGGATCGGGCTGCGTGGACAGGGTCGAGCGCGGATACATAAGGCGTAAAAGAGCCGTCGCCGACAGGAAGGGATATGCTGCGCAGAGGGGCAGGTGAACTGCCCCGGGCCCGTGTGGACACGGCGCGTCGGCCAGCGTGTTTAGATAGAGCGGGGGTGGTGAGCCTCGGAGGGAAATTTAGCCTTTAGGAAGAAAGGAGAGGTGGTGGTGGCTCTTTATGAGGAAAATGATAGCGGGTAGGGCTGGGGCCGCCACCTCCTTGTTCACGCACCCATCGGGCCATCGGAACGGAACACAAAGCTGGAAAAGCCCTCCGCGTTACGCAATAGATTCATGCCTTAGACAGGGACGAGATCCCGATTATTCGATTATTCGATACAAGGCGACGTAGGTGCAGTGCGTGCGGACGCTGGAAAGTGGTCGTGCCGGAATGGCTCCAAGTTTGATACAAGAAACCGAAATCATGATGAGAGGTCAAGGGAAGCAGTATATACGAGGCAGGTGGCGATGCATAACCAACACAAAGTTTATCTATGAGTGTGCCATTTTTGTGGAGGGAGTTCGGCGTTGGGACATGACATCTTCAACGATTGGGATTATGGCTGTGTGGCCGATGGGCCAAGTTGTTGATCGTCACCGTGATGGGGATTAAAGAGTGTGACACATAAGGTAGCACTCCGAGCGGTGGAAGTACCCTTTGGTGAAAGAGAATATCATGTTCCAAGTACGTCACGCCAGTCCTCCTAGTAGGCCCTTACTGCGGGGCTTGCCGAACACCGTAGTTCACGACTATCCCCTAATGAGGCGCGATTTAAGACCGACCAGGGCTAGTGGGTAGCCTGCCTCCTTGCGGGCATTGATGAATGCTTCGAAATTGTCGCCAGAAACACGTTTTGTAACGTATTGAAGCTCCTTCAGCTCCGGCAATAGCCCAGTGGGGGACTCTGCATCGACTAATTGAAGAGCACGTAAGAGCCCCATGGCGAGTCTATCGTTCAAGTCGACTTGAAGGATAGTCACGTGACTGAAAGGCCTTAGAATTGCGCGCCACTGTGTATCCTGTGCCCGTTTGACAGAGTATGCTTTTCAAATATCAAGGTGAGATGCTCCACCGAAGAGAACACTGGGGTAAGCGCATTGAGAATTTGCACCATGGAAGATACCTGCCAATCGAGATTTCTGCAAAAAGCCTCCGTATAAAGTGCACGACTTATGTCCTTTTCATGGGGATACATCTTCACGAAGGCCGTCTCTCCAGAGAACACAATTTTGGCCATGCGTGACCTGAGGTTCTCTTTTGTGATCGTAAATTGCACGAGGTTCGGGATAGAATACGTGAGCTGATTGAAAAACCAGGTTTGGAGCTTCTCGAGCGAAGGGGCGGCCACCCGATGAACAAGCGCTTCCAGGTAAGCGCTGGGCACAATGCATGAAAACCAGCGAAGGTTGGGTAATGTGACGTGTGTCATAATGGGAGTATCCAACAGGTGACTCTCGACATCACGGTTGGGAACGGGTGATTGAAAGCCGATCCTGAGGATCTTAAGCTGCGGAAAGCGTGAGAGCTGTTGGAGAAATTCACTTGGATGGAAGTACACAGATGGGGGGATCCACATGAGTGAGAACGTTACGAGACCCATGCCAGGTGTGAGCAATAGAGATGCTGGAAGGATAAAGTTATTCAGTAGGAGGTGGCGCATATGTGGTGCTTGAAATGTTTCGGGTAGTACCAATATAGTATTGACCTTGTTCGGAGGCCTGAGAAATAGATATTCGAGCATCGGAAATTCCCCGTCAAAGGCCACGACGAACTTCAGCAACGTCGGAGCAAACATCTGAAGGCGGATGTGGCGCACACGATCACGTTGCTGCCGTAGCACAAGCAAGATTCCCTCTTCATCTGCTGTGGTGATGTCGTGGTGTTGGTCGAGGAAATCAATAATGAGAGGAAAGGGAGGAAAATGTGCGAGTACGTCCGCTATTGGCGTGCCATATGTGCAAAGGATGCAAAGATCGAGGTGGGATGCCGAAGCGAGTACGAGGTATCGCCATCTTCTACAGACCTGTGTGAGCTTATACCACCAGCGTTCACGGTCCCAATGTCCCCCTCGTAAGATATGGAGCTCGTCAGTCTCGTCCTTGTCTATAAGAACCGGCCGGCAGTGGAAAAATATACTGAGAAGCGAGTCATCGTCGAGGATGTGGATAAATATCCGTAGTGATCTGTCGTCCGCGGACCGCGTTCAGTCACAAGCCAGCAAATTTAGTAGAAGGGAGCGTACCTCAAGATTTGAGCCCAAGGATGCTCTGCGTATCGGCGGACTCCATCGGCGGATCGAATGGAAGGAGTGGGCGGTGAGACATGAAACATGGCAGGGGAATGAGTAATGTTTCTCAGTGAGAAATAGCGTAGACGTGGTGCTTTGAACGTTTCAGGAAGCACCAGGTCCTCGTCGTCATTAGGTTTGATGTCCAGATGTTCCAGTATTGGAAATTCGCCGTGTAAAGCCACAACCAATCGTCGTAAATTCGAGGCAGGCGCGCAAAGCCGAACGCGGAGAACTCTGCGACGGCGCCGCAGAGTGAGCGGAATTCCCTCTTCATCTTGCGCGGTCAGCTCACGGCCTTGATCACCGTAATCTATGATGATGGGGAAGGGGGGTGAAGATGCCAGCATGTCTGCTACGGGCGCGCCGTAAGTGCAAACGAGACAAAGTTCGAGATTGGGCGCCGACTCGAGTACAAGGTACCGCCATTTTCTGCAAACGTGCGCGATGTTGTACCACCAGCGATGGTCATTCCAGTTCCTCCCTTCCAAAATACGGTTGTTGTCGACGTCGTCTTCATCCGAAAGAACCGGCCGACAAAGACGAAATATCTTGAGAAGCAGATTATCACTGATGATGTGAATAGATGTACGTTGTCTGCCGTTTCGTCCGCGGGGCATGTTGGTTTGAACACGACCAGATAAGACAAAGGAATTGCGGGGGCGTACCTGACAGGTTGAGAGGCATGACTTGACGCAACTTGGTCAAACACTGGCATGTTAACGTACGAAGGCAGATAGCGAGAGATAACAAAAGGGATATAGAAGCGGAATAAGAATTGACGAAGATGTGGTCGAAGACAAGACTGTCCACATTACACAGTATTTGCGCACTAAGCAGAATGAGAAGTGTTGTTTGTATCGGGAGATTCCGTCGGCCTTTGAAATTTAAAAATTAGCGGTGCCAGGTTATAACTGTGGCAGGAGGAAGTTCTGTATTTACGCCTAAGATTACATTCTCGTCCTTTCCCTACTCGGTGGTGCAGGTGGCGATATAAGTGTATAAGTGGCCCTGGCCACGCAATCGGCGTCAGCGAGTCTATCGTGCGTGTGCACGTCGAGAGTCGAGACGTTCTCGCCGACCGCCTCACCATCCAAAAGCTGTCACGCTGCTCAGCCTGGTAAAGTGCCCTTCCCTCCGCAGGACATCGTCGTCACCTGGTTGCACATGTCCTGCGCCGCTGTGAGTCCGCGGGGGATCACGCGCCCGAGCTGGGACTTAAGCGCGGATGCAGGGGCGCCTCAGGCTGGCGGCATGGCGGGATCAGCGAGGTCCTGCTCACGAAAGAGGGGATCAAGGACGTTGTGTCAACGGAACATCAGTTCGTTGCGAGCGAGAGCCTTAGCGGCGTAAGGGAGATCAGCCGGAAGAATCATGGTGGGGAATATCCGCGTGGAGGAGCGGGAGAGGGCTATGGCTGAACCATTTGGCTTCAAGAAGGATGCCTAGGATATCATTGCCGGTCACAGACTCACAGGCATGTTACCCCATCGTACCTTCCCTAGACAAACACCCTCCATGAACGGGCTCGATCGAAGAGGAAAAGCTCAACGGCTACGTTTCCGATGCTGCAACTTAGCTCGGAT
>Ga0137397_10002716_pt1 | contig 12290 bp, 9 predicted proteins | sample czorhiz116metaG_FD_106658 | JGI IMG/M metagenome (GOLD analysis project Ga0137397, IMG submission 106658) | Vadose zone soil microbial communities from Angelo Coast Range Reserve, California, USA - czorhiz1.16 metaG | ecosystem: Environmental > Terrestrial > Soil > Vadose zone | place: USA... | reverse complement strand
GAAGCGACCGTTCAACCGCACGTTTGGCGCGGACGCCGGGGTGGGGCTGGGGCGCTACATCAACTGGCAAAACTATTACGCCAGGACCCAGTCGCCGGGTCTGACGCGCGGCGCGCACGCCGGTCTTTCTTCCTTCCGGTACGACGACAGTCACCACCAGGCGACCCTCTCTTACCGGGAAGTAGGTCCGGACTTCAATCCCGAAGTCGGTTATCTTCTGCGGGCCAACTACCGCCGGCCGGGTTTTGGTTATCGTCATACTTTCTATCCCGAAACCAAGCACATCCGCAGCATTTATCCGCATTTCCAGTGGAACCGCTGGTACACGCTGGGAACGAACGATCTCGAGTCCGAATACTGGCACAACGACTATGGCATGAACTGGCAGGGCGGCGAGTCCTTCAGCCTTCAGTACAACCGAAGCTTCGAGCGTCTGGACAAGCCGTTTGAGGTGTTCCCGGGAATCAAAATCGCGCCGGGCCGGTACGGCTTCAGTCAATTCGACCTCAACCTCAGCACCAACCAGAGCGCACGCCGGTTCGCCAGCGGGTCCATCATCGCCGGGAATTTCTACAGCGGTACAATTCGCACCCTCAGCTTCAGCGGGGGCCTTCGCAAGGGTGCGAACCTGACTTGGTCCGGCAGCTATACCCACAACATTATCAATTTGCGCGAAGGCGACTTTACTACCGATTTGGCCGGCTTCCGGTTTAACTGGAGCTTTACGTCGAAGAGCTACCTGCAAACCTTCACGCAATACAACAGCCGTATCAATCAGGTGGGCACAAATATCCGGTTCGCGTTGCTGTCTACTTCCAGCAACGGCCTGTTTGTTGTCTATAACACACGGGATGTCACCATGGATTACGTTGATCCTTATAACCGGGAGCGGACCACGCTGACCCGCGCCCTCCTTGTGAAGTACACCTACCTGTTCGATTTCTGATTAGGGAAACAATGAAAGTTACCTTCATCGGCTTAGGCAACATGGGTTTTCCAATGGCAGCCAATTTACTGGCTGCCGGTCATCGAGTCACTGTGTATAACCGCACGAAAAGTAAAGCAGATGAGCTGGCAACACGAGGTGCGATAGTGGTCGGTGCCCCAGAAGACGGCTGCGACAGTTCCGTTGTCATCACGATGTTGTCAGACGACAATGCTCTCGAAGAGCTGCTTTTCTCTAACAACAAATTCCTGGATGCGCTCTTGCCGAATACCGTCCACCTTTGCATGAGCACGATAAGTGTCGCGCTTTCCGAGAAGCTTGCCCAGGTCCACGCCAAGGCTGCTCAGATTTATGTGGCCGCACCCGTCTTCGGGCGACCGGAGGTTGCGGCGTCCCGAAAATTGTTGATCGTTGCGGCCGGCCCGAAAAACGGAATCGAAAGGTGTTCGCCGTTGTTTGAAGCGCTCGCAAGAAAAACCTTCGTATTGGGGTCTACGGCAGCGCACGCTAATCTCGTGAAGCTGGCCAGTAATTTTCTGCTATTCGCCATGATTGAAAGCCTGGGGGAAGCTGTAGCCTTTGCTCGGAAGTCGGGGTTGGACCCTGATGAATTCGTGAAAATCATTACAGAGACAGTCTTTGATTCTGCTGCTTATCGGGTCTACGGCCCGATGATTGCCAAATCAAGATACGAGCCGCTTGCCTTTCCACTTTCGTTGGTTCTGAAGGATGTTGGCCTGGTTCTGCTTGCCGCCGAACACGCGGCTGTTCCCTTGCCTTTCGCGAACGTAATACGAGACCAGCTGTCGAGCGCGATAGCCCGTGGTTATCAAGACCTGGATGAGACTGCACTGTCGCGAATCGCTGCCGAGAACGCCGGGCTAACGAGTTGATGCGAGCCAGACGTTTTGATTTTCTATTCCACCGTGATAACGACTTTTCCTTTGGCGTGTCCTTCTGCAACATACCGGAGCGCTTCAGGCGCCTCACTTAACGGATACCGTCTATCAAGAACCGGGTGGACTTTGCCGGCCTCACAGAGCTCTGTAATAGCGATCAAATCTTTTCGATTCTGTGGAACAAACAGGATGCCTAATTTCTTGCCTTGTGTTCTTCTAATCCATGGTCCCAGGAGCAAAATCTGAAAAAAAGTCGCGAGAGAACCGCCCACGACAAAACAACTTCCGTTGGCATTTAGTGCCCGGGTATAGGCGATTACCGAACGATGTGCAATCACATCAAGGATCAGATCATACTGTTTTCCATTTTTGGTGAAGTCCTGACGGGTGTAATCAATGACGTAGTCAGCGCCAAGCGAGCGCAAAAAGTCCATCTTACCCATGTTATCGACTCCCGTTACTTCAGCACCGTATAGTTTTGCAAGCTGCACGGCAAATGACCCGGCACTACCACCCGCGCCATTGATCAAAACTGTTTGACCCGGCTGAACCTGTCCCTTCTCGCGAATCCCTCGCAGAGCGATCACTCCCGCCTGTGGGATCGCTGCCGCTTCCTCGAACGTCATACTGGTTGGTTTCCGCGCCAGGGTTTCTCCACGGGTGCAAACGTACTCGGCAAAACCTCCGTGATAGCCTGGGAGTTCCCCAAACACTTCATCTCCGGGTTGAAATTCTGAGTTGTTTTTGCCCACTACTTCAACCCGCCCGGCGATGTCCGAACCGAGTATCGGATAACCTGGTTTTCGAAGCCCTCCCATGCGGGCGTACCACGGTTTACCTATCAGGCCCTCCCTGTCAGATCCATTTATGGACACTGCATGAATCTTGATGAGTACTTGATCGTCCGTCGGGACAGGTTTCGCTACCTCTTTGAGCTGAAGAACGTCTGCTGAACCGTACTCTGTGTAAACAATGGCTTTCATATGGGCCTCAATTTCCCATTTTCTTTGCGCGGGCGTATGATTTCCGAGCGCTTCGAGTGCCGGCAAGAACTGGATTACCGGCAACTAAACGACAGGAGACCTATGATTCGACGAGTCGTTTCGTGCCTACCGCTGATACTGACTTTCTGCCTTCCGGCAATATCCGCCGAATTTCAGGACGACCTGAGAGCGCGCAGGGCGCGTGTCATGGACCGGCTAGGCGCGGAATCGATACTTATATTGTGGAGCGCGCCCATTCGGGTGTATTCAAACGACGTTGATTACGAGTTTCGTCAGGACAGCAATCTTTACTATCTCACCGGTATCGACCAGCCCGACACGATGCTGGTCATCATGCCCGGCAATCTGGAACGTAAGGAGATCCTGTTCGTGAAGCCTGGCGACCCGGTTCGAGAGCATCGGGATGGCCACTTCCTCACCAAAAACGAGGCGACCGAGCAAAGTGGGATTTCAACTGTACAATCCACCACCGAATTCGAGCCGTTCCTCAATGCGATTTTTTCACAGCGCCCGTATGGCGTGGACCCAGCATCGCAGGAATACAATATCTTTTTCGCCGCGCTGAAGGACAACAAAGCTCGGTTCGAGTTGCTCCTGGGTCCGCCACCCGGTCTTTCGGAGGGCCTGTCTCCGACCTACGAGTTTGCTAATAAGATTCGAGAGCGATTCTTCGGATTTACCGTGAACGATGCCTCCAGAATTTTTCGCGATCTTCGGCAGGTAAAGACGGCCTACGAGCGGGAGATCATGGCGGACAGCGCGAACATTTCCAGTGAGGCTCACAGGGCAGGCATGAAGGCCGCCCGGCCGGGCGCATTCGAGTACGAGGTCGAGGCAGCGATCGAGTACGTCTACAAGAAGAACGGCGCTTTCGATTGGGGCTACCCTTCGATCGTGGGCAGCGGACCAAATGCCACAATCCTGCATTACGAAAAGTCGAGCCGGAAGATGCAGGATGGCGATCTTCTGCTCGTCGATGCCGCCGCCAATTACAAGTACACCACTGTCGATATAACGCGCACATATCCCGTAAACGGCAAGTTCACGTCTGTGCAGAAGGATATTTACAACCTTGTCCTTCAGGCGCAGGAAGAAGCCATGAAGTTTACGAAGGCCGGCGTCAAGATTGGCGACATCCATCAAAAGACCGTCGAAGTCATCAAGCAAGGTCTGCTCAAACTCGGCTTGATCACCGACGCTTCGGGCGACCAATATCGAATCTGGTACACGCATGTGGCGTGTCACTGGATCGGTATGGATGTTCATGATGTCGGCGATCGAGACCGTCCGCTGGCACCCGGCATGGCATTTGTTATCGAGCCGGGTATCTACATCCGTGAGAGCGCGCTCGATAACCTGCCGAAGACTCCGGAGAATGCCGCATTTATCGAGAAGGTCCGGCCGGCTGTTCAGAAGTACCGGGATATCGGCGTACGGATAGAAGATTCGTTCCTGCTCACAGATTCCGGTCTCAAGCGACTCTCTGCAAATGTTCCCCGAACCGTGGACGAGATCGAAAGCTACATGAAGAGCCGATAGGACCTTGTCAGAACGCCAAGCGGGCGCCGATCTGCGCCGCGCGAGGGCTCGCGGAGGTCGTAATCCGGCCAAACTCCGGCGATAAGATGCTTGGGTTCGGGTTGTTGAAGTTCACGTGGTTGAGCGCGTTGAATGCGTCCACACGAACCTGCAGCCTCATCGATTCCGTCAGCCGGAAGTTCTTCGCAAGCGACAGGTCCACCGTCCACGCCGCCGGGCCACGCACCTGGTCGAGTCTCACGGTGCCGGGCCGAAGCGTCGCCGTAGTCACGGGGCTGGTGGGGACCAGCGCGAACGCGGCTGTGTTCAGATAGCTCAGCGTACTCCTCCAGTCTTGCCGTACTGGATCACCTCCGACATAATCCGGGCGGCTATAGAGCATGCCCGATGGTTGTGTAATGACCATGGCCCCACCCGACCGCGCCGAAAAGATGCTTGCAAGCTGCCATCCACCGAGGATGTGGTGGAGGATGCCATTGCCGTCCTTGAGCCAGGGAATCTCGTAAATCACATCGCCGGCAAACCGGTGACGGGCGTCACCCAGACTTGGCCCGCGGTCTACTTCTGCTTCCGGATTAAAGAAGTCCTGTGTGTAGATGACCGCCGAGAAATTATCGCGAAGGTAGGTGTACGATTGAATATCGCCACCCTGCGTGCTGGTACCCTTGCTCAGCGTGTAGTGAAAGTCGAACTGAAAATCGTTGGACAGCCGCTTTCGGAGAGACGCCTGGAGCCCGTTGTAATCCATGGTCTGCCCGCTATCCACGTAAAAGCCGCCAGGCGAGCCGAGATTCCAACCCTGCGGCCTTGCACCGGTCTGTCTGTCGAACGCCTGAGGAAGCGGCCGCTGCAGGGGAAAATTTCTGCCGTCCGTGCGGACGTAGCCGACCTCGGCCATGAGTGCGGGTCCAAGCTCTCGCTGCATGCTGATCACGGTCTGAATCGTATAGGGGTTCGGCAGGTGCGTATCGAACACCGAAAAGAAACTTGGGGTGCCGCCGGTGTCCTTCAGCAGGACGGCGCGCAGATCTTCTGTATACATGGGCCACTTGAGGTTTCTATCGGCGGCCTCGGTCCGGCTCCAATTCACGCGGAACGGCACCGAAGGATGTGCGGCGCTTTGCCAGACAGTCGCAGGCAGGTGCGGGCTGAACAGAAAGCCGATGCCTCCGCGCACCACCGTATGACCTGTTGCGTCCACTGTCCAGGCAAGACCGGCTCTGGGCCCAAAGTTGACTCTATCCGGCTCATACGGTTTGTCCGGGGGGCGTATCGCGCCAAAATCCATCTTTTGCAAAGTAAACGTGTTCGGCGGATTTACGTTCACGATCTGGGCGGGGAGGTCCGACGTCGGCTTGACCTGTATCACCGAGTAAGAGTCGTAGCGCAAACCAAGGTTGAGCACGAGCCTTTTGTTGACGCGCCAATCGTCCTGTATGAATCCGCCGTACTCATCCAGATGGGCGTTGTATGGAGGCGCGCCGAACGACGGTATTACGGCGTTCGGCCTGTTCGCCAGCAGATCTGCCTTGTTCTGGTATCGGAATTCGGGATTCTGCGGGTTCAGGCGGCCTCCGCCCTGCCGCGTCCAGCGGAACCCCACCTTGACATTATGCGTACCCACGACACGGCTGAGCTTCTGGTCGAAGTTGTAGGCATGGCCCGTCATGTCCCATGATTCGGAGGACGGTGTAGTGAACAGGCCTGTCAAATTCAACAAAGGTACGCGCCGATCGTAGACTACCCGCTCCGGCTTGTTCGGATCTTTGATATCGAGAAACGCATCCAGCCGAAGCAGAAACGTGCGGTTCCACCCAAAGCGGCTCTCCGAGACCCACTGGCTGCGCGATAGCACGAATTGGGCCGCGATGCGATCCTGCTCGTTGTTAAATGTCCTGTCGTTCGCGCCGTCAATGGCGACTGACGGAGTCACCGTAAACGGCCTCATGCGACTGTACGTCACTGAGAGGTTGCCGCCGCTGCGCAGCGCCAGATCACCCTTGGCGACCACGTGATTATCTCTCCGCTCGCGGTTCTTCACGGCCACGTACCTGCCGACGTCGGCAGTGAGCGGTTCGTTCGGCAGCGGCAGCGGGTCCAGGGCGATCCTGGTTTCCGGGAACGGCAGTGCCGCCAGGATCTGATCGCGCAACGCCTGCGTTGGAACCGTTCCCAGGACGCGCATGCCTGCTGTTTCGCGATAGCCTTCATAGGTCGTGAAGAAGAACGCACGACTCCGGACGACGGGCCCGCCAAGCGATCCGCCGAACTGGTTAAACTTGACAGCGGGTTTGGGGGTCGTCGCCAAGAGGAACGGGTCGCGAGCCAGGAACTCCTCGCCCTGGTAGTTCTCGAACAACGAACCATGGAACTTGTTGGTGCCCGACCGGCTGATCATGTTCACCTGGCCGCCGACCACCCCGCCGTACTCTGCCGGCAGAACGCCTTTGACGACCTGGACCTCCTCGACGGCCTCGATGCTAATGACGTCGATCTGATTCTGTCCGCCGTACTGTGCCAGTGCGCGTCCTTCGGGATTGGAATTCGCCTCGGTACCGTCCACTGTAATACCCGTGCCGCCCGCGCCAACACCGTTAAGCCGCACGCCGCGGAGAATGGCTCCGGAGTCCGCGCCGGCCGACAGGCCCAGCAGACCCTGGACATTGCGGCGGGGCAGCGGCAACTCCCGCGCCTCCAGCGTCCCCAGCGACTCAATCTGGCCGGAGAAGGCCGTCTCAACGAGCGGCGCGGTCTCTGCGATCGTGATGTTTTCCGACAACTGCCCCACTTCCAGCGCGTACGTCTGACGAACGGTTTGACCAGCCCCCAACTGCAGGCCCTGGCTGGTATACGTCTTGAAACCAGGCATTTCGATCTTCAGCGTGTACGGACCGCCGGGAAGCGCCGGAAGCGCGAACTCGCCGCGCTCGCTTGTCACGGCATCCCGCGACACGCCCGTTCCCTGGTGCGTCGCCGTGATGCTCGCCCCGGGCAACACGGCCCCGGTCGAGTCGCTCACAAGACCATAGAGTGTGGCTGTCGTGACTTGTGCGCCCAGGTCGGCGGTTCGGGCGAGAACAGTCGCGGCGAAGAGCAGAGAGAAAATCCGTCGAGCACGATGACTCATCTGAATCTCCCTTCCGGTATTCAATTGTTGGATGGTTGGTTGGTGCCGAATACGTTAACGCTTCTTCGAACTACATGCACCTGAAATCCACGGTTGGAAACGGGCGAACGCAAACTGTAGCGGCGGTCTATCACCAGATCCGTCCAAAAATAGATATAGCCGCGTAGCGGCGACAGAATGTAGCCCCACGCGCCAGCGTGGGGTGTGCGTTGCAATTGAAGGTTAGCCCCGCGAGGGGCGAAAGATTCTTCTGAACCATCTTTCGCTCCTACGGAGCTCGTAAATCGAGGTCTACCGGGTCCCCACGCTGGCGCGTGGGGCTACATTCTGTCGCCGCTACGCGGCTATATACGGATCTGGTCATAGACCGCCGCTACAGGAAGAACACATGGCTGCAACGAGCTAAACCACCCGATGCAGGAGAGCCTCACCGGCAGCAAGGCGCCGGCAATTCTCAACCGCGATGTCCAGGCTGCGCTGTAAGGTATTGACGGTGAGCCATGCGAGATGCGGAAGCACTACGACGTTGTCCAACTGAAGCAATGGATTGTCAACGATGGGCTCAGCCTCAAATACGTCGAGTCCGGCAGCACCCAGTTGGCCGCTTCGGAGGGCGTCAATCAGGGCGGATTGATCGACAAGTCCTCCACGAGCCGTATTGATAAGGATGGCCCCGGGCCGCATCGATGCGAGGCGGTCGCGATCGATCAGTTTTGTCGTTGCCGCCGTCAATGGCGTGTGAAGGGATACGATATCCGCTTCGGAGAGAAGGTCGGGCAACGAACGGAAACGGACGCCGTCGATGGACTTCGGCGCCGTTGCGGTATAGATGACGTTCGCGCCCAATGCCGACAACGCGGGTGTCAGAATTTGCGGGATGCTGCCGTAACCGACGAACCCAACGGTCCGGCCGCCGAGTTCACCAAAGGTGTCCTGCAGCGAAGAGTCCAGACTCCAGCCTCGTCCTTCCCGCGTCATGCGATCGAGCAAGGGCAGACGGCGCAAACATGCCAGCATGAGCAGCAGCGTCAACTCGGCTACTGCACGCGAATTGGAGCCCGGCATGTTGCATACGGCAATATTCCTTTCCTGGGCTGCTTTGAGGTCGATCGTATTCACACCGACGCCGATCTTTTGTATCAGGCGCAGCTTCTTCGCCTTTGCGACGTCGATGGCGGAAAGCGGCCGCAGGAGGTGCCAGACGACTTCCGTCTCCGGCAGCAAGGCGTCAAACACGGCATCGTCCGATTCAGCGCAACATTCGACGTGCAGGCCCCGATCGGCAAGCGACGCGACCTTCCGGCGCCATGCCGGTCCCGCATCGTAATGCAGAAGGACTTTCATCGGTTGTTTCATCGATTCCATGGAAAAGCCTCTTTGGGCGGCAGCGCGCCGCGGCCTCCTGAAGCTTCGGCAATTCGCAGGCCTTCATTCCATTTGGCCAATCGTTCCGAGCGCGTAAACGATCCGACTTTCAATATGGGGGCGCCCCAACCCACAGCCAGATGAACAATCGTCACATCTTCGGTCTCGCCGGAGCGGGCCGAAACAATTGCCGCCCAGCCTGCCGCCATTGCGGCGTCGAATGCCGCTTTGGTTTCGGATAGCGTGCCGGCCTGATTGGGTTTGATGAGTACCGTGTTGCACGCGCCCCGCGCTGCAGCGCGCCGGATGCGGTCTGCCGACGTGACCAGCAAATCGTCTCCGACAACGGCCACGCGACCCGCAGTTTTGGTGAAGCGCGTAAACCCCTCCTCGTCGTCTTCGGCGAGGGGATCTTCGATCGCGACGATGGGATAACGGCGAAGCCAGCCGAGGAGGAGTTCGGTCATGGCGCCGCTTTCCAAATCCCTCTTCTCCAGATTCAAACGGTACCGGCCGGCATGACCGAATTCCGATGCCGCAATATCCAGGGAGATGGCTATCTGCTCCCCGGGACGGAAGCCCGCCCGTTCAATCGAACGAACCAGCATGTCGAGCGCTTCCTCATTCGTCTGGAATGCAGGCCAGAACCCGCCCTCGTCTGCGACACCCTGAAGCAATCCGGCCTCGGCCATCAGTGTGCCGGCGCTTCGGTACACCTCCGCGCACCAGTCCAGCGCCTCGGTATAGTCGGCGGCGCCGACAGGAATGATCATGAAGTCCTGCACATCCACGCGGCGGCCGGCGTGCGCTCCGCCGCCGAAAATCTGGATCTCCGGCATCGGAAGCCGGGCCTGTTTGTTTTCCGAAAGGTGCTGCCAGAGTGGAACGCCCGCGGCAGCGGCGGCCGCATGGGCAACGGCCATGGATGCAGCGATCAGAGCATTGCCGCCGAGCCGTCCCTTGTTCGGCGTGCCGTCGAGTGCGATGAGAGCATCGTCTGCCGCCTGTTGGTCGAATGCATCGAGACCCCGAAGACGCGCGGCGATTTCGCCATTCACCGCAGCGACCGCCATCGTGACGTCATAACCGCCGAAGCGAGAGCCGCCGTCCCTCAGATCAACGGCCTCCCCTGCACCCTTCGATGCGCCGGCCGGCGCCAACGCACGGCCCGCGGCTCCGGAGCCGAGACGAATCTCCACCTCTACTGTAGGGCGTCCGCGCGAATCCCACAGACGGCGGCCAATGACTTCTCTGATGGTTGATTCAGCCAAACTTAAAACTCTCTGGACCACGCATCGCGAATCGCACCCAGACGAAGAGGCGGAACCGCTAACAGCGCGCGAGCAACCTGGCGCACTCGATTCTTGTCTCGTTCGCCGGTGATGTATTCCACTGGAGACTTGCCGTCGATCCGGGCAAGCAGCAGGCCCGGCAGCAGCGCGGCGGTCCGGCCCTCGAGACTGGATGTGGGCTCCCAGCTCACCTCAGCCAGATACGCCTGGATGAACGAATCGAAACAGGCAAGGTACGAAGACGCGGCGCGCGGCGTCCACAGACACTTCAGCAACAGATGATTGAGGCAGAACGCCACGTCAAAGGCGGGATCGCCCCACCATGCGCATTCCGCATCGAGAAAAATCGGCCCTGACGGCCCAACCAGAATGTTTTTCGGGCTGACATCACCGTGCACCACAGCAAGTCTGGTTTCCGACGTCGTTTGGGCCAGCGCCTGAAAACGGGATGCGAGATCGGGATGTCGTCTTGCCGTCGCGCGCAGGTACGGCTCGATTCGTATGGCCTCGAAAATCGCATCGCTCGAAAAGGCCTCGGCTATGTCGGGACGGCCGGCGGTGCAGGCATGAATCCTTCCGACCATTCGGCCGACCGTCCCTGCAAAGATCGGATCGGCGTGACCGTCGCGTAGCATCGTCTTCCAAAGTCGATGGGTGCCGGGATCGAGAAACTCCATTGCGAACAGATGCCGCTCTTTGTCAACGCCAAGAATCTTCGGTACGGCTTCAGGAACGATAGAGCCCGCCACGCGGAACCATGCCACTTCGAACTGCCAGCGATCCACCGACGCGAACCAGTCCTGCTCCACACGCAGTTTAGCCAATGCCCGCTTGACGCAGACCGATCCACGCGGAAGATCAACCCGCCAGATTTCGGACGAAACCCCTCCGGTAAGCGCCGTGTAACCTGGCTGGTCGTTTGGCCCCGCCAGTCCCATGCCTCGCAGAGAATCGGTCAGTTCGGCCGCTAATGTGATTGCATTCGGCATTGGTAATCGTCTTGACGGTATCATAAACGACTTCGTGCAGCCTGCCATCGAATCATGTGGTTGGTTGCATAGTATGCATGAATGGTGCATATTGATGCATATGCGAACTACTCTTAATATCGACGATGACTTGCTGAAGAAAGCCGCCCGGCTTTCCGGGGTAGACGAGAAAACTTCACTCGTAAAACTTGGCCTGGAGGCGCTGATCGCGCGAGAGAGTGCCCGCCGGCTCGCGAACCTGGGCGGGACGGAGAAGAAGTTGAAGAATGTTCGCAGAAGACGTACGGGAATGCAGCGTGACGCTCGTTGATACGTCGGTATGGGTCCACCATCTTCGACATGGCAATGCCGGCCTTCGTTCGCTACTGGAGAACGGAGAGGTTTTAGGCCATCCGTTCATCGTTGGTGAACTCGCTTGCGGCGCAATAGCCAATCGCAATGAAGTGTTGGACCTTCTCGAGGCCCTTCCGATTGCATCGATTGCGGAACATGACGAGGTCATGCATTTCCTGCATGAAAAAAGACTGTATGGCCGTGGCCTGGGTTGGATTGATCTTCATCTTCTCGCCTCCGCTTCGTTGAGCAAGGCGAGTCTTTGGACGACAGATCGCGCACTTAGAAAAGCGGCTGAAGAACAGTGAACTCGTAAATGCCGGCAAAGCTCGTCAGCGTTTGGGATCGTACATCGCGTCGCCTTCCGTCTGACTCAAAACCAAACGCGTCACCGTGCCGTTGGCGTCCAGAACGAACTCTGCGGCGGCGCCTGTCGACTCAAACCTCGTCTCCGATTGCGGAATTAAAGGAAGAGCATTCAAGTACAGCCGGCCATTGAGCAGGGTGACGGTTTGGTTCACACCCATGAAGCCTGCCACAGTCCGCGATCCTCCACGAAACGCGTACCTTCCGGCGTACTTTGCGAGAACGGTTGAGCTGAGTTGCACACCTGTGTTCGCCGTGCCCACCATGTGAACCTTATCCTGGTTGTTTTCGTTGCAGACATTCTCAAGCATGTCCGCATCCGCTGCGTAGTTCACCGTCAGCGAGATGCTCAGGGGCTTGGTCAACGTCTCGGGATCGTCGAAAGTGATCTGAAACTGCATGTGCCCGAAATCGACACGCCGGAATCTCT
>Ga0137397_10002715_pt1 | contig 12290 bp, 8 predicted proteins | sample czorhiz116metaG_FD_106658 | JGI IMG/M metagenome (GOLD analysis project Ga0137397, IMG submission 106658) | Vadose zone soil microbial communities from Angelo Coast Range Reserve, California, USA - czorhiz1.16 metaG | ecosystem: Environmental > Terrestrial > Soil > Vadose zone | place: USA... | reverse complement strand
TCGCGCAGCCTCGTCGTGCTCGACGAGATCGGGCGCGGCACGGCGACTTTCGACGGCCTGAGCATCGCGTGGGCCGTGGCGGAATTCCTGGCGACGAATCCGAGCGTGCGGCCGAAGACGCTGTTCGCGACGCACTACCACGAGTTGACCGATCTCGCCGACGCCACGCCTGGCGTGGTGAACTTCCACGTCTCCGCGCGCGAATGGAAGGACGACATCATCTTCCTGAGGAAGATCGTCCCCGGCCGTTCGGATCGGAGTTACGGGATTCAGGTGGCGCGGCTCGCGGGTCTGCCCCGCTCCGTGATCGAGCGGGCGCGCGAGATTCTCGGCGCGCTCGAGCGCGATGAGCTGACGCGCGGCGGGCGCCCGTCGGTCAGCGGCACGCAGTCCGACCCGCAGCGTCAGCTGGGACTGTTCCAGGCACCGGGACTGTTCCAGGCACCGGGCGGCCGCGACGACGGGCTGCGGGAACGGCTCGCGGCGCTCGACGTCGATCGTATGACGCCGATGGAGGCGCTCACGCTGCTGGCGGAGCTCAAGAAGGAGACATGAGCCGCCCGCCCAAAGGCTTCGCGCCACGTGTAGCGCGACGGGTTCAGCCGAACATCCCGCGTGCAGCGAGCAGGGCTTCAGCCGAACGTCGTGCGGGCGCCGTCGCGGTCGACGACACGCGCCGGTCGCTGACCGGCATCCACAGCCCTCCGATTGCCGACTTTACGTTCCTCAAAGATGTCGCGCGTACGCCGGCTGATCAACGCGCTGCTCGCTAGCGCGTTCATCCTCGCGTCGGGAAACGAAGGAAGGGCCGCGACGCGCTTCGATCCAGCGCTGCGCTTTCGGGCGCTGGTGACTGAGCACTTCATCATCTACTTTCACCAGGGCGAGGATCGCCTGGCGCGGCGGCTGGCGACGATTGCCGAAGAGACCTGGCACAAGCTGCAGCGGCCTCTGGGTGTGACGCCGCCTGGCCGCACTCACGTGGTGCTGGCCGACCAGACGGAGTTCGCGAACGGATACGCCACGCCGCTGCCGTATGACACGATCGTGATCTACACCGTGTCTCCGTCCGGGTCGCAGTTCGAGTTCGACGACTGGCTGCAGCTCGCCTTCACGCACGAGTTCACTCACATCGTCCACCTGGATCGGTCGGAGGGCTGGGCGCGCGTGGTTCGCTCGATGTTCGGCCGCACGGCGTTCGCGTTTCCAAACATTTTTCTCCCGGCGTGGCAGGTCGAGGGGATCGCGACCTACGAGGAGAGCGCCATCACGGGCGAAGGCCGGCTGCACGCCGGCGATTTCCGCGCGATTGCCGGCGAGGCGGCGCGCCGCCGCGTGCTGGAGCCGCTCGACCGCGTCAACGGCGGGCTCACCGACTGGCCCGCCGGCGCCGCGGCCTACGCCTACGGCGTCGGGTTCCATGAATATCTGGTCGATCGATTCGACGGCGAGACGCTCGCCGCACTCGCGGGGGCAACGGCGCGGCGTGTCCCATACACCGCGTCGCGCGCGTTTCAGCGTGTGTACGGCCAGTCGCTCGGCCGCCTGTGGCGCGATTTCGAGGCCAGCCTCGTCACGAACGCGCCGCCGGCACCCGCCGACGACGTCGAGGTCAGGCGGCTGACGCATCAGGGGTTTGCCGTCAGCGGTCCGAGGTTCGATCGGTTCGCCTGTGCCGGCTGCCCGCTGGAAATCGTGTACTCGGCCGCCAACCCGCATGGTTTTCCGGGGTTGTATCGCGTCTCGCTCGATGGATCGCCGCCACGGCGCGTCACGAACCGCAGCTTCGGATCGACGACCGGCATCGGCCGCGACGCGATGTACTTCGATCAGGTCGAGCAGCGCCGGAACGTCGGCGTCTACAGCGACCTGTATGTGTTGTCGCGCGCCGACGGACGCGTCCGGCAATTGACGTCGGACGCGCGGCTCCTGGATCCGGATCTGTCGCCGGATGGCGAGACGCTCGTCTGCGTGCAGGATCGGCCCGGGCAGCGCGACCTCGTGCTGGTGCGACTCGTGCGGCACCCGACGGTCCGGCGAACCTACTCCGACGGGGCCGCGGCGGTCCGCCGAAGCGTTCCGCCGCGGCGCAAGCCGGAGGCGACGTACGAAATCAGCACGCTCGTCGCCGAACCCGAGACGCAGTTCAACGCGCCGAAGTGGTCGCCCGACGGGGCAACCATCGCCGTCGAGCGCCACCATCTCGGCGAGATGCCGCAGCTTGTCCTCGTCGACATGGCGACACGCGCGTCCCGCGTTGTCGCGGCGGAGCCGCGGGCGCGGTTCGTCATGCCGGCATGGCGGCCCGACGGCGCCGCGCTCGTTGCGGCCGTCGCCCGCGACGAGCAGACGTTCAACCTGTTCGAGATCGCCCTCGACGGATCGGCGATCCGCCAGGTCACGCACACGACGGGTGGCGCGCTCTGGCCCGAGATTGCGCCCGACGGCAAGACGATCGTGTTCGCCGGTTACACGACGGACGGCTACGACCTGTTTGCGATGCCGTATCCGCCGGAGGGATCGCCGACTGATCGTCGCGCGGCTGGCGGCGCTGACAGCCGCGGCGTCGGCGATCCGCCGACGCTTCAGCGAAGGCGGAAGCTCGATGCGATGGCTGAAGCGGCCGCCCCGCAGCTGCCTGCAGAAGAGGCGCGACCCGCGACCGAGTACTCGCCGATGTCCACGCTGAAGCCCACGTCGTGGACGCCGGTGATCGAAACCGACAGCGATCAGATCCGCGCTGGCGCCGGGCTGGGGGGCGTCGATCTGCTCGGTTACCACGCGTACGCCGCCACGGCCACGTGGCGCCTCTCGAGCCCGTCGAATGCGCCGGCGCAAAGCGCGACAGCGCCGGACTGGCAGATCTACTACGTGTACGATCGATGGCGCCCCACCTTGTATGCGGCCGCGTCCAGCGCGACGTCTTTCTACAACGGCCCGGTCACCGCGGCCGGGACGCCAACAGCGGGCGCTCGCCGAGAGCGCGTCATCGAGAGCGGCGTGATCTTCCCAATTCGGCACACACGGGTTTCGCATTCGGGCCTGTTGTCGGTGGCCCGCGCGCTGGACGACTTCGCGGTCGTCAGCGGCTCCGGAGTGTCGCGCGAGCGGACGCCGCTTCGCGCGGCGTGGCAAACCCTCACGAGCCGGACCTACGGCTACTCGATCAGTCGCGAGGACGGTGTGGCCGCCGGCGGGACGGTGGAGGTCGTCCGCAAGGATCTGGGCTCTTCGGCGAATGCGACCATCCTGACGGGAGATGTGCGCGCCTATCTGGCCGGCGCGGCGCGCCATCACGTGCTGGCGGTGCGCCTGGCCGCCGGCTCGTCGAACGGCGACCAGGCCGTGGGCCGCACGTTCCTGCTCGGCGGCAGCTCCCCGGGCGACAGCGTCATCGACTTCGGCAGCAGCGCGTTCAGCCTGCTCCGCGGATTCGGGAGCCACGCGTTTGCCGGCACTCACGTGGCGCTGACGAACCTGGAATATCGCTGGCCGCTCGCGCGCCCTCAGCGTGGCGTCGGCACGTGGCCGATCTTTCTGCACTCCGTGCACGGCGCCGTTTTTGCCGACGCGGGCGAGACGTGGACCCGCGCGTTCCGCGCCGATGCGATCAAGACCTCAGTGGGCATCCAGCTCTCGGCCGACGTCGTCGCCGGCTATTTTCTGCCGCTCACGGCGACCGTCGGCGCCGCGTGGGGACGCGATCCCGGCGGCGTTGTCACCGGTGGCGTCTCCGCATACGTGCGCGTCGGTCGCGCGTTTTAGTGTCCAGCGCGCGATCGTTTGCCATGGCGTCAACGAATTGCAGAGCGGTGACATGCCATCGTCCGGACCCAGCGGGAGGACGGCGCGCGGATGTGCGATACGTGCCAGCGCGTTTATGCTTTAATTGTGCGCGCATGAAAAAGAAATCCCGTTTCCTGCAGACGCCGATCGAGCCGTTCACCGTCGAGGCGGGGCTCACCGCGCAGCAGATTCTCGGGCGAATGGAGCGGATCTCGTTTCAGGGGCGTAACCTTGCGACGGCGCACCGCATCTGGCAGAAGATGCTGCAGGACGACGTGACGATCTTCCTGGGAATGGCGGGCGCGCTCTCCGCCGGCGGTCTTCGGCTGGTGGTCGCGCATCTGATCGCCCATCGCTACGTCGACTGTCTCGTTTCCACCGGCGCAAACCTCTATCACGATCTGCACGAAACGCGAGGCCAGTACCACTACGTCGGGTCGCCGCACGCCGACGATGCCGCGCTGGCGCAGGATCGGATCGATCGCGTGTACGACACCTACGCGAGCGAAGAAGAATTCATCGCGAACGACAGCTGGATTGCCGACTTTGCGTGCTCGCTCGAAGCGCGGCCTTACACCACGCGCGAGTTTCTCCATCTGCTCGGCGGCCATCTATGGACGACGACCGGCCGGGAGGGCATCCTGACGGCGGCCTACCGCGCCAGCGTGCCGATCTTCTGCCCGGCGATCGCCGACTCCTCGGTCGGCATGGGCCTGTCGCAGGCGCGGCAGAAGAAAGCGGGTGCCGGCTACATCGACATCATCGGGGACATCGTCGAGTCGGCCAACCTCGTCATCCGCCGGCCGCGCACGGCCTCGGTGGTCCTCGGCGGCGGGACGCCCAAGAACTTCATCAACCAGGCGAGCGTGCAGGCGGAGTTCTACAACGACGAGGTCGGCGGCCACCGGTACGCCCTGCAGATCGTCACCGACGTGCCGCATTTCGGCGGCGCCTCCGGGTCGAGCCTCGAAGAGGCCCAGAGCTGGGGCAAGCTGGCGGCCGATTCCGCGAAGGTCTCCGTGCAGGCGGACGCGACGATCGCCCTGCCGCTGCTCGCGACCGCGCTCGCAGGCAGCGCGAGCGCCCTGCTGGCCGCGCGCAAGATGCCGGTGTTCACGCTGGCCGGCCAGGTCATGACGGTCGATGGCCAGACCGTCCCTCACGAGCGCTTCGAGGAGATGAATGAACCTGCCGTTTGAGTACGACCAGGTCGCTGTCGGTGAGTTCGGCGGCACCACCCCCACCACAACCGATTTCGCCAACTCCCGCGTCGTCATCCTGCCGATCCCGCTCGACCGCACGACGTCGTACGTGCCCGGCACGCGCAACGGCCCGCACGAGATTCTCGTCGCCTCGTCGCACATGGAGCTGTGGGACGAGGAGACGCAGACCGACGTCCACAGCGTCGGCATCTATACGCTGCCGGAGATGGAGTTTCCGTTCGCGACGATGGACGAGGTGGTCCGCGAAATCCGCCGCGTCGCGTCGGAGCTGGTGAGCCGCGACAAGTTCGTCTTCGTGCTCGGGGGGGAGCATTCCATTACGCCGGCCGTGGTCGCGGCGATGGCCGCCAAACACCCGGGCCTCTCGGTGCTCCAGATCGACGCCCACGCCGACCTGCGCGAATCGTTCATGGGCACGCCGCACAACCACGCCTGCGCCATGCGGCGCACACTCGAGTACGCCCGCACGACTCAGGTCGGCATCCGCAGCCTGTCGCCGGAAGAGGCGGCCGCGGCGTCCGCGTTGCCGACCGAAATCTTCTACGACTTCAACATGCGCGAGCACGCCGACTGGATCGACCGTGTCGTCGATTCGTTGAGCGAAACGGTGTACATCACGATCGACGTGGATGGATTCGATCCCGCGATCATGCCCGCGACCGGGACACCCGAACCGGGAGGCCTGTCGTGGTACGAGGCGCTGACCCTGCTCCGCCGCGTGATCGAGCAACGGACGGTCGTCGGCTGCGACATCGTCGAGCTGACGCCGCTGGCGGGTCACGTCGCGCCGAACTTTCTGTGCGCGAAGCTGATTTACAAGATCTTGTCGTACCGCTTTAGATCGGCACTGAAATCGTAGGGGCAGCGTGCTCGGCTAAGGCGTCGCGCTACACGCGGCGCGAAGCCCTTCAGGCGAGCGTCGTTACGCACTCTTCTTGAGGGTCTCGAGCTCTTTTCGCGCATCCGCCGTGAAGGGCGACTCGGGATACTCGTCGACCAGCTTGTTGAACGTCTGTTGCGCATCGGCCCGCTTGCCGGCCTCGAGATAGGTGCGCCCGAGCTGCATCAGAATCCCATCGATCGGCAGCGGACCGTCTTTCCGTTGCGCGAGCTCCTTGAAGGCATTGATCGCCTGATCGTACTTGCCTGCGCGCGCCTGCGCTTCCGCCAGCCCCAGCCGGGCCATCTGGCCGTAGAAGCCGTCACCGGCCTTCTCGATCACGAGCTGATACGCCGTGGTGGCATGCGCCGGGTCGCCGAGCGCGAGGGCAATCGCCGCCTCCTGATACCGGGCGAAGATGCCGGCATCGGTCGATGGATACGCGTCAGCCGCGACCTTGAACTTCGTCAACGCCGCCTGCGAGCGTTCACGCTCGGTGGGAAAGTACAGGCCGTTGGCGGGCGTCCCCGGAGCGGGCGGCGGGCCGATACGTGCGTCCTGCACGATCATCGCCTGTGCGAGCAGGCCATGCGCCACACTCTGCACGTGCTCGCGCCAGCCGAAATAGCCGACCGCCAGGGCCCCGACGACGGCGGCCAGCGCGACGATCACGGTCGTCTCGCGGCGTCGCGCTTCGATCGTGTCGCGCGCCTGCCGCGCAAAGATTTGAAGCTCGTTTTGCTTGAGATGGTGACGCTCTGTTCTTTTCATGACTGCTTACTATTCTTGCCTGCCGGCTCACGATCGCCGACTACTGTGGCGCGCCCGGCCCGCCTTCGTACATTTGATCTTAGCGCGAACTGCGGCGCGCTCGCTGGCTTGCCAGCCTTAGCTCAGGCGAACTCGTGGCCAGCGAAGGGCTGGCGCGCCCGGCCGGAGGTTGAACCGGCCTCCCCTGGGCGTGGACTGGGCCTTTCCTGATTTTTCTGGCCTGTTTTCGACCGGGACGACGAGTGGCCGCCCCGAGCCGTTGCCGATTGTCAGCCACTTGTCAGGCAAACGCAAGCAACCCGAAACAGCGGAGAGCGTGCGCGATCTCGCTCCAAGTCAGTTTGGCATCAGGTTCAAAAACGATTCTGGAAGACTCCGATCTGACCTGCCCGGATTCCATGTCGTCACCGTTCGCATCTGGCGGCTCTTTCATGACGCGAAAATATTGCCACGGATCGTAAGACTGCGCCCGACCGCAGCGTAAGGGATCCTGCGACGGCATCTGAGGAAATCGAAGGAACCGCGCCTTAGCACCGCGTGCCTTGCCCGGCAAGTCAATGGGCCGCGTCGTGATTCTTGCGGTCTTCGCCTTGCAGTGCGGCGAGTGCGTCAACGCGGCCGGACAAGGCAGCCGGGCATGTGCCTGGCGTTAGGTCAGAGGGCGTGCCTGTGTCGGGCCCACTTCGGAAGGAAGGTGCAGGCGTTATGGTCAAAAAGGCAGCGGTTCTCTTGTTGACCCTGGGGATTGTTGGTCAGGTCGGTGCAGCGAAAAGCGACTCCCTCGTGAGCTTCGAGGGCGGCATTGGTGTCATCCCGGTGTCGAGCGCCGCGGGGACAGCAAACGCAGACGGTACGTTCCCGAACGTGAATCGGAACGTCGTGAGAGGAGTCAACCCCCCGGGCCAGATCTGGGTGATCGCCAATCTCCGCGCCGACGTCGGAACCGACGGCCGCATCCAGGTCAGAGGTCGCGGCTTGCTCCTGGGCGGCGGCAATAACATCGGGCGAAACGCCAACGCAAGCGTTATCGCCACATTGATCTGTGAAGCCGTCGCACCGTTTACTCTGCGCAACACGGCAGCCGCTGGTGTTCCGCTCGAGCCGAACGGCGATTTTCAAATCGACGATGCGCTGAATCCTGCGCCGTCGGAATGCCCCAGCCCGGTGCTTCTGATTCGCAGCACCGGCGGGACGTGGTTCGCGGCCGGGATTCTAAAGCTGGACGACGACGAGTAGTGAGGCTTGTTTGTAGAGTCCCGGCCCCCAGACGCCAACGTCCAAAGGACGATCCTCTGAGCGTTGGAGTCTGGAGGTCGGGAGCCGACCGAACAACCGGACCAACCTACCGGCTCACCTGTTCGAGGCGTATGCCAACGTGGCCTTTCTTGTGTCCCGCTTCCGCATGCCGGTGCGCCTCGACGATCTCGTGCAGTGAATATCGTCTATCGATCACCGTCCTTAGTGTTCTTCGATCCCCTTGGGGTAACGATCCGGCACGAGATTCAGTCTGATGTCATGCTCGAGGAGCGCTTTGAGACCCGCGAGCACCAGAGAGAACCCTTGGGTCGAGTCGGTCACCTGTTTCACGAGTTCGTCGCCGTCGCCCGTGAAGCCGGCTTCCGTGACACTGACGAACGTTGTGCCATCCTGTTGGGGCGCGAACAACCACTCCACGGTGGTTCGACCACCGTATCCGGGCCACTCGATGACAATGCGCTTGTTCGGTTCGATGGCTTTCGGAGTCACCGGGATCGAGATGCCGTACATTTCCCAATCCCATTGAACCTGCTTGCCGGCCTGGAGCCTTCCGGTGCTCTTGGTGAACCAGAATTTCGTGGTGATGTCCGGGTTGACCAAAGCCTCGAACACATCGGCGACGGGCTTGCGGATGAGCATTCCGGTCTTTGTAATCGGCACTTGCTTGAGCTGGCGATTGTCCATACGGACTCCTTTGATCGACCGAGTCTCGTCTCCACAAGCGCGTTGTGCGCCGAGAGCCGCAACCGCTACAAAGAATTTGGTGCATGACATCAGATCAGACCCGGTACTGCACTCAGCGTTTTCTCGATCGCCGAACCGGTCTCGCCGATCGTTTGCGTGCCGGCGCTGACGCACTCTTGTTCACAATGTTCTGCCAGGCGAGCGTCACCGCTTCTCCCAGCGTTTCTTCGTGAACCAAAGCTAACCGCACCCTCGTAGACCCGGCTCTCCCCCAGGATCCCGAGCGCCATATTCGCGCTGCCCGTATGGCTGATCGACCGGTTGCGAGTCGATGACCGCACCAGCCGCGCGCGCCCGCTCGTAGTGCGCATCGATATTATCCACGTGCACGAAGAGACCCGAATTCGCGACGTCAGAGGCCAGCGGGGAAGTGAGACCATGTTCCGCCGTTACGCGGTGAACCCAAATCGTGGCATCACCCGCATGGACCTCGCCATGGATGGGCTGACCTTCCGCGTTTCGATGCACGCCACCGCCATTGAAGCCGAAGGCATTGACGAGGAAATCGTGAGCCGCCTGGATGTCCTGGTAAGTCAGCACAGGAATGACTCGCTCGAAGTTAGACATGATGTTCTCCTTCTCTCGCGTGTCCGCCAGACGGCCAGCGTTCACCAGCAGCCTTTCAGGATCGTACCAACGGCCGTCTGGTGCAACGCGTGTTGGACCGCGGGCGCTGCCGTATCTCGCCCAGCACGTCAGATGGCAGAATCCTGCGGCATGTAAGTGCATCAGTCGAGCCTGCAGCAAGTGCGTCATCACCTGACGCAGTCGTGGTCGACACGGCCGAAGGTCGTCGCCGATTCTCCCGCGTTGCGATCCCACGCGTAGAGATCGATCGAGCGCTCGAGACGATAGCCCGCATTAGCGGCCCGCTGCCGAAAACCCGCGCGCAGTTGCCGCGTCGTTCCCCTAGGAACCCGAGCGAAGACGAAGAACGGCGCCGCCGCTGATGGACGGCGCCGTTCTTGGAATGCGATGTGTGTCGAACGTTACGCCGCGTGTCGCCGCGCACGTTCCAACGTCGGTCAGTGCCCGTACCGCCACCATCACCATCATCGACTTCCTCTCGACAACAGCCCCCCTTTCGAGCGCGCGGGCTTTTTTGTCCGTTCGTAGTGTCCGGCTTTAGCCGGACGCGCACAGTCGGCTAGAGGCGAGACGAGGCGGCGGCCACAGCACGGGACCAATCGTGGTCGTCGTGCGCGTTCCTACTTCAACGGCTGCAGGAAATTGGCGAACGGCGTTGCGGTGGTTCCGAGTCGCACTGTGGTGCCCCCTGCTCCGACCGCCGGCACAAGGACGCGATCGTCCATCACCGGGAAGCCGAACAGGTGAGTGACGGCACCGCTTCCACCGTTCGGGACGCTCAGGCTTGGGTGATCGAATGGCGCCCGATCGAAGCGCAGCCGCTCATCAGTAGTCGACTTCAGGAACGCCACGAGGTCCGCTCGCTGAGTGAGAGTCAGACCCAACGGCTGGATGTCCGGGTCGAGATTCTGCTGGTTCTGGATGGCGAAGTCGCCGCCGCGGTTGTAGAACTGAACGACCTGCGTGAGCGTGGCCATGCCGCCATTGTGGAAGTAGGGCGCGGTCAGCTCGACACCGCGCACCGTCGGCGTCTTGAGCGCGCCGTCAACCGCGACGCGCTCGTCGGGATCGAGTGGCGGCCCGAGCGGGTGCAGTGGGTCGCTGCCGGGATCGATCGGATCTGGCAGCAGGCGTGTCGCCGCCTGGGCAAGATCGCCGACCTGCACCTGTGCGGTCGTGCCCGCGGAAAGCGTCAGGAGCTGATCCCGTGCCTGAATGAGCAGGATCACCGCCCCGGTTACGTCAGGCGGCACCCCCAGCAGCTTTGCATTGGCCCGCGCGAGCAGGTCGACGACTGTGGGGGGATTGCCGAGGAGCGCCGCGGCCCGTGCGAGCAGCCTGGCGGCTTCTTCCGGTCGCGCCAGAATTCGAGGGACCTGCGCGCTCGCGTTCGCCAGACGGACGGCGGTCTCGCGCGGCAGTAACGGTGTGGCCGCTATGAGGGTCCTCACGGTGTCGCGGACCTTCATCTGGAAGAATCGCGAGTTGGACAGCGGCAGGTTGGCCGGCCCGATCGTGGCCCCGACGCCGATGTCGTCGAGAGTCGGCCTCACGCCGATGTTGTAGAAGCCGTTGTCGTACACAGCGACCCGGTTGTCGCCCATGATCATTCGCTCGATGATCTGCGGCTCCTGCACATTGGTGAGCGATGCGTTTGTCAGCTCCGCGCCGCCATGGCAGTTGATGCATTTGCCCTGATCGAGGAAGACCGCAAGTCCGCGCTGCTCCGCATCGATCAATGCTGCGAGGCTGCCCTCCATGAAGCGATCGAACCGCGAGTCGTTGGCGATCAGCGTCTTCTCGTACTCGTTCACGGCCATGCCGAAGTACAACGTGAAGTTGAACTCCATGATCGTGAATCGATTTCTATCCGGCGCGCCCGGGACCACCTGCGGACTGCCGCTGGTGAGATCGACAACGAAGCCAGGGGCATCCCAATACTGCGGGTCAAACGCCTGCTGGATGAGATCGGCGTACTTGAGCCTGATGCCTGCGGGATGCAGGGGTTTGCTGGCGTTGCTGTAGATGCCGAGCAGGCTGTCGTCGGTAGCGACCATCTGCTGTCCGAGAGCGACGAGCGTCGGATCGAGCATCTTCCTGCCAACCTCCGGAAAGCGCCGGCCGAAGAACGACATCTCCAGATCGCTCAGTGGCGGACCGTCGGCCTGCGACGCAGCCGAGGATCGGGTGATGCGAACCGTCTTCAGGAACGGCCCGGCCGGCACGACCTTGATGATCCGGGCCGTGTCATCCAGCGCTCCGATCGGATTCACGCCGTTGAACTCGAATCGCGCGCGCCCGTCCCAGAAGTTTCGGTGATTGAGCACGGCGTTGACCACCGTCGGCGTGCTGCGCGGCTCGACGTTCCGCACGAGGACGCCGTTCACATTGAAGACGAGGCCGTGGCGGCCACCGCCGGCCAGCGACGGTACACCGGTATCGTCCGGAATGCCGGTCGCCGTGAACGCGGCGTTGAAGACACCCTGCGATGACATGACATCGTTGGTGTCGAACAGCACTCTCGAAGCACGATCGTTGGGGTCGAACAGCCGGTGAAACGGGAAGTCTGCCGCTGCCAGCTGGTAATTCGGTCCAAACGGCGGCGTGAATGCTCTTGTGTCGGCGCCAGTCTGATCCCTGAAGCCGGGATTCATCTGGTTGCGCGACCGGTTGTCGGCGCCGGCGTGGAAATGACAGCTGGCGCACGCCTGGCCGTCGCTGCCGATCTGCTGCTCCCAGAACAACGCCTTGCCGAGAATGCGGAGCGCCTGACGGTCCCGAACGAACTCCCCGAAGGTCGGAGCGTCGGGAACGGCCACGGTCTTGAGCGAGTTGGTGCGAGTCAGCGCGCGCGCACGGAGGTCGGCGGCGGTTTCGGCCGTTTGCGCCTTCACCGGTCCGCCGACGAAAGTCACCGCCGCGGCGAACGACGCGGCGGCAGAGCCCAACAACAGATACATCCGGATGGTTCGACGTCGCCTAGGAAGGTACATATATCAACCCCCTCACTTGTTTTCGAAGCCTGGTTTACCCGGAAATAG
>Ga0137397_10002714_pt1 | contig 12292 bp, 18 predicted proteins | sample czorhiz116metaG_FD_106658 | JGI IMG/M metagenome (GOLD analysis project Ga0137397, IMG submission 106658) | Vadose zone soil microbial communities from Angelo Coast Range Reserve, California, USA - czorhiz1.16 metaG | ecosystem: Environmental > Terrestrial > Soil > Vadose zone | place: USA... | reverse complement strand
GCGACGGCGCCGGGCACGCGCGCGCCTTCGAATTTATGGAATCGGTCGGCGAAGACGATGTTCCGGGCGAACACGTGGATCTCGCCGCGCTGGAGAAAGGTCAGCGCCGTTGAGGGCACCGCGCGACTTCTGGCTCTCCTGTGGCCATCATTTGCTTGACCGCGACGCGGCGGGCAGGTTGGTTGTCACCGACGAATTCCTCAAGGCCTACCTCGCGCGCCCCGAGCTTGTGCCGCCGTCGGAAGCCTGTTTTGCGGAACGGGAGCTGCACGGTGCAATGCTGAGCGATCCGCGGCAATCGGTCGAGGCTTCGCAAATTGCCGCGATCGCTGATACCGACGCACGCGAGAACTGGGAGGTGATGCTTGGCTGGCGCGACCATCTCGTGAGACATCGCACGTTGGAAGCGGCCTATCTCGAGATGATCAGGCGCAACATCAAATTCCCAGGTGCCTTTGTTGGTCATCTCACTCAAGCGATCCTGCGAAACGCGCTGGACGATTGCAACGATGTGTTCATCCTGCGTGCCGCAGAGATGTTCTTCCGCCCTCAGCGGCTGGTGGTGCAGGAAGGTTCGATCGTCGCCATCGATGAAGAGACTGAATCGCTGCTCGGCCGGCCGTCTCGCTCGCCGTTGACAGCACTGCTGGGATTGCCGGCGACTGAAGTCGACCTGCTCAACGATACGACGGCCGGCAGCTACTGGGAACGCAGCGATCGCTTCGACATGGCGCTCGACCTGACGGCCGGCCAGCGAGGACTGGCAGCGCTCGGCGACGTCGTCACGCTCTGGCTCTCGCACTTGCTTGCGATCGATGTCGTCGTTGAACCGCTGCCCGAACTGCATGGCGCGCTGTGGAGTTGGTACGTCGGATTCGATTCCGAGGCGACGCTCATCGGGGATGCGATCTGGGGCGGCGGCGATCTCGACGACGCCACGCGGGCTAAACTTATCGGCCTGTTCCGGCTGACTTTCCGCGATCCGGCGGATATGATCGCGAAAGTCAGGGGAGAGCCGGTCTATCTGCTGGCGGCGGTGACGGATGATGAGGTGTTGCGGTTGAAGCCGCAAAATCTCGTGACCGGCCTGCCAATCCAGCAAGCGGAGGTAGTCAATTGAGATCGACCGCTCTGGTGCGCATTGCAGTTGGCGTCGTGGTCGAGCGACGCAGGGCGAAGAGCGCCTGGGCCGACTTCCTTTGGCGACCGGTTTCGGTGTTTGCCGGAAATCCCTCGGCCGAGCCCTGGACGCCGCTGGATGCAGAGGCGGAAACGACCTTGTTTTATGCAGGTGATGCTGAGGTCGAATTGCACCGGACCGAGACGGCAAATTACCGCAATAATCTCGCATCGGGCGCGCCGGCATTGTGGGTGGGCTTACGGCCTGCTGCCTCGGGGCAGCCTTATGAAATTCTTGCTGTAACGGCTGATCCGGCTGAAGGAGAGGCGTTCACCGATGCCGGCAGCAATCTGGTCGAAGCGGTGCCGATGCCGCCCGAAATCGCAGAGGCCATCGCTGAATTCATCGCCGAACATCATGTCGAGCGGCCCTTCCTCAAGCGCCGCCGCCAGCCGGCAGAACCGGCGCTCGTCCGACACCGGGACGCAAAGGGAGGCGGTGAATGACCGTGTCGGAAAATTTCGTCTCACGCTGGGCGCGATTGAAGCGCGAGTCGGATGGCGGACTCAGAACGGAGCCCTCGGAGGGTGGACAACAGCCCGATGCGATAGCGTCGACCGATACGGAAGCAGCCGCCGCGCATCATGCAGACGCCGAGGTGGTCGAGGAACCCTTTGATCCGGCAAGTCTGCCTTCGCTCGAATCGATCACGGCCGATACCGACATCCGCGGATTCCTGCAACGGCATGTGCCGGCCGACTTGACGCGCGCCGCGTTGCGCCAGACCTGGGCAAGCGATCCGGCCATTCGCGATTTCATCGGCATCGCCGAGAACCAATGGGATTTCAACGACCCGAATGCGATCTCCGGCTTCGGTCCGATGCAAGAGAACGACAATTTGCAGGATCTTCTGGCGCAGGCGCTTGGCGAGAAAGACCGGCTCGCCGAAATGATTCCGGAAATGCCGGAAACCGCGGAGCCCTCGCGCCCGGCCGGAAACGATGGCGAAGGCGACGAACTTGATAGCAGTGTCCGGAAAACGGCTGATGCTTCGTCGGCCGACGAAATGCGCAATTTAGCTGATGGCAGCAGCCAGCAAGGTGCGATAACTCGGAGCGATGTTGTCGCTGAAGCGGACGATCCGCCGCGAAACCATCGTTCGCACGGCGGCGCTTTGCCACGGTAAGATAGATCGTCCTGGACGAGCCTTGGCCGTTTCGGTCGTATTGAAGTGTCACGCTGAGAATGGAGCCGATGCAGGAGTCCAAATCTCGCATTTCGTCCGATCGCATCGTCGACGAGATTGATCAAGCTCGTGCGCAGGAATACGCGCTGCTGGCTGTCCTGCTTTCACGAAGCCCCGATGCCGAAATGATTGGGCGCCTGGCCCTGCTGCGTGGCGATGCAAGCCCGCTCGGCGTCGCCCATGCGGAACTCGGAGAGGCCGCAGTCCGCGCTAACGAGGAGAGCGCTGGACGGGAGTATTTTGACTTGTTTGCAGGGCTCGGGAAGGGCCTGCTGTTGCCGTATGCATCGCATTATTTGGAGGGCTCGCTCTACGGCCGCGCGCTCGCGCGGTTGCGCGAGACCCTTCAGCAGCTCGGTATTGAACGGGCGGCAGGGCATTCGGAACCCGAGGATCACGCCGCACTGATTTGCGAAATCATGGCTGGCCTTGTCGGCGGAGATATCGCCGGTCCGGTTGGCGCCGATCGCGAGTTCTTTGAAAAACATCTCGCTCCCTGGATCAGGCGTTTTTTTGTCGATCTGGAGAAAGCGGAATCTGTCGATTTTTACGCCCACGTGGGCTCGCTAGGGCGAATTTTTGTGGACGTCGAAACGGAAGCCTTTGCCCTTTCGGCCTGAATTATCGAATCTCAACTGGTCCGTTTCCGCTCGACAACCTCATTTGGTTCAGGAAAGCTGCTTTGATGGCCGCGCGAAGGTCCGCGTGAAAAAGGAGGAGTACGATGCGCGTGTTTATCGTCGCATGCCTTGTTGCCGGTCTTGTTGCCGGCGGAGCCGCTGCCCTTCTTGACAACTTTGCCCAGGAGAGTGCCTCGGCCGCATTCGCTGAATCCAGCGTGCGAATCTAGCGCGGCATTTTTGCCGCGGCCGACCATTGGAAGCTCTTTCGGGTTCCCTTGTCGCGGATGGCAATACCGGCCGCCTTGCCATCGGCACATTGAACCTTAACACTGGGCCACCGACCAATTTATGCCGGGAAACGGAGACGCCCCATGATGCGTATTATGATTTCTGCCTTCGCGGTGATCGCTCTTATCGCGGTTGCAACAACGTTACTGCACTCACGATCCGCATCGATCGAACTGTCGGCGGGAACCGCTGCGATGCCGTCATTGCTGGAACTCCACACAATGGCAGGCGTAAATAAGCTCTCGGCACAGGACATCGAGGATCAGTCGCTGGTCTACCCGTCGGCCGAGAAGCGTTAATTTCGTATTTTTGAATGGCTTTAGGACAAGCGCAAGGGCACCTCGTTACGGGCAAATTGCTCCATCTTCCTCGGCTTATAGCCGCCAACCTTGTCCGGCCACGACGCTGCCGGTCCTTCGGAAGCGCTGCGCCCACGGAATGGCCGTGCTGGCACCCACGTCAAATTGTTCCGCCGCCCGGCGGCAGGAAAGGCCCACTCGAATTATCAAGCGGAAGACGCTGGATTTTCGTTGAGCGCGGCACCGCTGCGCCGGGACCTTTTATTCGAGGTGTGCCGAGTTCACTTCGGGTGACGGTATTCACAGGGGGCAGTCACCGGAAATCAGGGGTGACCGGGTCGTCCCGATCACCTGTCCGGCGAGAAGCGTCAACCACTAGGGCCAAACCTAGATTTCGATTGAGTCAAGCGGCCTTGGCGGCCAGTTCCGGGCCGGCTGTTTCCATCGCCCTCATATACATATCAAGCAGAGTGTCGCGCTCGTCGCGCTCGTCCTTGTCTTGCTTCCTCAGTTTGATGATTTCCTTGAGGATTTTCACATCAAAACCCTCGGCCTTGGCCTCTGAAAAGACTTCCTTTTTCGACTCGTTCAACTCCTGCAATTCGGTGTCCAAGTGCTCGATCCGCTCTACGAAAGAACGGATCCGTCCGCCGGGAATGCTCGTGTCAGACATGGTGCCTCGCTGTTGGATGAGATCGTGAAAATGAACGCAAAGAAATGACCAATGCGTTAACGCAAATCCCCGGGGCTTTCTTAATTACAGGCGATCAGCGTGAATTACCTGGCGCTCATCACGCTAAGCAGGCTTGACGGTTACCGCCTTGGCGTCGCTGAAGACGGCCTTGGTCAATTCGCCGATAGTGCCGACCTCAATCGCAATTACGTCGGGATGATTGAACGCGAAGAGAATGCACCAACAGTCGATGCGCTTGAGCAGCTGTCCAGATGCCTTGAATGTTGATCCCGTTTCTTTTTTTAAGGTGGGTTAGCAGCGGTTTGCTGAAGGTTGTTCGGCTACAGTACCCACGTGCTACTCTGCGACCGCAACTATTTTTGTGTGGTGATCGCACCGGCACTTTCAGAGGGAGGCCGGGCAAGGTGGCATATAGATTATGCTCATTGCACGCGGCAGCGGTCGGCGCCCCCTGCATCAGCCCGGTCGTGGCGTTGTGGCGCAACTTGTGATGCGTGACTTTGCCTGGAAGACCGGCGAGCTTCACGGCGCTTCAGAACTCTTTTTTGACCGAGGCGACCGCCATGAGCCGGGATTCCGGCACGCTGCCTTTCCTCGAAGCGGTACTCACGATCGCGAAATTTGAACCGGGCATGTAGGAAATCGTGCGGACGTTCTCGCCCGTTGCCGGATAGGCCCCACAGCCGTGATATTCGCGCTTGCTCTCGAGCAGGACTTGGCGGGTCATTTTGTGCCGTCGCCCAGGCTGCCGGCCATCAGCGACGCGCACAGGACCGTCGATGCGCGCGATCTGAACTGTTGTGCATCGCGGCTTTTCGAAGAGAGCTGTTCCCGCATGTGTAGTGCCCGGCTAGGATTCTCTCATCGGACAATAGAGAGCTGTAGAAGCACCGGTATTTCCAGAAAGCACGTCCTGCTGTCTGGCTGCACGATGAGGGAATCTACTGCGGAGGGAATGGAACAACTCCGCTAGCGACGCAGCACAGCTCGTGCATTGGCGAGTTCCTGGTGGCACGCTGCGGAGTCGCCGGCGCGATCCGCAGCGCGGGCGCGGCTGAGCGAATCAAGTGCATACTCGAAAAGCTGCCCATTCCCGCCTTCGGCCGCCGCCAGCGAGCGGGGAGTCGGCTGATAGCCGCGCAGCGCGTTGAGGCTTTCTCGTTTCCAGCCATCTGAGCCGACACGATTCTCGATGGCTGCGTCAACCTGGGCCTGAACGCTTGCGATCGTTTGAGAGCAGGGTCCCGCATGGGCCGGCGATGCTGCCAACAGCAAGGCAGCGATAGCTGAGTAGTATTTCAAGGTATTTGTCATGGGTCTTGATCCTTGAGGAAAGACTGGGTCAACGTCGGTGTCTTTCCGTTGAATGACAGAAACTAATGTCGTGCGTCTTTCGCGAACGAACGGTCACGCGCCGTTGAACCAACTCGGCGGCACGGCGAGCATCATCGGCAAAGGCGTGCAAAGTGGAAAGTATGGTTACTTGACGAAATACGCGAGCAACCCATGCCGCTAGTGTCGCATCACTCAAACCCGGAGTGATTTGACATGAAACACCTCAAAGCCTGCCTGGCCTTCGCGGCCGCTTTCTCCCTGATCTCCATGGTCGTGCCGGCGAAGGCCGAGCCCTTGAAGAACATCGTGCTGGTGCACGGTGCCTGGGTGGATGCATCCGGCTGGAAGCCGGTCTACGACATCCTCACCAAGGAAGGCTTCCATGTCAGCATGGTGCAGGAACCCGAGACGTCGTTTGCCGACGATGTCACCGCGGCGAAGCGGATTCTCGATCTCCAGGACGGCCCCACGCTCCTCGTCGGGCACAGCTATGGCGGGTCGATCATCACAGAAGCCGGCGTTCATCCGAAGGTGGTAGGTCTCGTCTACGTCGCGGCGCACGCCCCCGATGTCGGCGAAGACGAGGCGGCGCTTGGCAAGAAGACGCCAAGCGTGCTGGCGAAGACCGAAGGCGCCATCAAGGTCACGCCTGACAAGTTCACCTATCTCAACCCGGTGGAATTCCCCAAACTGTTCGCGCCCGACCTGCCGCGCGAGCGGGCGGAGTTTGCTTCGCGGTCTCAGGTTCTCGCTGCTGCGCAGGTGTTCAGCACGCCGTTAACGGCGGCTGCGTGGAAGACGAAGCCGAGCTGGGGAATCGTCGCCGGCAGCGACCAGATCATCAATCCCGATCTCGAGCGCTTGTACTACGAACGCGCCAAGAGCCACACGACCGTCATCCCGGGCGCCAGCCACTCGGTTTACGAGTCTCACCCGAAAGAAGTGGCGGCCGTTATCACCAACGCCGCCCGCAACGCCCAGCAAACGGCGGCCCGTTGAAGGCGCCGGATTGAGACTCGAATTCTGGCGGACATGCCCCGCGGCATTTGCGCCAGAACAACCAATCGGCCAGATCAGGATATTCCCACATGTTGATGTCCATGAACGCTGAAACCAGGAGCGGGACGATGACGACATGGCAGCGTCACCGCGAAGCGCGCGATGCTCGCATCGAGGCCGGTTCCAGGCTGGCGCGCGGCAAGATCGTTGAGGCGAGCGATGCCACGCGTCTGATGGAGGCCGTTATTCGGCCCGGCGACCGGGTGTGCCTGGAAGGCGACAACCAGAAGCAGGCGGATCTGCTCAGCAGCGCCCTGCTTGCGGTCGATCTGGCGAAGGTGAACGATCTGCACATGGTGCAGTCCGGCGTCGTGCTCCCGGAACATCTCGACCTGTTCGACCGCGGCGTCGCGAAGAAGCTGGATTATGCGTATTCCGGTCCGCAATCGGCGCGCATCGCGCGCATGCTGTTCGGCGGCAAGATCGAACTGGGGGCGGTTCACACCTATCTCGAGCTGTTCGCCCGCTACTTCATCGATCTTACCCCGCACGTCGCGCTGATCGCCGCGGTCAGCGCCGATCGCGATGGCAACCTCTACACCGGCCCGAACACCGAGGACACGCCGACGGTCGTCGAGGCGACGGCGTTCAAGGACGGTGTCGTGATCGCCCAGGTTAATGAAATCGTCGACAGGGTGCCGCGCGTCGACATTCCGGCGGATCGCGTACACTTCATCGTCAAGGCGGAAAAGCCGTTCTTCGTCGAGCCGCTGTTCACGCGCGATCCTGCCGCCATCACCGAGGGGCAGATCCTGACCGCGATGCTTGCGATCAAGGGCATCTATGCGCCTTATGGCGTGCAGCGGCTGAATCACGGGATCGGCTTCAGCACGGCCGCGATCGAGCTTCTGTTGCCCACCTATGGCGAGAAGCTTGGCCTGAAGGGCAAGGTCGCGAGCCACTTCGCGTTGAACCCCCATCCCGCGCTGATCCCGGCGATCGAATCCGGCTGGGTGCAGCAAATCCATTCCTTCGGCTCGGAGGTCGGCATGGATGAGTACATTCGTGCGAGATCCGACGTCTACTTTACCGGGCCGGACGGCTCGCTCCGCTCCAATCGCGCGTTCTGCCAGACGGCTGGCCTCTACGCCTGCGATATGTTCATCGGCTCGACGCTGCAGATCGATCTGCAGGGAAACTCCTCGACTGTCACGACCTCGCGCATCGCCGGCTTTGGCGGCGCGCCGAACATGGGTGCGGACGCCCGCGGGCGACGCCATCCGAGCGAGCCGTGGCTGAAAGCCGGCGCGGAAGCCGATCCTGAAAGTTCGGCGCTGTTACGCCGTGGCCGCAAGCTGGTGGTGCAGATTGGCGAAACCTTTGGCGACAAGAACGTTCCGCTGTTCGTCGAGAAGCTCGATGCACTCACGCTTGCCGAGAAACTGAACCTCGAACTGGCACCCATCATGATCTACGGCGACGACGTAACGCACATCGTCACGGAAGAGGGCGTCGCGAACCTGCTGCTGTGCCGCAACGATCATGAGCGCGAGCAGGCGATCCGCGGCGTGGCCGGTTACACCGAGGTCGGCCGCGGGCGGGATCGAAACATGGTCGAGCGCCTGCGCCAGCGCGGCGTGATCCGCCGGCCGGAAGACCTCGGCATCAACCCGCTCGATGCCGACCGCAGCATGCTGGCCGCGCGCTCCATCAAGGATCTCGTGCGCTGGTCGGGCGGGCTCTACACGCCGCCTTCGAAATTCAGGAACTGGTGAGGAAAGACCGCCATGGAAGACCTCAGTTTTCAACACAGGGCTCGCGAACGTGCCGGCGGTACCAGGCAAACCGCGATAATCGGCGTGGTGGCTTCCGGCAATCTCGAAGTGCTGGTGGAGCGCATCCTGTCGGATGCCGAATGCCGGCTGGAGATCAAGACCGCAGCCGTGGGCTTCGGCGAAGTGTGGAATGCCGTCATCGTCGATTTTGTCGAGCGCTATTCGCCGGGCGGGCTCAAATTCTCCATCAATGACGGCGGCGCGCGTCCGGACACCGTATCGCTTCGCCTGGCGCAGGCGGTTCGATTGATCGAGGAGGACGACCAATGACCGCTCCGCTCAAGCACGCTGCTCAGTTGTCGGCGGAACGAGCCCAGACGACCAGCTTCTATGAAGCATCGGCGCGAACACGGGTCGAGCTGCTGCTCGACTCTGGAAGCTTTGTCGAGTTCGTCGGACCGGAAAAGCGGGAAGTCAGCCCGCACCTGAAAATATTCGACCTTCCCGAGCAGTTCGATGACGGCATCGTCGTCGGGCGCGGTCGCCTTGATGGCTCGCCCGTGTTCGTTGCCGCACAGGAAGGCCGTTTCATGGGCGGCGCCTTCGGCGAAGTGCACGGCGCCAAGCTGACGGGCCTGCTGCGCGCTGCGCGGGAGATCGAGTCGATCCCGGTGCTGATCCTGTTCGATACCGGCGGCGTGCGGCTGCAGGAGGCGAATGCCGGCGAGCTCGCCATCGCCGAGATCATGCGTGCGGTGATGGAAGCGCGCACGGCGGGTGTAAAGGTCATCGGTCTGATCGGCGGCCGCTCCGGATGCTATGGCGGTGGCGGATTGATCGCGGGCTGCTGCTCGGCGCTGGCGGTGTCGGAGCCTGGCCGTATCGCGGTGTCCGGCCCGGAGGTCATCGAGACCAATCGCGGCGTCGAGGAATTCGATTCCCGAGACCGCGCGCTGGTTTGGCGTACCATGGGTGGCAAGCACCGCCGGCTGCTCGGCGCCGCCGACGTCTTCACCGACGATACCGTGCAGGGTTTTCGCGACGCCGCGCTGGAGCTGCTTGGTTTGGTCGGAGCGTTTGGCCTCGACAAGCTGCAGGCCGAGCAGGTGCGCCTCACTGACCGGTTGCGAAGCTTTGGCACCTGCAGGGATGCCATCGACATATGGGCGGCGGAAGGCATCTCGCACGCCGAGACGGTCCCCGATTTACCCGCCGACCAGTTCATCTCTCTCGCCAACAAGATCGGGAGGACCAGCCGTGACGCTCGATGACATTCTCGCTTCGCTGTTTCCCGACGGCCACGATGTGAAAAACGACAAGGGAGTCATTTTCGGCTCAGCGACGCTGCGATCCGGCGTCAAGGCGCTTGTCATTGGTGTCGCGGACCGGACTGCCGTCGGCCTCGACGAGGCCATCAAGCTTTCCGGATATGTCCTGGATTCCCTCGAGCGGGAAACCGGACCGATCCTCGTCCTCGTGGACAGCGACAGCCAGCGCATGAGCAAGCGCGACGAGCTACTCGGCCTGAACGAATTCTTGTCCCATCTCGCGAAGTCGCTGATTTACGCGGATATGCATCGCCGGCCGACAATCGGCCTTTTGTACGGCCACTCGGCTGCGGGCGCACTTCTTGCGACCGGGCTGGCGACCCGCGTGCTGGTGGGATTGCCGGGTGCGGCGCCTGCGGTGATGGATCTGCCTTCCATGGCAAAGGTCACCAAGCTCTCGATGGAGGCGCTGGAGGAGAAGGCGAAGTCCACACCCGTGTTTGCTCCGGGTCTGTCGAATCTCGCCAAAATGGGCGCCGTTCGCGTCACCTGGAACGATGCCGGCTCACTCGCCGATCAGTTGGACACTTTGCTTGCCAACATGCCGGATGCGCACGACCGACGGGATGCGCTCGGCAAGGAGCGTGGTGGCCGATTGAAGGCTGCCGAAATTGCGGAGCGCGTTCGTGACCTCGCTTTGCAGTCCCAGTGAGCGGCCGGTCGGGCGCCACGATCTCGTCTTTGTCAGTCCGAAGGGCTGGCGCGCGATGCTCGCGGCGCGTGGTGATCTGGCCGACGATTCGTTGGTCGCCCGCTGGTCCGACGAGGGATGGCCGATGATCAGACGGCGCGCCATGCCGGGAGAGCCATCCGGCGTGGCGTTGGGCCTGCCATTGCCGCCCTCTGCCGGCAAAAGGCGGCTCTCCTTTCTCTTGCAGCCCGACGACATCATTTCGATCGCCCGTCCGCCTCTGCTGAATTCTGCGAGCGGGTCGGCGCCGCGTGTGTGGTGGCCTACACTTGATCGTCTCGGCAAGCTCGCTCTCCGGCATTCGGTCGAAGCACGGGTGTTCGGCAGTCTGGCGTGGCGGACGCTGACCGGACTGGATTATCTCACCGGCCGATCCGACCTTGACCTGCTGCTGGATGTCCGTCGCGAAACCGAACTCGATCGCCTGGCCGCTGATGTGGCTGCCATCGAGGCCGAAGCCCCCATGCGGCTCGACGGCGAATTGATGCGCGACGACGGAGCCGCAGTGAACTGGCGCGAGTTCCACTCCGGTGCGGGCGAGGTGCTGGTCAAGCACATTGACGGCGTCGGCTTGCTCGACCGGGACCTCTTCATTTCGGGAAAGACGATATCATGACCGCCGCTCTGGCACGAGGCGCGGAGCGGCTATATCCGCGAGAGGCGCAAGCGCCTTGCGATGCGAGTGCAATCGGCGACAGCGCCGTTCGTTGTCTTCTCATGGAATTGGAAACCTGGCCGAAGCCAGGTCTGGTGAGCCATGTCGACAACGGCAGTCACGATGACATGGATGCCGGCACGTTTCGCAGCAGTGCCGCGGCCATCAAGCCCTATTTTCAGCATCTCGCCGACGCGGCCGCCCGGGGGTGCGGTATGGGGCGGCTGAGGATCATTGGCCTTGAAGCCGAAGCGGCCATGCTTGCGGCGACCTCCGGCGTCAACACGCATCGCGGCGCCGTATTTGGCCTCGGTCTGTTGTGCGCGGCGGCCGGCGCGAGAGCCGGCGGGCTGGTTGATCCCAAGATGCAGTTGGGCGCCGTCGTCTCAAGCCTTTGGGGCAGCAGCATACTCGAAGGGCCGGTGCTGCTGCATAGCCATGGCAGCGCTGCCCGCCGCCGTTTTCACGCGGGCGGTGCGCGCGTCGAGGCCGCCAGCGGATTTCCCAGCGTCTACCAGATCGGTTTGCCGGCCTTGAGGAACGGGGCGCGCGCTGTCCCCGACGATGCGGAAGCCGCGCGCGTCGAAGCGTGCTTCGCCCTCATCGCTTCCGTCGAAGACACCAATCTGCTGCATCGTGGCGGTCTTGACGGCCTTCGCTTCGCGCGACGCGCGACTCGGCGTTTTCTCGATGAGGGCGGTGTGCGCAGGCCCGATTGGCGCGCGCGTGCTCAATCGATCCACGAAAACTTCGTCATCCGGCGTCTCAGTCCAGGCGGCGCAGCCGACCTCCTTGCCATGACACTCTTCGTCGACGCCCACGAAAGGCCATGTCCATGATGTCCAATGCGATCGTAATGGCGCTGGCTCCGGTCTTCTTTGTGCTGCTGCTCGGCTACGCTGCCGGAAAACTTCATATCGTCGACAATCATCAGGTCGATGGTCTCAACGCTCTTGTGATGGATTTCGCATTGCCGGCATCATTGTTTGCCGCGACCGCTTCGGCTTCACGCAGCCAGATGATCGAACAGGCCCCGCTCTTCCTGGTATTCGGCCTGACGATGCTGCTGCTTTATGTTGCCTGGTATTTCGCCGTGCGTACGTTCTCCAACGTGTCCGGGTCCGATGCGTCGCTGCAGGCGCTGACGATTGGCTTTCCGAACTTGGCCGACGTCGGTCTGCCGATCGTGTCTTCGGTGCTGGGGCCGACCGGCACGGTCCCGGTTGCCGTCGCACTGGC
>Ga0137397_10002711_pt1 | contig 12296 bp, 10 predicted proteins | sample czorhiz116metaG_FD_106658 | JGI IMG/M metagenome (GOLD analysis project Ga0137397, IMG submission 106658) | Vadose zone soil microbial communities from Angelo Coast Range Reserve, California, USA - czorhiz1.16 metaG | ecosystem: Environmental > Terrestrial > Soil > Vadose zone | place: USA... | reverse complement strand
GGCCGCCCGACCAGATCATCACCGGCAGTGTGAGGACGGCGAGTCCGACCTTGATCCACTGCGGGTCGAGCGCCCCACGCCCGGCGAGCGCCTGCTGCAGTCGCACGGCGACCGGCATCAGCAGCCGCCCGAGTAGATCGACCTGCTTGAGGGTGGCGTCGGCATCGTGCGCCATCAGGAGCATCGAGCCGAGCATGCTCACGACCGTGACGGCGGCCGCGAGAGCGAACTTCCACGTGAGCGCCCGGACCTCGCGCTCGCGCGCGAGCCGCTCCCGCTCGAGCGGATCCTCGGCGGCTATCGGCTCCGCGACCCGGAAGCCCGCGCGTTCGACGGCTTGCTCCAGAGCCTCCGCGGTCGTGGCACCGGGGATGTAGTCCACGGTCACGGTCTCCGTCGCCTGGTTGGCGGCGGCTCGGATCACGCCCGGCACGCCTCGCAATGCCTGCTCCAGCGGCGCGACGCTCGACGCGTAGTGCAGCTGCTCGACGGTGAACGTCACCCCGGCTTGGCCGCAGTCGTAGCCCGCCGCCCGGACCGTCCTGATCAGCTCGGCGACGTTCGTCTGAGCGTCGTCATAGTCCACGGCGCCCTTCCCGGTGGCGTAATTGACCGCGGCGGTGACGACGCCGCCGGCGCTCCCCAGCGCCTCCTGGACCGTGGCGGCGCACGAGGCGCAGCTCATCCCCTCGATGGGTAGGACGATGCGGGCCTTACTCATGGAACTTGTGCGGGGAGGACGACGGCCGCCGGTCGGCGGTGGCGGGCTCCACCACGAGGAGTCCTTTCAGCATGTTCATGCCGCAGCGGAAGCGGAATTCGCCCGCCTCCTCGGGTGTGAACTCGACGGCCGTGGTCTGAAACGGCGGGAGCGCGGCATCGATGCCGAAGTCCTCGAACACGACGCGCTCCGAGCAATCCGCGGTCTCGTCGCGGTAGAACTGGAGCCGCACCGGCTCGCCGGCCCGCACCACGATGGTATCGGGAGTGTAGCCGCCCTTCACGACCACCCGCACCTCCTGCACGCCGGCGACGGTGGGCGCCCCCGTTGCCGACCCCTTCGCAAGCAGGAAATACCACAGCACCCAGACGATGGCGACAAGCCCGACGGCCGTGACGACGTACTGCGAGACGCTCACGCCTTCTCGTAGTACTCGATGCCGAGGTGGGTGATTTGATCCTCGCCCATCAACCACCGCAGCGTGTTCTTGAGCTTGGTCTGCTGGATGAACAGATCGTGCTCAGGATACAGCCCCGGGGCCGTCTGCGGGCTCTTGAAGTAGAACGACAGCCACTCCTGGATCCCTGAGAGCCGTGCCCGCTGCGCCAGGTCGAAGAACAGCGCCAGGTCGAGGACGATCGGCGCGGCGAGGATGGAATCGCGGCACAGGAAGTCGACCTTGATCTGCATCGGATAGCCGAGCCATCCGAAGATGTCGATGTTGTCCCACCCTTCCTTGTTGTCGCCGCGGGGCGGGTAGTAGTTGATCCGCACCTTGTGGAACACGTTGCCGTACAGCTCGGGATACTGGTCCGGCTGCAGGATGTACTCGAGCACGCCGAGCTTGGACTCTTCCTTGGTCTTGAACGATTCGGGGTCGTCCAGTACCTCACCGTCGCGGTTGCCCAGGATATTCGTCGAGTACCAGCCCGCGAGTCCGAGCATGCGCGCCTTGAACGCGGGCGCGAGCACGGTCTTCATCATCGTCTGGCCAGTCTTGAAGTCCTTGCCGCCAATCGGAATCTTGCGCTCCTCGGCCAGGTGCTGGAGCGCGGGAACGTCGACGGTCAGGTTAGGCGCGCCGTTGGCGAACGGCACGTTTTCCATGAGGGCGGCGTAGGCGTACAGCATCGACGGCGCGATGGCGGGATCGTTCTGCTCCATCGCCTTCTCGAACGTGGCGAGCGATTGGTGCGCCGGGCCCGGCGTGATGAACACCTCGGTGGACGCGCACCACACGATCACCACGCGGCTCACCCCCGCGGACTTCCGGAAGCTGCGGATGTCCTCACGCAGCTGTTCGGCGAGCTCGCGTTTGGTCTTGCCACGCTTCACGTTGGTGCCCTGCAGCCGCTTCACGTAGTACTGGTCGAACGCAGCGGGGAGCGGCTTGATGCCCTGGAGGAAATCCTTGATCGGCTCCAGGTGCTCGTGCCGGTCCAGCACGCCGGCCTTCACCGCGGCGGTGTAGGCGTCATCGGGAATCGGGTCCCAGGCGGTGAATACCAAGTCCTTCAGGTCGGCGAGGGGTACGAACTCCTTGATCTTCGGACTCCGCTTCTCGGTGCGCTTCCCGAGACGGATGGTCCCCATCTGCGACAGCGACCCGATCGGCAAGCCCCCGCCCCGCCGCACCGTCTCGACACCCGCGATGAACGTCGTGGATACCGCACCCAGTCCTACGAGCATCACGCCCAGCTTTCCTTTGGCGGGCGCGATGTCCCGACGGGCTTCGACTGCCACTATTACGGTCCTTTCCGAGATTGTAGCGCGGCCGCATGGCCCGGGAGCGTGTCGCGCTGGCGAGAGGGGCGCCTCACGGAGGGTTCCCCAGCCGCACGCGCGACGTAGAGCACGCGCTGCACCACCGTGACCGAGGTGGCGAGCGCCAGCACAACGACGATCCAGAACAACAACATTCCGTGGTTCCCAGCGCCGAAAAACAGCGTCGGGGCACCCAGCAGCAGCACCCGCTCGGCGCGTTGCGCAATCCCCACCTTGGCCGTGAGGCCCAGCCCTTCGGCACGCGCCCGCGTGTACGACACGATGAGCGACGCCGCGAGGGCGACGAGGCACGCGACCACCGCGAGCGTCAGGCGCTCGGGGGGCACCCCACCCCGCAGGAAGAACACCGCGATGCCTGAGAACAGCGCCGATTCGCCCACCCGGTCGAGCGTCGAGTCGTAAAACGCCCCGAACGTCGTGGTCATGTCCGCCCGGCGCGCCACGCGGCCGTCCAACAGGTCGAACACGCCGGACACCAGCAGCACCAAACCACCCAAGCGGACCCACCCCAGGCCGAACGCCGTCGCCGAGGCGACGACCACCAGGGTACCGACGGTGGTAATGAGATTGGGCCGAACGTGCAGGCGGATGAGCAGGAGGGCGAGCGGGTCGATCAGTTTCCCGAAGCCATCTCGCACGTTCTGGGGGATTACGTTCATGGCCCGGAGGAAAGTAGCCGGGCGCGACAAAAGTCTCAATAGAGCAAGTACTTGGCGCGCAGGCGCCGAAATCGCGTGAGCGGCCCATCCCACGCCCGCCAGATCGCGTCGGCCGTGCGGTCGGCCAGAATCGCGCGCCGCAGCTCCGCGCCCTGCGCCAGACGGTCGAAGCGTGCCGCATCGAAACGCAGCGAATCGGGCTGCACTGCTCGGATGGCCGCCAGCACGAGGGCGGCGGCGCGTGTCGGGTCGTACCGCCGCCGATCGGTCACGCGCAGCCGGATGGCGCGGACCTCGACGCCGTCGTACTTCCCGTCGGTCGGTCCATGCGGGGTGAACGCCACGCCCGAGAGCTCCACCCCGTTCAACCCCTCCTGCGCCCACCGTCCCCCACCCCGCAGCCGCGGTAACACGGCGCCGGTGTCGAGCCACGGCGCGCCGATCACCTGAAACGCGAACGCGGTGCCGCGCCCGACCGAGAGGTTCGTGCCCTCGAACAGACACGTCCCCGGATAATGGAGCGCGCTCTCCAGGTCCGGCAGGTTGGGCGAGGGTCGAACCCAGGGCAGTCCCGTGTCGTCGTAGAACATCGCGCGTCGCCACCCCAGCGCCGGGACGACGGTGAGACGGGCGTGGATCCCGAGTACGTCGTTGGCGAACCGCGCCAGCTCGCCCATCGTCATGCCATGGCGCATCGGCACGCCGAGGAAGTCGAAGACGCGCTCCACCGGCCGGGGGCCGGCGGGCACGTTCCCTTGGGACGCGACGCCGCCGATCGGATTCGGCCGGTCCAGCACGACCACGGGCTTGCCGCGGCGCGCCGCCTCCTGCATCACCAGGACGGCCGTCGTAGGGTAGCTGTAATAGCGGGCGCCGACGTCCTGCAAATCCACGAGCACGACGTCCACCGAATCGAGCGCCGCGATCGCCGACAGCGGCGTCCCACCGTAGAGGCTGTAGATTGGTAGACCGGCGGCGGAGTCGACGGCATCGGGGAGCCCGGAGCGATCCTCTATGCCGCGGAGCCCGTGCTCCGGGCTCAGGATCACCGCCAGACGGACGCCCGGCGTGCCGCGCAACAGGTCGATATCGCGCCGCCCCAGACGGTCCACGCCGGTCTGGTTCGTGAGCAGCGCGACGCGCTTGCCGGCGACGACACTGATCGAGTCCGTCAACAGCACCTCGATCCCCGGTCGCACCTGCGCAGCCACCCGCGTCGGCGGCGCGATGGCGCAGGCGATCACCATCAACAGCGAGACAGAATGCGAGCGCATAGGCTCCTGATCGTTACCGCGGTGCTGGGATGTGCCGGCGGTCCAACAGTCAGACGGACGGCCAAACCCGTCCCCCATCCCTCGCCTTCGGTCCCCGTGGTTTCCGTCGACTCGCTGCTCGCCAGCCTCACGGTCCGCCAACAGGTCGGGCAGCTCGTCATCCCGTGGCTCTCGGGAAGCTACACCGCACTGGACGATTCGCTCTTTCAGGTGGCGGCCCGGTGGGTGGACTCGCTCGAAATCGGCGGGCTGATCATCTCGGTCGGCTCCCCCCTCGACATCGCCACCAAGCTCAACGCGCTGCAGCAACGATCCCGCTTGCCCCTCCTGGTATCGGCCGACCTCGAGTGGGGCGCCGGCATGCGCGTGGTGGGGGCGACCGCATTCCCGCAGATCATGGCGGTCGGCGCCACCGGCGATCCCCATGATGCCTACGCGATCGGGGCGGCCGCAGGCGCCGAGGGCCGGGCCGTGGGCATCCACGTCAATTTCGCCCCAGACGCGGACGTCAACAACAACCCCGCGAACCCGATCATCAACATCCGCTCGTTCGGCGAGGACCCGCGCACCGTGGGCCGCCTGGTCGCGGAGTACGTACGCGGCCTGCACGAGCAGGGTATGCTCGCCACGCTCAAGCACTTCCCTGGCCACGGGGATACGGAGACGGATTCGCACATCGGCCTCCCCGTCATCACGGCCGGATACGCCCGCCTCGACTCGCTCGAGCTGGTCCCGTTCCGCGCCGGCATCGCCGCCGGGGCGGACGTGGTGATGAGCGCGCACATCGCGTTCCCCTCGCTCACGGGGTCCAACGATCCGGCGACTGTGTCCGCGGCCGTCCTCACCGGGCTGCTGCGGGACTCGCTGCGCTTCCCCGGCCTGGTGGTGACCGACGCCCTCATGATGGGCGCGATCGTGGCGAAGTACGGTGCCGGCGAAGCGACGGTGCGAGCGTTCCTCGCAGGCTCAGACCTACTGCTCATACCGGCCGATGCCGATTCCGCGGTCGCCGCGATGACCGCGGCCGTGGCGGCGGGTCGGATCACGCCGCAGCGGCTCGCGCAGTCGGTGCGCCGCGTGCTCGAGATCAAACGTCGGCTCGGCCTGCTCGAGCACCGCACCGTCCCGCTCGACTCCATCCCGCACGTGGTCGGCAGCAAGCGGTTCCAGGACGCGGCCAATGACCTCGCGGTACGCTCCCTCACGCTGGTGCGCGACGTGGGCGGACGGCTGCACGCCTTGCGGGCCCGTCCCGGCCGGCTGGCCCTGATCGCGTACGCCGACGAGGCGAACTCGAGCGTCGGTCTCTTCCTCACCGATCTGTTGCGACAGGGCGGCGACACAGTGGACTTCTTCCGGCTGTGGCCCATGTCGGGGACCCTGTCATACGATTCCGCGCGAGCGGTCATCGCCCGGGCGCCCGCCACCGTGTTCGTCGCCAACGTGCGGCCCATGTCGTGGAAGGGGAACATCGCCCTTCCAGACTCGCTCGCGCAGCTCATCACGGTGACGGACGCCGCCGGCCCCACCGTGCTGGTGTCGCTCGGCAGCCCCTACCTCCTCAATCAGACGCCGACGGTGCGGTCCTACGTTATCGCCTGGAGCGGCGTGCGGGCCTCCGAGCGGGCCGTGGCGCTCGCGCTGCTCGGCCGCGTGCCGATCGGCGGCCACCTCCCGACTCGCATCCCGCCGGACTACCCGCTCGGTTGGGGTGTGACCGTCCCCGCGGCACGGCCTTGAGGCGCCGCATCACGCTCATGCTCGTCGCACTCATCGTCGCGTGTGGCGGGACGGGGGCCAGGGAGAATACGCCGGTCCCGGCGAGCGCCGGCATCCCGCGGGCCGCGCCGTTCGCCCTGGGCTTCGACAGCACGCGCCTCGCGCGCGTGGTCGCGTATCTCCGGGCCGAGGTCGACAGCGGCGCATTTCCGGGTGCTGTGCTCGCCGTGGGACGGCACGGCCGGCTCGCACTGCTCGCGCCCGTGGGCCACTACGGTGTCGACGACCCGCGGCTCGTCGAGATCGGCACGCTGTACGACCTCGCCTCGCTCACCAAAGTGGTGGGCCTCACGACCGCCTGCATGTTGCTCGTGGACTCGGGCCAGCTCGAGCTCGATGCACCGATCGCCCGCTACGTGCCCGCGTTCCGGGGCGGAGCCCTGAAGGAGCGCGTGACGGTGCGCGAGCTCCTGACCCACTCGGCGGGCCTCGTGGCGGACCTCCCGCTGTACGACTCCACCTCGACCCGCGCCGCGGCGCTCGCCGCCGTGGACACGACGACGCTTGTCACACCGCCGGGAACGAGCTACCGCTACTCCGACTTGAGCGCCATCGTGCTCATGCAGGCCGTGGAGCGCGTGACGGGTGAGCCGTTCGACCGCTTTCTTGCCAGCCGGGTGTTCGGACCGCTCGGCATGACCGCGACGCGGTTCCTGCCGCCCGCGTCGTCGCGCGACCGGATCGCGCCCACCGAGCACGATACCGTGTTCCGGCACCGTTGGCTCCGGGGCGAAGTGCACGACGAGAGTGCGGCGCGGCTGGGCGGCGTGTCGGGAAACGCCGGGCTCTTCTCCAACGTGCTCGACCTCTCCCGCTTCGCCGCCCTGCTCTTGAACGGAGGCGCGTGGGACACCCTCCAGCTGATTCGGGCCGAGACCGTCGCCGAGTTCACCGCCCGTCAGAACCTTCCGGCAGGCTCGACTCGCGCCCTCGGCTGGGACACGGCATCGGATTCAGGGTACTCGAGCGCGGGCGCGCGGCTGTCACGGCGCTCCTTCGGCCACACCGGTTTCACCGGGACGTCGATGTGGATGGACCCCGACCGCGACCTATTCGTTGTCCTGCTCTCGAACCACGTGCACCCCACCCGCGGCAACACGGCGATCCTCCGCGTGCGGGCGCACGTCGCCGATCTCGTGGCCGACGCCCTCACCCATCCGGAGCTCTAGAGCATCGCTACTCCACCACCGTCTGCCAGCCGCGCCGCGACAAGTCGCGGTAGATGATCCAGCCCGCGACCGCGGCGACCAGGAGCAGCACCAGGCCGGGGAGCGTCTCGTGCAACAGAAGCTTCCCGACGCCGAACAATGCTCCGTACACCAGCACGCAACCCGCTATCCAGTCGATCAGGTTGGCGAGACCGTCGGCGGACGGGCGCACGTCGGGGGCGAGGGCGGCCACCGGTCCCCAGCCGGCCCGCGAGGGCCGGGTGCGGCGGTAGAACGCCACCAGCGTCGCATCCGACTCGGGGCGCGTGAGGAACGTGACGGCAATCCACACCACGGTCGTAGCCGCGACCGTAATGAGCACGATGTGCGCGAAGTCGATCGGCCGGTCGCTGTCGAGGCCTCCGATCGTTTGCAACCCCACCGACACCACGAACGCAGTGATCATCGCCGCGACCTCGCTCCAGGCGTTGATGCGCCACCAGTACCAGCGCAGCAGCAGCACCGCGCCGGTCCCGGCGCCCGTGATGATCAGCAGTTTCCACGCGCCCCCGATCGACTCGATCCGGAACGCCACGGCGGCGGAGATCACCGTGAGCAGGGCCGTGGCGACCCGCGACGCCATGACGTAGTGCGGCTCGCTCGCATCGCGGCGCATGAAGCGACGATAGAAGTCGTTCACGAGATAGCTCGCTCCCCAGTTGAGCTGGGTAGCGATCGTGGACATGAAGGCCGCCGCGAACGCGGCGACCATGAGCCCGCGGAGCGAGGACGGGAGATAGTCGATCATCACCCGGATGTAGCCGGTCTCCGGATCCTGGAGATTGGGGAACAGGATCAGCGAGGCGAGCGCCACCAGGATCCAGGGCCAGGGCCGCACGGCATAGTGCGCGATGTTGAACCACAAGGTGGCGAGCAACGAGTGCTTCTCGTCCTTCGCGCTCAGCATCCGCTGCGCCACATAGCCGCCGCCGCCGGGCTCGGCGCCAGGATACCACGTGGCCCACCAATTCACTGCGATGTACACGAAGAATGTGATCATCGGCATCCACGCCGAGCCGACGTCGGGCACGAAGCTGAGCACGGATCCCTGACCGCCGGTCGTGGCCCCGCGCACCTGATCGATGGCCGCCAGCTTGACCTTCATGGCCTCGATTCCGCCAACGGCCTGCACCGCGACGACGGCCAGCACGATCACCATGCCCATCTTGATCACAAACTGGAACAGGTCGGTCACCAGCACGCCCCACAGCCCCGAGAGTGTGGAGATCGCGGACGTCAGCACGATCAGCCCGACCACGATCCACAGCGCTTCGCCCTTCGAGACGCCGAACACCAGCTGGAGGATCTTCGCCATCGCGAGGTTGACCCAGCCGAGGATGATGCAGTTGATGAGCAGGCCCAAGTAGACAGCCCGAAAGCCCCGCAGGAACGCCGCCGGTGGGCCGGCGTAGCGGATCTCCGAGAACTCGATATCGGTCATCACGCCGGCGCGCCGCCACAGGCGGGCGTAGAAAAACACGGTCAGCATCCCGCTCATGAGCAAGTTCCACCACAGCCAGTTCCCCGCGATGCCGTTGCGCGCCACGAGGCCGGTAACCACGAGCGGGGTGTCCGCGGCGAACGTGGTCGCCACCATCGACGTTCCCGCCAGCCACCAGGGCACGTTTCTCCCGGACAGAAAGAACTCGGTAGTGCTTTGGCTGGCGCGGCTCTTGTAATACAGACCGACGGCAACGTTGAACAGGAAGTACAGGGCGACGACGACCCAGTCGGCGAGCGTTAGGCGCATAGTGGCGGCCACCTCGCGGCAGAGAGTTGACTTGCCCGCAGGAACTGTCTAAGTTCGCACGTGACTGGAGGATCGCAATGGCCACGACGCAACACACGAGTCCCATTACCCTCACCGTGACCGAGCCGGCGGCGGTCGAAGTGAGGAAGTTCATGGCGGAAGAGAACGTTTCGCCCGAGACGGCTGGGCTCCGCATCGCGGTGCTTCCGGGCGGCTGCTCGGGATTCAAGTACAGCTTGAACATCGAAGACAAGCCAGCCGAGGACGACCTCGTCATCGAAACGGCCGGCGTGCGGTGCTTTGTCGACGCATTCAGCGCCCAATACTTGAACGGTGTCACCCTGAACTACAAGAGCAACTTCCAGGAATCGGGGTTCACCTTCGAGAACCCGAACGCGTCGGGCGGCTGCGGCTGCGGATCATCCTTCACGGTGTGAGGCCGTTGGCCCCCTGCTGGTCGGCATTTCAAGCCCGCGCGCGTCGCGGGCTTTTTGCTGCCCCCCCCCACCCGTGAGACCGCTCGACGTCGTCGTCATCGCGGCCTACTGCGTCGCCGTGATCGTGTTCGGCCTCGTGCTGTCGGGCCGCCAGCGCGACGCGAGCGACTACTTCCTCGGGCACCGCGGCCTGCCGTGGTGGGCCATCATGCTCTCGATCGTCGCGACCGAGACGTCCGCGCTCACGATCATCTCCGTCCCCGGCCTCGCGGCCCGCGGCGACCTCACCTTCCTGCAGCTGTCGTTCGGGTACCTCGTCGGGCGGATCGGGGTGGCGGCGTTCCTGCTCCCCGGCTATTTCGAGGGGACCCAGGACACCGCCTATCAGCGCCTGGAGCGGCGCTTCGGGCCGCGCGCGCGGCGGACGGCCTCCGGCGTGTTCCTGGTGACGCGCGCCCTCGCCGACTGCGTCCGGATCTTCGCCACGGCGATTCCCCTGGCGATCATCACGCAGTGGAGCCTCGCCGCCGGTATTCTCGCGATCGGCATCGTCACCGTGATCTACACTTGGGTGGGGGGCCTGCGCGCCGTCGTCTGGGTCGACGTGATCCAGCTCGGGGTGTACCTCGTGGGCGGGATCGCGACGCTCCTCGTCGCGACCCACCTCGCGGGGGGCGTGGGTGCGTTCGCGCGGGCCTGGGACGCCGGGAAGCTCGTTACGCTCGACTTCACACCCTCGTTCAAGGTCCTCTACACATTCTGGGGCGGGGTCCTGGGCGGGGCGTTGCTCGCCGGTGCTTCCCACGGCACCGATCACCTCATCGTGCAGCGCCTCCTGGCCGCCCGGGGGCTCCGGGACGCGCAGCGGGCGCTCATCGGCTCCGGCGTGTTTATCATCCTGCAATTCGCGCTCTTCCTCTTGGTGGGAACGAGCCTGTGGCTCGCAGGCGCGGATCCGGGACCTGCGACGCGGGGCGACGCGATCTATCCCACGTTCGCGATCAACCAGCTCCCGGCCGGGCTCGCCGGGCTCGTGATCGCGGGCATCCTCGCCGCCGCCATGAGCAGTCACGCTTCCGCCGTGAACTCCCTTGCCTCCGCCTCAACACAGGACTTCTACGCGCCGCTCACCGGGCGCCACGACCCTAGGCACCTCTTGTGGGTGGGTCGCTGGCTCACACTGGTGTGGACGGCCGTGCTGGTCGCAGGGGCCATGGCGTTCCGGAACCAGAACACCCCCGTCGTGCAGCTGGCGCTCAGCATCGCGTCGATCACGTACGGCGGACTGCTGGGCACGTATCTGCTGGGCGGGCTGTGGCCGCGCGCCCGCGAACGCGATGTGATCGTCGCGATCGTCGTGAGCGTCCTCGCCATGACGCCGATCGTGTTGGGGGTGCCGTGGCGCCTGCTGCCGGGCCTCGCGTGGCCGTGGTACGTGCCGCTGGGGACGGCGGTGACCGTGGCGGTGGCGATGCTGTCGTCACTGATAGGACAGGCGGACGGGCGGACGGGCGGACAGCAGACGCTCTCCGCATGACGCCACCTTCCGCCCTGTTGCTCGGTGCCGACGCCGGAGGCTCCCACTCCACCGTGGTGATCGGCTCACCCAAGAAAATTCTCGGCCGTGCCGACGGGCCGGGCGCCGCCATGCGGCCCGGCGGCGCGGCCAAGTCCGCGGCCGTGCTCGCCGAAACGGCGCGGCGCGCCGCCGCGCAGGCGGCGCTGGAGCTGCCGGTCGAGCGGGCGGTGGTGGGCGCCGCCGGAGCGGGGCGCGCCCAGGAGCAAGCAGAGCTCGAGGCGGCGCTCGTCGAGGCCGGTGTGGCGCGGCGGGTGCGGGTGCTCGCGGACGGCGAGGTCGCCCTCGCCACGGCGTTCGGCACCGGCCCTGGCATCCTCGTCAACGCGGGCACCGGCTCGATCGCCTACGCGCGTGACCCCGCGGGCGAGCTGCACCGCGCCGGCGGGTACGGTTGGCAGCTGGGCGATGAGGGCGGCGGTTATTGGCTGGGCCGCCGCGCCCTCGACGTCGCGGCTCGCTCGCAGGACGGCCGGGGCGAAGGCTCCACCCTCCTGGCGCGGTTGCTGGGCGCGCTCGGCCTCCAGCACTTCGATGACCTGGTGCGTTGGACCGCCACCGCCACGCCGGCCCAGATGGCGGCGCTCGCGCCCCACGTCCTCAACGCCGCGCGGGAAGGTGAGGGCGTGGCACGTCAGGCGGTGGACGACGCGGCGCGCGAGCTCGTGGATCTGGCCGCGATATTAGCGCGGCATTTTCCGGGCACGGGACCGGTGCCGGTCGCCATCGCGGGAGGCTTGCTGCTGCCGCAGTCGCCGCTCACCGCCGCGTTCCGTGAGCGGCTCGGCAACGCGCTCAAGCGGGCGCGCCTCGTGCCCGACCGGATCGATTCGGCGCTGGGGGCGCTGAAACTGGCGGCGGAATTAGGCGGCTAGCTTAGCGTCCGCGCTCACGGAGCGCGGATCCCACTCGCTTTCCGTTCGGGCTACGTACACCGCCGCGCTCATGTCCCCCACAACGTTGATCGTGGTCCGAGCCATGTCAAGGATTCGGTCCACACCGATGATCATCGCAATCGTCAGTGGCTCGACGTTCACGGCAGCCAGCACGCCCATCAACAACGGCAGGGATCCACCCGGGACCCCGGCGGCGCCGACGGCCGTGATG
>Ga0137397_10002710_pt1 | contig 12300 bp, 15 predicted proteins | sample czorhiz116metaG_FD_106658 | JGI IMG/M metagenome (GOLD analysis project Ga0137397, IMG submission 106658) | Vadose zone soil microbial communities from Angelo Coast Range Reserve, California, USA - czorhiz1.16 metaG | ecosystem: Environmental > Terrestrial > Soil > Vadose zone | place: USA... | reverse complement strand
GGCCTGGGGCCGCCGATCCGGATCAGCTGGTCGCCGCCATCGGACCGCGCCGTGGTCAATGGGGTGGACTGCAAGCTGCTGGACGTGTTCATCGGCCCGGCTCGCGCGACCGCCGTCCTCGCGTCGAATGACGTCGCGGCGATCTCGCTGCAGGAGTTTGCCGATCGAGAGAACCTGCGTGTCCCGCAAGACCTTTCGATCGTCGGTTTTGATGACGTTCCCATGGCGGGGCTTGCGCGGATCGCACTGACCACGGTCGCTCAGCCGCGCGACGAGCTGGCCAAGCTCGGGATCGCGACCATCGCCGACCGCATCGAGCGCAAGTTGAAAGGACCGCCGAGGACAACGCTGGTCGATGTGAGGCTGGTCACCCGAAGGTCTACTGCGCCGCCTGCCGCGGAGAGCTAGCCCCAGCGCCTACCCAATAAGCTTTCGCCGGTGAGGTTTGCTCTAGGCAACGCCTTCTCTTGGCTGGTGACCGCGCTTTTCGGCGTGGTCACGATCGGGCTTGCGTTTGAGAGCTGGGCGCTGCTCACCGGCAACAAGCCGATCTCCGACTACATCAGGCCCGCGGTTCACTCTTACCCGGGTTACGCGTTCGTGATCGCCATCGTGATCGGGATCCTCCTGGGGCACTTCCTGTGGGGTCCGGAGTACGGCCGGACGTCGCCGGAGGAAAAACCGAGGTGAGGTTCACCGCCGAATCCATCCTGTCGCTGATCGCGACCGCGGGATCCTTCATCGCGTTTCTGCTGATGCTCCAGGAGTCCATCGCGCTTCGCCGGGGAACGGACCCGATGAGCAATGGCATCCGTTCGTTCGTGCGCCGGTTCCCTCGCTTCACATACGCAGTCGCGGTCCTGATCGGGATGCTGCTCGGCCACCTTCTTTGGCCGTAGGCGCGTCCGTCGCCGCGCAGGCGCAGAGAACCCAGTGGATCGGAACGGCAATGGTGCTGGTCTCGGCCACCGCCTTCGGAAGCCTCGCCATCTTCGCCAAGCTTGCCTATGCCTCTGGGCTCGGGACTGCGCAGACGCTGGCTTTCCGCTTCCTGCTCGCCGCCATCGGCATGTGGATCCTCGCCATGGTCATCGGCCAGAGCCCGTTGCGGCTCCATCGCAGGCAGCTGCTGACGTTGTTCGGCTTGGGCGCGATCGTCTACACCTGCCAGTCGCTGACCTACTTCATCGCCCTGCGGTCCCTGCCGGCTTCTCTGGTCGTGCTCATCGCGTACATCTATCCAAGCCTGGTCGTGCTCGCCGGGTGGTTGTTCTTGCGCCGCTCAGTCTCGGTCTGGCATTGGGTTGCCCTGGCGGCTAGCTTCGCCGGCGTCGCGATGCTGGTCGGCGGCGCGCGGTTTCAGCTGTCGTGGGCGCTGGTTTTCGCCATCGCGTCGCCGATGATCTACACCGGGTACATCCTCATCGGTGAGCGCGTGATGAGCTCAGCGCCGGCGGTCGCCGCCAGCGCGGTGATCATGAGCGGGGCGGCCATTGCGTTCTGCCTGCTTGCCGCGCTCAACCACGAGCTCGCCTTGCCCCGAAACGCGAGCGGGTGGGCGGTGGCCGTGGGGATCGCGGTCTTTCCGACCATGGTTGCCATCTCGTTGTTCATGGCCGGCCTGCCTCGGGTCGGCGCCGCTCGGGCCGCCTTGCTCAGCACGTGGGAGCCTGTAGTTACCGTCCTTCTCGCTGTGCTCGTGCTGGGCGACAGGCTGTCGATTGTGCAGGTGCTCGGAGGGGTTCTCGTGATCGTCGCGGTGCTGCTCGTCCAGGCTGCGCACCTGTGGCGGCCGGGGATGCAGAACGCGCTGAAGTAGGCGCTAACTCCGCTTGATGACGATCACCGAGATGTCGTCCGCGGCGCGGTCGATGCGGTCGGCTGAATTCTTGATGTGGCGGTAGATCTCCCTCGACTTGAGGATATGGCTGATCTCGTCCCCACTGTCGAACAGGTGGCCCACAGCCTGGTGATAGAGGCTGTCGATCCTGTTCTCCGACCGCTTGGCCCTGACCGCGTGCTCCGAGGCGACTCCCGGATGATCGAGCAGCTCGCTGACCGCGGCTCGGATGTGGCGCGCGCCTTCAACCAGCACGACAGCCATCTCGTGGAGTCCCTGCGGAGGCTCGATCTGGTAGATCGACAGCTCGATCGCGGTTTCGTTGGCAGCGTCGAGGATGTCGTCGATGGCCCGCGACAGAGCGAAGAGGTCCTCGCGATCGAATGGCGTCGCGTACGTGCGGGCGAGCTCGTCGATCAGGATTCTCCGCTTGGCGTCGCCCTCCCGCTCGATCTCCTTGATCTCTTCGATCAAGGTGTCGTTCGCGGTGGGCTGGCGGCCGAACTTCTCGAGCGATTGCAGCGCGCGGATGGTCAGGTCCGCCTGTTCGGAGAGCAGCTGGACGAACCGCCGGTCGTTTGACCTTCCAAGCGCTTTGATGGTGCGACCGATGCTCATGGCGTCACACCCGCAACCCGGAATGAAAAGTGCAGAGCCGCGGCGACGATGACAGCGAGTGGCAGCGTCAGCAGCCAGCTGAACAGCAGCTCGCGCACGATTCCCCACCGCACCGACGAGGCACGCTGCGCCGCCCCGACGCCAACCAGGCCGCCGTCGATGGTCTGCGTCATGCTGACCGGCGCGCCGCCGGCCGCCAGCGCTGCCACGACGCTGCCCGAGGCGAGCTGCTGCGCGAACGCCTGCACGGGGCGAACTTTCAACACACCGAAACCAATCCGGCTAGCCACGCGCCAGCCACCTACCAGTGCACCCACATAAAAGAATCCGAATGCGCCAATGATAGGGAGCGGATTTGAAAACGACACCTGTTGATGGTTCGCAAACGAAAGGCTGACCGCAATCAACCCGACGGACTTCTCCATGTCGTTGGCTCCGTAAGCGAACGCCTGGATGGCCGCGGTCAGCAGCTGGAACCGCGCGAGCCTGAGCAACGAGGCATGTGGCCGCGTGCCCAGGAGCCTGCGAATCGCCAGGTAGATGCCAAGGGCGAGCAAGCCTCCGCCGAGCACCGACACCGGCATGCCGATCAGCACGCGACCGACGCCTCCCCAATTGACCGGAGACCGTCCGCCCGAAGCCAGGGCCCAGCCGAGCATCCCGCCGACCAGAGCGAGCGTCATGCTCGTCGGGATGCCGAAACGCCATGACAGCAGGACGACGGACAGAGGCGACACGACGATCAGCACGTAACCGAGCCCGCCCTGGCCGCCCAGGTCGATGACGTTGGTCCCGATCGTCCGCGCGACGGCGGTGCCCAGGATGACGGGGCCGGCGAGGCAGATCAGCAGCAACGCCGCGGCCATGGGAGGGGTGATGACGCGGCCCGACGTGAATGACGCCAGGAGGTTTCCGCCGTCGTTGAAGCCCGAGACCAGGCCGAACGTACAAGCCGCGACCAGGGGAGCCAGCGCCAGGAGACTCACGCGAGCAGCATCCGCACTCGCCCAGTATCAGGAGAATGTGCGGATGCCATATACCACCGACCTCAAGAGCATCCAGGCCCCGCTGAAAGAGAAGTACCGGTCAGACCCCAGCTCCGCCCTTGTCGTGACCGCGGCGCAGAGCGTCGCCAGCGACCTCCCGGATCCGCGGCACTGCGCGGTCGCGCCGACCGAGTTTCCGGAGGTGACGATCCGCGCGGGCCTCCACCCCGCGGCCGGCGGCGCGGGGGACACGCCGTGCTCGGGCGACATCCTGGCGGCCGCGCTGGCCATCTGCGAGGAGAGCACCCTCCGCTCCGTCGCCGCGAACATGGGAGTCGAGCTCGAGTCGGTCCGCGTCGACGTTCGCATCCACTGGGACTTCCGCGGCACGATGGCCACCGAAAAAGACGCTCCCGTAGGCGCGACGGGCATCGAGATGCACACACAGGTGAAGGTCAAAGACGGCGTCGATTCCGAACGCGCGAAGCGTCTCCTGTCGAGCGCTGAGCGCTACTGCTCGACGCTGCAGACATTGCGTAATGGGGTCGAAGTTGCCACCGACTTCTCGTTGACGTGAACCCCTTTGAGCAGCTCGACTATCTCTACACGCCCAGCAGCGACGTCGCCGCGGACGCTCGCTACTTCGTCGACGTGCTCGGCGGGCGGCTCGGCTTTGCGGTGGAGGGGATGGGAGCGCGCGTGGCGATGGTCCAGCTCACCGAAGGACCGCCGCACGTGTTGCTGACCGATCACCTCGAGGGCGATCGCCCGATCTACATCTATCGGGTCCGCGACTTGAAGCAGGCGACCGCCGAGCTGAAAAAGCGCGGCTTGAAAAAGCAGCACAGCCTCGAGATTCCAATGGGACCCTGCTCTTCCTTCGTCACGCCCAGCGGCCATCGCGTCGCCCTGTACGAGCTCGCCAGGCCAGGGGTGCTCGACCACTTCATGGGCCGAGCAGACTTCTAAGGAACCGACCACTAGAATCCGCGCCAGCATGCTCCGGCGGTTACTGATCATCTGCCTTTGCCTGACCACCGCGGCCGGAAGCTACGCGGTCGTCGCAGTGCGCACCCCAATCTTGTCCGAGCCCACCCAGAGCCAGGCCGCGCCGATGTCGATGAGCCTTCCTCGCCCGACGGGCCTAGCCCGGATCCATATCGTCGATCCAACCCCGACACGTCTTTTGATCCCGCGCATCAACGTCGACGCGGTGGTGGAGGCACGAGGACTGGATGCCAACCGAAACATGGACATCCCCAAGAGCTTTCGCGACGTCGCGTGGTACAGGCTCGGCCCGGCTCCGGGCGAGCCAGGCAACGCGTTGATCAACGGACACGTCAACTGGTGGACGGGTGACGCCGTCTTCACGCGCCTGAACCAGGTTCGGGCCGGTGACGAGATAACGGTGGTGCGCGCCGACGGCGGCACGGTTCATTTCAAGGTCGACGGCACGCGTGTCGTGGACGCGAACGCGCGCATCGTGTCCCTGTTCGAACCAAGCTCGGTCGCCACGCTCACGTTGATCACCTGTACGGGCGTGTGGAATCCTCTGACCCAGAGCAACACCCAACGATTGCTCGTCAGCGCGGTCCTTGCGTAAGTCCCGACGGCTCGCCCTTGTCGCCCCGGTCCTGCTTCTATTGCTCGTCGGGTCGGGAACCCAGGTCGCCTACGCCGCCGGCAGCGCGAACCTCTGGCCGAGCGGCGCGTTGGGCAACCGCGCCAACACAGAGTGGCGAACAGACTCGTACGGCGGCGGCCAGCTGACCAGGCGGACTTTGATCAAGGCATTCATGAACGCCGGCGAGGTGTTGATGCTCGGCTCGAGCGCGATCAACCAGGGCACGAGCAACATCCTCGTCTGGAATCCGGGGCTCGTCACCGGGCCGGTCGGCACCGAGAACGTCTCGGCAGCGCCCAGCTTCAGCTGCAACGCCCAGCGGACCGCGGCAGGAGCACCGGCGAACCAGGGGATGATCACGAACCGAACCCAGGAGCTCACGGGCCCTGACACAGTCCCGGCCAGCATTGCCGGAACGTACGTCCCATGTCACTACGCGGCCCCGTCCACCGGCATCTACAACATCGCGTTCCTCGGGCCGTCCGGGTTCTCCGCCAATACCGATGGGACGGTCGCCGCGGACGTCGCGCTGCTCAACGCAAACAACTTCAGTGCCGCACAGGGCACCTCGGTCGCGGCATGGGACGCGACCGTCCGCGCCAACCTCACCTCCACGACCAGCCTGACCGGCAGAGTTTTCACGTACTACCTCGCACTGTTCACGGGCGGGAACGGCCTGCCCGTCTATCCGAGCGTCTACCCGGTCACCACCGACGGCTACAAGTACCGAGTCGACCTCCGTGGCATGGACCCCAACGGCTGGCTCGTCTACGGCAACCAGCGCGGCTTTCTCGACTCAGACGGCGCGACGCCGCTCTATCACGACGCCGTGGCGGACGCCACCGGCTCTCCCGGCCAGCTCACCGGGATCCAGGGCGGCGTCACGTTTGCCCTGCCCAGCTTTCCGTTGTTCTTCGAGGCGCCCGACGCTGCATCGATCACGGCGCTGGGCTTCCCGGTGGCGCCCACCGCGCCGGTGATGAGCTCGCTGTCCTTCATCGGCAACCTTGGCGGCAACACGAGCCTCGTCAACACCGGTGGCACTTTCACCTACACGAGCAACGTCCCTGGCGTGTACGAGATCGTCATCAGCCGGGACGGTGTCAGCTTCGACCCGACCCTCCCCGCCAACCGCGCGCTGAGGGGCGTTCGCCCTGCCGGAGTCCAGACGGTGAGCTGGGACGGGAGGGACAACGTCGGGGCGTTCTTTCCCACCGGCACATTCCAGGTCCACGCGCGCTTTCATGGCGGCGAGTATCACTTCCCGATGATCGACGTCGAGAACGACACCACCGGCGGCCCGACTATCACACTGCTCAATCCGCCCGGACCCTGCCCAGCGCTCAACGGGGGCTGCAGCGCCGGCTTCTATGACGACCGGGCCTACAGGACGCTCAACGGCACAGTCGTCGACTCGGGAAACACGGTCGGCACGGTGCTCTGCGGTCTCAACCCGCCGACCACGTCCAGCTCCGACCCGATCTTCGGCTACGACACGTCGAGCGGCCAGCGGGCGTTTGGGGCTGCGACCGGGGGCAACGCCAACACTCCGTGCGCCGGCAACTTCGGCGACGCCAAGGGCCTCGACACGTGGACGTTTTTCCCGAGCAGCACCGTCCTCGCGCCCATCAACATCGTCGCCATTGCCGCTGACATCGCAATCACCAAGACGGTCAACAATCCCAACCCTGCCGTCGGCGCCAACGTAACGTTCACGGTCAGCGCCCACAACCTGGGTCCGAACGCGACAACCGCGCTTCAGGTGACCGACAACCTGCCGAGCGGCGTAACCCTTGTCTCGGCAGCGCCCAGCCAGGGCACGTACACCGCGGGCACGGGGATCTGGGACGTCGGCGTCCTCGCCAGTGGCGCGACGGCGACGATGCTGCTCGTCGTCAACGTCACCGGCACCACGCCGGCGACGAACACGGCGACTCGCACGTCCAGCTCTCCGGTCGACCCAAACCCTGCCAACGACACGGCCTCGTCCACAGTCACGGGGAGCACCATCCCTGGGCTGCCCAACAACGGCGTACCACCGGTAGCAGCGGCCTGGCCTATCGTTCCCGCGCTGATCGTCGTAGGGCTGATCGGAGCGATCGCGGCTCGACATCGTCGCCTCTTTCGAAAACAGCAAGAATAGGCGGATGACGACCAAGCGCTGGATCCTGGTAGCGGCGGTGCTCGGCTCGGGGATCGTCTTCCTCGACTCGACGGTCGTCAACGTCGCGCTGCCGCGCATCGGCCGCGACCTGCCGCGATCGTTCCTCGGGGTTCTTGAGGGCCAGTCGTACGTCTACAACGCGTACATGCTCTCGCTGAGCGCCCTGCTGATCCTGGCCGGCGCGTTGAGCGACTTCTACGGCCGCCGCCGCATGTTTCTCTACGGCCTCATCGGTTTCGGCATCACCTCGGTGCTGTGTGGACTCGCTCCAACGATGGAGCTCCTGGTCGTATTTCGCATCCTCCAGGGCGCGGCAGGCGCAGTGTTGGTCCCCGGTTCTCTTGCACTTTTGACGGCCAACTTTTCCGGCCAGGAACAGGGACGCGCTTTCGGTTTGTGGGCAGGCGCCTCTAGCGCGACGACCGTGCTCGGCCCCGTCATCGGCGGCCTTCTCGTCGACACTCTCTCGTGGAGGGCCGCCTTTCTCATCAACGTGCCTCTGATCGTCGTGGCCGTCTGGGCGACCTGGAGTCACGTAACCGAGAGCCGCGACGAAATGGCCACGGCGAACTTCGACTGGCTTGGGGCGGCGGTCGTCGCGCTGTCCGTCGGAGGACTTGCCTTCGGCGCCATCTACGGACAGCAGAGGGCCTGGCGAGACCCGATCGGATACATCGCATTGGCGGTGGGCGTCCTGGCCACGATCGCGCTGCCCATCCTGATGCAGCGCTCGAAGCATCCGCTGATCCCGCTCGGGCTGTTCCGCTCGCGCAACTTCGCCGTGACCAACGTGTCGACCTTTTTGATCTACGGCGCCCTCTACGTTGCCTTCTACTACCTGGTTCTTTTCCAGCAAGGCACGATCGGCTACAGCGCAGCGGCGGCCGGCGCGGCCGGAATTCCCGGCACGCTTTTTCTGATCTTCTTCTCAGCTCGGTTCGGGAGCCTGGCGGCGAAATACGGTCCACGCTGGTTCATGGCCGGGGGACCCTTGATCATGGCGCTGGGCGTCATGTGGTTTGCGCGGGTGCCCTCGAGCAGCACGCCGTGGAAGCTGGACCTGTCCAACCCCAATACCTACGCGCCTCCCCTTTCATACTTCACCGACTTCCTGCCGGGTTCGATCCTGTTCGGCATCGGCCTGATGATCCTGGTCGCCCCGCTCACGACTGCTTTGATGACCTCCGTTCCGATGAGGAACTCCGGCGTCGGCTCGGCGATCAACAACGCGATCTCCCGGGTCGGGCCGCAGCTGGCGGGAGCTGTGATCTTCATCTTTCTCACGGCCAACTTCTACGCGACGCTTGCCTCGCGTCTGCCCGGCGTCGACGTTTCCTCGAGCAGCTTTCGCAACCAGGTAAGCCCGCTCAACACACCGCCCGATCCCAGCCTGGTGGGAGTCGTTCGAGACGCCTCGACCTCGTCATTCCACCTCGCGATGCTGGTTGGCGCCGGCCTCCTCCTGGTGGGCGCCCTGGTCAACGCGATCGGCATCCGAAACGCCGACAGCCTCAATCGGCAGGAGGCGGCCAAGAGCGAGCCGGCAACGCAGGCTGGGGCGTAGGAAGAAAGCCACCACCCGTTAATAAGGTATGAGCCGCTTTCGAGACGAGATCGGCGAGCAGCCGCTGCTTGCCTCGCGCATGCTCGCGGAAAGCCGCGGCGCCGTCGCGTCAATCGCCGCCCGGCTGCGCACCACCAAGCCGAGGGGCTTTGTCATCGTCGCCAGGGGCAGCTCCGACCACGCTGCGCTCTATGCGAAATATCTATTCGGCGTGCGCAACCACATGATGGTCACGCTCGCCGCGCCATCGCTCTTCACCAGCTACGGCAGCCCTCCATCACTCGACGGCCAGTGCGTGATCGGCATCTCGCAGTCCGGCGTTTCGCCGGACGTCATCGCGGTGATCGAGGAAGCATCGCGCCAGGGTGCGGTCACGGTTGCGGTGACCAACGACCCGAGCTCGCCGCTTGCGCAGGTGGCCGAGCTGGTGCTCCCGTTGGGCGCGGGCGCGGAGCGCAGCGTGCCGGCCTCCAAGACCTACATCGCGAGCCTGCTTGCGCTGGCGCTGGTCTCCCAGGCGCTGGACCCGGACGCTTCGTTCGAAGCAGCCCTCGGCCAGGTGCCGCCCGCGCTAGCCGCAGCCATCGAGCAGGACGGCGAGCTGGACCGCCTGGTTCCCATGCTGCTGGGTCCGCGCGCGATCGTGCTCGGCCGCGGCTTCAACTTCTCGACCGCGGAGGAGATCGCGCTCAAGCTCACCGAAACCAGCTACGTGCTGGCTCGTGCGTGGTCGGTGGCGGATTTCGAGCATGGGCCTATCGCGGTCGTCGAGTCCGGGTTCCCGGTCATCCTGGTTGACGGGCGCGGGCAGGTCTCCGCCGACGTGGAATCGATCGGGCAGCGCCTGGCCGATCACGGCTGTCGCGTGCTCCGTCTGCTCGACGGCGTCGAGGCCGACGACACCAATACCGAGGCGACGGTCAGCCTCGACTCTGGGCTGCCCGAGGAGTTGACCCCGCTGACGCTGGCGGTGCTCGGCCAGCTGCTGGCGAACCGGGTGGCCGTGGCGCGCGGGATCGATCCCGACCGGCCGCGTGCCCTCAACAAGGTGACACGCACCTGGTGAGTGGAGCCCGCCCGGCGTTATCCGGGTGACAGTGGCCAGATCTGAACGCTATGGGCCGGGTGAAGACGCCGGCGATTTCGCGCCCGGCGATTTCATCCTCGCACACAGGCATCACCTGATCGCGGGGCTCATCAGCCAGGCGCAGAAACGCCGCTTCAGAGGCGCCGACGCCGTGTACGCCCACTGGAGCCACGCCGCGCTGGTCGTCAGCGAGGACGGAGCACTGGTCGAGGCGGAGATGATGGGCGTCCAGCGCAGTCCGCTCTCCAAGTATCACTCTGACGAATACCACCTGGTGCGCCAGGGCCTGGAGTTTTCCCATGAGCGGCGTGAGAGGGTGGTGGCCTACGCGAAAGCTCAGGTCGGCCACGCATTCGGCTACCTGGCCCTGCTCGGCGCGCTCCTCTACCTGCTCTTCGGGTGGCCGCTCCGCCTCGTCCGCCGCAATCACGTGATCTGCTCCAGCCTGGTTGTGATGGCCCTCCAGCAAGGCGGCCTGGTGCCCGACCTCGACCCCGCCCTGACGCTGCCGGCGGACCTGGCGAAGCTCTACGACGTGCGGCCATAGCATTTAGGTATGGCGAGGCCGGTCGACCGCAACGCGATCGAAGCGATGGTCAAGCAGGGCGCGCAGCTCGTCGAGGTGCTTCCACCTGAGGAGTATGCGGAGGACCATCTCCCGGGCGCGGTCAGCCATCCCCTGCGCCAGCTCGATGAAGAGGCCGAAGAGATCGATCGAAAGCGGCCCGTGATCGTCTACTGCTGGGATGGGGCTTGAGACATGGCGCCCAGGGCCGCGGCGCGGCTCGAGAGTCTCGGCTTCGAAGAGGTCTACGAGTACCGGGCCGGCAAGCTCGACTGGCTGGCGGCCGGCAATCCGACGGAGGGTGAGAACTCCCGGCGCCCTCGCGCCGGCGAGGTGGCGCGCAAGGACATGGTCGTCTGCCGGCTGAAGGACCGCGTCGGTGACGTCCACGAGCGGGCCATCGTCGCCGGCTGGGACGTGGTCGTCGTCGTCGACGAGGCGAACGTCGTGCTTGGGCTGCTCAGGTCGGAACAGCTCGACGAGGAGCCAGGTCTCGCGGTCGACAAGGCCATGCGCCCCGGGCCGAGCACGTTCCGGCCTTATGTGCCCATCAAGGAGATGGCCGACTTCATGGTGGAGCACCAGCTGGACAGCGTCCCCATCACCACGTCGGCCGGTGAGCTGGTCGGCGTGCTGCGCAAAGGCGATGCCGTGCGTGAGGCGGCGGCAGCTGGTTCGGCCACGGTGCGGAGAATGATCACCTCGTGACGCGTTTGGTCAGCAGCTCTCGAGGCGGATCGGGCGCGCCGAAGAAGTCATCGATCCACTGTTCGTGGTCCAGTGGAGCAATCCTCGCCGTGGTCATGCGGTTCCACCCATGAGCCTCGAACCACTCGGGGCACTCGGGGCTGATCAGGGCCATCAATCCACCGATCGCCGTCACGCGCTCCAGCTCGCGCAGCACGTCCGGCTCTGGGCCAAGCGCGCCGCACGCTGCGGTCAGGTCTGACCAGCGATCTTCCAGTGGCAGCGCATCGGCCCAGCCGGCGACGACCTCGACTGTGGGGAGACGGCCCTCGAGGATTGCTCGCAGCCCGTCGGATGGCTCGACCGCGACGACCTGCTCGCAACGACTCACCAGGTGCTGGGTCAGCCGCCCGCTGCCGGCTCCTATGTCCAGGCCCCGTCGCGAAGAGGCAGGCAGTGCCGCGATCAAGTCGGGATGAATCGGCTCGATCTGGGCCAGTGCGTCCCAGCGCTCGGGTTGAAGGTGGTAGACGAAGGTCCAGAAAAAAGCCCGGCGCACCCGCTCGACCGCCGCCAGTTCGCCGGCATCGACCAGCTTGCGCTCCGGCACGGGGACGGACTTCAGCTCGTGCCGGAGCGCCGCGGGCGGCAGGCGTTGGAGGTCTTCGATGCCGAACTGCCGCCAGCCCGCCGGCGCGTTGTCGACGGCGCGTTGGTAATCCATGGCTCTCAATAGACACTAAGCCGTGAAGATCGCCATGGTCGCGTCGCCCGTGACACCGCTGCGCTCAACCCAGGTGGGCGGAGCCCAGGCATTCGTGAGCGATCTTGCGACCGGGCTAGTGCGTCGAGGCCACGACGTCCGGCTGCACTGCAGCGAGGGTTCCGAGGTGCCCGGTGTCCAGCTCGTAATGGTGGCGGCGCCGGCCGACGCGGCCGCGGCGCTCGTCATGCCCGCCGGCCATGCTCCAGGCCCGGCGCCCGGCGTGGCGGCGGCCCTCGAGGCTATTTTCAGGTCGATCGCCCCCGACACCGACGTCGTCTCTCAGCACGCCTTCGACGCCCCGGCCTTCGAGGCCGCGGCCAATGGTGCGCCGATGCTCCACACGCTCCATATGCCGCCGCTGGTCCCCGCCGTTCTCAAGGCTGTGGCGCGCGTCGATCC
>Ga0137397_10002709_pt1 | contig 12301 bp, 13 predicted proteins | sample czorhiz116metaG_FD_106658 | JGI IMG/M metagenome (GOLD analysis project Ga0137397, IMG submission 106658) | Vadose zone soil microbial communities from Angelo Coast Range Reserve, California, USA - czorhiz1.16 metaG | ecosystem: Environmental > Terrestrial > Soil > Vadose zone | place: USA... | reverse complement strand
TGGCAGGCCGCGCATTGCTCGAACACGGCTTTGCCGCGTCCGGCATCCTGGGCGAGCGCGGCCTGCGAGAAGGCCATCGCGGCAGCGATGGCCAATAGATGACGTGCTGACGGCTTCATCTTGATCATCACACACACTCAGATCAGCGATCCGGGATTCTTGAGATACTTGTTGCGGATTGTATCCGCCATCATGAACGCCAGCGCTCCGACTGGTCCGGTCGGATTGTAGCCGGAGTTGTGCGGGAAACCCGAGGCACCGGTCACGAACAAGTTCGGCATGTCCCAGGATTGCAGATATTTGTTGAGCGCGCTGGTCGCGGGATCGGTGCCCATGATGGCGCCGCCGGTGTTGTGCGTGCTCTGATAAGGCACGACGCTCCAAGTGAGTCGCGGGGTGGGCTGACCCATCTGGGTCGGGTTCATCGCTTTGGCGATGTCGCCGATGACCTGGGCGGCGTGCCGGTTGATCTTCTTCTCGTTCTCGCTGAAGTCGAAGGTCATGCGCATCAACGGCTGGCCGAACCGGTTGGTGTAGGTGCGGTCGAGATCGAGATAGTTGTAGCGGTTCGGCATCACCGCGCCCGAGGCCGCGATTGTCATTGCGGCGTGGTACCACTTCGCAGTGGCGCGCTTCCAGTCCGAGCCCCATTGCGGCGTGCCCGGCGGCACGGGCCGATAGGTGATCGGACGCCCGTTCGAGCCGCCGACCGAGATGTAGGCACCGCCGACAAAGCTATGCGGCCCGCGGTCGAAATTCCAATTGGTGTGGAAGTCGTCGATCGAGGTGCCCCAGCCGCCAGTGGCGATGAATGGATTGAAGCTCTTGCCTTCGAAGAACAGCGTGACATTGGCGCCGCCTTGGTAGGCGTAGTTCTTGCCGATCACGCCGGTCTGCGTCTCGGGGTCGTAGGGCTTGCCGATGCCTGAAAGCAGCATCAGGTGAACGTTGGAAAGCCCGTAGGCGGACAGGATGACGAGATCGGCCGGCTGCTCCATCTCCTCGCCGGTCAGCACATTGACATAGGCGACGCCGGTGGCCTTCTTGCCGGTCGAGTCCTTGAGCACCTTGGTGACCCACGTATAGGTGCGCAGCTCCACGTTCGGATTGCGCAAGGCAACTGGGATGACCGTGATGTGGGGGCTACCCTTGGCGTTCGCCTCGCAGCCGAAGCGTTCGCAGAAGCCGCAGTATTGGCACTGCCCTATCTTCATTCCATCTGGATTGGTGTAGGGCTGTGACGCGTTCGCGGTCGGACGGACGTAGGGATGATAGCCGAGCTCCTTCGCGGTCTTCGCGAACATCTGGCCGGCGAGGTTCGAAACGAGCGGCGGCAGCGGATAATCGCGGGCGCGCGGATCTTCGAACGGATTGCCTTCCTTCTGGATCTGGCCCTTGATGTTGCCGGCCTTGCCGGAGACGCCGGCCGTGTATTCGAACTTGTCGTAATACGGCTCAAGCTCGGGGCCGCTGATACCCCAGTCCTGCAGCGGCATGTCGGCCGGCACGAAGCTCTTGCCGTAGCGCTCCTCGTATTTGGTGCGGATGCGCAGCTCATGATCGGGCCAGCGCCAGGTGACGCCGTTCCAGTGCGCGCCCGCGCCGCCGACACCCTCGCCCGGCAGGAATGAGCCGAGCCGGCGCATCGGCAGCGCGGTCTCGGACGGCTTGTTGCGGATCGTGTAAGTGTCTGCCGAAACGTCCATCATCAGGTCGTGCCGCTGCGAGTAGCGCAGCTCATCGCGAATGAGCGGCACCGAAAAGTCATTCTGCGTGCTGCGGGGCGCGCCGCGCTCGAGCGCGACGATCTTGAGGCCGGTTGAGGCGAGCTCCTTGGCGAGGATGCCGCCGGTCCAGCCCATGCCTACGATGACGATGTCGACGGGAGGAAGCCTGGTTGCCATGACGCGCGCTCCTCAGGACATGTCGGCGATGCTGACGGGGTTGGCGATGAAGCGCCGGCCGTCGTTGTACTGCTTCACGTTCTCGGCGTTGTTGGCCATGACGCCCGGGAAGCCAAGCATCTTCCAGGCGATCTTGTCCTTGTTGCCGCCATAGATCGGGTCAGCGAACATGCCTTCCATCACGTTCTCGTAGAGCACCCCGAAAAAGGCGCGGCCGGGTAACCCGCCATCGAAAGTGATCTTGCCGGCCTGCAGGTCCTTGAGAAATGTTTCCTTCTGCTGCGCGCTGCAGCGGTCGAAGCTCTGTCCGAAGGTCTTGCGGCAATAGGCGTTGGAGCGCGCGATCGCGGCGCGATAGAGCGCAGCCGGCGTAAGCGGCAGCTGATAGCCCTGGTTGGGCGTGCCTTTGCCCCAGGGTCCCTGCATATAGAGCCGGTCGCCTTTGCCCCAGGAGCCCGCAAGCGCGCGATCGATATAGGTGGCAATGCCGATGTCGGTGCCGCTCGGGCTGAGCTCATCCTTCGGCACCATGTGGTCGACGAGTGCCTCGATGAATTCGACTTCGGTCGGCTTGAAATAGGTGTAGCCGGCAGCCTGCGGAGCAGGGGGCTGATCCTTGGCTTGATCCTTGGCTTGGGCCGGCGTCTGCGCCGCTGCAGGGATGACCGGCGACAAGGCCGTCGCGGCGCCCGCGATGCCGACGCCGCTCAGGAAATCGCGGCGAGCGACCTTCAGATTGGGTTTGTCTTCGGACACGGGTCTCCTCCCTTAATGGCGTCTCCCCTTGACGGGGTCTTTCGGCGGCATGTGCATCCGCCAGCTGCCAAGACCATAGCAGGGGCTTGGCTGCAAGTCCCATGGTTGGCAAGTCCGCGTTGGCGCCCCCTGGGATCGGCGTCCACTACGTGCGCGGTCGAGTCTGTCGCAGCGCTTCGCTGACCGCGATAGCAGCCACCATCGCCACATTGAGCGAGCGCAGGCCTTCGCGCATCGGGACGAGCAGGCGCGCATCGGCGGCCTCATGGACTGCGTTCGGCACGCCCGAGGACTCGCGCCCGAACAGAAGGATATCGTCCGCCCGGTAGGCGTGGTCGAGGTAAGAGAGGCTCGCCCGGGTCGTGAACAGGACGAGGCGGCTGCGAGCTTCCAGGCGCCATCGCTCGAACGCTACCCAGCTCGCATGCCTTATGATCTCGACCTGATCGAGGTAGTCCATACCGGCACGGCGGAAGGCGCGATCGGAGGTAGGAAAGCCGGCCGGCTCGATAATGTGCACCTCAATCCCCAGGCACGCGCAAAGGCGCAGGATCGTGCCGGTGTTCTGAGGGATATCCGGCTCATAAAGCGCGATCCGCATGGCAGCCGTGTTCGTGTCGTGATGGCGAAGTTTGCAATTGGCTCTAGCGGGGAGGCAAGCTTGCCAGTCAAAGGGACGACAGCAAATTTTTGATTCTAGATGCGATTTTCGATTTATCCCGGGCCTGCGGTGGGACCGCCGCTGATGCGTGTGAGATGCAGCCGAGACGTCCGCGGCTGTAACGGTCGCGATTTATGTGACTTTCGGCCGTTAGACCCATGGCGCACTTGCACTCCCTCCACAAGGGTGCCAATAAACGCCAACCGGTACGTGCCATCCCGCCTTTTCCGGGACCGGCTGTGGCTGGACCGCCCGCCGACCCCGGGGTTGTGTTCCAGGGTCCCCTCGCGCGGGCAGGCGATCCCTCGATAAGGGAGAGGATTAGACGTGACAACGATGTCTTCGGCCGAACCCACGCGCCGCGACTTCCTCTACATCGCGACTGCTTCTGCGGGTGCGGTCGGTGCCGCTGGGGCTGTGTGGCCGCTGGTCGCGCAAATGAACCCGGATGCTTCCACCATCGCGGCGGGTGCGCCGATCGAAGTCGATCTCGGCCCGATTACCGTAGGTCAGGTCATCAAGGTGTTCTGGCGTGGCAAGCCGATCTTCATCAGCCACCGCAGCAAGAAGGAGATCGAGGAGGCGCGCAACGTCGACGTCGCGACTCTGCCCGATCCCGAATCCGACGAGAAGCGCGTCAAGGCCGGCCATGAGGACTGGCAGGTGCTGATCGGCATCTGCACCCATCTGGGCTGCATCCCAATCGCGCACCAAGGCGACTACAACGGTTACTTCTGTCCGTGCCACGGCTCGCAGTACGACACCTCCGGCCGTATCCGCCGCGGCCCAGCGCCGGCCAACCTGGCGCTGCCTCCCTACGAGTTCGTCTCCAACACCAAGGTCCGGATCGGCTGACGGCCGCCACATCTCCACAAGGGTCCACAATGAGCGGACAATCGACCTATCAGCCGCAGAACGCAGCCCTGCGCTGGCTCGAACGGCGGCTACCGATCGGCGGCCTGATCCATTCCTCCTTCGTCGTTTATCCGACGCCCCGCAACCTCAATTACTGGTGGACCTTCGGCGGCATTCTCACCGTCATGCTGGCGGTGCAGATCGTGTCCGGCATCGTGCTCGCGATGCATTACACGCCGCATGTGGACTATGCCTTCAATTCCGTCGAAACGATCATGCGCGACGTGAATTATGGCTGGCTCCTGCGCTATGTTCATTCGAACGGGGCCTCGATGTTCTTCCTCGCGGCCTACATCCACATGTTTCGCGGCATGTACTATGGCTCCTACAAGGAGCCGCGCGAGGTGCTCTGGATCCTGGGCGTGATCCTGCTGCTGCTCATGATCATGACCGGGTTCATGGGCTACGTGCTGCCATGGGGGCAGATGAGCTTCTGGGCCGCGACCGTCATCACCAACCTGTTCTCCGCAATTCCGGGCGTAGGCGAATCGATCGTCACCTGGCTGTGGGGTGGCTATGCGGTCGGCAACCCGACGCTGAACCGCTTTTATTCGCTACACTACCTGCTGCCGTTCGTGATCGTTGGCGTGGTGGTGCTGCACGTCTGGGCTTTGCACGTCGCGGGACAGAACAACCCGACGGGCATCGAGCCGCAGTCCGACAAGGACACGGTTGCTTTCACGCCCTATGCCACCATCAAGGACGCGTTTGGCCTCTCTGTATTCTTCGTTCTGTTCGCCTGGTTCGTGTTCTACGTGCCGAACTATCTCGGCCATCCTGACAACTATATTCCCGCCAATCCGGCGGTGACTCCGACCCATATCGTGCCGGAATGGTATTACCTGCCGTTCTACGCGATCCTGCGCGCGATACCGAGCAAGCTCGGCGGGGTGACGGCGCTTGCGGCCGCGATCATTATCGTGGCGTTTCTGCCGTGGCTCGACACCTCGCGGGTGCGTTCGGGCCGCTATCGCCCACTCTATCGGCAGTTTTTCTGGGTCTTCGTGCTGGTCTGTATCGGGCTCGGCTGGCTCGGCTCAAAACCGGCGGAAGGCAACTATGTCTTCGCGGCGCGCATTCTGACCACCTACTACTTCGTCCACTTCCTGATCATTCTGCCGCTCCTTGGCGTGCTTGAGACCACCAAGCCGGTGCCGAGCTCGATCTCTGCGGATGTGCTCAAGGGCAAGGGCTCGGTGGCGGCGATCCTGCTGGCGCTCGGGCTCGTAACCTTGCTCGGCACGTCCTCATCGAGCGTCGCGGCTGAGGTCGAAAACCCGCCGATGAACAAGTGGTCGTTTGCCGGACCGTTTGGCAAGTTTGATCGCGGCCAGCTGCAGCGCGGCTACAAGGTCTACAAAGAGGTGTGCGAGACCTGCCACGGCATCCAGCTCTTGTCGTTCCGCAACTTGTCCGAGCCCGGCGGGCCCGGCTTCTCGCCCGCGCAGGTCGAGGTGGTTGCGGCGTCCTACAAGTACAAGGAGCCCAACGACCAGGGCGACATGGTCGAGCGCAATGGCCGCCCGGCGGATCACTTCCCGCCGCCGTCGTTGCGGTTCCCCAACGCAACGCCGCCCGATCTCTCGGTGATCGTGAAGGCGCGCGGCTACGAGCGCGGCTTCCCGGGCTTTCTGGTCGACATGTTCACCCAATATCAGGAGCACGGTGCCGACTACCTGGTCGCGCTGCTGAAGGGCTACGAGAACGCGCCCGCGGGCCTCGAGCTGCCGCCTGGCGCGATGTACAACAAATACTTTCCCGGCCACGCCATCGCGATGCCGCCGCCGCTGTCGGATGGGCGCGTGAGCTATACTGACGGCACGCAGGCCACGCTTGATCAGCAGGCGAGGGACGTCACCGCATTCCTGGCGTGGGCGGCCGAGCCACACCTCGAGGCGCGCAAGCGTGCGGGCATGCAGGTGATGATCTTCCTGATCGTGCTCTCAGGTCTGTTGTACTTCACGAAGAAGAAGGTTTGGCGCGCGGTCAGCGGCCACGCGTGAGGTTGATATTGCGCGCAATGCCGCGCGGCAGCCAGGCGCATCCATGACCAAGGCGGTGCTCGGCATCATCGGTGGCTCCGGCATCTACGATCTGCCGGGCCTCGAGAAAGTACGCCAGAAAAAGATCAAGAGCCCCTGGGGCGAGCCGTCAGCGCCGCTGCGCCTCGGCGAGATCGCGGGGCTGCCGGTCGTGTTCCTGCCGCGCCACGACAAGGGCCACCGGCTGTCGCCATCCGACATCAACTATCGCGCCAATATCGACGTGCTCAAGCGCGCGGGCGTGACCGACCTCGTCTCGCTCTCTGCCTGTGGCTCGTTCAAGGAAGAGCTGCCGCCCGGCACGTTCGTGCTGATCGATCAGTTCGTTGATCGCACCCATAAGCGCGAGAGCTCGTTCTTCGGCAAAGGCTGTGTGGCACATGTCTCGATGGCGCACCCGGTGTCGCCAAGGCTGCGCATCCACCTTGCGGCGGCAGCAGAGGCTGAAGGCCTTCGCGTCGTGCGCGATGGCACCTACGTGTGCATGGAAGGCCCGCAATTCTCGACGCTTGCCGAAAGCCTCACCTACAAGCAGCTCGGCTACTCAGTGATTGGCATGACCAACATGCCGGAGGCCAAGCTCGCGCGCGAGGCGGAGATCTGCTACGCGACCGTCGCCATGGTCACCGACTATGATTGCTGGCATCCCGACCATGACGCAGTGACGGTGCAGGACATCATCAAAGTGCTCACCGCCAACGCTGACAAGGCCAAGCGGCTGGTTGCGCGCCTGGCGCAAGATTTTCCGCGTGAGCACGAGCCATGTCCGATCGGCTCCGACCGCGCGCTCGACACCGCCCTGATCACGGCGCCGGAGGCGCGTGACAAAAAGCTTGTGAAGAAGCTTGATGCGGTGGCGGGCAGGATGCTGGGGAGCAAGCGCAAAGGCTAGGGCCAAGGGCGGAGGTCGGAGGTGAGTCAGTCGCAAACCAATCCGGTCCCTCAAAAAACGCGCGCTGTCACCATAGCAGGCACGTTGTTTCTCATGCTGGCGACAGCCTCTGCATTGGCGCTCGTCGTATACGCTATAGAAGTTGCGTTCCCGCAGAGGACTCTCCACGTCCGGTCGATCAATCCTGGAGATGCAGCGGTCAGCTTGGTAGCGGCGGCAGTTCTTGGTTACACCGGATTGGCAATGATGCTGCGCTGGCGCAGGTGGCGAATCTGGACTGGCAGCGTCTCGTGGGGACTGATCTCGATGATCGTGCTCAGCCAGTTCGCGCCGCCGTCAACGTATCCTTCGGACGAACGCATGGCCGGCTTGATCCTCCTTGCGGTCGTAGTGTTCGCGCTTATTGCCAAGCGCTTGGAGCAGCGGCGGCCGGACATTGCCGCGGTCTTCGACGACTAAGTGTGGGCGACGGGTAGCTCCCGCACCTGCGAGAAGGTCGGCAGGGAGCATGGATTGTCGCAGATGATCGGGCCGCAGTTGCCGCAGACGCGGAAATACCAGGCTGCGAAGGCGGCGACGCCAACGACCAGCGTGACCGCAACAGTCGCAGCGATCCACCATCGGCGCCTGCGGACCGTGGTGGCCGGGGCGCGCTCGGTGAAACTCATCGGCTTGCCAATTGCGTCGGGCATGACACTCGCTTATTCGCTTGCAAGGTAGCATTACCTGTCAATCGTGTCCGTTCCTTGGTGAGCCCATGAGTGAGCCTATGACCTCTCCGGCCCTCGAAAATGACCTGAAAGCCGCCATTCGCACCATTCCGGACTATCCCAAGCCCGGCATCATGTTTCGTGACATTACGACGCTCCTTGGCAACGCGCGCGCTTTCCGCCGGGCGGTCGATGAGCTGGTGCAGCCCTGGGCGGGGAGCAAAATCGACAAGGTCGCCGGCATCGAGGCGCGCGGGTTCATCCTAGGCGGCGCAGTGGCGCATCAGGTCTCGGCCGGATTCGTGCCGATCCGCAAGAAGGGCAAGCTGCCGCACCAGACCGTGCGCATGGCCTACGCGCTCGAATACGGCACCGACGAGATGGAGATGCATGTCGATGCCATTGGGCAGGGCGACCGGGTGGTGCTGGTCGACGACCTCATCGCCACCGGCGGCACCGCCGAAGGCGCGGTGAAACTCCTGCGGCAAATGGGCGCCGACGTGGTGGCGGCCTGCTTCATCATCGATCTGCCCGAGCTTGGCGGCGCCGACAAGCTGCGCAACCTCAACGTGCCGGTGCGCACGCTGGTCTCGTTCGAGGGCCATTGAGGCGCGCTCCGGTGGGGCGAAGTGGTCACGTCCGCAGCGACGTTCGCAGCTTTTCCAGCGTGAGCCGTAGCTCGAACTCGCGGAATTCCACGAACACGCCACGCGTCCATGAGCGCAGCTCGAGCGCGTGACTCTTCGGCATATTGGTCGGCAACTGTGCGCGCACATGCGCCAGCGATTGGCTGAGCCGGTCCGCATAAGTCTTGAGTACTGGCGGCATGAGTGGGACCTGCAGTGCAGCGGCTGATTCACGATCCACCTGATAGCTTTCGTGCACTCGCTCGCCCTTCAGGATGGCCTCGTTCAGCACCGGCACCAGCACCGCATGGGGGAAGCGGCGCTGCATATCCTCGTAGGCAGCGGTCGCGCTCGGATGCGGCTCGGCCGGAAACAGGATGATCACCTCGAAGCCGCGGCGTCGCACGGCTTCGATGAATTCAGTCTGTTCGCAGACATCAAAGAAACGCTCAAACAGCGAATAGCCGAGATCGATGAGCTTGGCCTTGCCTTCGTTCGCGATCAGGCGGTCGAACAGCGCAATCTGGGCTGGCGTGGTCGAGAGGTCGGCCTTGGTGGTGATGCCTGGCCGGCAGGCCGCCAGCGCATATTCACCCGGATTGAGATCGTAGGCGTCGACGTTCCCGCCATCCTGGAACAGATAGTCGGCCATGAGCAGTGCCAGGAAGGTCTTGCCGCAGAGCGCGCGCGGCGACGCAATGATGTAGAACGGCGTCGGCCTTGTGGTGCGTGACACCGACGTCGCAGCCAGAGTGCTGTCATGGAGGGCTGCTAGCACCCGATCGCTGTAGCTCGTGGACACAATGCGCTCGCGTCTTCAGCCAATTTGCTCTCAGGCTTGCCATTGCGACCGAGCCGGAGCACCGCGGGTCGGCACGCCCGTCGTCATCCCGTTGCCGCCCGCGGTTGCTGGATTGAATCGGCCTGCGCCCGCGCCGCCACAAGATCGGTCAGCTTGATGCGATCATATTCGGCCCAGACATTGCCCAGCCAGTGCCGCACATAGCCGCGCAGCACGAAGGAATAAGATGCAGGATCCCCGCTGAGCTTCTTGTTGGCGATGAAGGAGAGGTAAGGCACAGAAGCGAGATCGACCTGCTCGCAGGCCATCTCGTTAAGCTTGGGGATCGTGATCTCGACCACGTCCTTGACCTTCTTGAAATAGGCGGCGCACGTCTGCTCATCCCATTGGAAATAGTGGGTGTTGTTGATGAAGTTCTTCACCATGAAGTACTTGGCATCGCCGAGGTAAGCCGCCGTCTCGCTGATCTCGTCGAGCGACGTGATGGTGGGGCCGAGGATGTGGAACACCCCGAAGGTGATCTGGCCCTTCTTGGCGGCCTCGATGAAGCCGATGTCGCGCAGCGACTGCAGCGTCGGCGAGAGAAGGCCGGCGCGCACATCGATGACGGTGACCGATGCATGCGATCCGCTGAGCGTGTCGAAGATCTTCATCTGGTCGGGCACCAGATTCATGTCCACGATCTCGCTCGCGTCGGGGTAGAAGCGCTTGAGCGTGCCTTTCGGCGCCTCAGTATCGAACGCGCGCGTCGGAATCTGATGCGCCGCGAAATAGTCGAGCAACGTACGCGACACAGTTGTCTTGCCAACGCCGCCCTTGTCTGCGCCGACAATGAGAACTGCTGGTTTCGCCATGTCTTCCCCCACGAATCAATCGTGATTCACTTCAGTCCGGGGGAGGTGTTTAAGCAAGGGCCGGTGGTGCCGGCATACAGATATTTCTCGCCGCGCTGTGGAAAGCGACGGCGAATCATGCCGTTGCTGCAACGACAAGACGTGATCGAGAAGGCTATGTCTCGTCAGCCGCTAGCGCTTGGAGTCCCAGGGGCCCGGAACACGCGGGGCTAATGGGTCGCTGCCAAGCCTGATTGGGGGCTCCGGCGGCAGGAAGGGTTTGGGTGCACCAGATTCGGGTGCGCCCGGCCGGGGCGTCTCCGACGGCGACGTACCGGCTTGATCGAACGGGCCGGACGATGCGGATTGATCCAGGGTCTCGTCGCCGTCAGCGTGCTGGGGCTCAGGCAACGCAATCGGGCCCGGATCATGGCCACCGGCAAACTTGACCAGCGCCTCGACGCGACTGTCGACCGAGGGGTGGGTCGAGAACAGGTCGGCAAAGCCGGAGCGCGGGTTGTCCACGCACATTTCCATCACGGCGGAGGTCGAGCCTTCGAGCTCGCCACGGCCTTCGATCTTGCGCAACGCCGAGATCATGGCGTCGGGATTCTTGGTGAGCTCGACCGAGCCTGCGTCGGCCAGGAACTCGCGCTGGCGCGAGAGCGCAAAGCGAATCACGATCGACAACAGCCAGGCGATCGCAATCAGTGCCAGTGCAATCAGGATCGCCACCATGGCGCCGCCTTTGCCACGGTCGCTATCGCCACCGCGCCGCGAGCCGCGCCAGTTGAAGCCGCCCTGGAACAGCGCGCGGAACACGATCTCGGCGAAGAATGAGATCACGCCGGCGATGACCACCGCGATGATCAAGAGGCGGACGTCGCCGTTGCGGATGTGAGTGAGCTCATGGCCGAGCACGGCCTCGACCTCGGGGTCATCGAGACGCGTAAGCAGGCCGGTCGTGACGGTGACGGAATATTGCTTCTCATTGAGCCCGGTGGCGAAGGCGTTGAGCGCGTCGCTCTCCATCACTTTGAGCTTCGGCATGGTGATGCCGCGGGAGATACAGAGATTTTCAAGCAGGTTGTAAAGGCGCGGCTCGTCCTGCCGCGTCACCTCCTGTCCGCCGGTGATCGCATCGATCATCGACTGATGAAACTTGTAGGCGATAAGGATCCACACGATCGTGCCGATCGTTACCCAGGGCAGGGAATAGAGAGTGCGGCGGACGGCGGCGTTGATGAGGAAGTCAAGGCGGGCATCGCCGCCAAGCACGACCTCGGCGACGAGCGCGCCCGCGAACGTCATCAGATAGACGAGAAGGAACAGCCCGATCAGCAGAACGACCGATCGCCGCCGGTTCGACTGGATATGGCTGTAGAGACCATAGGCCATGGGCCTTGGATCCTGATCGTTTCCGCGACTCGCGCGGCGGGGGCGTCGCTACGCGGGATCCCTCTAGAACTTCACCTGCGGCGCCTGGTCGAGCGTCTTGCGCTCCTCGGCGCCAACATCGAAGAACTCCTTCGGGGTGAACCCGAGCGAGCCGGCGAGGAGCACAGCGGGGAACTGCTGGATGCCGGTGTTGTACTCCTGCACGGAATTGTTGAAGAAGCGCCGGGAGGCCGCGAGCTTGTTCTCGATGTCGGAGAGCTCGGATTGCAGCTGTTGGAAGTTCTGGTTTGCCTTGAGGTCGGGATAGGCCTCACTCAAGGCAAACAATTGCCGCAAGGCGCCCGATAGCTGATTTTCGGCGGCCGCCTGTGCGGCGACGCCACTCGATCCCGCCTGGATCGCGGTGTTGCGGGCCTTGATCACCGCTTCGAGCGTGCCGCGCTCGTGCCCGGCGTAGCCCTTCACAGTTTCGACCAGGTTGGGAATGAGATCGTGGCGCTGCTTCATCTGCACGTCGATGTCCGCAAAGGACTGGTTGACGCGCTGACGCATCGCGACGAGGCCGTTGTAGACGACAATGATCCACAGGACGAGAAGAACGATCACGCCGAGGACGATCCAGGTGGTCGTGGACATGGGGTCTCCTTGAGGCTCCACGGGGGCGCCCGGCAGGGCGGTCGGCTGGTAAGATAGCGCATCAATTGTGGCCTAGGCGAGGGTAGGCGGCTTGCTGTCAACCGTCCGTGCCCGTTAGCGGCCCGT
>Ga0137397_10002708_pt1 | contig 12317 bp, 22 predicted proteins | sample czorhiz116metaG_FD_106658 | JGI IMG/M metagenome (GOLD analysis project Ga0137397, IMG submission 106658) | Vadose zone soil microbial communities from Angelo Coast Range Reserve, California, USA - czorhiz1.16 metaG | ecosystem: Environmental > Terrestrial > Soil > Vadose zone | place: USA... | reverse complement strand
CGCGACCTTTCCGCGCCCGGGCAGGTTCCGCTTCCGGTGCATCGAGGTATTCTGCGATACCTTCTCCGACGATGCTAAGTCGCCTTGTGAGCTCGCGGCACGTCGTGCATGGAGCATCAGCAAAACCACGATGGACACAACGAAGAATAACAGTGTGATTTCCATTTTGGACTCTCCAAACATAATCACTCATGGTCATTTCCCTGCGGAAACTTTCCCGTCCGGTCGCGCAAGATGCGCGCATCCTGAATTTCCGACTGCAACGCGTGAATTAGTTCCTCCGCTTGTACCGCTGTGAGCACAACGCTGATGTTTCCATCTGGCGTTGTAGCGACTACATCATTTGGCTCCGTGGTCATGACCAACCACAGATTTTCGCCTGCCCCCTTGTCTGAGATGACTTTCATGGGCGGGTAATCTTGACGGCCCGAACACACGGCCGACAGTAGAAAGTCACGTGGTCCGTGAACCGCAAAATATCTTCCTCACCGCAGAACGGACAGAACTTGATTCCTTTCGGTGCTAGGCGCTTTCGATGATTTTTCTTGGGCTCCTCTACTACTTTCGGCATCGCCATATCACTTCTCCCATGCGGTGCATTGACCGCGCAACGCCGCGCACTCCACTAACTGTGCGCGGCGTTACGCTGCAACGACCTTGCTACTTCACGTCACCTTTCGGAACCTCGAAAATAACCATCTTGTTAACCACGATGTCCCGTGGCCTAGCGCCCTTGCGGAGTCCCTTCAGCAGATAGTCCGCGAATGCCAACACCGCATCGGTCGCCAATTTCTCGTCGCCCTTGCGCGTGCCGTTGACAGCCTTGAGGGACTTTTGCACGTATACAACCGCTTCCTTGGGAATGCTGTGCTTTCCGCCCCCTCCCTTGTTGCCCGTTGCCTTACCGCCTGCATTCAAGGCATCGAACGAGTAACCGCCCTTGGCAAGCAAGTCTTTCGCTTCCTTGTCCGCCTGCTCTCTCGTCACCTTGTTGTCAGAGAGCAACTTCTCCGTAACCCGGGCCAGTTCAAACGCTGCAAGTTGCGTCTTATGGTCCGGCGCGCCTTCCTTGTCCTTGATGCCGGCATACTCCAACATCTTGACCCATCCCGTGGCTGCAAACGTGGCGTGGTCGGTTTCCTCCATGCCGTGTTCGCGGTCGGACCACGCTACGAGAATCGGGTCGGCGACGTTGTTGCGTACCATCATGATGCCGCGCAAGTAGCTACCGCTTACGCCAAACTTGGCCGCAACCGATGCGCTGCCTTCGCCCTCTGCCGTCTTGTCGAATTTCTTTCCGTTGGCGCCTTCCTTCGCTTTCCCGAAACGGTCGTAATACGTGACCGCCGCCATTCCGAGCCCGAATTTCGTAACGGACTCACGGAGTACGTTCTCCCGCACGTTCGTCTCGAACGCCTTTGCGTCATCCATCGAGTCCGGCTCAATGATGCAAGGCGCCTCCGTCCATCCGAGCACCTTGAGAGCACGGATTCTTCGGAACCCGGCAACGAGAATGTACTGTTTTGCCTTGCCTCCCTTGACTCCTGACGGGCGGATAATCAAAGCGGACTTGAGTCCGTTCGCTTTAACATCCGTCGTCAAGTCATGGAAGGGTCCGCTCTTTTCGTTGAACATGACAGCCATCGAGCGTTCCTCATGCTGCTTGTTGAGAAACTGCCTCGATGCGTTGTGTTTCCAGTCGTCATCAATCAACGCGAGCGGAACGAGAGTAGGCAACCCAACTGCTGAAGTATTCTTAGACATGTTTTTCTCCCTTGTGGTTTCGTTCGCGGTTGCGCGTGGCGTCCCTTCACACATGTACCCGGGAACCACTCTGAGGAAACCGCCCGTTTGCGCCCGGTGCGGCATCGGGTTCCATCCCGATTGGAGGAAGCGCCCGAACCATCCCGCGCGACCCGCCCTCAACAACCGCCCTCGTCATAGCACGTTCCTGACTAGTCTGTCAACATCCTGTTTTGCCAAAACAGCATCCAGGGAAATTCCCTAGTAGTTACAGTTTCTTAGGAGTCAAGCCTCTCAACTCCTCCATGTGCCATGGGCGGGTGTGCCCGTCCGGGTACATGAAACGTTTTGGGATGGCGTCAAGATTGTAAATACCTTGCAGGAATTCGATGTGTCTCAGACCTTTACGAAATTTTTTGTCCTGCGGGCGATAGACCCGGTTGCGGAAATTCTCTCTGATGCGGACCATCCTTTCCACTTCGATTTCACCGCCCACCACCAACCTATCGAATTGCGCAGATGCCGCACCCTTGTCGCGTGAGAGCGAAAAACCCTTCGCCTTGACAACAGCATCATTCCCGTCTGATGGCTGCCAACGATATAACTTTGGGACAAGAAAAATGGCGGAGGAAAAAGTCTTTTCGAGCTTAAGTCCGCCGAGTGTATTATTCGTAGGATATTCTTCCGTGGTAGAGAACCCGTCAGTATCGCAATAGTGAATTTCATTTGCTTGTGAGAGGAAATTGAATAGCGTGCGGCGCGCAATGGCCGTGATATAAGCACTAATCGGTACGTGTGCATGCGGAATTGGAACCTCTCTAGTTTTGAAAAAAACACCCGGCATCAGTTCATCGGTAGTTCGGTCTAATTGGGCCAATTGTTCGGAGGAAGGGTTGAGTAGAAGCGTGGTTTTTTCGGGTTGCTCGGCAAATTTTCCGTAAAGGGAATTGAGCAAGAGTTTATAGAAATCCCTCTCAAATGGGTCAGTCGTTGCGGCCCGCATTTTATAGAGTGTGCGAGAATATTCCGCCAAATCATCAAAATCCTCAAATACTTTACACTCCCTGATACGCAAAATCTTTCCGCCGTTTGCGAGTAGTAACTGCAAATCAATGCCAGTAAGCCAAGTCCGCCAACGGCCAACGGGAAAGAAAAGGCGATTATCCCGACGAAAAGGAATAGGTGGCAGATACAAATCAGGCACCATAATGTCTGCATCAACAAGGAAAGGATAATTCTCGACCACGAAATCAGGAAGATGGGCATAGCTCGCTCTCAAGTGTCCCGGCATGGGAAAAGTCATCGCATGCGGAAAAGAAGAATTTACATCGTAATAGTTTCCCGGATAGTTCACATCTTTTTGAAATACTTCGACTCTCGAGGCAAAATACGCTTCCTTGGCAATTTCATTTATACGGCTGCTCGTGTCTACATCGTGCATGAGAAATTTGCGGCGAAATAGTTGCATTGCCGTACTTGCGAGCGTCATTTGCAATTGTCCGCCCATTTCCAGGATGGTTTCTTGTGCTCGTTCGATAGCTAGATAAAGCACTTCGCAATCGTTGCGATTGTATTCACGTAATGTCTCAAAATCGACTCCGGTATACCATGCGGCAACTTCCGACTCAGACATGTCGTCAGTAGGACCGGATTTGAAACGTCCGATGGAATTAGCAATAGAACGCAGCGATGACCGGAGAAGCCAGAACGAATCAACGAAATTCCAAGTGTATCTCCCATGTCGGACACGAGCGATAACACAAGACGCGCCCGAGAAACTTCCTGTGACTCGAAACTCGGGTCTGTCAACAAGAAATTCCAACAGGAATTGCAAATCCGCCATTCCGCCGAAATGTGCATAGAACCATACTCCGTGATTAGAGGGTATCATTTCCCAACGGCAAAATTGTTCGATTGTCTCATAGCAAGCATATCCCGCGTGCCTGTCATACGTACCACATAATCGTAACTCATAAGTATGTGGCTTCCATTCCAAGTCCCAAACCTTGAAACGACGCTTACGTTGAGGGCGCGATATGATGGTTATGGGCATCCTGTTTTGCCAAAACAGGATATTTTATGTATCCCATTTAATTTCTTCTTTAACGTATCCAGTCAGGAGATATTCGGCTACACGTAATGCGCCGTCTAATTCCTTTGGACGCAATCCCATCCAATCGTCATTGCGAGCTAGCAACAGTGCCGCCACTATCGCTCTCGTCGCGATGAAAACATGACGCATCATGCTCTTGCTCCTTTCCATTCAACGTTAATGAATCCCTTTCGAACTAAATTATTAAGCGCGGTTTGGAAACGTTCAGGAGTCCAACCCATGCAGAGGTCAGTCAATGAGAAAAGTATCATGGCAGTATAAGGCAATGGATAAAGTTCTCTCTGTAAATCTCCGATGATAATTATCAAAGCGTCATCGTCGGAAAGGTCCGTGCAAATTTCAACCGAAGGAAATAACATGTGTACCGCGCATTTCCTTACTTTCAGGTAATTGCACGCTTGACAAGCCATTTGCGCTCCGAATTCTCGACACCCTTGCGCAATGCCTCTGTTATGCGCTGGCGCTGCTGAATTTGAAATATGATGCGGTCAATGACGCGGTTGTGTTCGTCTAGATGATATTGGCGATGTTTCTTGCAGTAGCAGGATTGCGACCCCTTTTTTCGTGGACTCATGGTTGATTTACCGGCTTGCAATCATTATCCATTAGTTCTTTCCACTCTAATTGAATGCGGTTGCAATCGGTCGGCTGCAAGAAAATGAAGTGCGTCGTATATCGCGCAACGCATACACACGTTGTCCACGGTCCAGATACGTCCACTGATACCGCCCCCTTGCAAACTAAGCTCGCAATGCACCGACCATTGGGGTCGAATTCCGGCTGTCCGCAATTCATTGCAATCAGGGCAATCAGAAGGATTAGACATTTGGGTATCCTGTTTTGGCAAAACAGCATCATTTGCCGCCTTCTCTCGGAGGTTTCATTCCGTATTTATTCCAATGCACGCGGTAAATCATTTGAATTGGTTTCTTATACCCCTTACGTCGCATGCCCCTTCCCTTGTTGCTTTCTCCCGTGATGATATCTCGGACTGTGTCAATGGCGAGCGGTGGTGACTTATAGTAATTTGAAAACACTTGGTAGAGTCCGCGGTGTCGATTATAATCATTTTTAGTAGGGATTCTACTGGATGGCTCGAAACGAAAACCCGCGCTAACGAACGTCCCGGGAACCCGTTCGTCTCTAAGCACATCTTGAATAGATTCAAATTTCTCTTCGACTGTGTCACTAGCTCCAATTGGCGCAAACAACTCTCCATCAATGGAACCATCTGCGTTAATGATGACGCGGACACGAGAACCCGATATTCCTGCCGCCGCTTCTCGAAGGTACTCCTCGATGCGCGTTCTTTTGTCTTTAGAGGCCATTTCTCTTTTGCCTCAGATTTGACTCGTCGATTAGCTCTTGCTGTGCGGCTTGCAACCATGATAACACCCTATCCCTTCTGTCGCGTTTCATTGATGTATCTTTTTCGATGGCTTGCATAAGACGTATAAGAAAGCGAGCATCATTGAAATAGCTCACTCTCAATTGAACGGGTCTAGACATGAAGTATCCTGTTTTGGCAAAACAGGATGCGGGATATGTAGTCCCGCACCCTGCTTTATGAGATTACAGCTTACGTGCCGCGCCGCGCGTCACGGTAGGCACTTTATCCGATTTCGCTACCTTGACGGAGTGCAGCTTGCGCGGATTGTAATCCGGGCGCCCATCAATGGGTTCATCGTTGATGTATTCGACGATAACGCGCGACCCGATACGGACCTTTGACATCAGGGCATTGAGATTGGAATTGCCGAAAAGACGATAAAGCCGCCCGTCGGATTCCGCACGAATGTCGTAATACATCTGTTCCCGGAAATCGCCGTGTGCATCCTGCTTGCCACGTCGCTCGTAAACTCCAGAAATGGAATCTCCGAGCAATTCAAATTTGAGCGGAATACCCTGTTCGATTTGGGAGGCGTCAACCGATACCTCCTCAAATTCAACCACGGCTGAATCGGAAACTTCGGGGGTCACTACTTCAGTCATCTTTTTTGCCATATATTTTGCCATATATCTCTCCCGGTAATAGCAGTGGAAACTACTTGCCTTCATTCGTTCGTGCTTCCAGCATCTTGGTTTGAGCGTCTGCGTTTTGTTTCAAAATGTCAATTAGTGTGTCAATCTTCTCGTTGACTTCCCTTGCCTTCATTGCCTCCTCTTTTACCGGCGCAACATACGTGACAGGCTCCGTATATGACACGCGCACAACCGTCGGGTCGCGTCCGTTATCATTGAAAACGTCGGTGCGGACGGAATCCACGTATTTCAACAATTCAGTATCGGGAATCTCTTTCAATGCTGTGTAGGCGTCTGATTCCGTTTCTGCCTCCACTACGATTGGTTTTGTAATCAGAGTCAGAATCACTTTCCCTCGGAAACGTTTCATAGCGACCCCAGTCAATGAATTCCCACCACCATTCGGGTACTGGTTGCACTAGATACAATCCCGTTAATTCGTCCAAAAGCAGTTTTGATTTTTCCTCCTTTGGGGTGTTTCTAACAAAACGTGAATATGCGCTACGCGTGCGCTGCGCACATGCTGACTGCCATTCGTTTGCTAATCGCATCTTATGGAGGGTTGCTGATTTGCTTCCCTCTCTGTCCAAGCGAGAAAGAGTGTTTTCCGTGCTTCCTTCCTTGACCTCCTCCTCCCAAATCGCTTGGTTATAAGGCGTCCACGCTCCCTCTTTGAACATTTCGCTTATCCACATATATCCTCCCATCCTGTTTTGCCAAAACAGGATACCCGACATTAGCACATTAAGGGATATTTGTCAAGCATTATTTCTCATATAGGACCCTATTTTGAATCCTATTAAATCCATGATATGCTGTTTTGGCAAAACAGGATGGAGGTTGAAAATGGAGGAGCAAATGTGAGCTATCCCAAAACCGTCAAGGTTCGTGGATTTCGTCGGACTTATAGGAAGCGTCCAGGACCAAAGCGCCGTAAGTCCAAGAAACGGAGGTAGCAAATGAAAGAGGAAAAGGAAGTTAAGGAAAATGTAGAATTGCCCGAACCGGAGGAAGACGAAAATCCTGTTCCTCAAAAGGTAGGTAATGACCCCAAAGCAGCAAACGTTTCTCAAAAGTTGTTAGATGAATTTCAACGGTTAAAGGAATTCGTCGGCTTCTCTGCTGATAAGGCAGATGAAAAAGACGAGAAAGAAGAGAATGACGAGGAAATCAAAACGACGCTCGAAGATGAACCTAAAGAGGAACCCAAATCGAAAGGGACTCATGGGTGTATCCTTGGGGTTTTCTGTCCGTGGTCGAATGAGCATGAGGCGCACGCATGAGTTGGCCCGGGGTCGAGGAAAAACCTAGACCGATTCCAGGCAGCAAGTGTGCATTTGCGGATTGCCTGAAACCGGCAACTTCTAAAGGTATGTGCAGTGCGCACTATAGAAAAGTAAAAAACGGCAAAATAGCTCCTCCACCGGGAATGGATTTCGACCCTGTTTTGCCAAAACAGGATAATAGCGAAAAAGACCCTGTTTTGCCAAAACAGGATATTCCGCCAGAATCATCAAAAGTCGAGGTTTCAGCTGAAGATGTAAAAGGTTTGATTGTCATTACCATGACAACATTGGCGATGACGGTAGACGAGTCGTTTAGCGTCGTAGATGTGCGAGGTAATTTACTTCCTCACGCGCAAGCGGCGATTCATGAAATGACGCCGTTTTTGCAAAAGTACGCAAGCTCCCTAGCGCGCATGTCTCCATATATCGGTTTTGGAATGGGATGCTTTGCGTTAATTGCTCCGGCCCTTGGGCCAACCACGGAAATCATCGCTGGCGTGCGCAAACCGCGTATCATGCGCACAAGGCCGGACGATGTTTACACGGACGCGTTCAAACAAGCCCAAGCTAAACGTCAGGAAAAAGCCGCAAATCAAACTGTAACGGTAGAAGGTAATGGAGAGCAAAAAGCGGCATGAAGTTTCCAATCTACCAACCACATCCCGCACACCGCATTTGCGTGATAGGTGTTCCGGGCGAAGGAAAGAGCGAGTGGAGAAATCAGTATCTCTCCGGGATTCATCGCTGTATCCTTTGGAATCCAATGGGCGACTTGAACATTGGAGAGCGCATATCGGTGGAGGGTTTGAAGCATCGTATTCCTAGAATCGTGGACCCTCAGTATATGATGCGGTTGACAGTGGAACCTCGGGAATACGAACCGATTGCCATGTCTGACGAATACGATTATTTTTGTGGGTTGGTAGAGCAAATTGGAAATTGTCATCTTGCCAACGAGGAAATTGCTCTTGTAGCTAATCCGACAAGAGTGCCGGGGAATTTCAATCGTCTCATGATACGAGGGAGGCATATGGGCATATCCCTCTCTACTTACGGTCAGCGTTTCCATCAATTCCCGCTGATAGCGAGAGGGACCGCAACAGAAATTATCGCGTTTCGACAGTCAGACCCAGACGACGTGCGTGATTTTGATAAACGTATCGCGCCGTCGATTTCGCCGATACCGCTCAATCAATTACCTCCTCACCATTTCATACGCTATACGCCAACGACGGGCGCTGTATATCATGCGCCGATGTTGCTTGTGGAAGTGAGTTAAGCTGTTTTGCCAAAACAGGATGGGTATATGTCAGAGAGTGCAGATGATTTCAAGGCGAAATATACTCCAGATTCCTCGAAGTGGCCAAAGAGAACAAGAGAGGAATATCAGGCCAAGGTGCATGAGGCATGGTCTGTAGGATATGAATTAGGAAAAGACAAAACTTGTACAAACGCGCGCTCCTCGACGCAATATGCTCGGGATTGTGGATGCCGTAACTGCATGGCATCGCTCGCCGCAACCGAAATGCAAAAGGAATTGACCGGCTACGACCACATGTCCGAAAAGGCTACACGGTAATGTTATTTTTCACAGGAGCTAAAATGCATCACGCCAAATCACTTGGATACACGATGCTCGTCGCATTCGTTGCCATCGCAATTGCCAATCGCGTTTCGTTCCTTCGTGCAACACTCAAAACAGATGGCTGATGCTGTTTTGCCAAAACAGGATATGATAGACTTCTGTCCCTCATATAAGGTATAACAGGAGCCTTAATGTTTCCACATTTGGAAGTAAGGCCGATGATTGACCCTCGCGCTATCCCGTCACTCGTAGGGAGCATGGGGTATCGCCCGGCTGCAACGATTTCGTGGCATTCCTCACGCCAAACAAAAAGAGCACTTGCCCGAGAATTCGACAAGGCAAAGCAACGAGAAGAGGATTGGAATAAGCGACACGCAAGCGCGGAACCGATTCTAATCGGCTCGTTCCCGGCTTTCTCTGCGTCATCAACAAAATCCTTTAACCTCGTTGGCGCGTTCCCTCCCGGACAGGAGTTGAGGGAATTGCAGGTTGTAGTTGAGGGAACACTCGCGCTTAATGCGGGTTCAGGGCAGGTACGAGCAGCGGACCATAACGTACTCGCGGCGGCCGTTACCACGAAACTTCGCGCGTCGCTTTATGGAATCAATGACTGCTTCAACCTTTTCACGGCCGAATTGCGGTCAGTGGTTTTCGATGCAGACGCACGAGACTCGTTCCGTCAGGACCCAAATCTCCGCATCGGAGTCGCGCTCACTACAACTCCAATCCCATTCAAGCTGAAATACAAAATCGTTTTCGTGAAGCGTTCTCTCGAAGTTCCGGAAATCTTCTCTCCGACAACCGACCAAGTGAATCTCCCCGGAAGCAAAGTAGACCACGATACGAACGGTGCGGCGCTTACTACAATTGCGCTCGCGTCCGGCGCATCTACTGCCATCATTTCGGACGTGAAACTGTATGCAATCGCCAATCAAATTCCCGTGCTACACGCGGGCCCGCCGATGGTTTGGCGGTCAAAGGCGATTGCACAGTCAATCGACACCGAATATGGACAGGGATGCGATTTGTTCGTTGCGTCAGAGGAAGCGGCTACTGCGGCCGGTGCTGGCGTAAGAGTCGCACAATTCGTCATCAGGCGTGATGGGCGTCCACAGCCGAATAACGTGGACCCGGTTACTCTTGCACAGCAATATAACGAAAGCAACTTCTCCGTTGACGCGCTGTCCGCACTCGACATTACTACCGGATTGATTCCATTCGGTGGTGTTGCGACTGCGACACAGCCTGTCCCAGAAGGAGACGTGGGTTCGCAAGCGGGGGCAAAACTTACTCCGCTTATCTGGAATGACGGTAAAATCCGGGCGGGCGCTTGGCAATGGCCATTCTGGATTGCGTCGCGTCAGATTTGGCAGAACCTTCAGGCAGGACAGTCGCCATCCGTCACACTGCTTTTCTGGCAAGTCCGTCCTATCTACGAGTGCAGCGGCCAGATTCTCAACCTTGCCGCTGCAAACGGACTTGCAATCAAAGGCGTGGATGACCTGCTCGTGCGAGGCGGAAACGATGGAGAGGTAAATAAACTCTTCAAGGGAAGATTCATGCGGACCAAGCCGTCCAAGTAAATTTTCTCCCGGGCAGGGTGCGGCGTGTGAGCTAGTGGCTATTCATGCGCCGCATCCTGTTTTGCCAAAACAGGATAAACATGCTCATTGCGGCATTAGTGGTCGTGGCGCTTTATATCGTAGCGAATAAATCCACACGAGAGGATTACAAATATAGATACGGGAACCCAACACCTTCACCAATGGGAGGCGTTTCAAAAGACTCGAACGGAGTCTATCGCGAGAATCCAGGCGTGCCTCTAAATAAGCCATCCACAAACCAAGGGAGCGGTTCAGACGGAACGCTGCAAGATATCAAATCGGCCGTTGGAATCGGAACGGCTGCCGTTGGGGTCGCAGGCACGATAGGCGGCGCATTGGGGATTGGAGGCGCTGCAACGGGAGGAACGGCTGCGGCGGTCGCAGCGACAACAGCGGCAGCGGCGACAACCGAAGTAGCATCAACAGCGGTAGGAAGCGCGGCGGTAGTTGCGGCGGACGGTGCGGGTGTTGGCGCGGGCGCGGCAGCGGGCGGGGCGGTTGTATCTGTTGCAGCCGTTGCTATTCCAGTCGCTACTGTTGGGTTGATGGTAGGAATCATTATTGAAGATATCCTGTCCGACCCACGAGTAGCGAAATGGCAAGCCGAGCAACACGCGAATTATGATTTCATTCCAGAGATAGTTGTATTGGAATGTCCATATAATCATAACAAATACTCATTCGGAGGATACAACGGACCTCCTCCAATTGACGTTGACACTGGACAACAGATGCAGGATGGAAAACTCGTACAAGTAGTTCCAGGTTCGCCTTCAGTCACAGGAATCGCCAAAGAAACCCCTTACGATTCCAGCGGTGCTAATGTGCGTATCATCAACAAATACTAAACCATATGGATATCCTAACCAAAATCATTCGTCGATTAGGTGTGCCAGTTTATGAAAGGCAAAAGAGCACCGTTAGTCCCGGCAGCGCGGGAAAGCAAGACGGTGTTGCTGACGTAGAGAGTACGCAAGGTCCAATTGACCCCACTGACTGCGCGGTTTCGCCCATCAACATCAACTGTATCAAAGCCTCTCAACCGAGCGGAATTTTAGCGCTTCAAACGGACCAAGTAGTCCCTTCAATGACGAGTGGTGCTCTGCTCAATCCAACTCTAAGATTTGGATTACGCAGGCAGATGGTAAAAACTTGGATGCCGATTCCAAACAAACCAACGGAACAGCCGAAATTCAAAATCGAGGATGAAACGGAATCGTCGAAAACCATGCCGTCGTTTCCGGGAGTGATTTCTCCTGACCCATGGCACCCGAGGTAAGAAATGCCTATCCTGTTGATTGCCGTCGGAATGATACTGCTTTCTACGTCCAAGACAAAAGGACTGTTGATGCCGAGTACAAATGATTACGACGAAAGCGGAATGCCTCCATTCCAGAATCCATTTGCAATCGCTCCGTTGCTGGTTAAAGGAAACAAAACGGCCTGCAAATACGAAGGTGCGCAATGAATCCGCTCTTAATCGCTGGAGGGCTTTTCCTGTTTGTTATCCTCACTTCAAAAGACGGACTAGCAAACGTTTTCAATCCCATCATTGCGTTTGTCGGCGGACCCGGCCCGGGCGCTCAAGTCTTGAAACAAAATCCCATGCAAGGAAAATCCGCCCAAGCCGGCCCGCCAAATTACAGTCAAGGAACTGGACAAGGCTCGCCTAACTCCACTCTCGCTACCATCGGAAGTGCGATGGTAATCGTCAATAATGCTTTAAATCAAATCGACAGGCTACCTGACTATTTTGGAAGTAACGCTGACTCAGAAGTTCCTCCACAGCCGATGCCGCAGAATTACGCCCCGCCGGACATGACGCAAGTCACGGTTGACGCTCCGAGTTATATCCTTGGCGACAGAGGCGGATTTGAAATCGACGACCCTTCATCTTATGTGTAAATTCAAATGGCACATATCACAACAGATGACGTAAACGCTGCCTATGCCTCGATTTCTGG
>Ga0137397_10002706_pt1 | contig 12319 bp, 10 predicted proteins | sample czorhiz116metaG_FD_106658 | JGI IMG/M metagenome (GOLD analysis project Ga0137397, IMG submission 106658) | Vadose zone soil microbial communities from Angelo Coast Range Reserve, California, USA - czorhiz1.16 metaG | ecosystem: Environmental > Terrestrial > Soil > Vadose zone | place: USA... | reverse complement strand
TTGAGCGCCTTGTAGCCCGCCGCTTCCGAGAGCTCGAACGACAAATCGTCGCAGAAGAGAATGAACTTCTCGGGCCGCGCAGCCACCTGATCGACGATGTCGGGGAGATCGAGGAGGTCGTGCTTCTCCACTTCGATGACGCGCAGGCCCTGGCGGTGAAACTTGTTGAGCACCGCTTTCACGAGCGAGGATTTTCCGGTGCCGCGTGCCCCGGTCATCAACGCGTTGTTGGCAGTGCGGCCCTCGACGAACTGGCGCGTGTTTTGCTCGATCAGAGCCTTCTGGTCGTCCACGCCGTGAAGGTCCGAAAGACGTATGCGGTGCACGTTCGCGATCGGCTGGATGAATCCGCCGCGCGAGGTTTTGCGCCAGCGGAAAGCGATGCTCGCCTTCCAGTCTACGGGCCGGGAAGCGGGCGGAAGTAGCGTCTCGACGCGCTCGAGCAGCGCCTCGCCGCGTTTGATCAGCCGTTCCAGCTCGGACATCGGTGACTCCCCGCCTTCAGGTCCTGTATTCGGCGTTGATGGTAACGTATTCGTGCGAGAGGTCGCAGGTCCACACGGTGGCGGCTGCGGTCCCGCGGCCCAGCACGACCCGCACCGTGATATCGCTTTTCCCCATCACGCGCTTGCCGTCCTCCTCACGGTAGCCGGCGGCACGCCCGCCGTCACGGGCCACCAGCACCTGGTCGAGATACAGCTCGACCCGATTGACGTCCAGATCGCTCACGCCCGAGTTGCCGATGGCAGCGAGCAGCCGCCCCAGGTTCGGGTCGGAGGCGAAGAAGGCGGTCTTCACGAGCGGCGAGTGCGCGATCGCGTAGGCGACGCTCTTGCATTCGGCCTCGTCCCTGCCCTGCTCCACCTGCACAGTGATGAACTTGGTCGCGCCTTCCCCGTCCCGCACGATCGCCTGCGCCAGCCCCTGCGACACCTCGAGCACCGCTTCGCGCAAGCTCGCGTAGCCGCGGTGGCCGGTCCCGTCGATCGCCGTGCCGCCGGCGGCGCCGGTGGCGATGAGGACGAAAGCGTCGTTGGTCGAGGTATCGCCGTCGACGCTGATGCGGTTGAACGAATTCGCCGCCACGTCGCCGACGAGGCGCTCGAGCGCGCTCTGCGCGACGCTGGCGTCGGTCGCGATGAATCCGAGCATGGTCGCCATGTCGGGGCGGATCATTCCCGCGCCCTTTGCTATCCCGGTGACGACCGCCGCGCCGTCGGCCCGCCGAGACCTCGCTTTAGGCACCGTGTCGGTTGTCATGATCGCCTGGGCGGCGCGCCCCCAGTTGTCTTCGCCCAGGTCGGCGACGCACGCCGGCAGTCCGGTGAGGATGCGTTCCAGAGGCAGCGGCTCCATGATCACCCCGGTCGAAAACGGCAGCACTTCGCGCGGATCGCAGCCGAGTAGCCGCGCAGCCTGCTCGCAGCTCGCCCGCGCATCGGCGATTCCAGCCTTGCCGGTACCGGCATTGGCGTTGCCGGTGTTGACGACAAGCGCCCGCGTTGCCCTGCCCGAGGCGAGGTGTTCCTTGGCGACTTGCACGGGAGCGGCGCAAAAACGGTTCTGGGTAAACACGCCGGCGACCTTGGTGCCTTCCGCGAGCGCGATGAGCAGCAGGTCCTTGCGGCCGGATCTCCGGATTCCGGCCTCGGTGACGCCAAGCCTCACGCCCTCGACGGGCAGGAGGTCTTCGGGCCTCGGAGGGCTCAGATTGACAGCCATATTCTTGCACCGCTTCAGGAGCCGGGCCGATTCCGGTTCAGGCGAGCTTCCCGTGGCAGTGTTTGTATTTTTTTCCCGAGCCGCACGGGCAGGGATCGTTGCGTCCGATCTTGCCGACGTGCCTCACGAAAGGCGCGGCCTTGGCGGCGGTCGCTGTTTCGCTTTCGGAACCCGCGAGCGCTTCCTCGTAGCCCGCGTGCTGGTACTGGACATTCTCGACCGCCGGCGCCTGAAGTTGCTCCGCCTGCTCGACCTGCTCGCGCATCTGCAACTCGACCGTCATCAGCGTGCGCGTCACTTCCAGCTTGACCGACTCGACCAAATTGCCGAACAGCTCGAAGGCCTCGCGCTTGTACTCTTGCTTGGGATTTTTCTGAGCGTAGCCGCGCAGGTGTATGCCCTGGCGCAGGTGGTCGAGCGCGGCGAGGTGCTCGCGCCAGTGATTGTCGAGCGTCGAGAGCAATATGATGCGCTCGTAGTAGCGCACCGCTTCCGGTGGCTTGCTCTCCATCTTGCGGCGGTAGGCCGCATTCGCCTCTTCGACCGCGCGCTTGAGCAGTGCTTCGTCGTCGAGACTCGGCTCCGCCGCCAGCCATTTGGACAAGGGCAGCTCCAGCCGAAGTTCGGCCGCGTAAACCGTCTCCAGGCCGGGAACGTCCCACTGTTCCTCCATGCTCTCTTCGGGAACGTGGACGCGAAACAGATCGGTGATCACACCCTCGCGCAGGGACTCGATCTGGTCCGATACGTCCTGCGATTCGAGTATGGAATTTCTCAACTGATAGATCTCGCGCCGCTGGTCGTTGGCGACGTTGTCGTATTCGAGCAGCTGCTTGCGGATGTCGAAGTTGTGCGCCTCGACCTTGCGCTGCGCGCTCTCGATCGAGCGGGTCACCAGGCCGTGTTCGATCGGCTCGCCTTCGGGCATGCCCAGGCGCTGCATGATGGCGTTGACCCGCTCTCCGGCGAAGATCCGCAGCAGCGGATCTTCGAGCGAGAGAAAGAAACGCGAGGAGCCCGGGTCCCCCTGCCGGCCCGAGCGGCCGCGCAGCTGGTTGTCGATGCGGCGCGCTTCGTGTCTCTCGGTGCCGATGATGTGCAGGCCACCCGCCGCGATGACCTGGTTGTGCAGATCCTGCCACTCCCGTCGCAGAGTTCCGATGCGGGTCTCTTTCTCGGCCGGCTCGACATCCTCTTTCTCCCGCAGCAGGTCGACCTGCTTCTCGACGTTGCCGCCGAGCACGATGTCGGTGCCGCGGCCAGCCATATTGGTCGCGATGGTGACCACCTTGGGGCGTCCCGCTTGCGCGACGATCTCGGCCTCGCGCGCGTGCTGTTTCGCATTCAGCACCTGATGCGGCAGCTTCTCCTTCTGCAGCATGCCGGAGATGAGCTCGGAGTTCTCGATCGATGTCGTGCCGACGAGCACCGGCTGGCCGCGATCGTGGCAGTCCCTGATGTCGGCGATGATCGCCTTGTACTTCTCGCCCGAGGTGCGGAACACCTGGTCGTTCCGGTCGGCGCGGACCATCGGCATGTTGGTCGGGATGACGACCACTTCCAGGCCGTAGATCTCCTGGAATTCGTAGGCCTCGGTATCCGCGGTCCCCGTCATCCCCGCCAGCTTGCGGTACATGCGGAAGTAGTTCTGGAAGGTGATCGAGGCGAGCGTCTGGTTCTCGCTCTGGATCGACACGTTCTCCTTGGCTTCGATCGCCTGATGCAAACCGTCCGACCAGCGTCGGCCGGGCATGAGACGGCCGGTGAATTCGTCGACGATGACCACGTCGCCTTCCTGCACGACGTAGTGCCGGTCGCGAAAGAAGAGATTGTGGGCACGGAGCGCCGCGTTCAGATGATGCATCAGGTTCACGTACGCGGGCTCGTAGAGGCTGCGGCCTTCGGGAAGCAACTCCGCCCGCGCGAGGAGCTTCTCGGCGTGTTCGTGCCCCTCTTCCGACAGCAGCACCGTGTGGTTCTTCTCGTCGACGTAGAAATCGCCCGGCGCGTCGTCCTTCTCCTGGCGCTTCAACAGGGGTGCGACCTCGTTGATACGGTGGTAGATCTCGGTGCGATCCTCGGCCTGACCGGAGATGATGAGCGGCGTGCGCGCCTCGTCGATGAGGATCGAATCGACTTCGTCGACGATCGCGTAATTCAAGCCGCGTTGAAAGCGGTCGCCTACCTGCATCGCCATGTTGTCGCGCAGGTAATCGAATCCGAATTCGTTGTTGGTGCCGTAGGTGATGTCGGCGGCGTACGCCGTCTGCTTCTCGTCGTGCGGCATCTGCGTCAGGATGACGCCCACCGAGAGCCCGAGAAATCTGTAGACCTTACCCATCCACTCCGAGTCGCGCCGCGCGAGGTAGTCGTTGACCGTCACGATGTGCACGCCGCGCCCGGACAGGGCGTTGAGGTAGGCCGGCAGGGTCGCCACCAGCGTCTTCCCCTCGCCGGTGCGCATCTCCGAGATCTTGCCGTCGTGCAGGACCATTCCGCCGATCAACTGAACGTCGAAGTGGCGCATGCTGAGCACGCGCTTCGCCGCTTCGCGCACCACCGCAAAGGCCTCTGGCAGAAGCTCAGCCAGCGCCGCCTTTTCCGCAGCGTCGCGTCCTTCCGTGGGAACGCCTTCGACGCGCCTGCTAAAACGCTCTCTCAGCCCGGGCGTTTTGGCCGCCAAGGCTTCGTCGGAGAGGGCTGCGATGGACGCCTCGAGCCCATTGATCGCTCTCACCGCCCTGTCGTATTGTTTGAGCAGCCGGTCGTTGCGGCTGCCGAAGACCGCCTTCAGAACGCGGGAAATCATCGAGGAATGACGGTCAAGACGTGCAAAAGTTCGCAGTCTACCATGGGCATGGAGCTACCCTGGCAGGCAGCGGTGAGGCCGTTCGGATGGTGCCCGCGAGTCCGCAGGCGGGCTAGCGCGACGAGGCCTGGAGGAAGCGTATCGGGTTCTGTGCCACGCCCCGGTAACGCACCTCGAAATGCAGGTGCGGGCCGGTGGCTCGGCCGGTCGCCCCCGATTCGGCGATCTTGCTTCCGCGCTGAACGACCTCGCCTTCCTTGACCAGCAACCTCGAGCAATGGGCGTAGCGCGTGGTGAAGTCGTTGCCGTGGTCGATCTCGACCAGGTAGCCGTACTGAGGATGAGGCCCGGCGTAGATCACCACACCCCCCGCGGCCGCGAATATCGGCGAACCGACGTCCACCGGAAAGTCCAAACCCTCGTGCATGGCCAGCATGCCGTTGAACGGATCGATGCGCCAGCCGAAGCTCGAAGCCAGATAAGCCGCATCGACAGGGGGAATCGTCGGCATCAATTTTTTCTTTACCTTGGCGTCGAACAGCTGCGACTCGAGGATACCCAGCGAGTCGGTCCGGTTCTCCATTTGCCGGGACAGCTGGTCGAGCTGCCGGTTGAACTCGGCCATCGACAGATCTTTGGACGGGGTATTGGACACCGCGCCGCCGCGGCCGGGTACTTCGGTGAAGCGGAATTCTCCGGGTTTGAGGCCGGCAAGCGCCGACAGGCGCTCCCCCAGCGCGTCGAGGCGCATAAGCTGGGCTTGCATCTCGCCGAGCTTCACCGCCATTGCATTGAGATTTTCCCGCAGGAACTCTTCGGTCTTGCGCTGCTGGGCTTCCTGGGCCGACTTCACCAGGGAATCGAGCAGCGGAAATTTGAACTCGTTGGCGTGCCGAACCGTGATCCAGAACAGGCCAAGCGTCAGGCTGAAGACGAGGGCCGCGGTGAGCATCATCCCGGCGATGAAATGCCGGTTGGTCAGGGTGAGGGACTTCGCCCCCGCGAGCTTGCTCGAAACGATAATAATATGCATGCTGCCTTCCTAGGCACGCGACCCGTACATTCCCAGTACATGCATATGAAAAACCCCTGCGCCTTCCTGAATCAAGCCGACAGCATCGCTGCGCTCATGCCACAGGCCGAGCGCTTGATCATGCTCCGCGAGATCCTCTCTTCGCTGCTGCCGGAGCCCCTGGCGCGACGTTGCTCGGTCGCAAACTACAAGCAGGGGCGGGTGCTTATTTTTGCCTCTAACGGCGCAACCGCCGCGAAACTGAAACTTATGCTCCCGGCATTGCTGGAGCAGCTTTCGGGACGAGCGATGGAGGTTACCGGATTGGACGTGGCCGTGCAAGCCCTTGGGCCCGAGCAACAAGTATCTGAAAAAAAAGCAAAATTGAGCTCGCAGGCGGCCTCGGGCCTCGGCCAACTCTGCGACCAACTACCTGATTCGGAACTCAAAAGCGTTCTTGCGCGAATTGCCTTTCAACATCGCCGCTAAGTGACTGCCTAGACGAGCATAAATGCTCGCTCCAGAATCAATAAGCCGAACACCAGCAAGGCGAAGATCAGGGTGTATTTGAAGACCGTGAAGGCGAACCTGATATATTTCCTGTCGCGGGTGAGCAGGTACAGAACGACACCCGCCGCAGTGACCAGGACGACAAGAATCCCCGCAATGCGCAGGGCCAGCATGAGTCCAGGGCCGCCGGCGGACTAGCCGACGGGCAGCGCGAACAAGCGGGACAGAGCGGCTGGCGCATCTTCCTCCCGCTCGAAAGTAGCCCATTCCCAGCAGTCCTTGGCGGCGAGGACCGCTCGCGCGAGGCGGTTGTTCAGGGCGTGGCCCGATTTATGGGCCGAGAAGAAGCCGATCAATGGGTGCCCGATCAGATAGAGATCTCCGATGGCATCGAGCAACTTGTGCTTCACGAACTCGTCGCTGTACCGCAGTCCTTCTGCGTTCAGCACGCGGTACTCGTCGACCACGATTGCGTTGTCCAGGCTGCCGCCGCGCGCGAGACCCGAATCGCGCAAGGCCTCGACCTCCTGGATGAACCCGAAGGTACGCGCGCGGGCGACCTCCTTGACGTAGGAAGTGTCGGCGAAGTCGACGTGCGCCGTTTGCGCCGAGTGCTCGAACGCGGGGTGATCGAAATCGATCGAGAACGAGAGCTTGAACCCTTCAAAAGGCTCGAACCGCGCCCACTTGTCGCCGTCCTTCACCTCGATCGGGCTCTTGATCCGGATGAAGCGCTTGGCCGCAAGCTGCTGCTCGATGCCGGCGGACTGAATCAGGAATACGAAAGGGGCCGCGCTCCCGTCCATGATCGGCACTTCGGAGCCGGTGAGATCGACGTACGCGTTGTCGATCCCCAGCCCGGCGAAAGCGGACATGAGGTGCTCGACAGTCGCCACTTTGGCGCCGCCGGCCTCAAGCGAGCTGCACAGGCGCGTGTCGGTCACCTTGAAAGCGTCGGCAACGATGTCTACCGGCGTGGGCAGGTCGATGCGTCGAAATACGATGCCCGTGTCCGGCGCGGCCGGACGCAAGGTCAGGGCCACCTTCTCGCCGGTGTGGAGGCCAACGCCGGTGGCGCGGATTACGGATTTGAGAGTGCGTTGCTTGAACACTTGCGTCGCTGCGACAACAACCGCAGCCGATTGAAAGTATTGGAGTTTAGCACAGGACGCGCCCTCACCGGCCCGGAATTTCCGGCGGGGCGCGCACTATGCACGGCAGCCTCCTAGTGCGGACGCTTGCGCAGGTAAGCCGGCACGAACGCGACGGTGCGGATCAGGACCGGAGCCGGCCGCACGGCGAGTCGGACCGTAGACGCGGCAGTGCGAGTGATGACGGGCTTGCGCAGATAGCGAGGCATGCCGATGCGTTTTGCTGTGCTCATGAAGTCTCCCTAGTCAGCTTGCTTGCGAAGAAATGCGGGGATGTCGTACTTGTCGACGCCGTTCGCTTGCAGCGCCTCAATCGTGGAAGCTCGGTTCTTGCGGATTACCGCGGGCATCTCATCGAGAACGCGGTAGTCGACGCCGTTCGAGACCGGCATGTTGTCGGTGCCGGTCTTCGGCACCAGCTTCGGCTTGACCTGGCGCGCGAGCTGCGGCTGCCCCAGCCCCGTCGCGATGACCGTGACACGCAGCTCCTCGCCGATCGGATCGTCGTACACGGCGCCGAAGATGATCGTCGCGTCGTCCGCGGCGAAACCGCGGATGGTATTCATCACCTCCTTGGTCTCGCGCAGCTTGAGGCTCGACTTGTTCGCGGTGATATTCACCACCACACCCCGGGCCCCCGAGAGATTCACGCCCTCGAGGAGCGGGCACGCCACCGCCTGTTCCGCGGCGATGCGCGCGCGATCCACGCCCGAAGAGGCCGCCGAGCCCATCATCGCCATCCCCTGCTCCCCCATCACCGTGCGTACGTCTTGGAAGTCGACGTTGATCAACCCCGGCACGTTGATGATTTCGGAGATCCCGGCGACGGCGTTCTTCAGCACGCTGTCGGCGGCGGAGAACGCCTCCTCCATCGACACGTCGTCGCCGAGCACCTCCTCGAGCTTCTCGTTGAGGATCACGATCACCGAATCGACGTGCTGGGACAGCTCCTCGATGCCGAGCTCCGCGGACTGCAGGCGGCGCACGCCCTCGAACGAGAAGGGCTTGGTCACCACCGCGACGGTGAGGATGCCCATCTCCTTGGCGACCTCCGCGACTACGGGAGCCGCCCCGGTGCCGGTGCCGCCGCCCATGCCTGCGGTGATGAAGGCCATGTGCGATCCGCGCAAAGCCTCTGCGATCTGATCGCGAGCCTCGAGCGCGGCCGAGCGCCCTGCCTCGGGCTTGGCGCCCGCGCCCAGACCTGTCGCCCCCAGTTGAATCTGGTTTTTAGCTAGGGTGCGCGACAACGCCTGTGCATCGGTGTTGGCGGTAATGAATTCGACGCCCGCCACTCCGTTGCGGATCATGTGATCGACGGCGTTGCCTCCGGCGCCGCCGACACCGATCACCTTGATCACGGTGCCGCTCAATGCGTTTTCGACGACTTCAAACATGCTGACCTCCTTCCGGGTGAAGTGAAAAACACCTGCCTGCAAAAACGATCAAAAATTTCGCTGAAACCATTCGCGCATCCTTCTTCCTACCTGTCGCAACGATCCGCCCTGGCGCGCGATGAGCCCGCGCTGCGTATGCACCACGCCCTCCAGCAGCAGCCCGATCGCGGTGGCGTAGCGCGGGCTGCGAATCACGTCGGCCAGCGCGCCGGTGTAGCGCGGGATGCCGAGCCGGACCGGCATATGGAAAATCTCTTCGCCCAGCTCGGCCATGCCCTGCATCACCGCCGAGCCTCCGGTCAGCACGATTCCGGAGGAAAGCAGCTCCTCGTAGCCCGAATCGCGCAGCACCTGCTGGATGAGGGAGTAGAGCTCCTCCACACGCGGCTCGATGACCTCGGCGAGCGTCTGGCGCGAGAGCATCCGCGGCGGACGGTCGCCTACGCCGGCGACCTCGATCATTTGGCCGGCCTCGGCGAGCTGTCTGAGCGCGCAGCCGTGGCGCACCTTGAGCTCCTCGGCCTCGGCGGTCGGGGTACGCAGCGCCATCGCGATATCGTTGGTGATCTGATCGCCGGCGATCGGAACCACCGCCGTGTGGCGGATCGCCCCTTCGCGGAACACCGCGATGTCGCTCGTTCCGCCGCCGATGTCGACCAGACACACGCCCAGCTCCTTCTCGTCTTCGGTCAAGACGGCGAGCGAGGAGGCGAGCGGCTGCAGGATCAGGTCGTTCACTTCGAGCCCGCAACGGCGCACGCACTTGACGATGTTCTGCGCCGCGGACACGGCGCCGGTGACGATGTGCACTTTCACTTCCAGGCGTACACCGCTCATGCCGAGCGGCTCGCGCACTCCGTCCTGCCCGTCGATGATGAATTCCTGGGTGAGGATGTGCAGCACCTGCTGATCGGTGGGGATGGGCATCGCGCGCGCCGTTTCGATCGAGCGTTCGACGTCGGTCTGCGTCACCTCCTTGTCCTTGATCGCCACCATCCCGGTGGAGTTGAAGCTCTTGATGTGGCTCCCCGCGATCCCGGTGAAGACGCGCTCGATCTTGCAGTCGGCCATGAGCTCGGCTTCCTCGAGCGTGCGCTGGATCGCGTTCACGGTCGTCTCGATGTTTACGACCACGCCCTTCTTCAGCCCCTTGGACTCATGTCCGCCCATGCCGACGATGTCCATACGGCCGTCCGGGAAGATCTCGGCCACGATCGCCACCACCTTGGAGGTACCGATGTCCAGGGCGACGATGAGGTTCTTGTTTTCCCTCGCCATGTCAGACTCGCCTGTGTTGCGGTTTGAAGGATTCGGACTTGGGCATCCCCGTGACTCGCTCAGTGACGCGCAAGGCGAAGCCGTTGGGATAGCGCAGATCGACGTAGTCGAAGCGCTGCCGAGACGTGGCCAGGGTTTGCGGAAAAGCCGCGACAAAGCGCGCGAGGCGATCTTCGGCGCGATCCTTGTCGGAGTCGCGGCCGAGCTGCGCCGTGAGGCCGTTGGAGAGCTTGAGCTGCCATGCCATGCGCTCGGAGAGGAGCACTTGCCGCGGCTGCAGGCCCAGCGGAGCGAGCAAGTCCCGGAACGCGACGTAGCGGCGCGCGACCTCGCCTTCGGTGCCCGCGGGACCGGCGAGTACCGGAAGCAACTCATCGCTCTGCCCGCGGAACAGCTCGCCCTGCGCGTTGACCAGTTGCGTGTTCTTCCCCTGGCCCCAACGCGCGAGCGCAACCTGCTCCTCGATGCGCACCTCCAGGCAATCGGGCCATTTGCGCCGCAGCTCGGCGTGCCGCACCCACGGGATGCTCTCGAAGATCGTCCGCACCGCTTCCAGATCCACGGTGAAAAACGTACCCCGGAGGCGCCCCTGAAGAGCTTCGATAATCTCGCGACGCTCCACGCGCTCGAGGCCTCCCTCGACGACGATCGTCTTGAGCAGAAAGGTCGGCGATCCGAGCAGGACGCGCCCGCCCGCGTAAGCGAGGAGAGCGAACGCGAGCGCAGCGAGCGCGCCTGCAGCGACGTTCACGATGCGTGGGCTATCCCACACGGTCGCCCCCCTTCTCCAGCCGAGCCGATTCGAGAATGCGCAGACACAACTCCTCGAAGGACAGCCCGGCATGGCGCGCGGCCATGGGAACTAGCGAGTGGTCGGTCATGCCAGGCGAGGTGTTCACTTCGAGGAAGTAGGGCTTTCCCGAGCGATCGAGCATCAAGTCGACCCGGCCCCAACCGCTGCAGCCCAGGGTGTTGAACGCGAACAGAGCCTCGTCCTGGACGATGCGCTCGGCGTCGGGCGGCAGCCCGCAGGGAATGAGGTAGCGCGTGTCCTGCGCCTGGTACTTCGCCTCGTAGTCGTAGAACTCGCGGGGCGTTTCGAGCTTGATGAGCGGCAACGGCTTGCCGCCGAGTATTCCCGCAGTCAGCTCTACGCCGTCCACGAAGGCCTCGGCGATGACCACGCTGTCGTAGTTGGCGGCAAGGGCGTAGGCCTCGGCGAGCTCGTGCGCGCTCTTCACCTTGGTCATGCCGATCGATGAGCCCTCGTTGGCGGGCTTCACCATCAGCGGCAGGCCGAGGCGCGTCGCCACCGCCTGCAAGTCGCTGCCGTGCAACAGAAGCTCGGAACGCGGCGTCGGGATCCCGCAGGATTGCCACACGAGCTTCGCGTGCCATTTGTCCATGGCGAGCGCGCTCGCGAGCACACCCGACCCCGTGTAGGGGATACCGAGCAGCTCGAGCGCGCCCTGGATCGTGCCGTCCTCGCCGTAGCGTCCGTGGAGGATGACGAAGGCGCGGTCGAAGCGCTGCTCGACCAGCGCACCGATGCTGCGCTCCTTCGGGTCGAAGGCATGGGCGTCGACGCCTTTCGACGTCAGCGCGGCGAGCACTCTCTCGCCGCTCTTCAGCGACACCGCCCGCTCGGCGGAGCGCCCGCCCATGAGCACGGCGACTTTGCCGAAATTGCGCGCGTTCAATTCGCCTCCCCGACGATTTCGACCTCGGGCAAGAGCTCGACGGCGAAGCGGCGCCGGACGGTGTCGCGCGCGAGCGCGATCAGCTCCTCGATGTCCGAGGCGCGCCCCCTGCCCTTCGGATTGACGATGAAATTCGCGTGCTTCTCGGAAATGCGGGCGCCGCCGATGTCGCGGCCTTTGAGGCCGGCGGCCTCGATCAGGCGGGCGGCGTGGTCGCCGGGGGGATTGCGAAACACCGAGCCCGCGTTGGGCAGCTCGAGCGGCTGGGTGGCGAGGCGCATCGCGAGTAGCTCCTTGATGCGCCGTCGCGCCACCTTCTCGTCTCCAGGCCGGAACCGGAACCACGCGGCGACGAACCATTCGTCCTCGCCGAGCTTCGCGCGGCGCAACTCGATGTGCCGATAGCCGCTCTCGAACTCACCGGGGATTCGCGCGGCAAGCTTCCCCGCCCGCGATATCGTCTGGACCTTGGCGACGACGTCCCAGGTCTCCGACCCGTAGCAGCCGGCGTTCATCGCGAGAGCGCCGCCGACGGTGCCGGGGACGCCGGCGAGGAATTCCGCCCCCTCGAAGCCATGCGTCGCCGCGAACCGTGCCACTTTGGGAGAAGCGGTGCCGGCGTCGGAATAGATCAGATCACCTTCGGCGCGCATCGCGCCGCCGGGGTTGTGCATCAGAACGACCGTGCCGCGGAAACCACCGTCGCGCACCAGCAGGTTGCTGCCCAGGCCGACGAAGCA